>Ga0209936_1000742_pt1 | contig 18885 bp, 9 predicted proteins | sample SalPonR1_A_D1_MG_FD_185694 | JGI IMG/M metagenome (GOLD analysis project Ga0209936, IMG submission 185694) | Salt pond soil microbial communities from South San Francisco under conditions of wetland restoration - Salt Pond MetaG R1_A_D1_MG... ... | reverse complement strand
GGTATAAATTTGATGACTTTATATAAAAGAATAGTATTGAAAGAAATATTATATTGGTAAAATTAGATGTTACCTTATACTTTTTTTCTTTATGGGTATATACCATAATATAAGCAGGATTTTTTTAGGATAGATTGTTAAAATATAAATAATATAAAAGAGGTTTTTATTATGTTAACACCGGAATTAAAGTCGGATATTATAAAATCTGCACGAGAGAGTAATGTAGAATATAAAAATTATCATATGTGCAAACTAATTTCTAAAATGGAGAAAAATTTTAATGAAATTACTAAAACTTCCAACATTTTGGCTGATATAGCTTCAAAGGAAGAGAATTTAATTTTAGGTATATCTTGGATTTTAGATAATTTTTATAAGGTAGAAGAGGAGTACAACAAACTAAAGGTATCTTCTATTAAAAAAGAAAAACTACTTCTTGGCAAATTGAATAATACAGTTTTCAAAGGTTATCCTCAAATTTATCGTGTAGCTATAGATTTAATTGAAAGTACTAAAGGTAACTTCAATGAAAATATAATTATAGATTTTTTGAAAACCTATCAAAATATCAAGATGTTTTCAATGGCAGAAATATGGTCTTTTAACACTATGCTTGTTCTAGCTATTATAGAAAAGATAAACGAAGAATCAAAAGAAATACAAAAAGCACAAAAAAGTAAACTTAAAGCTATCTCGATATCTATAGATGATCCAGAAAAAGTTTTAAATAGTGTAAAAGAAGAATTTGAAGGTAATCCGACTTTGTCTCCTATATATATTGAAAGTCTATATAAAAGATTGATTAAAAATCAAAAGATATATTCTAAAACTTTTGATTTTTTAGATGCTAAACTTAAAGAAAGAAATACAAACTTAGAGAACACTATATCCCTCTCACATATTACACAATCTATTACAGATATATATATAGGGAATCTTTTTACCTCATTAAATAAAATATCTAAATTTAATTGGAAGGTAATTTTCGAAGAGGTCTCTATTGTTGAAAATATTTTAAGAGATGATTCTTCTGGTGTTTATAAAGAAATGGATTTCAACTCAAGAGACTACTATAGATCAAAACTTGAAAAAATATCAAAGAAATATAATATTGAAGAAACAAAGGTTGCATCAACAGCTGTAAGACTATCAAAAGAAAATAAAGGGAATGTTAAAGAAAAACATGTTGGATATTATATTGTAGGAAAGGGCAAAAAAATATTATTAGAAAGTTTAAATTTAAAAAGAAAATTTGAAGTAAAAAAAGAATATATACCCTATTTTTATATATGCATTATCTCTATACTAGGCTTGGTTTCATTTGGTTTGATTTTCCATTATTTTAATAGTATAGATTATAATATTGTAGCTAATGTCTTATTGACTATAGTGTTATCTATACTTTTGAGTGAGCTTTATATAAAAATATTAAACCATTTTTTACAAAAAATTTATCCTATTAATTTTCTTCCCAAATTAGAATTTAAAAAAGATATCCCTTCAAAATATAAAACCTTCGTAGTGATACCTACTCTTATAACTTCAGAAGAACATGTTGAAGAAATATTTAGTAAAATGGAAGAATATTATCTTGCAAATAAATCCAAAAACTTATATTTTGCTCTTCTTGGTGAATTTATGGACTCAGACAAGGAGTTTGACGAAAAGGATTATATTATCATCAAAATGGCTCAAAATAAGGCGAAAGAGTTAAATATAAAGTATAATAGCTCAATTCCCATATTCAATTATTTTCAAAGAAAACGTAAGTACAATAAAAAACAAGGTAAATGGATATGTTGGGAAAGAAAAAGAGGTTCACTTACAGAATTTAATAATTTAATATTAGGCAATAAAAATACTTCACATATGGTTATATCACCTGATATCTCTCAGCATATAGGGAAAATAAAATATGTTATAACTTTAGATGAGGACACCAAATTGCCTATAGGTTGTGCAGAAAAGCTTATTGGTACCATATCTCATCCTTTAAATGAAGGTGTTTTTGATGATGAAAAAGAAAAAGTAGTCGAAGGTTTTGGGGTTATCCAACCAAATGTAAGTATAGGATTAGAATCTTCTTATGTGTCAAAATTTACAAAAATTTATGCACGTACTTCTGGTACAAGTATATATGTAGAAGGATTGTCTGATTTATATCAAGATGTTTTTAATTCCGGCATATTTTATGGTAAAGGTATTTATAATATAGAAATATTTTCAAAGATTCTAAATAAAGCCATACCTCCAAACAAAGTGCTCAGTCATGATCTTCTCGAGGGTAGTCACATTCACGTAGCCTTTGCTTCAGATATAAATTTAGTTGATACATATCCTACTAAATACACATCTTATTTATTAAGACTTCACAGGTGGATTAGAGGTGATTGGCAGTTAGTATCTTGGTTATTTTCAAGAGTTAGAGATTCTAATAATATACTTATAAAAAATCCTATTTCTCCATTAAGTAAATGGAAGATATTTGATAATTTAAGAAGGAGTTTGATCTCTGTATGCCTTTTTGTTTTTATAATAGGAATCTTCATTTTTCTTCCCCATCCATTGTATTTTTGGGTTATATTTGGATTAGCAGTTGTTTTTTTGCCCTTATTGTTAGAAGCAGTGGAAAGTATTATCATTAAAAAAACATATACACCTCATGCTAAGTATAAAAAAAGAAAAAATATAAAATTTAATCTCAAAGGCTCTTTAGAGCATGTTTTATTACAGCTTGTTTTTTTACCATTCGAAGCTACCATTACTCTATCAGCTATAATTACTTCACTATATAGAGTTTTATTATCTAAAAGGAATTTGCTAGAATGGACTACATCTAATATTGCTGAAATTAAAAGTAAAAATAATCTCAAAACACTTATGAAAAAAATGAAAGTTATTTATATAGAAATATTAGTATTTTTGATATTAGTATACTTTCTAAAAAATGAATTGCTTATACCGGCCTTAATTGTGTCTATTATATGGGGATTATCTCCTTGCATTGTATATTTGTTAGATAGAAAAGAAATAGAAAAAATTGAACCAACCAAAGAAGAGATAAGTATTTTGAGAAAAGATGCTCGTAAAATTTGGTCGTATTTTGAAGATTTTTCCAGAAAAAACACAAACTTTTTGCCCCCAGATAATTACCAAGAATATCCACCAAAAGAAATAGCGGAGAGAACCTCGCCTACCAACATAGGTCTTGGTTTATTAGCAATAATTTCTGCAAGAGATTTGGGTTTTTTATCTATTACCAGAGTAATTAAAAATATTAGAGAAATTCTTAATACATTAGATAAGCTTAAAAAATGGAATGGAAATCTTTATAACTGGTATGATACTAAAACACTTGAAATATTAAGACCTAGATATGTTTCTTCTGTCGATAGCGGAAACTATTTAGCATATCTTATGGTATTAAAACAAAGTCTTATACAATACAAAAATATGCCTATTATTGATGATGATATAGTTCAAGGAATAAAAGAAACCTGTGAACTTGAACAAAATATAGATGAGAATATTAAGAAAATTATTAATTCTTTTGGAGTTATCAAAGGAAAAACATCTTACCAATGGATTTGTTTCTTAAAAGAATTCAAACATAATGTAAAGCAATCATCAACTAAAACTATATCTATGATTGATGAATTAACAGAGGAGTTTTCTAAATATTTTACACTAAGACAGTATGAAGAAGAAAAAGGGCTGCAGAAAAATACAGAGTTTATTTATACTATTAAAGAAATAAGTAAAATTCCAATGGAATTATCTCTTCCAGAGGTTAAAGAGTATTATAATGATCTATTGATGAATATAAGACAACATAAAAGAAATAGTTCTGAAACCCTTAATAATGCTATTGTAACGGAAAACAAAGTAAAATCAATAATTAGTAATCTTAATGAAATAATTAGAAATTTAGACCATATGATTAGAATTATAGATAGGTTAATTGAGAGTACGGATATATATAAACTTTATGATTTTAATAAAGACTTGTTTTCTATAGGATATGATTGTGAAAACAATCAAATGACGGATAGTTATTATGATCTTATGGCATCGGAATCAAGAACTACAAGTTTTATTGGTATTGTAACTAAGCAGGTTCCCGTTGAGAATTGGTATAAATTAAGTAGAACCTTTACTCTATATAATAAACATCGAACATTAGCATCTTGGTCCGGTACTATGTTTGAATATTTTATGCCGAATTTAATTATGAAAAATTATGAATATAGTATTTTAGATGAAACTTATTACTCTGTATTACAAGCTCAAATCGAATATGGAAAGTCTAAAAATAAACCTTGGGGAGTTTCTGAATCAGGATATTATTTTTTTGATTTAGATTTAAACTATCAATACAAAGCTTGTGGTGTCCCAAATATTGGCTTCAAAAGAGGACTAATAGATGATTATGTAGTTTCTCCTTATTCGACTTATATTGCATTAACTTTTAATAAAGAAGCTTGTTTTGAAAATTTAAATGCTCTTAAAAATGAAGGTGCCGAGGGCGCTTATGGATTATATGAAGCTATAGATTATACTAAAGAAAGATTGGATGAAAATGAAGATAAAAAGATTGTAAAAAGTTATATGGCCCATCATATGGGTATGAGTTTGCTTTCTATAAATAATTTTATGAACAATAATATTATGCAGAAAAGATTCCATAAAAATCCAATTGTAAAAACTGGAGAACTTCTTTTAGAAGAAAAACTTCCATATAAGGTTTTAATGGTAAAAGAACTAAAGGAAAAAGAAAAGAAAAATGCAGAAGTGAAATCTAAAGATTTTGGAGCAATTGGATACTATGATGAAAAATATAATACTATACCTAAATGTCATTTAATATCAAATAAAAACTATCATCTTATGATAACTAACAATGGTTTTACCTATAGTAAATATCAAAACAAAATGATTACAAGATTTAGAAATCATATAGACGAAAGATATTTCGGATATACTTTTTACTTTAAAAATACTGACGATAATAAAGTTTGGTCTATCGGCAGTGAACCTATTGCAGATTCATTTGAAAAATATAAGGTAATATATTCGCTAAATAAAGCAGAAATAATTAGAGAAGATAGTTATATGGATATTCATATAGAGATGTGGGTATCAGCTGAAGACAATGTTGAAATGAGAAAGATAACACTTATTAACAAAAAAAATACTTCCTTAAATATTGAAATAACAAGTTTTGCGGAATTAGTTATGGCAGAACAAAATGCTGATTTATCCCATCCGGCTTTTAACAATCTTTTCATATCAACTGAATATGATAAGGAAAGGGAAAGTTTAATAGCTCATAAAAAACCAAGAGAATCTAATGAAAATGAACTTTATGTATTTAAAACTTTTTCAACTACAAGTAGTGAATTTACTAATACACAATTTGAAACTAATAGAAATACTTTTATTGGTAGAGGAAGAACACTTTCAAATCCTGTGGCTTTAGATAAATTTTTAGATGGTTCCCAGGGTGTTGTTTTAGAACCTATCTTGAGCTTAAGAAAAGGATTAAAAATAGAGGGGAACCAAAAGGTCCAAATCACATTTTCTATGGGAGTAGCTGAAAACAAATCAGATATAAATAAACTTATAAATAAATATAGAAATCCATCTATAGTAAAAGAACAACTTGAATTATCAGAGATTCAAGCACAGGTTGAAATGTCTTATTTAGACTTAGATTTTAAAGAACTTCAATTATATCAAAATATGATTTCTCAGTTGATTTATTTAAGTCCCAACAGAAGGAAGTATTCAAAGAAAATATCTGAAAATAATCTAGGGCAAAAGGAACTTTGGAAATACGGAATATCTGGGGATAATCCAATTATACTTTTTAGTATTTCTTCTATGGAAGAAAAGGAGAATCTTTGGACACTAATTAAAGGTAAAGAATTTTGGTCTTTGAAAGGGCTTGTGGTGGATTTAGTGATACTTAACAATCAAGAAGTTAGCTATTTTAAAGATTTAGAAGAAAACATAAAAGATATGATAAGTGTAAAATTTGGTTATAGTACTGATCCTCAAAATATAGGAGTATATTTAATAAACAACAATCAAATAAATGAAGATGAAAGGAACCTTTTATATGCTTCATCAAATATAGTATTTAGCGGAAAATCTCTTACTCTACAGCAACAGATAAATCTTGAAGAAAAAACAAATTATAAAAATCAAAAACGTAAATTTGAAAGATATTATCAAATCAAAGAGGGATTAAAGCAAGAAAAATATGAGCTAAAATATTTTAACGGTTATGGAGGTTTTAATGAAAAAGACTCTGAATATATAATTCAGTATCGTGGAAACATTACAACGCCTATGCCTTGGATTAATGTAATTTCAAATGATAATTTTGGATTTATAATATCTGAAAACGGAGGTGGATATACTTGGTCTGAAAATAGTAATGAGAATAAACTCACTCCTTGGTTAAATGATACTATTCTAAATATACCGCAAGAAGTAATTTATATTAAAGATGAAAAATATGGTGAACTTTGGTCTCTTACACCTGATCCTCTAGGTCATTATTTAGACTACGACATATGCCATGGTAAAGGATATACGAAATTTTTAAGCAAATCCTATGGATTAGAACACTCTTTAAATATTTTTGCTGCATCAAAGGACTCAGTAAAAATTTATTCCGTTAAATTAAAAAACAGTACTGATGAAGTTCGTAAAATTTCTAGTTTTTTATTTATAAACCCTTTACTTGGTAGAGATAGTGAGAAAAATAAAAAATATATAAGATCAAATAAAGAAGAAGGTAATATTATTACATTATATAATTCTTTCAATCATCAGTTTCCTAATAGAAGGATGTACATAAGTAGTTCTGAAAAGTTTAAATCATACACTGGAAACAAAGATGAATTTGACTTAAAAAATCTTAAGAATATGTATACATTTAAAAATGAAGTTGGTGGAGGCTTAAATCCTTGTGGTGGAATTCAAATACAGTTGGAGATTAGACCAAATGAAGAAAAACAATTTGTCTTTCTACTTGGACAGGAAAAAAATAAGGAAAAGTTGAAAGAAAATGCTATATATTATCAAAATGTCAATAATTGTAATAAAGAGCTGTCTAAAGTTAAAGATTATTGGAAAAATACTTTATCGACTGTAAATATAGAAACTCCTGATAATAAATTAGATACGCTTATAAATAGCTATCTTCCTTATCAAACCTTAGCTTGTAGAATAAAGGCGCGTTCAGCATTTTATCAAACAGGAGGTGCATTTGGATATAGAGATCAAATACAAGATGCTTTGAATATGCTTATTATAGATCCTAAAATCACAAAAGAACAAATTTTATTAAATGCATCTCATCAATTTAAAGAAGGAGATGTCCTTCATTGGTGGCATCCAGGAGACGAAGAAAAGGGTGTAAGAACAAGATTTGCCGATGATTTACTATGGCTTCCATATGCTGTAACTGAATATCTCCTTAATACAGAAGACTATAAAATTTTAGATACTAAACTGCATTATGTAACTGGTGAAAATCTAAAAAAAGATGAAAAGGAAATATATTTGACAGTAGGCATATCAGAGTATAAAGAAACCTTATATGAACATTGTTTGAAAGCCATAGATCATTCACTTGAATTTGGTGCTCATGGCTTACCTCTTATTAAGGGAGGAGACTGGAATGATGGAATGAACAATATTGGTATCGAAGGAAAGGGAGAAAGTGTTTGGCTTGGGTGGTTTTTGGCTCAGATACTTAAAAGATTTACTAAAATATGCTCAAAGAGAGAGGATGGAGTAAAAAGTAGGCAGTATTTTAATTATAGAAAAGATATAGTGGCTGCTATAGAAAAAAATGCTTGGGATGGTTCTTGGTATAAAAGAGCTTACTACGATGATGGAACTCCTCTTGGTACTATGCTTAACTCCGAATGTAAGATAGCTTCACTACCTCAAAGTTGGTCTGTTATATCTACCTTAGGTGATAAAACAAGAAGCAAAAGTGCTATGGAATCTGTCCGAAATCATCTCATATTAAAAGACAAAGGTATGATACTTTTGTTTACGCCACCTTTTGAAAGGGATAAAAAAGATCCAGGATATATAAAGAGTTATGCCAAAGGTTTAAGGGAAAATGGAGGCCAGTATACTCATGCAGCTGCTTGGGTTATATATGCTTATGCTTTATTAGGAGAAGGAACAAAAGCTTATGAACTTTACGAAATGTTAAATCCTATAAATCATTCTCCTTCATTCTTCTTAGCTAATCAGTACAAAGTAGAGCCATATGTTATGTCGGCAGATATTTACAATGTACAACCTCATATAGGAAGAGGAGGATGGACTTGGTACACAGGAGCTGCAGGATGGATGTACAGGGTTTGTATAGAAGGAATCTTAGGATTAAAAAAAAGAGGTTCAAAGCTCACTTTGAATCCTTCAATCCCGGACTACTGGACAAATTACACTATAAAATACAGATATAAAGAAACATTGTATATAATAGAAGTAATAAATGAGAAAAAAGTTTCCAATGGTGAAATTAAATATACACTGGATGATAAAGAAGTTGAAGAGAATTATATAGAATTAGTTAATGATAAAAATGAACATAATATAAAGGCAGAACTTTAATAAATAAAATAAAAATCACATTTTAATAACAGGCATTTCAAGAGATGTCTGTTATTTTTTTTGAATTTATAATGGAAAATAGCTCCTAAAATTAAAAGGTTGATAAGCATAAAGAAAATCGATAAATAACAAGGTCACTGAAAAACCAGAAAGAAAATTAATACTAAAAAGAGGTGTTGATGATGAGGAATATTTTAAGTATTATGAAGAAGTTTATTGTGATATGTGAGCACACAATAATAAGAAAGCCAAAATAATAATATTCATATCTTGCAATAATCAACTTAAGAATATATTATATAACTAATGTAGAAGTGTTAATTATCAAACAAAAATTAATAGGAGAGTGGATTGTGGATATATTCCCCAAAAAAATGTTAAATAATTATTTGCTTTTGGATGAAAATGATAAAATAAATTTTTTAGATATGTCTGCATACGAATATTTAAAAAATTTTTACAAATTTTATATAGGTTATCCAGAAAATAAAATTAACAAAGACGATACTTTAATTATAATTGAAAAGGATTATAAATCAAATAAAGAAATATATGAATCAAATTTACTAAAAAAACTAAGTATAAATTTTAAAGATTATAATTTAGATAATTTTATTGCTGTTAGTTCTTATAAAAATCCAGACAGTCAATCTATATTCAAAAAAAATGAAAAGAAATTAAAAATAAATACAATATATAGAGGCTATGAAATCGAGATTGATATTAATCAAGATGTGGAAACAATAAATTTAAAAATAGATGGAAAGTCATATTTAATTAAAGATAGTTATCTAAAAAATCAAATTATAATAATAAGCGATGGAGTAATAAAATTTTATATAACCGGTAATATAAAAGAAAAACCCATTATTAAAGAAATTTTTGATACAGAAATTATTCCCGGTAATACAGCATTAAATAAAGATATCATTTTTAATAAAGATTATAATGAAGTATTTAAGAAAGAATTTTCAAAAGGAATTGAAGATTTAAAGAAGAATGATATAGAACAAAAAACATTTAAAATAAAAGATAATTATGTGTTTATGAAAAAAGAAAAAGTTGAAATTAATGGTAAAAATAATTTAAAACTTTATTTTTACAACCATGATATATGTAATGAGAAAATTGAAAATACAAAGAGTATAATAGAAATTTTAGAAAAAGAAGATAAAAAAAATAAAACTAAAGATTACATATATAAATATAAAAATATTATAGGAAAAGGGACTAAAATAAAACATATTAAGTATTTACTTAATAGAGCATCAAAAACCAATGCCACTATTATGCTTTTAGGAGAAAGTGGGACAGGGAAGAGTTTAATTGCAGAAGAAATTCATAAAGATAGTAAAAGAAAAGGATCTAAATTTATTAACTTAAATTGTGCAGCAATACCTGTTAATTTAATTGAAAGTGAATTATTTGGTTATGAGGAAGGGGCCTTTACAGGAGCAAAAAAAGGTGGTAAAAGAGGATATTTTGAAATTGCAAATGGAGGAACAATTTTTTTAGATGAAATAGGAGAAATTCCCCTTGAAATTCAAGGAAGATTATTAGAAGTTTTACAAAATAAAACCTTTTATAGAGTTGGAGGAAATGAAAAATTAAAAGTAGATGTAAGAGTTATTGCGGCTACTAATAAAAATCTTGAAGAATTAGTTAAAAAAAACAAGTTCAGAAAAGATTTGTTTTATAGATTGAATGTTTTTCCTATTGAAATACCAACTTTGAGACAAAGAACTGAGGATATAGAGATTTTATGTAAATTTTTACTTCCTAAAATTTGTAATAGATTAGACATTGAACCACTATTAATCAGTAAAGAAACAATTGAGTCTTTAAAGGAATATAGTTGGCCGGGAAACATAAGAGAGTTGGAGAACACATTAGAACAATCATCAATAATGTGCGAGGGTAAAATCATAAAACCTGAAAATATTTTAATTAATAAAAAGGAAGAAAAAAAATTAGTCAAAGAAAGCTCCTTGAAAAAGCAAAGGGAAGAATTGGAAAAAAGAATAATCATAGAAACCTTAAATAAAACAAATAAAAATAAAACAGAAACAGCAGAGATATTAGACATTGGGCGAACAACTTTATTTGAAAAAATGAAAAAATATAATATTGAAATGTAGGAGGTAGTATGTTAAGTAAACAAATCGAAGATAGAATTTCAAATATACAAGGAGATGTAGGGATATATTATCGAGATATAAGAAGTGGAGAATATGCCGTGGCTGGAAATAAAGATGTTTTCATTGCTGCGGGAATATCAAAACTATATGTATTAATTGAAACTTTTAACCAAATTAATAATGGTAAACTTAACAAAGATTTTAAGTACAAACTTAAAAAAAAGGACAAGGCACCTTCTATAGGGGCTTTAATGCATTTAGATGAAGGTAAAGAGTTCACAATAGAAGAATTATATAAACTAATGATAGCTATAAGTGATAATACTGCTTTCAATATTTTAGTTGAAATTTTAGGTATAGATAGTATTAATAAAACAATGAATAATTTAGGTTTTTATGAATCTAAGGTTAATAGAACTTTCTTTGATTATGATGCTATGAAAAAAGGAATTGAAAACTATACTTCTGTACAAGAAACTGGAGAAATATTCCTTAGGCTGTATAATGGGCAATTGATATCTAAAGAGGCGAGTTATGAAATATTGGAAATTTTAAAATATCAACAAAGAGGATACATAATTCCTTATTACTTTGGTAGTAATACTGTAATAGCTCATCAAATTGGAGAAGATGAAGGAATAATTCATGACTCAGGTGTAGTATATACTAGAAATCCTTTTATATTATGTATGAGCGGCAATAATACTGATGTAAGAAAGGCAGAAAGTGCAATGAGAGATATAGCTTTACTGTGTTATAAAAATTCTATAAGATACAACTAGAGTTCGAAAAAACGAAATATGTTCGAGAAACCGAACATATTAATATTCTATTTGAGTCTAATTTAATTAAATAATAAAACATTTTACCTGTATCAATGGATACAGGTAATTTTATTTTTTTGGCATAATAGTTGCAACTATATAAACTAAAATAAAAAAAGAGGTACTAGATGAAAATATTAATTAAAAATGGAAGGATTATAGATCCAAAAAACAAGATTGATTCAAAATTGAATATAGTTTTAGAAAAAGGAAAAATATCAAAAATAATAGCTGAAGAGGAGGATGCAGATGAAGTAATTGATGCAGCAAACTGTATAATAAGTCCTGGATTTGTGGATATGCATATGCATGAAGATCCATATTTGAGGGAAGAAGGAAAATTTGACATTGGTATCTTTGAATCTATGGTAAAAATGGGAGCTACTACTATTATTGGAGGTAATTGTGGTGTAGGTCCGGAAGATTTAAAAGAGTATTTAGATGCAGTAGACAATATAGGAACTCCTTCAAATGTTGGTATGTTAATTCCCCATGAAAGTTTAAGAAAGTTCGTTGATGTAAATGATAAGTATAAAAAAATTCAAGATAAAAATAAGTTGAAATCAATGAAAGAACGAGCTGAGTTTTTCTTAGATGAGGGATGTTTAGGTGTTTCATTTGGAATAAGGTATATACCAGGCCTTGAAAACAATGAATTAATAACGATTTCATCATCAGTAAAAAATAGAGATAAAATCATAGCGGCACATATTAGAGATGACGCTAAAAACGTTATTAAAGCTACAGAAGAACTATTATTTATAGGCAAAGAATTAGGGGTTAAGATACAGAATTCTCATATAGGAAGTATGGGAGCCTATGGACAGATGGAAGAATTATTAATATTAATGGATTTAAGTAGAAAAAATGGTTTAGATTTAGGCTTTGATTGTTATCCTTATTCAGCTTTTAGTACAGGTATTGGTGAAACTACTTATGATGAAGGTTTTCTAGATAGATATCAAATTGATTATGACAAAATTGAAGTAGCAGAAGGAGAATTTGCAGGTAAAAGACTTAATAAAAAACTTTTCAAGAAATTGAGAAAAGAAAAACCAGAAACTATTACTATTGGTCATGTTATGAAAGAGAAAGAAGTAAAAATGGCATTATCACATCCAAATACTGTTATAGCAAGCGATGGATTTATGCATAATAAACAAGGACATCCAAGGGCAAGCGGAACTTTTCCAAGATTTTTAAGTAGATATGTACGAGATGAAAAAATAGTAGACTTATATACAGGACTTAGTAAAATGACATGGATGCCAGCAGAAAGACTTGGGATTGATAAAGGCACTTTAGGTATTGGAAAAGATGCAGATATAGTAATTTTCAATCTTAATGAATTAAAAGATAAGGCTACATTTAAAAATCCGTTTGAAGCACCTGAAGGAATAAAATATGTGATAGTTAACGGAGAAATTTCCGTTAAAAATAATAAATTAATTAAAGACAACTTAGGAAAAGCAGTTAGAAAATAAAAAATAGGAGGAGAATTAATCATGGAATATGGAATTTTATCAGTAATACCACCAGTGACAGCTATTGTATTAGCACTTTTATTTAAAAACGTATTTTTAGCATTATTTACTGGAACATTTTTAGCATTGATAATTGTTGGAGGGGGAAATCCATTCTTAGCATTAAATGCGACTTTTACAACTTATATTGATGTATTTAAAGATGGAGCAAACGTAATAATATTTATTACCTTAATGCTTCTTGGGGCATTAATACTTATGATGGAACAATCAGGGGGAATTAATGGATTTGTTGACTATTTAACCAATAAAAAAGAAATAGTTAAATCTAAGAAAGGGGCAGGGATATTTACCTGGATAATTGGCCTTTTAGTTTTTACATCAGGTACATTAAGCTGTTTAGTAACAGGAGCAGTATCTAGGCCAGTAAATGATGCCTTCGAAGTGCCTCATGAAAAATCTGCATTTATAGTTCATACTACATCAACTCCTGTATGTGTTTTGATACCACTAAGTGGCTGGGGAGCATATATGATAGGATTACTTGAATCCCAAGGTGTTGAAAATGCAACTGCTGTATTAATAAAATCAATTCCATTAAACTTTTATGCTATTATAGCTGTATTGGCTATACCAATATTGATCATAATAGGAAAAGATTTTGGGTTGATGAAAAAAGCTGAAGAAAGAGCTGAAAAAACAGGTCAATTAGATGAACCTAAAGAAGGTAAAAAAGGATATTCACCTACAAGTACCAGTTCAGGGGAAGAAAAGGTTGAAAAAACAACTTCAGCAGCTAATCTTGGTGTACCTCTACTTATAATGATATCTCTAATAATTGGTGGTATGTATGTAACAGGCGGCGGAAATATAATCGAAGGCGATGGATATAGAGCTATTTTATGGGGAATCGTTACAGCAGTATTTGTTGCTTCTATAATGTATTGGAAACAGAAAATATTCACTCCAAAAGAGATTCTCGACAAAATTTTTGAAGGAAGTGGAGAAATGCTTCCGATGGTAACTATATTAGTATTTGCCTTTGGTATGGGAAGTGTTACCGGACAATTAGGTACCGGCGAATATTTAGGAAATGCATTCTCCAGTATATTAACACCAGCATTACTTCCGGCGTTAATATTCATACTAGGACAGTTAATATCCTTCTCTACAGGAACTTCTATGGGAACAATGGCAGTAATGATGCCTTTAGCAATACCTATGGCCTTAGCAATGGGAGTAAATGTACCTTTAGTTGCAGCTGCAGTATGGGGTGGTAGTATTTTCGGAGATCATTCTTCACCAATATCCGATAGTACATATTTATCATGTTCAACTACAGGATGTGATCCAATCGATCATATTAAATCTCAAATACCTTATACATTAACCTTTGGAGCTGTAGCAACTATATTATATATAGTAGCAGGATTTATTATATAAATCTAAACTTTGATTAATAATAAAGGTTATAAAATTTAACATAAGGCTTGGCTACCTATAAAGTAGCTAAGCTTTATGTAATTATTGTAGATAAATGAATTGTATAAAGAATGGAGTGAATTAATTGAAAATAAAAAATAATAACTTATATATTGAAAATTGTAATACTGTTGATTTAGCTAAAAAATATGGTACCCCTTTGTATGTAATATCTGAAAATACAATTTTAAAAAAAATTCAAGAAATTAAAAAAGAATTTTTAGATAAATATTACAATACAAGAGCTGCATATGCTGGCAAAGCATTTTTAACACTTTTTATGTGTAAGCTTATAGAAAGGGAGGGATTAAGCTTAGACGTTGTATCAGGAGGAGAACTATATACGGCAATTAAAGCCGATTTTCCTGGTGAAAGAATTGAATTTAATGGCAACAATAAATCAATTGAAGAAATAGAAATGGCATTAGATTATAATGTAGGAAAATTTATTGTTGATAACATATATGAATTAGATTTACTTTTAGAATTATCTAAAAGTAAAAATAAAACTATTAATATATTATTTAGAATTACTCCCGGTGTAAATTCTCAGACTCATAAATACATAACAACGGGAAGTAAGGATTCAAAATTTGGAATACCATTACAGGATGATATAATTTTTCCTGCAGTTAAAAAAGCTATAGATTCTAAATGGATTAATTTCGAAGGATTTCATTACCATGTTGGTTCACAATTACATGATAATACTTCACATTTAAAAGCTTTATATATTTCAATGAATTTAATAAAAAATGTTAAAGATAAATTTAATTACCAAGTAAAGGAACTTAATATAGGAGGAGGATTCGGTATAAGGTATACAGATAAAGACATAACGAAACCTATCTCTTATTTTGTAGATCCTATTATGTCTAAAATAGAAGGATTCTGTGTAAAAGAAAAAATTAATATCCCTTCTGTGGTAATTGAACCTGGCAGATTTATAGTTGGTGAGGCTGGTATTCAACTTTATACAGTGGGAAGTATAAAGAAGATACCCGGCATAAAAACATATGTATCCGTTGATGGTGGTATGACAGATAATATAAGGCCAGGGTTATATAATGCGGATTATAAATGTTTATTAGCTAATAGAGCTAAAGAAGATAAGATAAATAAATTTACAATTAGCGGTAAATGCTGTGAATCAACGGATATTTTGATAGAAGAAGCAAAGTTGCCTAATCCTAAAACAGGAGATATTTTAGCTATTTTTTCAACAGGTGCATATGGATATTCAATGGCAAATAATTACAATAAACTACAGATACCAGCAGTTGTGGTTGTTAGAGATGATTATTCTAAAGTTATTGTAAAAAGGCAAACTTATGAAGATATTATTAGAAGAGAAGTTTTAATATAAAATAATTCTAATCCTACAAATTTTTTACTGTAGGATTAGAATTAGATTCATGTTATTCAGCTTATGTCTTTCAACCAATCTTTCAATAATTTTTTCAATTCTTCATGAAGAGGTTTATCTACTTCTTCTTCATACTGTTTTTTTAAATTCATAATAGTCTTTTTCCCATCATAATATCTTAAAATATGGTCCATATTTTCTATTATTTCAACCTTTATATTATTATTATTTAATTCATCAACAGCTTTTAAATCATTAGGATCGGCTTGTACATCTTTATTTCCTGTAATGCATAAAACAGGAAGTTTTTTATTTTTAAGTAATTCCAATATATCTTCATTTGTATATTGTAAATGCTCTCTTAACCACTTGGCAGGAAATTTTCTCATTTGAAATCTTATAACATCTTCATCTGTTTCTAAAGCTTTTTTATATAATTTTTCTTGAGCTTTTTTAATTTTGTTTTTAGAGTAAAACAGTCTTAATAATATTCCCTTTAAACCTTTCATTTTCTGTATTTCCTTGTAGGCTTCACTACTTTGCATTGATAAAGCTGTCTTAATGCTAATACCAGCACCAGATAAAAGAATTAATCCTTTTAAGTCAATTTTTTCCGATGCAATAGTAGACAAAATACATCCTTCACTATGACCTAATAAAAAAATATTATCACTATCCATATCTTCTCTAGCATTCAGAAAATTATATATAGAGATTATATCATCCACTGAATCATTAAGACCTGTTTTTACAAAATCTCCTTCACTTTTGTGTAAACCCCTTTTATCATATCTTATAGTAGCATACCCTAGGGAAGTTAAGTATTTTGAAATCAGCTTATACAAATTCATATTTAATTTTTTACTGTTTCCATCTCTATCAGAAGTTCCTGTACCAGGTACTATAATAACAACTGAATATTTATCTCGACTTTTACCAGGAAAGGTTAAAGTCGCTGAAATATTAAACTCTCCATTGATAGTAATTTCTTTTTCAATGATATTTTCTTTCATTTTTTAATTCTCCTCTTCGATAGGCAAAGAAGTTATTGATAATTTTCTTAGCCTGGAATTTTTTTTAGGATTTATATCCATATATTTTTTTAATATTGTAGCTATTTCTTTATTCATTTCATCGCATTCTATATCAGTTAAGGTCAGTGGAAAGCTTCTAAATCCAACTCTATCTTCTTTAAGATTAAATTTTTCCTTTTTTAAATAATTGTCAAAATCAATTAATTGTGCCATTATAAAAGTATAAAAAATTTCATAAATTTCTTTTGGATTACCATTTTCAACTACCTTACCTAATCTATCATTAGGATTGTATTTTAATGTATATGTTTTTTCATAGGTACCGCGTTTTTGTTCTTTTGAATATATTTCTAAAATTTGGTTTTTTACTAAGCTTTTCAAACGTCTATACAAACTTGCTTGAGATATGTCCCTTACTACTTTTTCTAAATCTTTTTTTGTTGCATATTCATTATTCATAAGATACATTACAATTTTCATATTAGTTGGATCAAGTAACTCTTTTACCATTTTGTTTTCCAAAATAATTCACATCCTTTGCTATCACTATTTATAATATTATCAATAATGATAATAAAAGTCAATAGATTTGAAAAGTATTTTTTGATCAGTTAAAATAATATTATAATAAGGAGTTGAATAAAATGAAAAAAAATATATCAGGAGTTGAAATCGAAACCTCAAAAGGGGATATTGCTTCGCAATCTGACATTACGGCAGTTGTCAATGCAGCTAATGCTCAACTTAGAATTGGAGGAGGAGTTGCAGGTGCAATTCACACTGCAGCAGGACCAGGTCTCTCAAGGGAGTGCAGACAGCATGCTCCTATAAAGCCAGGAGAAGCAGTAATTACCGGTGGTCATAAATTACCTAATGCATATGTTATACATTGCTTAGGGCCTGTATATGGAAAAGATAAACCGGAGTCAAAATTACTAGCCTTGTGTTATGAAAATTCTTTAGCTATAGCAGATAATTATGAGATTGATTCAATAGCTTTCCCTGCAATTTCTACTGGAGCTTTTGGATATCCTATTGATAAAGCAACAGAAGTTGTTTTTTCAGTTATAAAAGAAAAAATATCTAAACTTGAACATATTAAATTGATAAGATTCGTTTTATATAGTCAAGAAACACTTGATGTTTATGAAGAATACTTAAATAAAAAGATTTAAAAAAGATGATTAACAATGAATGACTGATATAATTTAGATAATTATGCTGCAAATATAAAAACAACCAAAATAATGTAACATAAGATGACACTGCTCTATAATAAAACGCTATAATGTAACAAAAAAATAAAATTATTGATAATATTGTAACGAAATATTAATGTAATACTCCAAAAGTGAACAACTTATTATTAAAATCCTTAAAAAGGCCAATTTAATATGTTAAAAAATAAACCAATAATATTATGGCACAGTAATTGCAACTTATATATATTGAAAAGATAAAAACTATCTTTTACAAAAATATATAAGGAGGATATTATGTCAAACATAGCAGATCAAGTATTTGAGTATTTTATGCCAGTAACAAATTTAATGGGTGCAGGTGCAGTTAAGCAAATCGGACCAAAAGCAGCAGGATTAGGATTGAAAAAAGCTCTTATAGTATCAGATAAAGGGATGCATGAAAGAGGTGCTTTAGATGAAATTCAGAAAATTTTAAAAGATTCTGGAGTTGAATCAGTTATATTCCCTGGATCTCAACCAAATCCAACTGATAAAAATGTACATGACGGATTTAAAGTTTATGAAGATGAAAAATGTGACTCTATAGTTTCAGTAGGTGGAGGTTCTTCTCATGACTGTGGAAAAGGAATTGGTCTAGTTGCAGGAAATGGCGGACATATAAGAGATTTTGAAGGTGTTAATAAGAGTACAAAACCTATGCCACCTA
>Ga0209936_1000739_pt1 | contig 18943 bp, 17 predicted proteins | sample SalPonR1_A_D1_MG_FD_185694 | JGI IMG/M metagenome (GOLD analysis project Ga0209936, IMG submission 185694) | Salt pond soil microbial communities from South San Francisco under conditions of wetland restoration - Salt Pond MetaG R1_A_D1_MG... ... | reverse complement strand
CAGATCTGCCAATGTTGCACATACGAAACCAGTTGTAAGTGCAATTTTATGCAGCTCCTTCTTCGTATTGGCAGCTCCCGCAGCAGCAGCCCCAACCAGTCCCTGCGTTATCGGATCCATAATTTTGCCTGTTTATTCACCCCTAACCGCATCGGCGGGCTGTACATTCGATGCCCGCAGTGCGGGATACCAGCTTGCCAGAAGGCAGAGTGTCATTGTTCCAAGAAGAACCAGAATAATATCTGAAATCTGAATGGCAACCGGATAGGCATCAATAATGAACGATGATGAAAGCTTAACCAGGCTAAACTCCTTTTGTGCAAATGTTATAAGAAGTCCAACAACCCCGCCAATACCGCTGCCAATCAAACCGATATACAGTCCCTGGTTTCTGAAGATTTTTTTAATTTTCTTTTTAGTCATACCCATCGACATCAGCACGCCAATATCCTGTTTTTTCTGAAGAACGATCATCGTGAGAGAGCCAACAATATTAAGTGCGGCAACCAAAACAATAATCATCAGAATAAAGTAAGATCCCCATTTTTCCAGGTACATTACATCATAGAGCGGTTTCTGAAGGTCGTACCAGGTGGAAATTTTGTAATCGCCTCCCAGGTCAGAGGCAAGATCCTGTTTTACAACGTCGGCAATGTCGGTATCTGTTAACTTTACATCAAAACCAGATACTGTATTTGGCATGTTAAACAGCCGTTGTGCGGCTGCAATATCCACATATACGATATCCGTGTCTACGATTTGGTGTATGTTGTAACTCGATCGCACGGTAAACCGGCTGGCCCTCGGAGCCGAAAACTGGGTAAGTGACCTCCGCATACCAGACGGACTAAGCATCGTTAGCTCGTCTCCCGGTGACAGACGATAGCGATTGATGAGTGATTCACTTAGCACGGCCCCAAGCTTCCCATCTTTAATTGCGAGATCGATACTGTTGCCGCTTTCCTTCTGTAGGTTCATGATAAATGGATCCTGTGAAGCATCAATACCGCGAATATTTAACACTTCGTTGTTTCCTGTCTCAAACACGAGCATGGCTTTCCCTTCCACGTATGGAACAACAGTAACCACTTCCGGATGTGCCGTAATCTGATTCGTAATATCTTCATTGAAAATAATTCCCTGCTCTCCGGCCGCTTCAATGCGAATGTCCGGATCGAAAGTAAGCAGGTAGCTGCGAATCACATCGTAAAACCCATTAAAAACCGATAATATAATGATAAGAAGTGCCGTGCCGATCGTAATTCCAATAACACTGATAGACGTGAGTATTGAGATCAGGGAGATATGTTTCCTTGAAAAAAGGTAGCGCTTCGATATAAACTGAGTAACATTCATTTTTTCAGGTTTCAGGCGAATCTGTACAGAAATCGTATTAAAACAATAAATTTCGACATAAAATTTATATCTTAAATAGCTGACAATTTAAAATTGATGAGGAGAACGTGACACTTAAAATCGAAGAAATACGCGCAATATCCAACGGAGAACACGGAGATCTTTTTGCAGTACTGGGTCTTCATAATGTACAGGTGGATGGCAAGGAAAAACTGGTGCTTCGATGTTTTCGTCCCGATGCAAAAGAGGTAACCATTCTGCCCGACAGCGGTAAAGCCGTAGAGATGAACCGTGCATCTGATGAGGGCCTTTTTGAGTATGTGTACCCTCGTAGAAAAAATCGTTTTTCATACAAGCTTAAAATCCATCCCTATGTTGGCGAGGATTATGTGATAGAGGATGCATACCGTTTTAGCACACTTTTAAACAGTTACGATCTGCAGCTTTGGGGTGAGGGTAATCATCACCACACCTACCGTTGGATGGGTTCGCATACCAAAACTGTTGACGGTGTAAAGGGAACACACTTTGTAGTCTCGGCCCCCAGTGCGCGAAGAGTAAGTGTTGTTGGCTCATTTAACAATTGGGACGGACGCATACACGGAATGCGAAAATATCATGATCAGGGAATTTGGGAAACGTTTATTCCACATGTAACAGATGGAGATCTGTATAAATATGAGATTAAAACCTACGGGGAACCGGAACTCCTGAAAAAGGCAGACCCCTATGCCCGGTTCAGTGAACTAAGGCCGGGAACCGCCTCAAAAGTATGGAACAGCAGTTACGAATGGGAAGATTCCAGGTGGCTTGAGGAACGCCCCAAAAAACAGTATCAGGAAGTTCCGGTATCGGTGTACGAAATACATCCCGGTTCATGGAAAAGAAAAGTGGATGAGCAGAACAGTTTTTTGAGCTATCGGGAACTTGCAGATGATTTAGTCCCCTATCTTAAAGAGATGGGATTTACTCATGTAGAGCTCATGCCTATTGCCGAGCATCCATACGATCCCTCCTGGGGCTATCAGATTACCGGGTATTTTGCACCCACAAGCCGCTTTGGCAACCCTGATGATCTTCGCTACTTCATCGATAAGTGCCACAAAGAAGATATTGGCATTATTGTCGACTGGGTTCCGGCTCATTTTACCAAAGATGAGCACGGTCTCCGCAAGTTTGACGGTACGGCACTTTATGAGCACGAAGACCCCCGGCAGGGAGAACACAAAGACTGGGGTACCAACATCTTTAACTTCGGAAGGATTGAGGTAATGAACTTTCTCATATCCAACGCTATATACTGGATTGAGGAGTTTCATATCGATGGCCTTCGCGTTGATGCAGTCGCATCTATGCTCTACCTCGATTATTCCCGTGAGGAGGGCGAATGGATTCCAAATCAGTATGGCGGACGGGAAAACCTGGAAGCCATAAATTTTCTGCGAAGGTTCAACGAAGTTACCCACGAGTACTTTCCCGGAATTCTTACTTTTGCTGAGGAATCCACTTCCTACGGAGGAGTATCCAAACCAACATCAGCAGGTGGCCTTGGATTCGACTTTAAATGGAATATGGGCTGGATGAACGATACTCTTTCCTATTTCGAAAAAGATCCCATTTATCGGAAATATCATCAGGATCAGCTATCATTTTCGCTGATTTACGCTTTTTCTGAGCAATTTATACTCCCGCTTTCGCACGATGAGGTTGTTCATATGAAGCGATCCCTGCTTTCAAAAATGCCGGGAGATGACTGGCAGAAATTTGCAAACCTCAGACTGCTCTTCACCTATATGTTTGGTCACCCCGGTAAAAAATTATTGTTCATGGGCAATGAAATAGCCCAGTGGAACGAGTGGACTGAGTCGAAATCGATCGACTGGCATCTTCTGGAGTGGGACAACCATACAGGCATTAAAGATTTGGTTAAGGATTTAAATCTGCTCTATCAGACTGAACCTGCTTTTTATGAAGTAGACTCTAAATGGGAAGGATTTGAGTGGATCGACATCAGCGATGCGGATAATAGCCTCCTTTCATTCATCAGAAAAGCAAAAAACAGGGACGACTACCTGATCTTTATTCTTAATTTTACACCGAAATATCATGATGTTTACCGTTTCGGGGTTCCTGAGGAGACCGAATATGAGGTAATTTTTAACAGCGACTCGGATCATTACGGAGGGAGCAATGCAGGTATTACCAAACTGAAAAGCGAGTCCGGGCCGTGGCATAATCAACCCTGCCATATCAATATCCCAATTCCTCCGCTTGCAGGAATGATTCTAAAACCTATTAAATAAAAATCAGCACAGAGACATCATTATGAGATTCCCAAGATCTTGTGGCACTCTCGTTCATCCAACATCTTTTCCTTCAAAATACGGGATTGGAGATTTTGGCAACGAAGCAAAACAGTTTATTGATTTTTTACAGCAGACAGGCCAGTCCATATGGCAGGTATTACCTCTTGGCCCAACCGGGTTCGGAAACTCTCCATATGCCAGTTATTCAGCTTTTGCAGGGAACCATTTCCTCATCAGCCTCGACATTTTGGCCGGGAAAGGACTGCTAACAGAAAAAGAGACCCAAAAAGCTCACCTTCCCTTTACATTAAAGGCAGATTACGAAAATTCGTACCGATTGAAGGGCGAGCTTCTTAAAAAAGCTTCGGACAGGTTTTATAGCTCAATGGACTCCGAACAGAAAAAAAAGCTGAAAAATTTTGTTGCCGATAATCGTGTTTGGCTCGACGATTATACACTCTTTATAGCCTGTTCCAAAGCTAATGACCGCAAACCGTGGAATGCATGGCCTGCAGATTTGGCTCAGAGAAAACCAAAAGCGATGAAAGCGTTTAAAAAAGAGCACGCCAGTGAAATTGAATATCAGACCTGGCTGCAGTTCGAATTTTTTAACCAGTGGTACTCATTAAAGTCGTATGCCAATGAAAAGGGAATTCGGGTGGTTGGTGATATTCCAATCTTTGTAGACCATAACAGCGCTGATGTGTGGGGCAATCCCTCCTATTTTGAAGTAGATAAGCAGGGTAACCGCAAGCTGGTTGCCGGTGTTCCTCCAGATTATTTCAGCGAAACAGGGCAGCTATGGGGAAACCCGCTTTATACGTGGAATGAGCTCGAAAAAGATAACTTTTCCTGGTGGATTAGCCGCTTTCGCCAGATGTTTGACCTGTACGATGCCATTCGTGTAGATCATTTCAGAGGATTTGATGAATATTGGGAAGTTTCGGCAGAAGAGAAAACAGCCATAAATGGCAAATGGGTAAAAGGTCCTGGTAAAAAGCTTTTTAAAACCATCAAAAAAGAACTTGGTGAACTTCCCATTATTGCCGAAGATCTGGGTGTAATGACATCTACCGTGGAGGATCTGCGAGATTCTTTTAACTTTCCGGGCATGAAAATTCTGCAGTTCGCATTCGATTCAGATTCAAAAAACGCTTTTTTACCACATAATTACAGCCAGAACTGTGTAGTTTACACTGGTACTCACGATAATGACACCTCTCTCGGCTGGTATCACAATGCTCCCGATGTTGAAAAGCACCGCGCAAGAGAATATACCCGAAGCGATGGATCAGATATTCATTGGGAACTCATCAGGCTTGGAATGCTGTCCGTGGCAGATCAGGCGATTTTCCCGCTTCAGGATTTCATGAATCTCGGCTCCGAACACCGCACCAATACCCCCGGTACAGTAAAAAATAACTGGCAGTGGAGGTATTCTCACGATATGCTTCAGAAGGTGGACAGCCACAGAATCCGTTATCTGGCAGAACTTTCAAACAGAACTAAAGATGCTAATAATACTGATCCATAAGCTAATTCTGTAATCGCTTTCTAATAAAAGTATCCTTTTGTATCTTTAACGGCTTAAACAATAATTCAAACTCGGTACATGTCATACACTTTAAACCATCTGCCAGAGAGAACCGTTAAACCCCGCAACAAAGGAATTACTTTAGCGCTCGACAAAGGATACAGCGTCAGGCAAGCCGAAGACTTTTGTGAATCAACATCTAAATTCACTGATATTGTAAAACTTGGCTGGGGAACTTCTTTTGTGACTCAAAACCTTGAAGAGAAGCTTTCCATCTACAAAAAATTTGACATTCCAGTCTATTTCGGGGGCACTCTTTTTGAAGCGTACGTCTTGCGTAATCAACTTGACGATTATGTAGATCTGTTAAAACGCTTTAATATCGACTATGTTGAGGTTTCCAACGGGACAATTTGGCTTTCGGATGATCGGAAAATTGATATTATAAAAGAATTAAGCAAAGAGTTTACTGTACTTTCTGAGGTTGGAAGCAAAAACCCGGATGCAATTATTCCTCCCTACAAATGGGTTCGCATGATTGAAGCAGAACTTGAAGCCGGCTCCTGGAAAGTAATATGTGAAGCGAGAGAATCCGGAAATGTAGGTGTATTTCGTCCAAACGGCGAAATACGTTCAGGATTGATAGATGAAATTGCAGATCAGATACCGGTTGAACATTTACTATTTGAAGCTCCTCAGAAACAACAACAGGTATGGTTTATTAAAAAGTTTGGCAGTAATGTAAATCTCGGCAATATTGAACCCTCAGAAGTAATACCACTCGAAACGCTGCGTTTAGGTCTTCGAAGTGATACTCTTTTTGAGTTTTACACCATCGATGATCAGAATTTTAATAGCCTCACCGGAAGTTCAGAATCTAACTCTTCAAAAGAACGCTCTTAATCACACCTCAAATATACTTTTCTTATGAAAATATTATACGCAGCTGCTGAGATTGCCCCCTTCGCAAGAATGACTTACACGGCTGATTTACTTCGGTTTTTACCAGCATCTTTACAAGATAAAGGGTTTGAAATTCGAATATTACTTCCAAAATATGGCACCATTAACGATCGCAGAAACAGACTGCACGAGGTAATTCGTCTTTCAGGGATTGAAGTTGAGGTTGGTGAAAATATTGACACCATGAAAATTAAGGTGGCCAGTATTCCAAATGCCAAACTTCAGGTTTACTTTTTGGATAATGACAAATATTTCAAAAGAAAAGGAATGTTTGAAAAGCCGAAAGCCAAAACTTTTTACGAAGATAATGACGAACGTCTCGTTTTTTACAATAAAGGTGTGTTGGAAACAGTTATTAACCTTGGCTGGGAACCGGATATAATCCATTGTCACGACTGGCCTGCCGGTTTAATACCGCTGCTGGTTAAAACCAAATACAAGGATGAAGATATTTTCAAGAATACCCAGATCGTTTATAATCTTCATCATGGAGAGAATAAAGGTATTTTTGACAACTCAAACATCCTGGATTTACTCGGACTACCCGAAGACATCGACATCAGTTCACTTACTGAGAACGATAAAGTTGATATATTGAAACTCGGACTCCAGTACAGCGATCACGTTGTAACGGGTAATCATTTAACCGATCAGTTCGACGACATGTTTAAAGCATTAGAAATTAAACCTTCCAAAATTCAGGGCTCGCCCGAAGATGTATCAGATAAATTTGCAAAATATTATCGAGAAATTGCCGATAATGACGAATAGCTCTCATCATTGTGCCTCAAATCCGAATCGAACCCAAGGCACAAGCAGCAGTTATAAAGGCGGACATTTTTTAACCTCCGCTTTTATTCTTTTATTGACATTAGCAACTCTAAGTGGATGCGATACATCAGGATCTGTCGGAAGCGACATTATCAGCGATGAAGGAGGCACCAGCACTACAACCGTTGATGTGGACAACATTACCCTGTTGGATACCCCAACTTTTTCGGGTCGTTTGCCACACAGCTCAATCGGCCTGTTTGAAGATCCGGCCTACGGTAGGTTAGAATCATCTGCCGTTATCAAACCGGTGATTTCAAAAGCTCAGGTTGATACGTTAACAGAGAGTAACAGCATGCTGTTAAAACTCATCTTCAATCCTACAGTATATGGAAATGAGAATACCGTATCTGAGTTTGAGATATTTGAGGTAGATGAAGTGTGGAGGGGTACTCAACTTCGTTATGGTGATGATCTGGCAATTAACCGGCAAAATAAAGTAGGAGAGTTTCTCTTAACGGCCGACGAAGATACAGCAACTGTCGAACTCAGTGATGAGTGGAAAGAGAGTTTTGCAGAGTTTTTTAACAGCATTTCTGCAGACAGGGATTCTACCTACAGGCAAAACTTTACAGGACTTGCCATTGTACCATCACAAAATAATGAAGTAATTCGGTTTCTTAAACACGCTGCCGAGGAGGAAGAGGATGAAATTACAAGTTTTATTGTTCGCAGTACCTCTGTAAACGATGATGGTGAGGAAGTTATAGAAGATGAGATTCTTGATGCGCGGGACTGGGCATCTGTTTTTAGCCGATCTAATGAACCTCCATCAAATAATTCATTTATTGTTCACAACACGAATAACGTACTCCGAATAAAAATTGAACTCCCTCTGGAAGAGTTGAGCGGCAGAAATATTGTTAATGCGCAGCTTTTTCTTTACAAAAACAGCATTCCCGAGAATTCCACTCCGTCTATTACCCGGCCATCGCTTACACAAGTACGGGCACACATTTTTGATGAACAGCCTGATGATGTAATGGCCGATATATTCACAACAAACGCAAATTTCTTTACGAATACTGACGAAGACGAAGACGAGCTTTTTAACATCAATATTACACAGTTTGTGCTCGATGAAGTTTATGGAAGCCAGGAAAACAGGGAGCTATACATCACTATACAATCGGTAAATGGAATTCTTTACTCCACCCGCTTCTTTGGTACATCGGATGATACACTGAATCCCAAAATTGTCATTACCACTGTTGAATAATATGACGAACAAGAATATTCTGTCGCTAACATTCATTCTGCTGTTAATTACTTTCAGCTCCGCTCTTGCCCAGGAAAATGATGAGGCAAATAGCGGATCATTCTATTCCGGAATTGGTTTTGGCTCACCGGCTGATGTCCAGTCGCCATACTCGATGGGAATGGGACTTTCGGGAGTTTCGAACTTCAGCGGTTATATTTCAAACATTTCCAATCCGGGACAGTGGGGCCTGTTAAATTTTTCACAAGGTACGATTTCTGTTAAGGTTGATCAGATCAGAGCTTCAGATTTAAACTCTACAGCAAAGAATTCCATCTTTGCCATCGAGTCGTTTCACTTTGCTTTCCCAATTCTGCGCGGAAAGCTTGGCGGCTCTCTTTCAGTTACACCGTTAATTCGATCAGACTTCAGGCAGCAGCAACGTGGATTTTTCCCAACTCCCGGAGTACCTGACGAATCTATTGAGTATTTAATTAATACTACCGGATCCGGTGGTGTTAACCGATTTGAACTAGGTCTTGGTTATAAACTGAATAACTACATCTCATTAGGGTATGGCTTTTCCGCAAATGTATTATCACTGAATGAGGACGTAAGTCCCATATTTTCTGACCTCCAATTTTTACCCACTGAATTTGAAAGGGAAATTGAAGGATATGATATTGGGCATCGTTTCGGGCTTTACGCGTTCAAGGGAAATCTTTTTAAAGAAGAAGATCAGCTCTCTTTTGGAATCAGCTTACAACTGCCAATATCCATTTCTGCAGACCGGTACGTTACCGCCTTTCAAATCGTCGATAATAGAAGAACTCAGCTAAACCTGAACGAAAACTCACCCAATAACTCAGGGAATGTAGAGTTGCCATTGGAAATTAATACAGGACTTACGTATAATTTTAGTAGGTTTACAAACATCACCACAGAAGTTCTGATTCAAAACTGGAGTGATGCCGAGTTCACCTTTAACGATACTCAACAAAGCTATTTTAGCAATAGAGTAAAAACGGGGCTTGGTTTTCAGTATCACCCATATAGAGCTGACCGCAGCAGTGGTTTTTTCTCAAATTTTAAATACAGCACGGGCGTTTCTTACGACACAGGACACCTGACAATTCATAATGAAGATATTGAAACGATCATGTTAAGTGCAGGTTTGGGAATTATCTCTAACAGATCTGCTTCTTCAATCGATGTGAGCCTTCAATATGGCATTCGGGGAACAGAATCCTCAAATTTAGTTAAAGAGAATATATGGGGATTTAAAATATCCCTGAATCTTGCGGAATTTATGTTTGTACAACAGAGATTTCAGTAACCCAGAGATTGTTTTTTACCAAAACCTAAAAGCAGAACCATGAAAAAGTACATATTAGCAATTGCGCTTCTTTTTACTGCCGCATCCCAGGCATTTTCGCAAAGCGAACCCCCTTATGGAATGAGTGAAATTCAGGCTTACTCCATCTTCTACGAAAATTACCGTACGGGCGATTATAATATGGCTCTGCAGTTTGGTAAGTGGATGCTTGAGAAAAAGCCGGAGTCTATTCAGGGAGTAAACAGGTTTAGCCTGCCGCGCCAATACGAGAGAATGATTAATGTTTATACTGAACTTTCTAAAGAACAGTCAGACCCATCCATGAGATCGGCCTATCTTGATACGGCACTCGTTATTTATGATGATGCGTTTGAAACCTTCGATGAAAATCAAATTGATCACTATGAGTGGTATTTCAATCGCGGGCGGTTCTATCAGGAAAATCAAAGCCAGCTCAGCGGCGGTCTCGATTCTGCGTTTGCAGATTATGAAAGAGCTTATGAACTGGACCCCGAACGCTTTGTACAGTCTGGTGATGGCTATTACATACGTATTCTTTTAAACGACTATGTTTCTGACGGCGAAAGAGAGAAAGCGTTGGAAACAATGGATGCTGTTGAACCTTTAGCCAGTCAGGAGCTGTTGAATGCCATAGATGAACTTCGGGACGGCTTGTTCACCAATCCCGAAGAACGAATCGAATTTTTGGAGTCGAGACTTGCAGATAACCCGGAAGATCAAGAACTCCTTTCTGAACTTTCTGAACTATATCATGATACTGGCAACAGAGAAAAGGCAATTGAGTATGCTGAACGACTTTATGAGTTAAACAAATCATACGAAAATATTCGTCTGCTGGCTGACTATGCAAAAGAAGATGGCGAATATGATGAAGCTATTGACTATTTACTTGAAAGCCTGGATATGCTAGAGGACACAGACGTAAAGAAAAATGTGACACTTGAAATTTCTGAACTCTACCAAAACGAAGGGGAGTTACAACAGGCGAGAAGATATGCTCGGCAGGCCAGTGATCTTGACAGCAACTGGGGACGTCCTTACATACAAATTGCCAGTATCTATGCCTCTGCAATTTCACAGTGTACATCTGGCCGGCAAATTGAGCGGCAAGACCGAACTGTTTATTGGTTGGTAATGGATTATCTGGACCGGGCTGCGTCAGTGGATCCGTCAATATCATCAGCTGTAAACCGACAGCGAAGTACATACGAACCTGTGCTTCCTTCAGCGGAAGACAAATTTTTTAGTGGATGGGAATCGGGCGACTCATTCAGAATTGGAAGTAATATTTCTGAGTGCTATGCCTGGATTAATGAGACCACAACTGTACGATAATTAAGATTAAAGTTGGTTTAGTTTAGTCCATCCCCTTCCTTTTATCTATTTTACCGAGTGTGAGGTAATAACTCCTCACACTCATATCTTAGCTCTGCTCATTCCTTTGGAATACATCTTCCGGCTTCTGCTATTATAATCCGAAAGCCGACATCAACATCAGAAAATACTCTACACATTAAATTAATTAAATAAACAAATTGCATGGGACGATCACGCAAAAATAAAGGGCGTAGCAATAAACATTCGGGGAAAAAGAAAGGGAACAAAAAAAATATTTTTGTTCCTCAGTTTCATCAAAATCAACAGATAAAAATTGGCGGCCGCTATAACGGTGTACTTGAAATCAACGAGAAAGGGTATGGATTCATCCGAAAAATTGATTTTGAATTTAGCTACAATCCAAAAGATCCATTCCTCAAACCGGATGAGGTTAAACTTCATGATCTGCGCTCCGGGCTGTTGATGGAAGGCGAATTTGAACAAGATCAAAGCGGTAACAGGCATGTTCACTCCATCGACCGAATTAATGGCAAGTCTCCCGAAGAGTGGCAAAAGATCAACCGGTTTGAGCTTCAAACCCCGATTATGCCTAACGAATACATTGAGCTTGGAAAGAACGCCGACGATATTGAATTGCGCGTAATGGATCTGATTGCACCCATAGGCAGAGGACAGAGAGCACTTATTGTGGCGCCACCAAGAACCGGGAAAACCGTTCTCCTTAAAAAAATTGCCAAAAGCCTCAGCGATCACTATCCCGATATCCACACTGGCATTTTATTGGTTGATGAGCGGCCTGAAGAGGTTACCGACTTTTTAAGAACTACCAATGCTGAAGTTTTCGCTTCTTCGAACGACAAGCCGACCGAAAGCCACATCAGAATATCAGAAATGGCGCTTGGATACGTAAAAAGAATGGCTGAATATGGTGGCCATGCTGTTCTGCTTATAGACTCTCTTACACGGCTTGGCAGAGCTTACAACGCTGCTCAGGCGAACAGCGGACGTACACTATCCGGTGGCCTTGACATACGGGCACTGGAAATCCCTAAGAAAATTTTTGGCTCGGCAAGAAAAATTGAAGGCGGCGGTTCATTAACAATTATCGCGACCTGTCTCGTTGAAACGAATTCAAGAATGGATGATTTAATCTTCGAGGAGTTTAAAGGTACAGGAAACATGGAATTGGTTCTGGACCGAGATATTGCCAACGATCGTATCTACCCCGCTATAAACATCGCTGCATCGGGAACCCGAAACGAAGACAAGTTCATAACCGACTCACTTGAAGAGCGAAATATGGTACGGCGGTTTCTGCTCAAAAAAAATCCCAAGGAGTCTATCCAAATGCTTTTGCAGGTGATTAAGCGAACTGAAAGTAATGAAGAGCTATTCGCCCAAATTGCCGCAACTACCTAACCTGTGAATCGCTGAATAAAGGGGGTTAGTACTGAGGAAGAGAGGGATCTATCTTTTTTGCCCAGTTATTGATACCTCCTTTAAGGGATTTTACATTTTTGAATCCCGCTTCTTTCAGCATGTTACAAGCATCTTTACTGGTAGCGCCACTTCTGCAGAACACAATATACTCCCTGTCCATCTCCAGGTTTTCAACTTCATTCCCCAGCTTGTTATAGGGAATAGATGTTGTTTCGTGCTTAAAGTTTGAAATATTTGCCTCAAATGGCTCACGTACGTCAAGTAAGATGAATCCTGTGCCACTTTCCATTTTATCCTGAAGTTCCTCTGAAGTAATGAAATCCATAATCAAATCTGTTTGCTTATTCTTATTGAGCATATCGGTCCAGCTTAAACTGCCTGCCCAAATATAGTTTTTTGGCTTCCTCATCTACTGCAAGCTCTTCTGCAGTGCCTTCACGCAATATCTTTCCCTCAAACATAAGGTAGGCTCTGTCTGTAATGGCCAGCGTTTCGTGTACATTATGATCGGTTATAAATATTCCGATATTTCTCTTTTTAAGATCCGCAACAATCTCCTGAATATCCTCAACAGCAATGGGATCAACCCCTGCAAAGGGTTCGTCCAGGAGTATAAATTTTGGATTGGTAACCAGTGCTCTTGCTATCTCTGTTCGTCTGCGCTCGCCACCTGAAAGGCTGTACCCTTTGTTATTTACTACTTTTTCTAGACCAAACTCCTCAATAAGCTGGTCTGTACGTCTTTTAATTTCCGATTTCTTTAACGACAAAAACTCAAGAACCGACTCCAGATTTTGGCGAACCGTTAAATTTCGGAAAACGCTTGGCTCCTGCGACAAATACCCAATTCCCATTCTTGCACGCTGGTACATCGGTTTTTTTGTGATGTCTGTATCGTTTAAAAATACTTTCCCCTTATTCGGCCTGATAATACCGGTAAACATGTAAAAGGTGGTTGTTTTACCGGCACCGTTGGGCCCCAGCAGGCCAACAATCTCACCCTGATTCACATTAATCGACACTTTATCCACAACCACTCGTTTTCTGTAGCGCTTAACAAGGTCTTTGCTGTGAAGCTTCAGTTGTTGATCATCGTGCGTTTTCATGAGTAGTAACTCTTATTCAGAAAGAACCGGTTATCGGGAAACAGCGTATTCCAGATGCGACCGATGAAATAGTACGGATAAACGTTATGCAACATTCAGCTCTTTAAAAACAGACTCAAAGAAAGCAATTCCATCTGTTGACCCAAGTATAGGTTCCATTGCACGTTCGGGATGAGGCATCATTCCCAGTACGTTCCCCGCGCTGTTGGTTATTCCGGCAATAGCTGATACTGAACCGTTTACATTCGACTCCGGCGTTAGTTTACCATCTGCATTACAATATCTGAAAGCTATTTGGTCATTATTCTCAAGTGAAGCCAAACCGTCGTTATCAATGAAATAATTACCTTCACCATGAGAAACCGGAACTTCCAGCACACCTCCTTTCTTCAGGCCGCCCGTAAACGAAGAGCGGGTACTTTCTACACGTATATGCACATTTTTGCAAATAAACCGAAGCTTTTCATTATGCAACATCGCACCGGGAAGCATCCCGGATTCCAATAAAATCTGAAACCCATTGCAAATACCTAAAACAGGGCCACCGGCGGCAGCAAACTTTTTCACGGCGTTCATTATGGGTGAAAATCGTGCAATAGCTCCTGAACGAAGATAATCTCCGTAGGAAAAACCACCGGGAACCAACAGTAAGTCGCAATCTTGTACTTCATTTTCTTTGTGCCACAAAAACGTTGTTTCTGCATTCATAACATGTTTCATGGCGTGGTAAGCGTCATGATCACAATTAGATCCCGGAAATACGATTACTCCAATTTTTTTCGACACGGTGTTCTATCCTTTTATTTCAGTAATTAGTTGAATCTCCTGTAACACAGAATTAATTTTCAAACACTCTTCAAACGCTCCTTCATAGACGAGTGCTTTTCCATCATTGTGGACTTTAAACGTCATTTCCCTGGCCTTTTCAACACTACAACCAAGAGCTTTTATCAGCTGATGAATGACCTCATCGAAGGTGTGTATATCATCATCAAAAAGAATAAGCCTCCAGGGAGTCTCAACAGAATCTTCCTCTTCGGTTTTCTCCTCTGTTTCTACTTCGGGTGTGCTTCCGGGCTTGGTCTGCGCGGCTACCTTTACTTTATTTGAGTTATAAGGCATTAACATAAACCGGTATTTATTCAATATGAATTTGATAGTCCTCCATCACCTCATTGGCCAGTAGCTTTGTGCACGACTCTTCCGCCTGTTTATAAGCTTCATCTTTTGTGGGGGCATCAATATCCAATTCAATAAATTTCCCAATTCGAACGTTCTGAACGGCACTCATTCCCAGATTTTGCAATGCATGATGAGCGGCTTTCCCCTTCGGGTCCAGAATGGATTTTCTGAGAGTAATATTTACTTTTGCTTTATACATATGGATTGTTGATTAATTTTCAGGGTAAAGTTAACCTTTATCAGGCTCAGCCGCTAGCAATTACAGGTAAAAGAATAAGAACTTAGCTACCACCGAATGGAATTCTCAGGCCAATAGAAAAGACAGGTTGGTCGAATTCACTAATTACATACTTTAAGTCCCCAAATGCGAAGAGTCCTCCAAAGTCATATTCAGCACCTATTCCAACGTTTAATCCAAATGCATCTTCTGAGAGATCAGAGCCTTCAAGTGCCATGCTCGAACGGCTGTAGTTTAATCCTGTATACCCGTACGATTTAAACATAAACTTTTCATAAAAAATATAAGCACCGTTAAAATTTACTTCATAAAAATCTTGGGCATCTTCAGAAAAGTAATAAGTAAATCCTCCACCCAGCTGAATAGCAGGAACGTTCGCAAGCCGGTAATGTAAATCCCCCTGAATCCCAACCTGCTCTATCTCACTCCCAAAAGCCAATCCAACTCCTGCTTTCACCTGCGCATTAGTTTCTTGAGTACTCAATACTGTAACAGCAATTAGAAAAGCTGAAATCTTAAAAAATGTTTTCATAAAAATGATGCTTTGAATTAATAAGTGTCATTTCTATTGGTATGGATTGCCACCTTATTAGTTCCCTTTAATTACAGCAAACTATATTATCGAAACTTATTTCGGGTTTTAAGAATTTTTGTAATGGCTTCTTCCTGAGAGTTCTCATCTACATCCAGCCAGTTTGCAAACTCCCATTTCCGAAACCAGGTAATCTGCCGTTTTGCATATCTGCGGGTTGATGTTTTAATATCTTCAACCATTTGATGATAGGAAAGATCACCTTTTAGAAACGCAATAACCTCTTTATATCCCACCGTATTGAATGCCTGGAGTTCGGGGCTATACCCATCTGATAAAATAGATTCCGTTTCATCTACCAGGCCCCTTTCCATCATCTGTTCCGTCCGTACAGAAATTCGCTCGTGTAGTTTTTTCCTGGGTCGATGAAGCACAAAAACCTCCAGATTGTCCGGAAGTATAATTTTTTTGTCCTGATGAAAACTGCTGAATGGTTTACCGGTCTGCATCCATACATCGAGGGCGCGAATAATTCGCTGGCGGTTCATCCCATCCATTTTTTCTGCATACCAGGGATCAACTTTTTGCAACCTTTTATATAGTTGCTCAATTCCGTCAGATTCGATCTGCTCGTTCAGCTCATGAATATAATCGGGGTTGGCATCAGGCATATCATCCAGCGGACGAAGGATAGACTGCAGGTGCAGTGTACTCCCGCCACAATAAATTATCGATTTCCCCCGGCCCTTCATTTCCTGCTCATACTGTTTCACGCGCTTCATAAAATCAGCTGCGGAGTCATTCTCTGTCAAATCCAAAACCGAAATGTTATGATGTTCTACCGGCTTCATCTCCTCTTTTTCAGGTTTGGCCGTACCGATATTGATTCTACGGTAACACTGCCGCGAATCTACAGAAATAATTTCACTGTCTGTCTTCTTTGCCAGCTCTATTGCCAAAGAGCTTTTACCCGAAGCCGTTGGTCCCGCAATCATCCATCTTCTGTTTTTATTCACTGTTGCCATACCTCTTTCGACTTGTTTATCTGGCTTCTTACTGGATCTGGTATTCAGTACCATCTAACCTGCTAACAAACTCTTTTCGGCGAATTATGTCCATAATTGTTTCCAAATCTTCCATAAAATAGTGATCCTCGCTGGCGTGTTTTATCTCTTTTCTGACCTGTTTATGGGCAATATCCACACCCCGTCCCGGTTTAAGCGGGCTCCGGAAGTCGAGAGCCTGCGCTGCTGTAAAGCACTCAATGCCCAGAACCGTCTCAACATTTTCAAATACCTTAAGGAGATTCAGTGCGCTGATGCTGCCCATACTCACGTGATCTTCCTGTCCAAGGCTTGTGGGTATTGAATCTACGGATGACGGATGGCAAAGAACCTTATTTTCAGATACCAGTGCAGCTGATGTGTATTGCGGTATCATAAACCCGGAGTTTATGCCTGTTTCTTCCATCAAAAGCTTGGGAAGCCCGTCGTGTCCGCCCAGAAGTAAATAGGTACGCCTCTCAGAGATACTGGCCAATTCCGCCAGGGCAATTTTTGCGTAATCCATGGCCAGTGCCAGAGGCTGCCCGTGAAAGTTACCACCACTGAGTATATCGCCATTTTCAAATACCAGGGGGTTATCCGTTACAGAGTTAATCTCCGTTTCTACCGTGTTAATCGAATGAGATATTGCGTCCCGACTGGCTCCGTGCACTTGTGGGATGCATCTGAGGCAGTAAGGATCCTGTACCTTCCCGCAGTTTCTGTGCGACTCCAGAATTTCACTTCCATCAAGCAGAAATCGAATGTTCTCCGCTGTTATCCGTTGTCCTTCGTGGGGGCGTATCTGATGTATTCGCGTATCAAATGGTATAATGCTTCCCTGCAGTGCTTCCAGGCTCATAGCTGCCGTTATATCTGCCACTTTAAGTAAATGCAGAGATTTTTCCAGTACCCAGGCACCATAAGCACACATAAGCTGAGTACCATTAATTAAAGACAGCCCATCTTTTGGCTGAAGGTCGATGGGTGAGAGCGATCGTTTTTGAAGTTCTTCTGCGGCATTTAATGTTTCCGTTCCCTCCCTATTCCAGAACTCTCCATACCCGATAATGGGAAGCGACATATGCGCCAATGGGGCCAGGTCACCAGATGCACCTACACTCCCCTTTTCAGGGATCACAGGAATCAGGTCTTCTTGAAGAAAAAACAGCAGCCTGTTAAAGGTCTCGGGTGAAACCCCTGAATACCCCAAACCTAGAGAGTGAATTTTTAGCTGCAGGATCAGTTTCGAAATCTTCTTCGGGACAAGGTTGCCAACACCAACGGCATGCGACAAAACCAGATTACGTTGTAGCTGAGCAAGCTGACTATCAGAAACCCTCTTGGTTGCCAGGGCTCCAAATCCTGTGTTTATTCCGTAATGCGGAGCTCCTTTACTGAGTGCATTCTCAACGATTTCCCTGGCTTTGTGTACTCTCTGATTATCGTTTTTTAACGCATCAATACTGTTCTCGAGAGAGCTGTAAAGATTCTTCACATTCACAAAAATATTCGGAAACGGCTCATTCATCGTTGAAGGGTTTTATGTATATACTCGATATTTTATTACCCATGAAAATATCCACATATCAGCGAGATTAAAAAGGTTTTTCGATGAACAGGTAGAGTGCTTAACAGGTCTGAATTCAATTAAAACCGCTTCCACAACATAACATTTATTTTTAACAGACTATTTACTCATCATTCAATAGATAATTTTATATTAAGGGGTACTAATATTTTATGATAATTCTAAACAAACAGCACAGAGCTTAACTATGGCTAACATAAACAAGATAAAAGGAGTAATAGGAATTTTAACGGGTGGTGGTGACGTACCCGGATTAAATCCTGCAATACGGGGAGTAACAGTACGGGCCATCCGCGAAGGATATAAAGTAATTGGTATACGTCGCGGCTGGGGTGGTTTAATTGATGTGGTTCGCGATGAAAATGCAGACAACAGCAAAAACTATTTTGAGCTGACTGAAGAAGTCGTAACGAAAGCCGCCCGCACAGGCGGTACATTTCTGCATACCTCAAGAACAAATCCGAGCAAGGTTTCGAAAGCAGACATGCCGGATCAGTACAAAGATAAATATACGGATGATATAAACGACCTTACGGAAGAGGTGCTTAAAAATTTAGACTTCATGGGTATCGACACGATGATTCCCATTGGCGGTGATGATACACTCAGCTATGGAGTTCGCCTTCACAAAGAGGGATTTAACGTGGTTGCCATACCAAAAACAATGGATAATGATGTGCCGGGTACGGATTACTGTATCGGGTTCAGCACCTGCATTTCCCGAACAATACAGCTCGCAAACGATCTGAGAACCCCAACCGGCTCTCATGAACGCTTCCTGGTAATGGAAGTATTTGGCCGTTACGCAGGTTTTACCGCTATGCTGCCTACACTTGCCGGAGCATCTCACCGATGCCTGATTCCGGAGCATAAGTTTGACCTTGAGCAACTGACCGAAATTATGGTTGAAGATCGTCGCAAAAATTCA
>Ga0209936_1000738_pt1 | contig 18968 bp, 15 predicted proteins | sample SalPonR1_A_D1_MG_FD_185694 | JGI IMG/M metagenome (GOLD analysis project Ga0209936, IMG submission 185694) | Salt pond soil microbial communities from South San Francisco under conditions of wetland restoration - Salt Pond MetaG R1_A_D1_MG... ... | reverse complement strand
GGATTCCTATGGTTTTCTTTTTTGTTTTATGAAATTTGGGAACATTGCTATTGGCATTTAGAATAAACGTAAAAGGGCCGGGAAGATTCTTTTTTAACAGTTTAAAGGTGGGGTTATTAATGTGCATGGTGAATTGTGAAACCTGACTTATATCACTGCAGATTATAGAGAAATTTTCTTTTAATGCGTTTTTTCCCTTAATTCTGACAATTTTATCGAAAGCTTTGGGGCTGTTAATGCTCCAGCCTAACCCATAAACCGTATCTGTTGGATAGATAATTAATCCGTCGTTTCTGAGTGCTTCAATAACCATTGCCATCTCACGTGGATTAGGATTGTCAGGATGTATTTGCAATAACATATGATGGATACCTTTCTGTTTTAAATTTTTGCAAAAGTAATGATATTCTAATAATAAGGATGTTTATACAAAAAAAAGGTTGCTTAAGCCAGCAACCTTTTTCATATTATTGGATAATATTTATCCGTTAACTTTTTTATAATCAGCTAGAAATTTCTCTAATCCAATATCTGTTAAAGGGTGTTTAAGTAAACCTAGAATGGCATTTAACGGACAGGTAGCAACATCTGCACCCGCTTCCATACATTGAATAATGTGCATAGTGTGTCTGATAGATGCTGCAAGCACCTCGGTTTCAAACCCGTAATAATTATACATTTCAACGATCTGTGCAATTAACTCCACCCCATCGGTAGAAATATCGTCTAATCGTCCAATAAAAGGAGAAACGTAGGTAGCACCTGCTTTAGCTGCAAGCAATGCCTGACCGGCAGAGAAAACCAGGGTGCAGTTGGTTTTTATTCCTTTATCCGACAAAAATTTTATGGCTTTTACCCCGTCTTTAATCATGGGTATTTTAACGATAATTTGCGGATGAAGGGCAGCCAATTCCTCGGCTTCTTTTATCATTCCGTCAAAATCGGTAGATATTACTTCTGCACTTACATCTCCATCAACAATTTCACAAATAGCCTTGTAATGATTGATAATGTTTTCCTGCCCGCTGATTCCTTCTTTTGCCATAAGCGATGGGTTGGTTGTAACTCCGTCAAGTACTCCCAGGTCCTGGGCTTCCTTTATTTGATCAAGGTTTGCTGTGTCAATAAAAAACTTCATAATGTATATTTGATTTTAATGAATAATCAGGATTTTTATGCTGCGAAATTAATTTATTTTTCTGAGTATTAAAATTTTCGTTTTATCAATTCCGTGTAAATGATATTAATATAGCATGGATTTATTTTGAAAGTCATGATTAATCAGGTTGGAAGAAAAAATTAAGTAGGGTATAGGTTTTGTTTGCGATGCCCGGACTCTGACTTTCTCTGTTTCCGGCAACATTTAAAACCTGTATTTTATTTGTCTTTAACCAAAGGATAAAGCTGTTTCGTTTTTCTGGTTGCATAGCTGTATCTACAATAAACCAGGGTCTTTTATATTTTTTACATAATTCGAGGGTATTCATTGTGCCCTTTCCCAGGGGGTGATTATCTTTTATAATTAATGTTCCGTCTGATATGCTTACATTTTTCTTTGTTCTTTCAATGTATTCTTTACTTTCCAATTCAATAAGCGGATATTTCTCCGGAATTTTCCCATTTTCTGATTTTCTGTTTTTAGGACAATACCCTCCGGATGGATAACCATGATCTAATGCAAAATCCAACGCCCCGAGGTCAACACCGGTTTGCCCCCCGGAAACAATTTTTAATAAATGTATCATCAGGATTCTTTTTTTAATGCTTTGTAAATGCCATATTTCCGGCAGTAGCGGAAAAACCAGCTGTATTCTAATTCAACGTTGTATTTTTCTTTTACCTTTCGCCGGAGTTGTTCAATTGTTTTAACACTTTTGGCCGAAGCCATTCTTTTAATCTGATGTTTATAAGGGTGTAATTTTGACTTTCGCCGATCAGCATACTTAAATTTTAGTAACCCTTCAATCCCTTTTTGTAAAAAAATTTTGGTCCAGTCGGCAATCGAGTCTTCATGAATTCCTAATAACTGAGTAATATTTTCGTTTTTTTGACCTTCGTGTTTTAAAAGGATGCAGTAGGCTCGTTTTAATATGTTTTTTTGATGTTGATTGTCCCGAACAAGCTTTTTTAACTCGCTTTCCTGTGTTTGAGTAAGATTTATTTTATAACCCATGGATGAGAAATATTTTTATACAAGTTATAAAAACGGAAATTAAAAAGCAAGTTATATTTATTAATTATATTGATTTTTAGTCTTTAAATCTATCTCTTTATTTTTTCAGATACAGAATGATGATTGATAATTTTTCGGTTCATTGTGGTTAACAAAAATATCAATCATTACTAATATTGATTTAAAGGTATTATTTTTGTTCTCATTGTAAAATAGTAATTTTAAGATTAATTGTGCAACAAACATTAATTGTAATTCTTGGACCTACAGGTATTGGTAAAACAGACTTAAGCATTGATATTGCCCGTGAATTAGGTACGGAAATAATTTCATCTGATTCGAGGCAAATATACAAGGAGTTGAAAATAGGTACTGCTGTACCTTCTGATGATCAGTTACAAAAAGTAAAACACCATTTTATAGGCAACAAGTCCATTTACGATTATTACAATGCCAGCATGTTTGAATTCGAGGTGCTTGATTTGCTCAATGAATTATATAAAACTTATAATCAGGTAGTAATGACAGGCGGTTCAGGAATGTATATTAATGCAGTATGCGATGGGATAGACGAGCTTCCCACCATTGATATGCAATTGCGGAATGATTTATTACAAAAATATCACGATGAGGGAGTTGAAAGTTTGCGTATTCAGCTTAAGATGTTGGATCCTCAGTCGTATCAAAGAATCGATTTAAAAAACCCTAAACGTATTCTTAAAGCCCTGGAAGTGACTATACAAACCGGCCAACCTTATTCTTCTTTCCTGACAAGGCCTAAAAAAAAGCGTCCCTTTCATATTCTAAAAATAGGATTACAACGTGAACGCGATGAGTTATATCAACGGATTAATGTAAGGGTTGATCAGATGGTACATGACGGATTGGTTGAGGAGGCCCGTAAGTTTTTTAAAGACAGACATTTAAATTCATTAAATACGGTTGGTTATAAAGAGCTTTTTGAACATTTTGAGGGGAAAATCAGTTTAAATAAAGCCATTGAGTTGATTAAACGTAATTCGAGGCATTATGCCAAAAGGCAAATGTCCTGGTTTAATCGTGATCAAGAGATCCATTGGTTTCATCCCGAGAAGGAAAAGAATATTATGGGTTTTATTAAAAGCAAAATTAAATGAATACTGAAAGCAGTGACTTTATTATCAGGGTTTATGGCATTTTTTTTAACCCAAAGATGGAGGTTTTAATCAGTGATGAATTCCAGTTAAATATGAAAATGACTAAATTCCCTGGAGGAGGAATGCATTTTGGCGAGGGGACGAAGGATTGTTTAAGACGTGAAATTATGGAGGAAATGGGAGAGGAGATTGAAATAACCGATCATTTTTATACTACGGATTATTTTCAGCCAACGTATTTTTACGATAATTTTCAGTTGGTTAGTATTTATTACCTGGCTACCTTTAAAAATGCATTAAATTTTAGGGTTTCTGCAAAGCCATTCGATTTCTCCGAACTTAAAAATGGAAATATGTCTTTCCGTTGGGTTTCTCTTGCCCAATTATCCGAAAAGGATATGACCTTTCCCGTGGATAAAAAAGTGGCTGGTTTGTTAAAAGAGCAGTTTCTATAGCTCGTTTATGCCTTTGATAAACTGATCCCAGCTAAATTTATCTTTTTCAATGGCTGCATTTTTCGAGAATTCTTCTTCGCGCTGGTTTTCAAAAAAATCGATTAAAGCATCTGCTACCGACTCCGGGTTTATTGCTGTAACATACCCAACTCTTCTATGAGGTACAATTTCTGCTAAACCTCCGACATTCGTAACCAGCATGGGGCGTTCAAAATGGTAGGCAATTTGAGTAACGCCACTTTGTGTAGCACTTTTGTATGTTTGTACGATTATATCTGAAGCACAAAAATAATATTTTACTTTATCCGCGGGGACAAAACCATGGGTAAAGATAATTCTATCCTCTAAATGATGTTTGGCTACCAAATCATCATAAACTTTTCGTTCTTCATAAAATTCACCGGCGACCATTAATTTTATCGGAAATTTGGATAGTCTTTTATCTGCCAGGGCTTTAATAAGAATATCCAACCCTTTATATTTTCTTATGATTCCGAAAAATAAAAGATATCGATAATCCGCTGATAGATTTAATTTTTTGAGGGATTGTTCTTTAGAAATTATTTCGCCAAAGGTGTTATAAATAGGATGGGGAATAAATTTTTTAGTTGGATTGTTGGTAAACTGTTCTAAGTCTTTTAAAACAGATTTTGACATGGCAATAAACCCATCGCAATGACTAACAAAGTATTTGGTTAACGGATTCTTAAACGGAAAATTTTCGTGTGGAATTACATTATGCATGATTCCAATAATCTTTGCATTACTGTTTTTCTTAATTTGTTTGGCGATTGTTCCTAAGCAAGGAGCCATAAAGGGCATCCAGTAATGTATAATAACTTGTTCGGGGTTTTCTCTGGCGATCCTGTTTCCAATTTTAATCCAGTTGAATGGATTAATTGAGTTTATTGACACATCAGTAGGGATATTGTCGGGTTGGCCTCCTTCAGCAAATTGGGTCTTTCCGGGGAATAGAAATCCGGGATACTGAAGCGAGAAAGTGTAAATTTTTACCTTATGGTCTGGTTGGTAGCTTTGTGCCAGGGCCTGGTTAAAATCAGCGATTCCACCACGTAAAGGGTAAGCAGGGCCAATAAGTATTTTTGTCAAAACTATAAGTTTATTTTTTGCTCTATTTGATAATCATTTCTATCGGATGAACTTCTGGATATCAACTCACCTAAAAATCCTGCCAGGAATAGTTGAGTACCCATAATCATGGATGTAAGAGCGATGTAAAAAATCGGGCTGTCGGCTACTAAGGGAGCTTTTATGTTGTTCCATAAAAAATAAAGCTTTTGTCCGCCAAGCCATGCAGCAGCTAAAAAACCGGCAAAAAACATCAGCGTACCTAAGGTCCCAAAAAGATGCATGGGGCGTTGACTGAATTTAGAAATAAAGGTTATGGATAATAAATCAAGATACCCTTTGATAAAACGGTCGAGCCCAAATTTTGTAACTCCGTATTTTCGGGCCTGATGCTGTACTATTTTTTCTCCGATATTTGAGAATCCGGCCTTTTTGGCAATTACAGGAATATAGCGATGCATTTCTCCATAAACTTCAATATTTTTTACCACTTCATTCTTATATGCTTTTAATCCGCAATTAAAATCATGGAGCTTAATACCGGTAAGAGCACGAGCGGTCCGGTTGTATAATTTACTTGGAATGGTCTTGCTTATGGGGTCGTACCTTTTTTTCTTCCATCCGGAAACCAGGTCATAATTTTCTTCATTTATCATCCGGAATAACCCGGGAATTTCGTCGGGATTGTCCTGTAAGTCAGCATCCATTGTTATTACTACATCACCACTAACATCTTCAAAACCGGTATGTAGAGCTGCAGATTTCCCATAGTTTTTGCGAAATTTTATTCCTTTTACTTCCGGATGTATTTCGCTTAGCTCCTGGATTACCTGCCATGAATTATCTTTACTTCCATCATCTACCAATATGATTTCATAGGTAAACTGATGGTCTGTCATTACTTTTTTTATCCAATTTACCAGTTCGGGCAACGATTCTTCTTCATTTAATAAAGGTACTACTACAGAAATATCCATGGGTTGTTTTGCTTTTTTTATTCATCCCCCTGAAACTTGTTTGTCCGGGCTGACGGAATGAGAAGAAACTGTCTAAAAGCCGTGGTTAAACTTTGCAGACAGTTCCGATTTTAGTTAATTATTCTTCATTAATATCCTGCATGGCTGATTGATAGGGATCACCCTGCTTCTTTAAAATAGCGGAGGTGATTAAGGCAATAATAAATCCCCAAAACATCATCCCCAAAAAGCTAAAAATCGACATTAGAACCGGAGACATCATTTTTTTCTGCAACGAAAGCCCCATTTCTATCTGGTCATCAGGTATTCCTTGTTTTAGAAGTTGTTCTTCAGCTAATGCTAACATTTTTTCTATATAATCAGGGTCTATTACAGTAACCAGTAAATAAGTATAAACGCCAAAGATTAAGGAACCAATTAATACAATAACAGTACTCATCCCCAGGGCCTTGCCATAAGAAATTACCCCGTTAAGGTTTTCGTCGCGATTAGATTTAACGCCCCAAATCAGAAATGCAATAATGAAAACATAATAGATATAATTCGTATAACTTTCAAGATGTAAATTAAAAATAAACAGCAATACGGCAATAATTATAATGGCTAATCCGAGTATTAGTCCATAGTTTAAAGCTGGTTTTAAAACTGAATTTGATTTTTCTTCCATAGTTATTAGAGGTTTAATTAATTATTGAAACAAATATATCAGTTTTTCGATAAATAATAACCCAAATATTTGAAAAGATTTATATAATTATTACTTTTGTGGCCTTCGGGCAAGTCTTACACGACCAGCTCCTGTTGAACTCCCCCAGGTCCGGAAGGAAGCAAGGGTAGACGGTTGTAGCGGTGCGATGTGAGTAGCTTGCCCGTTTTTTTTGACCCTCTTCTAAAAAATGACATAAAAAAATCCCGCATCATTTTCTGATACGGGATTTTTTGTTGAATTATCTTTCTATGATTTTGTAATTCTTTCCAGCCATCTTAGCATGAAGAACATGGTTGCCATAGACATTACACAAACAACTACAAACATTGTCCAGGTTAACCAGAGTGGTACACTTTCGTAAAGTATAGCACCAATAAATAATAACTGGTTACCAACAGCGGTTGCCCCTAACCAGCCACCTTGCATGATACCCTGGTATTGAGGGGGTGCTACTTTAGATACAAATGAAATACCAAGAGGACTAATAAATAGCTCGGCAATAGTTAAGATTAAATAGGTGCCGATCAAAAGAAATGGGGTTACTCTTTGAACTTGCTCAAGGGGTGTCCCATCTTGGGCAGGGTCAATGGTTTCAAAAGCAGGTAAGCCTAAAGAACCTAATGTCATCACTAAATAGGCAGTCGCTGCAATTCCCATACCAATAGCAATCTTTTTCGGTGTTGACGGTTCCATACCTTTGGCACGCAACCAACCGAAGAATCCTACCACAATAGGTGTTAAAAGAACTATAAATAGCGGGTTAACCGATTGGAATATTTCGGCCCCTTCAATGGTCACAAAGCCAAGATTAATTGCAATTCCGCTTAAATCAGTATAGTCACGGGCAAACATCGTAAGCGTCAGTCCGTTTTGGTGAAATGAGAACCAGAAAAAGATTACTACGCCAAATACGGCAAATAGTGCATATAAACGTTGTCTGATTTCCTGAACGCTCATTTCAGGGATAGCATCTGTTTTTGTACCGTCTTTAGCTTTCTTCTGTACGGTAGGGAATTTTCTGGCATTGGCTAAATAAATAACTAATGAAATAACCATTGCACCAACAGCAATACCAAAGGCATAATGATACCCGGTTGTAAAAATATCAAGATATTTGGTAGCAAAAGCATCCAGGCTTTGACCTGCTCCACCTACAGAAGCTTTGATCTCTTCGAAACGGGCCAATGCCTCTTCACTTAATCCTGATCCCAAATATTTGTGACTTAAGGCTGGTAAGTCTGGGTTATAAGTAAATCCGTTGTTGTTTAACCACCAGTTACGGATACCAATCGCTGCAAAAGGAGCGAAAATGGCACCTACATTAATAAACATATAGAAAAGAGAGAAACCCGAGTCTCTTAATTTTCCATATTTTTCATTGTCGTACATCTGGCCTACTAAAGCTTGTAAGTTTCCTTTAAATAAACCATTACCAAAAGCAATAACAAATAAGCCAAAGATGGTTAACGTTAACATGGCCATTCGACTGCTTTCAGGAACGGGTGTTGGTGATGGAAGGGCTACAATTACATAACCAACAGCCATAATGATGATACCGGTAAAAATGGTTCCTTTGTAATTTCGTAATCGGTCGGCAATTAATCCTCCAACAAAGGCGAGGATATAAATGGAAAAATAAAAAACCGAATAAATTAAACCGGCATCTTTACCGGATAAACCAAATTTTGCTTGTAAGAAAAGCACCAGAATAGCCATCATGGTATAGAAGCCAAACCGCTCCCCCATATTTGCCAGAGCTGCTGCAATTAAACCTTTAGGATGTCCTTTAAACATAGTGTATTTTTTTTAGTTAATATTAATTTTCAAATCGTTTATAAAAAGGAATGACAAATATAAAAATCTTTTTTTTCAGACCAAGTTTTTAATTAAAGGTTTAAGCCGAATTATTTAAGTATTTTAATACACTTTCGATGAATAATGATAATCAATAAGTATAAATTTATTTGATTAAATTTTATTCTTTATCAAATCATATCTTTTTATGCTCTTCTTTATATGGAAGACGGGAGAAATTATGTATATTTCGACTTAACCTATTACATTTGTTAAAAAAAAGTATTGAACAATGAAAATCCTTAAATCAGATCAAATACGCGAAGTTGACGCTTATACGATAAAAAATGAACCCATAGCATCTGTTGATTTAATGGAAAGGGCTGCTATGACAATCACCCGGAAAGTTGCTGATTATTATGCTCAGGAAACGAATGTAAAATTGTTCATTGGCCCGGGTAATAATGGAGGCGATGGACTGGCTGTTGCCCGCCAATTGCTCGAATTTGGATTTTTACCCGAGGTTTATTTGCTTAAAATAACCAATAAACTTTCACCCGATGCGGAAATAAATCTTGAAAGATTAAAGAAAATCAATAGGATAAAGATTTATGAGATAAGTAATGAAAAAGATTTGCCCCAACTACAAAAAAATGATTTATTAGTAGATGGTTTGTTTGGTTCCGGGTTATCCCGAAAATTGGAGGGGCTACCCTCACAGTTGGTAAAATATTTGAACTGCTCAGGGGCTGATATTATTGCCATTGATATTCCTTCCGGATTATTTGGAGAGGATAATAGAGCTAACGACAGAGATTCTATTATTAAAGCCACTTATACGTTTACTTTTCAAATGCCTAAATTATCGTTTTTATTTCCTGAAAATGAGAGTTTTGTCGGGCAATGGGAAGTAATGGATATTGGTTTAATGCAGGAAGCAATCGATGAGATTGATTCCGGTTATTTTATGCTTGCACAGGAAGATATTGCTTCCAAAATTATGCAACGCAAGAAGTTTTCTCACAAAGGAACTTATGGTCATGCTTTGCTTGTTTCAGGCAGCTATGGAAAAATGGGAGCTGCTGTATTATCGGCAAAAGCTTGCCTGCGAACAGGTTGTGGCCTGGTAACGGCACATGTTCCTAAAGTGGGATACGAGATTATACAAACAGCATTGCCCGAAGCCATGATTAGTATTGACTGGTCGGATATCATTTTTACTCATGTGCAGGATCTTGAGAATTATTCCTGTGTAGGAATTGGCCCCGGGATTGGAACGAAACAAAATACCCAAAAAGCGTTGCTTAACCTGTTTGAAAGGGTTAAAAAACCTATGATTATTGATGCCGATGCATTGAATATTTTAGGCGAACACAAAGAATGGATTAAGAATATTCCGGAAAATAGTATTTTAACCCCTCACCCTAAAGAGTTTGAACGACTGGTTGGAGAAAATGGTGACGATTATTCAGGAATTCAACAACAAATTAATTTTGCTGTAAAAAATAAATTAATTTTGGTTTTAAAAGGTGCTTTTACATCCATTGCATTGCCCGATGGTACCTGTTATTTTAACAGTACCGGAAACCCGGGAATGGCAACCGCAGGAAGTGGCGATGTACTAACCGGTGTCATCCTTTCGTTAGTAGGACAGGGTTATCATCCTGCCGAAGCTGCAAAAATTGGTGTATATTTGCATGGGTTGGCCGGGGATTTGGCCTCGAATGAAATAGGACAGGAGGCAATGATTGCTTCTGATATTATTGAAAATATTGGGAATGCTTATTTAACGTTAAAAACTAATTAAGAAAGAAAATGGAAAGAATATATTTCATCGTTGTTGTTATTACGCTTACGGTGTTTTCCTGTAAAACAACATCCGAAACAAAAGTATCTAAAATTGATAGTCTGACAAACCAACCTGATAATGGTATCATTTATGCGTTGCCTAAAACAACCCTGCGATTTACGGTTGAGGCTTCACGTACTGATATTATTCCCGGACCCTATTATGAGTATGCCGAAAAGTATCTGGGAATGGATGATGTACCTGAAGAAGAGTATTCTGACTGGCAAATATCGAACATCATGATCGACTCCTACAATGAAATTGATCCGGAACAATTTTATATGTTAGAGCCTGAAGGGAAGATGAATATCAACATGCAAAAGTTGATTGAAAGCGGAAGTATTCTCCCTGTTAATTTACGGGCCAAACATCAATTTCCCAATGATTTTTATGGATTTAATGATCCCGGTAAAGAGGTTGTTTTTACCGATTTGAGTGTAAAAAAATATATTGGCGAAGAAAAGGTAACTTATTATAAGCGTGTACAGCGTGATTCGCTTTTTGCCAAAGTGCCGGTAGTGAAAACCCAGTCGGTAACAAAAACTTTTGAAGACAAAGCCGAAGAAGCCGCCAATTTTATTTTCATGATTCGTGAAAAACGGTTTGAGCTGCTTACCGGGATGGCTGATTTTTACCCCGAAGGTAAATCATTAGAAGTAGCAATCAATGAGCTAAATAATTTAGAAAGTGAATACTTGTCTCTGTTTATGGGTAAAAAATTCACCAGCACATACCGGGCAACTTTTGAATTTTCTCCCCACCAGGAAGATTTAAATCAGCCTCATATATTATTTCGTTATTCGGATGAAAGAGGAGTGCTGCCACCGAACGACTTAAGAGGACGGCCTGTTATTGTTGAGTTGGAAAAGTTGAATCATACGGAAAACCTTGATTTTTTATTAGCTGACCAGTTTAACCGTGAAGGAACCTCTTATAAAAACAAGCTTTTTTACCGTATTCCCGACCAGGCATTTATTCAGGTAATCGATGGGAATCAATTGCTGGCTAAACGGAAAATAACCATTGAGCAATTTGGTACTGTAGTTCAAATTCCTTCGATGTTCTTAATGGATGAGGAGCAATTTATTGAGTTTTACAGGGAGGAAGAGTAAATGTGGCCTCCAGAATTGAAAACCCTGGAGGTTTGTTACATAATATTTATTGCTTATCTGCGGTTATCGTACCTTGAAACTCGTTTCGGTATTCTTCAAAAGACTTGGTTTTATGAGCATCATCGGCAAAAAAGTTAAGAACAGGCTCCAGTCTTTCAGGTGGTTGATATCCGGGGACAGCGGTTAAAAGCTGGTTATTTTCGTTCATATAGGCTACACTGGGATACGACATTTTACCCTGCAATAAAGCTATGGCTAATTGATGCGGTGACCGGCTGCTATTACCTTCATTAATAAATGGTTGACCCCCAAAAACGATGGTGTCTCTGCTTTCAGCATCAAATTTTACGGCATAATATTGTTCGTTTAATAATTTAGCAATGGTGGGATGTGAAAAGGTATTGGCATCCATTTTTTTGCACCAACCGCACCAATCGGTATATACATCAATAAATATTTTTCGTTGTTCTTGCTTGTTTAATTCTATAGCCTCTTCAAACGTGTACCATTTTACCTCTGTTTTTTGGGCAAAACTAAGTGTGCTTAATCCCGCAAAGATTACTATTAACAGTAGGCGTAAAATGTTTTTCTTCATAGAAATTTTCTCTTTTATTCGTTAAGTATGTAGTTATTTATATATATATGATAATAACGTAAAACGTGTAAAAATGTTCTATAATTTCAATATCTTTTTTAGGGTCTAAAGAAATAAAAGAATCAACAATAATAAACTTTTTTGAATTAGGTTTTGATATTTGCCGTTTGTTTTTTGTTAATATATGTTAAGTAAAATATTTATTGCTGAGTAAAATTTTAATAAGACCGTAAAATTTTGCTAAATTTGAGCTTCATAAATAAATATTAAATTGAGAAAACATTGTTATATTTAATATGTTTCTCAATAATAACAAGATATTAACATTATAAAAAGGAGGAAAAACACATGAGTGACATTCGTAATTTAGAACCCAAAATAGTATGGGATATATTTCAAGAATTATGCGATATCCCGCGACCATCGAAAAAAGAGCGTAAAGCCGTAGATTTTGCTAAAAAATTTGGTGAGGATCTTGGCCTTGAAACCATTGTTGATGAGGTTGGAAATGTAGTAATAAAAAAACCGGCCACACCAGGTATGGAAGACCGAAAAACAGTAATACTACAAGGCCACCTGGATATGGTTCCGCAAAAAAACAGCGATATTCAACACGATTTTGAAAAAGATCCGATCCAGGCGTATGTTGATGGTGAATTTGTTACAGCTAAAGATACTACTTTAGGGGCTGACAACGGTATTGGTGTAGCCGCATCATTAGCGGTATTAAAATCAAAAGATATCGAACATGGGCCGGTTGAAGTTTTGCTTACCATTGACGAAGAAACAGGGATGACCGGTGCAAGAGCATTAAAACCCGGAATATTAGAAGGTGAAATTTTAGTCAACACCGACTCTGAAGATGAAGGAGAACTTTATATTGGTTGTGCCGGAGGTGTAGATACCAATGCTAAATTTTATTACAAAGAAGAATCGGTACCTGCCGATACAGTAGCTTACCGAATTGATGTAAAAGGAATGAAAGGCGGACACTCCGGACTTGATATTGCCTTAGGAAGAGGAAATGCTGCCAAAGTATTAAACCGTTTTCTTTATCAGGTAAATAAATCACTGGATATTCGTTTGGCTGATATCCAGGTTGGTAATTTGCGTAATGCTATTCCTCGTGAAGGATTTGCTGTAGTTGTTGTTCCAAATGCACAAGCTGGTGAATTTAAGAACTTTATCGATGAACTTATTCCGGTAATTAAAGATGAGTTGTCTGTTACAGAACCTAACTTACAGGTTGCTTACAAAGAAACCGATATGCCTGGCAAGGTTATGGATGAAAAATCACAAAATAATTTAATTAAAGGTGTTTATGGTTGTCCTAACGGAGTGATGCGCATGAGCGATTCGATGGAAGGCCTGGTTGAAACATCAACAAACCTTGCGGTGGTTAAAAAAGAGGAAGGATTTATTAGAGCCGAAACCTTACAACGAAGTTCTGTAGACAGCGCTAAAGAAGATTTAGCCAATATGATTCGTTGCGTATTTGAATTAGCCGGTGCTGAGGTAGTTCATGCAGGTGCATATCCCGGATGGAAGCCGAATATTAATTCTCCTATTTTAAAAGTTATGCAGGATGTGTATAATAATAAGTGGGGTAAAATACCTGAAATTAAAGGAATACATGCCGGGTTAGAATGTGGAATTATCATGGAAAGCTATCCTAAATTAGATACGATTTCATTTGGGCCAACGATTAATTATCCCCACTCTCCCGATGAGCAAGTAAATATAGAAACGGTTCAGAAATTCTATGATTTCTTATTGGAAACATTAAAGAATATTCCTAAAAAATAATCTTTTCATAATTTTCAAGATTAATAAATAAAGTTTGAGGGTGCTGCTTTTGTGGCACCCTTTTTGGCATAAAGTTTACTTTTTTCATTTTTATTTGTAATTTGTAGCGGATAAAACCCTCAATAATGAAAAAGAATATATTGATACTGCTTTTTATTTTATTTTTTATAGGCTGTGGTCCTTATATCTGGTTTAAATCACCACAACCCGAAGGGAAAAAAAATATGGTCGCTTTCCCTAACGAATTGATTGGCAAATATATTTCAACAAAAGACAGCTCGGTAATCATTATCAATAAGCATAAAGTGATTAAACAATTTCATGAGAAATTATTGATGTCAAGAATTGAATTTCAGGAAGAAACAGGTGATTCGCTGGCTAAGGATACCAGCTTTCTCTTTACCGATAACTGGCATATTAAAGTGAAAACATTTGGCGATTCAGTTAAAGTATTTTCATGGAAAGATGAGGTGCAGTTTGAAATATCAGACGACCAGCTATTACGGGAATATAGAAATATCTATTTTTTAAACTCCCGGGATACCGGAGATTATTGGAAAGTAAAAATTTTGTATATGAGTGCTGATACATTAGAGTATGATGATATTTTAAGTACAGACGACATGGACAAAATAAAAATGCTTACTTCGGTAAAAGAACAGCGTGATACCTCGAAAGAACGTGATACCCGATATTTTTTAGATCCAACGCGAAGAGAACTAAGGAAAATTTTAAGAACCCGGGCAGGTGGGAATAAATATTATAAACAACATGAATTTTAAGCGGAGTTGTTTTTAGAATTTAATCCCGATTACTATAATGTCATCCACCTGATCTAAAGATCCTTTCCATTGATCGAATTTTTCTTCCAGAATCTTTCTTTGTTGATGCATGGGCTGGCTTACAATTTTCGATAAAAGTTTTTTCAGGTTGGTCGTCTTAAATTTTGCTTGTGCCTTTCCTCCAAATTGATCAGCATAACCGTCAGAAAATATGTATATTGTATCACCTGGTTTTATGGTTATCTTATGGTTCGTAAACGTTTCTTTTTCCATATGATAAATACCGATCGGCATACGGTCTGCTTTATACTCTTTAAGCTTACCGTTTCTGAAATGATATAAAGGGTTGAAAGCCCCTGCATATTCAAGTTGCATGGTCTGTTTATGCAAAATACACAGCGCTAAATCCATGCCGTCTTTTGTTTCTCCTTCTTTTCCGGTTTGATGTAACGAGAATTTTATTTTTTCGCGTAAAAGATTTAAAATACTTGCAGCCGTTAACTTCTTTTTATCACCACTGATAATCTCATTTAACGAAGAAATACCAAGCATACTCATGAAAGCTCCCGGAACACCATGCCCGGTACAATCGGCAGCAGTAAAGTAAATCTTCTCAGAATCTTCTGCAATCCAATAAAAATCACCACTTACAATATCCCGTGGTTTGTAGAAAATAAAATATTCATCAAATGATTTATCAAAATGTTCATGCATGGGCAACATTGCTCTTTGGATCCTGCTGGCATAGGTTATACTATCTGTAATATCCTCTTTCTGTTTTAGAATTTCGTCACGCTGAACTTCAATTTCTTCTTTTTGTTCCTGTATTTCAAGGGTGCGCTCTTTTACTTTTTGTTCCAACACTTTTTTATCATATAATAATTTTTTCTCTCTTAGCTTATGAATGATGTAAAAACCAATTATTATTATTATTCCAAGAAGCAGGTAGAACCATACCGTTTCGGTAAATGGGGGTTTTATGGTAAATTCGATCGATTTAACCCGGCTTTTATTTCCTAAAACATCCCGGGCTCTTACATGCAGGGTGTATTTCCCGGGCTTAACAATCAGATTAATGGTAGGGTTTGTACTGTATTTCGACCACTCTTTCATTAATCCTTCAATTAAGTATTGATATTGTGTGGTATGTACTTTTAAGTAGTTTGGGGCTGTTATATCAACATATATTGCATGGTTATCAGGCTCGAAGGCCAAATCAGTCAGCTCGAAATATAATCCTTTTTCATTGGTAATGCTTTTCAAGTATACATCGAAAACAGGATCAATAACAACGTTTGTTTGATGCGCTATCTTAAAAATCTGAGCATAATTATTAATAACCCAAAGATTATTATGATGGTCGCTGATAATGGTATTTACATCTTCAAATAATTTGAGTAATGATTCTTCAAAATCGGTCCAGGGTTTGTCTCTTTTTAAGCATTGCCACTTTTGTTGACGATAGATCCAGGGAGTTCCTTCCTCTAAAAGTAAAAATTTCAGGTTCGACGAGTTGGTATATTTTTCATCATATACTTTAAAAGAATCAATTTTTTCATGGTAAAAAAATATTCCTGATTCAAGAAAAAGAAAAAGTGTATCGTTGGTAATATCTAAGAAATAGTTTGCAGGGAAATCTGTTTTAGCTTTATAGGTTTTAATGGATATCGGTTGCTCTAATGTATCGATTGTGATTTTATGGGCTAAATTATGCCCCCCACACCAAATTGACTTTTTTGTTTTGTTAATGGAGTAAATAGATTCTTGAAAATCGGCGAAGTATTTTTCCGGAAACCATTGATTATCTTTAAAAGAAACCTGATAAATGCCCCTGTTGGTTGCAATGTAATATCTCTCAGCATTTGTTGGGCTGCTGATATCATGAATATTTATATTATCAATAATTTTTTTGGCAGTTCTCTTTTCGATATGATACAAACCGGTATTTGTTGCTGCTAAGATTCCGTGTTTGGTTGAAACCAGTTGTTTGCATTTTTCATCTAAACCGGGGATCTTTTTGAAAATATAATTTATAGATTTAAGTTCACTGATTGTTTTTTTTATATAACGTGTCTTTTCTGTGGGAGGCACTGATTTTTCTGAATCAGAACCTCTTTCTTTTGGGCTTGTTTCTTCTTCATCTTTATTGCCAAAAATTTTAGAAAAGAATTTTTGTAGAGGTTTCTTCTGTTCTTCTTCTTTTGTGTCGGGTTTGTCTTGATAATCAGGGTTTTCAGGTTTTGGTTTTGTTTTAACAAAAACCTCTGCTTCGGTGTAATTTTTTACCTGGTCTAAATAAAAAACACCTTTGTTCGTGGCAACATAAAGTTGCTTGTCATGCCATAGAGTGGTGATAAGATTTCCTTCCAGTCCGGGATAGGTGCTGAAATTACGTATGGGTAGCTTAAAATCTACTCTGCTTAAACCAAATTCGTGCGCTATCCAGAGTCCGTTATTGTTATCTTTTCCTAACGAATAAATTTCATCATCGGGTAACCCGTTTTGATAATTTATGGTATAAACAATTTTACCGGTTTCTTTATTCACAACCTCTACTCCTCCGTACAATGTTCCAAAAGCAATGAGCGTATCCGAAACCTCAACGGCATCGGCCAAAATACTTTCTTTTAAATAACCGTCATCATTAATCTTGTAATGATAATATTTAATTCCGTCAAAAGTATACAGTTTGCTGTCGTCGGTACCTACAATTACTCTTTGGTCGTTATAAGGCAGGCTGAAAAGGATTTCGCTATTTTTGGTATAAAAACCGGTAACGATAGGGAAAAGGGTATCACTTTCGAGTCGGTATAACCCTTCGCCGGCAACGTTAAAAAACGTATTTTTGGGGGTAAGTACCATTCCGGTAAAAGATTTGCTTCCCGCATCCCATCTTTTGGTTTTGTCCGGATTTGTTAAGCTGTGCCGGGTAATCGTTTGTTCTCCATAAAAAAAGATGGCAGAATCGGTAAATTCTATTTTAGTAATTATACCAATATCTGCAGTATCCGAAACAAGCGATTGATATTCAAATAATCCTTTTTTATTTTTATTTAATACCCCATAATTGTTGTTTGCTCCAACATAAACATTGTTGTTATATGGATTTCTTTTAACGGCAAAAGGAATGTAAGGTATTTTTATGTTCTTCCATTCATGCCCGTCGAACGTTAAGATTCCCCTGCGGTTGGCAAAGAGCATAATGCCTTCGTTCGTTTGGCAGATGTTCCAGTTTTGGGTTTCCAGCTTTTTTACCTCCTCAAAATGAGTAATAAAAGGAGTTCCTTCCTGAGCGAATGCTTTGGTCGTAATTAAAAAAAACAAAAACAAATAAATTTTAAAGATGCGTTGCATGGCTAATATGTTGGAGAAAACAGGCTGGAAAGGTACAAAAAAAATAAGAAAAGAGAGCTTTTTGTCAATGAGAAAAGTTAATTTATCAACTTTTGTTATAAATATATGTAATTTTGTAAATTAGCATGAAACTTTTATCTGGTTCTCAGGTAAAAGAGTATATGACGAAAATATGTGATTATGAAAGATACGATCAATAAATTCAAAACTTCAATTCTTGCACTTGCTCTAACTCTTGCTGGTTTTGGAGCTATGGGGCAAACAGAAGGCGATTACCGAAGCAATGCCACCGGCACATGGGACTGGATTACGGTTGCTAATTGGGAGGTTTACAATGGAACTAGCTGGGAAACTGCAACAAAATATCCAGGACAGGATGTCGAATCAGAAACAGTTACCATCCTTTCTGGTGCTACAGTATTATTAAATGGCTCGGAAGCTTATTATAGAATAAAAAATCTCTCTATAGAGGGCGATCTCCAACTAACAGCAGATGAGAGCGTAAGTCTAACCGCAGGAATTGTGCTAAATGGTGGAACAATTAGTGTCACATCAGGTGCTTTAACAATAGCAGGCAGTTTCGATATAACCTCAGGTGATGTGGACATAAGCAGTGGTGCAAACCTTACCATTAGGGGCGATTTTTCAAAAACAGGTGGAACGCTAACAAATAATGGGACAGCTGTTTTTTCCGGGAGCTTCAACTCCGACGGCTCAATAACAACCAGTGTGAATATCTATATTTTTGACGATAGCCCTAATTTAGGAACAGATAGCTTTACATACAAAGATTTTGATACTGCAAAAACTGATGGGGTTTGGACAACAGAACGTTGGTACTCTTATCGAGGTATTCAAAACAGCAACTGGACAACACCCCAAACCTGGACACTTACAGAAGATGGAGAAGACTCTGATGGTACAGGCGGGGTTCCTGCCTATGGAGATATTGTTGAAATAGTTCAGAATAGGAATGTTGTGCTTAGTGAGGATATAACAACCCGAAATCTAACAATTAAAATAGAATCAGGGTCAACCCTTACCTTAGGAACGTATGAATTTACCAACCCCATTGCTCAGCTTGATGGCAAAGGAAATATCAGAATAGGAAAGTCTTACTTCCCTACGATAACAACA
>Ga0209936_1000731_pt1 | contig 19109 bp, 13 predicted proteins | sample SalPonR1_A_D1_MG_FD_185694 | JGI IMG/M metagenome (GOLD analysis project Ga0209936, IMG submission 185694) | Salt pond soil microbial communities from South San Francisco under conditions of wetland restoration - Salt Pond MetaG R1_A_D1_MG... ... | reverse complement strand
CCTCATGTCGCTCCACACTATACACATCTGTTCCCATTTCACACAAAATTGCCGCCTGGTATCCCGATCCCGTTCCAATTTCCAGCACTTTATCACCTTCGGAGATATTTAAAAGCTCTGTTTGTGCAGCAACCGTATAGGGTTGAGATATAGTCTGGTCACAACCAATGGGAAGAGCCCGGTCATCATAAGCCCGATTTACCAGGGCACTCTCAACAAGTACGTGTCTTGGAATAGCTTTTATCGCGTCCAACACCCGTTGATCCTTAATCCCTTTCTCCTTCAATATTTCGACAAGTGCCCGGCGTTGTCGGGAATATCTGTTATGTGATCGGTTGGTAACCAATATGTAAGAGTTCAGTTTATATTTGCTGTTCTTTTACCAAAATAATGTATTCGTGGTATGGAAACGAATCTGATTCAAAAATGGCCCAATCAAACATTTACGTTGTATTTATCATCAATGCTTGTATTTTCTAACCATTAAATTTCGACCGGTATAAAACAGCATCCGTTTATGAAAAAATACTTTCTGACTATCACAGGCTTAACCGTACTCTTTTTTTTGATGCAGGTGCTTGATGTCTTTGCTTTTGATCAACCCTCAGAAACGCCCGGCAGCTTTTTTGGCACCTGGGTTAGTCTACTCCCACCGATTGTAGCCATTTTTCTTGCACTCACAACCCGGGAAGTTATTTTATCCCTTTTTGCCGGTATATGGGTCGGGGCGTTATTTATAACAGAATTTCATTTTACGACAGGTACTGCACTATCGCTCAGTACTCTAACGGATTCGCTCGCAGAATCCGATCACATCGCGATAATTGTATTCAGCTTGCTTCTTGGCGGCATGGTAGGTGTAATGTCGCGCAGCGGGGGGACACAGGGAGCCGTAGACAAGCTTGGCAAGTATGCCAGAACGCGTAAGCAGGGACAGATTTTTTCCTGGGCTTCCGCTCTTTTTATCTTTTTTGATGATTATGCCAACACCTTAATCCGCGGAAATGCTCTTCGTCCCATGACGGACAGACTCAACATCTCCCGGGAAAAGCTTGCCTATATTGTTGATTCGACCGCGGCCCCCCTTGCGGTAAGTGCCGTAATTACGACCTGGATAGGCTTTGAAATCACGCAGATACAAAGTTCACTTTCGTCTCTGGCCGAAACAACCACAGATGTTGCCCTTGCAGCCCAGCTGGAAGCCGGTGCAGCAAACGCATTCATTATTTTCCTGGATTCCATACCCTACCTGTTTTACCCCATACTTGCGCTGGCATTTGTACTTATGACCATTTTAATGAAACGTGAATTCGGCCCCATGCTAGAAGCTGAACGCAGAGCCGCTTCAGGCAGAGGCGTTATCAGGGATGGGGCAATGCCTGCATCCGATACCAACCTCGACTCTATGCAGCCCATTGAAGGCAAGCCAAAGCGATGGTACAATGCCGCCTTACCGGTTTTCTCGGTTCTCGTTGTGGCTCTTTACGGCCTTTACGTAACAGGCAGCGAAGGGCTTGTTCCCGCCGAGCGTACACTTACAACTATCATAGGGAATGCAAATCCGTTCGATGCCCTCCTTTGGGCCTCATTTACCGGCTCTCTTGTTGCCATCTTACTCTCTGTGACCCAGCGTATTTTAACCATCAACCAGGCCATCGACTCATGGGTGGGCGGGATGCAGTCGATGCTTATTGCCATTATCATTCTCATTCTTGCATGGGGGCTCGGAGGAATTACAGCCCAGATAGGAACGGGTCCATACCTGGCGTCACTGCTTCAGGATTCCTTGCCGCTTGCACTTCTTCCGGGCATTGTGTTCTTCATTGCAGCGATCACAGCATTTTCTACCGGAACATCCTGGGGAACCATGGCCATTCTTTTCCCTGTAGTAGTGCCACTTACAATTGCTATGGGTGCCGGAATTGGATTTGCCGGTGGTGAAAACTACGGTATTCTGCTTGGTGCCATCAGCTCGGTAATGGCTGGTGCGGTTTTTGGCGACCACTGCTCGCCCATATCTGATACAACTGTACTCAGCGCTATGAGTTCTGCCTGCGACTTGATAGACCACGTTCGAACCCAGCTGCCCTACGCAATCCTAATTGCGGTTGTGGCGCTTCTGGTTGGTGAACTTCCGGCTGCATTCGAGTGGATTCATCCGGCATGGGGACTTCTCGCGGGATTAGTTATCCTCTATCTGATTCTAAAATTTTATGGTGAAAATCCCGAAGAAGTCACTGAACCGGTACCAGATAAGTAAGGTGCAGATTTCTCAATTCTGAAGCGTCAATTCTATGACTCTCGGCATATTACAACCCATACTTGTTCCCGACCTACATGATTTGGCCATTATGTTTAAATCAGACTGTATACTCTACCAGGATAGTGAACAGTGGTCAAGAAAAGGGCGCACACACCGGGCCTTGATTCGCACACCCGGTGGAACCGATTACATCAGCGTGCCGGTAGTCACTTCAGACAAAAAGAAGCCCATCAATCAGGTTCGCATTGATCACAGTGAAGACTGGATATCTCAAATCCTCAGAACACTGGAGTTTAATTACAGAAACAGCGTCTACTACGATTTTTACGAGCCGGAAATTCGTTCAGATCTGGAACAGGGGTTTCAATTCGAAGTTCTTCTTGACTTCTCCCTGTTTTTACGCCGACGGATTTTTCAATATTTGGAGATCTCTCCACACGCAGATATCATCTTTTCAAGTGCAATGAGCGGCTACCACTCAAATCCAGACGCCATGGCAAAGAAGCTTGGAGCCGGCCAATACTTTCAGGAGCACGATGCACGCCACTATCAGAGACAGGGTGAAAATCGATCTGAGATCTCCTTTAAGCATCCGTTTTATCGGCAGCATTTCCCCGGTTTTGAACCCTATTGCTGTCTCTATGATCTGCTATTCCAGTACGGTCCCGAAAGTTTCAAGATCCTGGACGAAATTGCTTAGCGAATATTCAGTGAGAACTACTCAGCCCAGCAGTTATTCTCTTCGTAACCCAGCGTAATGAGTGCTTCACCAAATAGCTCTACAAACCGTTGTTTATGGTCTGAATTGAAATGGTTTTTCCATTGCGATGATTTACCGGAACGTACATGAACCGACTTTTCAATATTTCCTGAAAACAGGGAATTATTATAAGCGCAATCCAGACAGGTTGGTATAGCAGATCCCGGAAATCCAAGGAACGTAAATATCTCGTGAAACATCCGGAGATCATGGTCAATAATTAACTCCTCATATTTCACATTCATGAAACGCTCATCTGAGTAATCCCACCTCAGCATCTCTTCAATCCCCCATCGCCCTGAATGCTCCATTTCAAACATTAGCTGCTCCTCAACTGTATCAAAACTATTAATTTTTTCCTGGTACGCAGCCCCGCCCAGCATTTCCATCGGCTTATGCAGCCAGCTCTCTTTAGATTTTTGGTGATAGAACATACCCGATATAATTCTGTCTCTCGGGTCCCTGATAATGTGCACACCACGAACCGATCCCGATATGTTCCCTGGCAAGAATTGACTGTGATTCTGCATAAACACATGGAAATCCCGGGGTAAATCTTCCTGGTTCCCTGCAAAAAAATGGAGCCCCAGCTTCTCGCACACACACGAAAACACTTTTCTCATCCACACCGTACCGGTTTTATGATGCGAGCCCACCAACACTTTGTGCGGTAGTTCTTCAAGTAAGTTGCCGTCCGCCGGGTTTATCTGTCCCGGCAGCCGGCTTATCCACTTTTTAAACATCGAACTCGATTCCCTGAGCAAGCGGCAGCTCATCACCCCAGTTTATAGTATTGGTTTGCCGACGCATATACGCTTTCCATGCGTCCGAGCCCGACTCACGTCCGCCGCCGGTCTCCTTCTCACCGCCAAACGCCCCGCCTATTTCAGCGCCACTTGTACCAATGTTAATATTGGCAATGCCGCAGTCCGATCCGTGATGACTCAGAAAGTTTTCGGCTTCGCGCATATTCAACGTAAACAGAGATGAACTAAGCCCCTGCCGAACGCCATTATGAAGCTCAATGGCTTCATCAAGTGTGCTGTATTTTATGAGATAGAGAATAGGAGCAAAAGTCTCGTTTTGAACAATTTCATAGTGATTTTGAACCTCGCAGATAGCCGGTTTTACATAGTGGCCCTTCATTTCATCAAGAACATCACCACCGCAAAGTACAGAACCACCTGCCGCTTTCACCTCTTTAAGTGCGTTCTGCATAGCGCTCACGGCGGCACTGTCAATCAAAGGCCCAACCAGCGTATCTGCTTCCAATGGATCACCAATATTCAGGTCTTTATAAATTGAAACCAGCCGCTCTTTGAGTTCATCATATACCGATTCGTGAATGATGAGCCTGCGTGTGCTTGTACAGCGCTGACCTGCCGTACCTACTGCTCCAAAAACAACAGCCCGTATTGTCATTTCCAGGTCGGCATCTTTACTGATAATGATTGCGTTATTGCCACCCAGTTCAAGGATGGTTTTACCGAGGCGGGCAGCTACAGTCTGGCCAACTTTTTTACCCATGGGAATAGATCCTGTAGCAGAGATAAGCGGGATTCGCTCATCCGAAGTCATCCATTCACCTGCTTCGCGTCCGCCCGTAATCATTCCAAAAATTCCCTCCGGCAGATCATTATCTTCAAGCACCTTTCCAACAATGTTTTGAACCGCCACACTGCAGAGAGGTGTTTTTTCTGATCCCTTCCAGATCACCGTATCTCCGCAAACAGCGGCAATCATGGCATTCCAGCTGTAGACGGCAACCGGGAAGTTAAAAGCCGAAATGATGCCAACCGGACCAATGGGATGCCACTGCTCATACATCCGGTGTTGCGGACGTTCTGAGTGCATGGTTTTACCATATAGCATTCGCGACTGACCCACAGCAAAATCACAGATATCGATCATCTCCTGAACTTCGCCCAGCCCTTCCTGGTAAATTTTGCCCATTTCGTATGATACCAGCTTACCCAGTGGCTCTTTATACTCCCGTAGTTTCTGCCCGATTTGCCGAACAATTTCTCCGCGCTGCGGAGCCGGCATCATTCGCCATTCACGAAACGCTTCCTGTGATTTCTGCACAACGGCTTCATACTCCTCTTTCGTTGTTTCAAAAACCGCTCCAATTTCAGATCCATCTGATGGAGTTGTACTCACAATTTTTGCAGCAGAACTGCTTTTCATAAACTCTCTTCCCGTAGAGGTTCCCGCATTTTCTTTCTCTATTCCGAGCAAACTCAAAAAATCTTTCATAGCTTCCATTAATCTTTTATTTCCTGTTTCTTTCAAATATAGAAGCTGTATAGAACGAATCCCAATCACTGTTCCGAAAACATTCGAAAAATGACCCATTCATCTGCATCAAATAACCAGCTTAAGCTTCTGAAAAAACTTTTGATGCGAAAATACCGGAAAAAAGAGCAGCTATTTATTGCTGAAGGGGCTCGTTGTGTTGAGCAAATTCTCAGTAATGGATATATAAATGTAAAAGAAGTTTATGCAGATGAGTCTCTTGCGGAAAGCTTCTCTTTCATCCCTTCAGACACCCCCCTTTACACCACAGATGCCGGAACACTGGCAGATATCTCAGATACAGAAAATACTCAGGGTATCCTGGCCGTTTGCGAAATTCCGGACGAGAAAGAATCGGCTGACATGGCTAAAGAATATGGAACTATCGTGGCTATGGATGCCATACAGGATCCCGGAAATGCGGGGACCATTATTCGAACAGCTGCCTGGTTTGGGGCCGCAGGAATTCTCAGCGGAACAGGAACTGTGGATATTTATCATCCTAAAGTGGTTCGAAGCACCGCTGGTGCTACAGGTTTTCTGCCCGTTTTAAATGGTGATTTAAACGAAATACTGCCTCTTTTTGATTCTGCCGGCTGGTCGGTCTACCTGCTTGATGGCGGGCCGGAGTCTCTGGACATCAGAAAAGTGCCTCATCAGGTGCGGCAACTAATTGTAACAGGCAACGAGGGAAATGGTATTCAGAAAAGCATTCTCAACTCTCGATATCCGCGTGTTCGAATACCCGGACACAGTGATGCAGTGGAGAGCCTGAATGCAGCTATCGCATGCAGTATAGGACTGTACCAGCTTTCGGTTCCAAATAATAGAGAGACATGAATGTTGTTCCAAAGTCCACATCCATCGAGATTCTTTGTCTGTTCCCTCTTATCTTACGCGCGAACGCATTTTAACATCTGAATATATTTCCTTCATGGCTAAACCAATGTATACTACACACCTCGGCATGGTCGACATTTTGCCCGATGAGGTTCGTAAATGGCAATATCTCGAGAACCTGATACACCGTGAGGCCAGACTTTTTCATTTTGAGGAAATTCGCACGCCCATTATGGAACAGACCGAGCTGATTGTTAGGGGGCTTGGCCAGCTGACAGATATCGTTTCAAAAGAAATTTTTGCGTTTAATCGCGGCGAAGACAATTACGTACTGCGCCCCGAACTCACGGCACCCGTTGTTCGCTCCTATGTACAAAATCATCTTGATCAGCGTGGCGGGGCACAAAAGCTATACTATATTGGCCCCATGTTCCGTGCTGAGCGTCCACAGAAGGGACGTCAGCGACAGTTTCATCAGTTTGGGGTTGAGGTAATTGGCAGTAATGATGCGGTTGCTGATGTGGAAGTCATTGCATTTATGATTCACATCTACAACAAGATTGGCATCAAAAATACCACGCTTAAATTGAATTCCATTGGCGACCCGGAGAGCCGGGACAGCTACAAGCAGGCACTTAAAGATTATTTAAAACCAAACTTTGAAAAGTTAAGCGACGTATCAAAAAAGCGGTACGAAAAAAATCCACTCCGTATTCTCGACTCAAAGGAGAAAGAAGATCAGCCATTTATTAAGTCAGCACCCGTTATCGGGGATTATTTAAATGAAGAATCGAAATCTCATTTCGAGAAAGTGAAGCACTATCTTACTGATCTCGGAATTTCTTATGAAGAGGATCCCTACCTGGTTCGCGGAATGGATTATTATACAAAGACTGCATTTGAGCTGATTAGCCCTGATCTTGGCGCTCAGGATGCACTGGCCGGCGGTGGGCGATATGATCTTCTGATTGAGGAGATTGGAGGCCAGCCTACTCCCGCAGTTGGATTTGCAGCAGGTATGGAGCGGCTGCTCATTGCCTGTGAAGAACTTGGAATTTCACTCGGAGATAGTAAATCTGTGGATGTCTATATTGTGACCCTTGGCGATGCAGCGCGCAATTGGGGGCTTACTAAACTCCCTGAATTCCGCAAACAGAACATCTCTGCGACCATGGACTACATGGGCCGGTCTATGAAAGCCCAGATGAAGGATGCTAACCGGGAAAATGCTCGATTTACGCTCATCGTGGGCGAGAATGAACTAAACGAGGGATCATTCACACTCCGAAACATGAAAGAGAGTGATGAGTCGTCTCTCACGTTCAAAGCGATACTTGAAAAGCTGAGTAACCTGTAAAAACAAACATCAGGATTTTACTGATCGGGATCGCCCAGATTCATCATCTTTTTCATCTCTTTGATATCACTCTTGTCTCCGATAATGGATAGTTCGTCATTCTCTTTAAGGGTAGATTTACCGTGTGGAAAGATAATTTTTCCTTCACGCTTAATCAGCGTAATGAGGCTTTCACCGGGAAGTTCAAGCTCTTTCACTGATTTATCGATCATCGTAGCAGTAATATCATTTTTTTTGAGAGTGATGTTGATAAACCGTTCATCCCGAAGCAGAATTTCACGAAGCTCTGCTTCATCCCCTGCAGACATCCACCGCTCATAAAAGTCAATGCTGTCGATCATTTCAGCCAGATGCGCAATAATCCTCAGGTGCTGTCCCGATTTCTTTCTCGAACTGATGAGGTAAATCATGCAGTGAATTAACCCATCTTTCTTCTCTTCGCTGCTGACATCCTCGAACTCTTCGCGGTCAATCTTAATACCATCGTACAGGCGAACCAGGGCTATTTCTGTGTCAACATCATCGTCGATCCGAATATGCTGCAGTGCGCTGGTATTTCCCACGGGTATAATTCCATCTTTATAATCATTTTTAAATAGCTCCACCAGCTTACTCTGGGAAAAACTAACCCGTGTTGAGAACTCGCGGCATACTCTCTCAATAATATCTTCAATGGATGGATTCTCTTTAAAATCAAAAACCACAGACCGGCCAATCGCCATTTCATACGGGTCTTCTTTTCGAAGGCCCTTCTCGCGCATAATACCGCGCATTTCGCTTTCCAGCCCTTTATACTGATACTGTCCCAGCCGTGCATGTACGTGGTAAATAGCACCCTCCCGTTTCACTTTTCCTTTTGAATAGTTGAAGTACCAGACAACACTTACTGCGGTTATTGCCAATGTAAAAATGATGGATAACAATCCCATTTCTGCAATTAAAAACAATGAGATAAAAAACCCTGCAAGTTGCATCCAGGGATACCATGGAGATCTGAAACCCGGATCGTAACCTTCAATCTTACTTTCTCTCATTACAATTACAGAAACATTTAAAATTCCAAAAAGTAATAACTGAAATGCACTGGCGAGTTTTGCCACGGAGTCGACGTTAAAAATGACCAAAAGAAAAATCATTAATATGGTCGTTGCAACCGTTGCAATCGTAGGAGTACCAAACCGTCCAAGTTTCGAAAAGGTAGTTGGAATTAAGTTATCACGCGCCATCGCAAGTGGATAGCGTGCGGCCGACATAATTCCCGCATTGGCCGTAGACGCAAATGCGGCAATGGCGGCTATCACAACCAAAATAAGACCGGTTTGCCCGGGCAGCCAGGTCAGAAATACCTCGCCGGCGGTGGCAACCGGGGTTAAATCTTCTTGCAATGCAGACGGCTCAAGTACCATTACCATTATAAAAACACCCACAACGTAAATAAATGTAGCCGTAGCCAGCGAAAGCATCATTCCCAAAGGTATATTTCGGTCAGGGTTTTGCACTTCTTCAGATACGCTTGCAACCTTTGTGAGTCCCGCATACGATACAAAAACAAAGCCAATGGTAGCAAAGAATCCCTGTGGCCCATATTGAAAGAAGGGAGAAAATTCGGAGCGCAATACGCCAAAAAAGTTCACATCTATTACCGCAAACACCCCCTGGAACACATAGAAAAAGAGAATGCTGACAAGAGTGGCTACCAAAACGTTTTGTAGCCAACTGCTCTCTTTAGCCCCCACAATATTTGTAATCCCAAAAGCAATGGTGAGCGCAACCGCTACAGGGGTGATCGGTACCTCAATGAAAATAGAGATATACGCCCCCATACCAATCAATGCAAACGCACTTTTAAATATGAGTGCTAACCACGATCCGATTCCGCCAACCGTACCAAAGAGAGGCCCCAGGCTCCGGTCTATAAAATAGTATGCCCCGCCTGCGCGTGGCATAGCGGTTGACAGTTCAGCAACGCTGAACATGGCAGGCAGTATCAATATTCCGGCAACAAAATATGCTAGTACAACCGATGGGCCTGTCTGTGCGGCGGCAAGGCCAGGCAGCAGAAAGAAACCTGAGCTGAACATAGCACCGGTACTGATCGCGTAGACGTCAAAGAGTTTTAACTCCTTTTTAAGGCGTTTACTCTTATTTAATATGGACATATAATAAATTTACTGCTATTAAAACTTCTGTAAATGCAGATATTAATCTACAACGATTCTCTCAAAAATATTTAAATCTATGTGTTAAAAACAATAACCGGGCACGATGACATCTGAAGAATACTCTCTACCCGGGGCCCTAAATACAGCCGATTCGATCCGGGCCGTACGTTCGTACCCACTACAATAAGGTCAATCGCATTGGATTCTGCCATTTCAGCTATTACTTCTTCTACTGAATTGCCCTGACGTACAAGTGCCTCTGTTTTCACTTCAAAGGCTTCCCCAAGTTTTTTCAGTTCGTTTACCGCTTCGTTTGCAAATTGCTTTCTTGTTTCAATGTAGGCTTCTTTAGAGTTTTGCACAGGTGAAAGTTCGTTTGTAATCACATTAAGTGCTATCACCTCTTTATTACGATCTGATTTTGCAATGAAGAACGCCAGCTCGGCGGCATTCCTCGATTCAGTACTCCCATTTGTAGGCACCAGAATTCGTTCGGGCTGCCATCCTTTGGCAATTGCGCCGGCCTGAACGATAAGCGTAGGGCAGGGAGAAAAACGTGTAATAAAATCAACAATGGGGCTAAACAGGTGAGAATGATCCTCTGAACGTTCTGTAGCACCAAGTACTACAAGATCGTAATCTTTTTTGGCCTCGTCTACAATGGCGTCTCCGGGCTTATCGCTTGTAACCACTTTTTTCACAATCTCGTCGAGGTTAAAATAACCGGCAAGCTCATCCAGGTACGCCTCGCATTCCGACTTGTCTTTGTCCTTGGCCACCGTATACAGAGTGAGAGATATGCTGGAGTCCTGGCCAATCAGCTCGAGTATCTGAGCTTCCGTTGACTGAATAAATTTCTCCTGCCCTTTTGTTGTTCTTCGTGTGCGAACAGGCAGCAGTACCCGGTGTATATCGGCTACAAGACTATCGGCTTCGAGCTCTTCCTTGGCGAGACGCTTCTGTTCCTCTTCACCAATGGTAACCTTACTAAGCACCCAGCGCAGTGCCACAGGCGCCATCAGTGATGTGGCGATCGCCATTACTACAACAATTGAGAACATATCCTGAGAAAGTATTCCAAGCCGGAGGCCTATGGTTGCAATAATAATCTCCATGGCTCCGCGGGCATTTAAACCCGCACCAAAACTCAGTGATGTCCAGTGATCTTTTTTACCAAAAAAGCGTGCTCCGGTGTACGTACCTACTACTTTACCAAGTGTAGCTACGCCAATTACAATAATCGTTATAATGATTAGAGTCGGATCAAACAGATTGATGATATTTACTTTTAATCCTGCAACGGCAAAGAATACAGGCGCAAAAATACCAAGGGCAAGACTTTCAAGCTTATCGATCACATCTTCGGGCAGCCGCGGCATCATACCAAAAATAATTCCCATTACGAATGCTCCTAATATCGCCTCAAGATTCAGGAGCTGTGTGATAGCACCCCATAAAAATGCAAGTATAATTACCAGCGAAAGTAACCGGTCGGAGCTTATAACCTCATCCTGAACATAAATGAGCAGTTTTCTTACCATCCACCGGCCAAGAGTAAAACTGATTATCAAAAAGGCAAGCACACTCGCAACCGTGGTAAAAACAGTCCCTGCTGTAACCGCATCGCCTGCGGCAATACCAGCAACAATAGAGAGTAGAATCCAGCCGATGGTATCATCGCTCATACCGGCCGCCAGAATTGTCTGACCAATATCGCGCCTCATCAGATTCATATCCATTAGCACTTTTGCAATAACGGGAATCGCAGATATTGACATAGCGGTTGCTACAAAAAGAGCAAAAACCAGGCGCTCATCGGGGTCTGCCAGAAGAAAATCAGGCAGATATTGCCCCAGGAAAAACCCGGTTATAAATGTAATGGTAATCCCCCCAAAAGATACACTCACGGCGGTTCTGGCATGGCGTTTAATGAGCTGTATATCTGTTTCCAGGCCGGTGATTAACAGCAAAAACATAGCACCCAGAAGGGAAATCACCTCAAGTAAATAGCCACTGGTTTCCGTCTGTGGTATAATGAGTTCTCCAAATGCAGGAAAGAAACCCGCTAAAAGAGAGGGGCCGAGAAGAATCCCGGCTAGTATTTCTCCAATAACGGACGGCTGGCCGAGGCGAGTTGCAATTTCGCCCAGAACCCGGGCAGTAAGGAGTAAAATACCTACTTGAAGAACAAGCAAAAATACATCATGATGAGGCGCAGCGGAAAATACGTCCATTATAAATCGTAATTACGTGATGGTTCAATATTCTTTTTTTGTATGAACGAATAATACAAAAAGGAGGGAATTTCCGTTTACAAAAAAATTATTTATTTCATGATAATACATCTCTTAACCGTAAGATAATGTATTATCAATTTGTTATACGCATAAAGTTTGAAAATCCAGTTTCTTAGATCTACCGGAATACTCCTGTGGAGGCACCACGTGAACGGAGCAGATTTCTATTTTCCTGTACAAACAAGCTAATCTCATTGATATCAACTGCATATGATATCCCGTAATAAATAACGGGTCTGCTTTTAACGTAAGCCTCTCCGCGATATGGAATTTCGGGATTGTACTCTGTTTGAATACCATCTTCGGGAGCCAGGTATAGTTCCCGCTCTCCCATTGCTGATGTAATCATACCCACCCATTCCATGCCAGATCCATCGGACCGCAGCGCAAACACTATCCCGCCACTATAGCCACGATTGATGTTCAGATCCATTACCAGTGATCGGTGGGGGTGGTTGCTCAGGCTGATAACCCCCTGTGTTATCATCTGTACTCCACGCGGATACCCCATAGCCACGACCATATCTCCCCACTCCACTTCATCGAATCTGCCGGGATCCAGGGCAATGGGTTCCAGATTGTATTGCTCTTCAATCGATTCATTGGAAATAAGAAGAGCAAGGTCTTTACTTCGGTTTGATGCTACCAAATCGAGTCCGACAATCCCTTCATCTGCAATAACAAAGTGGTGCTCCGACATCTTAATTGATACAGCTTCTACCCTGTCCCCGGGTGATCCCGTATCAAGATCGTAAAAATGAATCACCGTATCGGGCCTGGAAACCGTGTGGGATGCCGTCAGAAACACAGTCTTTATTCCATTGTTAGACAGTACCGTGGCCGTTCCGGCATTCGTCACCGACTCTACTTCTGAGGCAACGGCCACATTTTCTATATTGAACGAACCAATTTGTGAACGGGTAATGGTTTGATTGGGATTAAAAAGATAGGTTCGGTACATCACCGTGTTTTGAAGACGCCTGATCGACTCAAATCCCCGCTCAACCTGTTGCCGAAACCGGTCTGAGTGTGCATTATTTTTATAGTATCCATCACCGGAGTTTCTTTCGGTCATGACCTGCTGAGTGCCACACCCATAAATAAAGAGAGCGGAAGCAACACTGACTATAAAAATGATAAGAATCGGACGACTTTGAAACATGGTGTTTTAAAATGCGTATTTAATCCATTACTATTCTTCTGTATTCTGTTGTGTTATGCACAACACGAGCTAATATGATTAATTGTTTCGTTATTAAACCGGCAAATGAATCCTTCTTTATATCAGAATAGAATTCTCTGCGAACAGTTCAAAATATTATGATCCCATTTCGATTATTCTCCTCGATTTTCATTGTAATAGTGGCATTCTCTTACGTAGATTCTGCCGCTCAATCTCAATCTGTATCAGATATTACAACAGCTGTTAGCCAAGAGCAGGTAAAACTTAACGTTCATTTTCTTTCTGCTGATGAACTCCGCGGCCGCGATACGGGCTCACCCGAAATTGATATCGCTGCAGCTTACATTGTAAACTGGTTCCGTGCGCATGGGGTTCAGCCTGCCTACGGCGACAGCAGTTATTATCAGCATGTACCGTTTGAGCAGCGATCTGCACCCGATGTAATTTCATTTTCTGTGGGCGATTCCATCTATCAAAAAGAGAGCGACCTTATTTTATTGAACAGTTACCTTGGTGAGCTGGATGGAGAGATTGTCTATTTGAACCACGCTACGGAAGAGGAACTTACTGAGACAAACGTGGATGGGAAAATCATCATCACCCATGCCGGCCTGCCCGGAGAGCGGTCCCCGCAGCAGTTTTTTACCTCTTCAGCTCAAAAAAATAGCTGGGCAGCAGAAGCAGGTGCAGTGGCTATCATTGAACTTTACAGCAGTCCTGCAGCGCCCTGGCCCATGCTGGTTAATTTTCTTTCTCGAGCACGGCTCGAAATTTCAGATGATGTCGAAAGTACAGCATCCATACCTCAGCTTTGGATGAACAACCCGACCGACAGCAGAAATGACTTTTTAACTGGTTCATCCGGCAAAACGGCCTCACTGACTATTGTCGGTGAACCAAACAGTTCGTTTACCAGCCGAAACGTCATCGGAATTGTAGAGGGTTCGGATCCTGATTTGAAAAATGAATACATTATGCTTTCTGCACACTACGATCACGTGGGAGTTCGGCCCGGAGAGGAAATCGGTGACTTTATCTACAACGGTGCAAGGGATAATGCGGTGGGAACAGCGGGGATTATGGCAGCCGCAGCTTTCTTTGCCGAGAATCCACCGAAACGATCCATAATCTTTGCCGCGTGGACTGCCGAGGAGAAGGGCCTTCTGGGCAGTCGCTATTATGCAGAAAAACCCGCTATTTCGCTCGGGCAAACCGTGTATAACCTCAATATTGATGGGGCCGGGTATAACGATACCACAAAAGTGACTATTATTGGACTTGGCAGAACAGAAGCTGACTCTGAATTGACTGCGGCTGCCGAAGCATTCGGCCTTGAAGCGATTCCCGACCCTGTTCCCGAGCAAAATTTGTTTGACCGTTCGGACAACGTCAACTTTGCATCCCGCGGAATTCCCTCGCCCACTTACAGCATGGGCCTCACGGCTTTTGATGAAGAGATTAACTACTACTACCACCGCGTAACCGACGAAGCGGAAACCCTCGACTTCGACTACGTTACGTCTTACATACGCTCGTTTGTATATGCGGCTCATTTAATTGGCAACGCAGAAGAAGCGCCTTTCTGGCTTCCGGGGGATAAATATGAGCCTGCAGGAATTGAACTATATGGCAGAGAGTAAGTTTTTCTGAACCATTACTCTTTCTATTTATGTTTGATGACAAACAGAGTATCTTTATTTCGATTAACCGGTAATCACCCATTTATTTTTTTCCTGATGTTTGATAACAAAACGACAGAAGCATTCAAGTCGCTGAAAACTCCGTTCTATTTTTACGATCTGAACCTGCTTGACCGAACTCTGGACGAGGTAAAAAAACACGGCCTGTCTAAAGGGTACCACGTGCACTTTGCCGTAAAGGCGAATTTTAATCCGAAGATACTGGAGCGGGTACGTGGAGCCGGTCTGGGGATCGATTGCGTGAGCGGAAAGGAAATCGAACGAGCGATAGAAACAGGTTTCAAACCCGAGCAGATCGCCTTTGCCGGCGTTGGAAAAACCGATGAAGAGATTTTAACCGGCCTTAAGCATAATATTTTCTCTTTTAATTGCGAATCACTGCAGGAACTTGAGGTACTGAACGAACTTGCCGGACAAGCTGACAAAACAGCCCGGGTTGCCATACGCCTCAACCCCAATGTAGAGGCCAACACGCATAAGTATATCACCACGGGCAAACATGAAAACAAATTCGGCATCACCACCGATAAGCTTTCTCAGCTGTTTGAGATTCTGCCCCGGCTGAAATCTGTGGAACTTCACGGAATTCACTTTCATATCGGCTCCCAAATTCGAGATCTGCAGCCGTTTATTGATCTCTGCAACAAAGTAAACGAACTTCAGGACCGGTTTGAAAATGAGGATGTAGAGCTGAAACATGTAAATGTAGGCGGCGGATACGGAATTGAGTACAATTCGCCCGACGAAGAACCCGTACCCGATTTTCAATCCTTTTTTGAGGTATTCGACCGCCATCTTGAGAAAAGAGAAAACCAGGAAATCCATTTCGAACTGGGTCGCAGTATCGTGGGCCAGTGCGGAAGCCTCATCTCAAAAGTACTCTACATCAAAGAAGGCATTACTACTCATTTTGCCGTAATTGATGCGGGTATGACCGAGCTCATCCGCCCCGCCCTCTACCAGGCATCGCACCACATCGAAGTACTCACCAGCAGCCAACCGCATCAAACTTATGATGTGGTGGGGCCCATCTGTGAATCATCCGATACGTTCCAAAAAAACATATCCCTTCCCGAAATCAGCCGTGGTGACTTAGTAGCCATTCGAAGCGCAGGAGCCTACGGTGAAGTGATGAGCAGTGGCTTCAACCTCAGAGAGAAAGTTACGGCAGTCTATTCAGATGAGCTGAGCTGAAAAATGCATTAAGAAATTACATTCCCTTATTTTACGCATTCATTGTTGATTCAATTATTTTAAACTATCATTGTAAAACTACGCACGCATAGCCTTTCATTCTCAGGGAGCATAATTGGGCAGGATTGGTATTACACATTCAAGCGTGGCAACCGCTATTGATATTGTTTTTCTATGAAATCACTCAATATCCCCAAAAACTATATCCTGATAGGATCGCTTGGCGGGCTCTTTTTAGGATTTTTAGTAGGCGGGATAGCCAAACAGGGAGATGTTGATTTTCTATACACCGCATCAGATTTTCTCCAGCCACTGGGTACGCTTTGGATCAATGCGCTTCGCATGATTGTCATACCCTTGATTGTAGCATACATCATTACGGCAGTTGCCTCTTTTTCTGAAGTAAAGTCCACCCTTCGCATAGGCGGTGGCGCTGTGCTCGCGCATTTAATCTACCTGCTGCTGGGTATGGGGCTGATGATTCTTGTAACCCCGAAACTGGTCTCTTTCCTGGAAATTACCCCCGAAATTACCAGTGCACTCTCCTCCCACACCGTTGAAACTCCACTCACAACCAGTGGTACAGGCACACAGAGCTTTATCGACTCCATTGCCTACATCATCCCCGAAAATATATTTGAAGCCGCAGTTAACGAAGAAATTCTCCCACTCTTCATTGCATCCCTGCTTTTTGCACTTGCACTCTCAAAAATATCTGAGAAAAATCGCAAGTCTGTCGTCAGGTTTTTTGACGCTATTATTGAAACGCTTCATGTGCTCATTGGCTGGATTTTGATGGCCATGCCGTTCGCCGTTTTTATCCTTGTACTTGAAATGGCCGTGGAAGCCGGTATGGAACTCTTTACAGCGCTGGCCTATTTTGTACTTCTGTTTTCTGCCCTGCTGTTCCTGCTCACACTTTTCCTCTACATCGCCACCCCTTTAATCGCAAATGTATCGGTTATTCAGTTTGCCAAAGCCTGCGCTCCCGCTCAAATTATGGCTGTGGGCACACGATCCTCCATGGTTTGCCTCCCCGCACTTATAGACGGGGCAAAGGAGCATCTCAAACTGCCTGATTCCGTTGTTGGCCTGGTTATGCCGCTCGCGGTTTCTATGTTTAAAGTCAATAAAGCCGTTTCGGCTCCCCTAAAGATGTTTTTCCTGGCACATATTTACGGCATATCGCTCGATCCGGTGGGTATTGCTCTGTTTTTCATGGCTTATATCCCGCTCAGTTTTAGTTCACCGGGTATTCCCAGCGGTGGTTTTTTTGTATCTCTTCCGCTCTACATTGCTTTGGGGATTCCGGTTGAGGGAGTCGTTCTCCTTCGCACGGTTGACGCCATTCCAGACATTTTTAAAACCGTTGCAAACGTAACTGAGGACATGAGTGTGGCAGCACTTGTCACCAGGTTTTCAGGAGCTCAGGTGCCGGTACCAGAAGAAATACCAAATTTATCGTCCGATACCTAACCACTCAATTCAGAGGTTTTAACAATTATGATAACCTTTATTGCACCCTGGGATCAACTCTGGATTATCCAAAATATTAAAGACCGGCTGCCACACAATTTATCCGATAAGGTAAAAGCCATCTCTTATCACGATTTACGGCGAATAGGATCCTTTGAGCCTGGAGCGGTTATTTTTACCGGATTAGGCGTCATTACAAATCAACAACGAGGGGCTGGAACAGAAGTGTATAAACAGATATTTGAAAAAAGCGACTCCATATCGCTTCTGAATCACCCCGAAAAATCCCTGAGAAGACTGGAATTGATCAGGAAGTTGCACAAAACAGGAATCAACAATTTTCTTGCTTATAAAACCGATGAATACCCTTCTGCATCCGTAACATATCCTGTTTTTGTACGGGAAACCCGTCGACACTCCGGCAGTCTTTCCGACCTAATAGGAAGTCCGGATAAGTTGGAGGAAGCAATCAAGAATTTAAAAAAATCGGGCTATCCATCCGATGATCTTCTTATCGTGGAGTTTTGCGACACATCGGATGTAAATGGACTCTACAGAAAGTATTCAGCACTTAAAATCGGTGATGCGATTATCCCGAGATATCTGAGCCTGGGTTACAATTGGGTAGTAAAAGAGAACGAACCTGATCCCGATACAGGAGAGCTCTACGACGAACAGAAAATCCAGGATGAACTCGACTATATCCACAATAACCCCCATAAAGAGGAACTGCAGAAGGTCTTTACACTTGCCAATATTGATTATGGGCGAATCGACTACGGCGTAAAAGACGGCAAGTTGCAGGTGTGGGAAATCAATACCCTGCCAACCTTTGGGCAGCCCCCGGGGTTTGAAAAACCGTTTCGTAGTTCTACGCGGAGAAAAGCCCGTGAAACGGCAAAAGAGTTATTTTACGAGGAGCTTTGCGGTGCTATTAAGGCACTAGGTGAAACAAACTTTTCGGGAAAAATACCGGTGAAGTTACCAAAGAGTATCAGCCGGCCACTGGCGCGTGAGGAGCGAAAACAGAAGTTCGTGGATGCAGCCGTAAAGCTGGGCGAAAAAATTCCACGCTTCCCCTTTCTGAATGACTTACGAACCGTTATCAAACGGAAACTACGCAGTAAAAACGAATCTGCCCCAAAAATTTAGCGGTTTCATTTTCTGCTTTACTAAACCGTTCCCGTCACCTCCCCTTCCTCCATCAGAAATGCCTGCTCTGATTTTATGGATTCAACATTTTGATGAGTGATGTGCAAAACGGTTTTCTCTTTCGTTAACTCTTGTAACGTCACCATAATTTCCTCAGCCATTTGTCTGTCCAGGCTGGATAATGGTTCATCCAATATCCAGATGGGAGCATTTTTAAGAAGGGCTCTAGCCAAAGAGACCCTCTGGCGTTCCCCCCCGCTTAACCGCAAACCCAACTCACCAACCTGGGTGCTTAGTCCTTCCGGCAACCTTTGAAGAGCTTCGTTAAAACCAACTTTGTCCAATGCCATGACAAGCTCGCTATCCGTTGCGTATGGCCGTGCAATTTTTAAATTATTTCGCAAAGAGGTATTGAACAGGCGTGTATTTT
>Ga0209936_1000720_pt1 | contig 19297 bp, 12 predicted proteins | sample SalPonR1_A_D1_MG_FD_185694 | JGI IMG/M metagenome (GOLD analysis project Ga0209936, IMG submission 185694) | Salt pond soil microbial communities from South San Francisco under conditions of wetland restoration - Salt Pond MetaG R1_A_D1_MG... ... | reverse complement strand
TCTCCTGCCGCTGTGGCCTATCTTGACTTTCTACAGATTAAGAAAGAGGAGATCATCAATGACAGGTTTGGATGGATTAAGGAATACTGAAGATTGCAGTCTTAAACCAATTTTGGCATGGATTAAAACCGAAAGATTCCATTTTTTGAGTTAAAATTTAAGCTTCTCCAATCTTTTTAGGACAGTGGCCCGAATAGGATCTCATTGAGGTAATTGAGCGAATCAGGAAAAATGTTTCCGGCGGAAGTGGGAATAGTCCATATTTTTATGTGAATTTAGAAGGCTTGATCGAAAGCCATGAAGAATTTTAGGAATTGCTCAGGATCTTGAATATCCAAACTAATTGCTATAATAACTACGCAGACTTCACCGTAATAACCTAAAGACATAAAAAAAGCCGACTCATTAGTCGGCTTTAAAATTTTATTTTATTTGTTTCCTATCGCTCAGTAAACTGAAAGCTTTGTCCACCTACTGATACTCCGGCCATAGCTCCAGCTTTTGGCATAGTAGCTACACCAATACCATCCTGAAACTTAATAGTTTTAGATTCGCCTTTTTCGAGAATAACGGCAGAGGCATTTGCAGAAAGTTCATACTCTCCGTCCTTAAAATCTTCAAGAGCTTCTTCAGTTTTGAAAAATAAAACTTCTCTGTAAGCTTTTCCTCCAGCCTGAAGTCCTATATCTACTTGTTTAAGATCGGCATATCCAATCATGGCTCCGTTTTCATAAACTATACCGTTACCTGAAGCACCACCAATGATATATGCGCCTTTTCCAACGTTAGGAAAGATCGCATATCCTTCAGAGGTACTGAATAATTCTGCGATGTTTGCATCGGCCTGCATCATTGCTTGTTTAGCTTCGGCAGCATCTTGCATCAAAGTATCCTCATTGCCCATATTTCCGGGGCCACAACTTGTAATTGCTATAAAAAGCATTAGAATACCTGTTTTGCCTATAAAATCACTCCATTTTTTCATAATTATAATATTTTTTGGTTAAGGCGAAAGTACCACGCACTTGTTGATTATTCTGTTAACGAGACGTTATTTGGGATTTTCTTAAATCCTTATGTGAAAGAAATGTTAACTAAAATAAAATTTGCTACCGAAATTTTTAATAAATGAACTCACTGTTTCAGATAATGAACTTCAGAAAGCTCATTTAAATTAATCGCCGCCTGTTCAGCGGTAATATCACGTTGGGGGCCTGCAAACATTTCATATCCCACCATAAATTTTTTAACCGTTGCCGACCTTAAAAGCGGTGGGTAAAAGCTCATATGAAAATGCCATTCGGGATAATCCTGACCATCGGTGGGAATTTGGTGGATTCCTGAAGAATAGGGGAAAGAGGTTTCGAAGAGATTATCATATTTAATAGTGAGCTTTTTAATAATTTCAGCAAAAGCTTTTTCTTCGTCAGGGTGTAACTGCCCAATATGTTGATAATGCTTCTTGGGAATAATCATCGCTTCGTAAGGCCAAACCGCCCAGTAGGGGATCAGGGCTACAAAATGCTCATTTTGCACTAAAATTCTTTCATTTAGTTCTAATTCTTGTTTTAAGTAATCACCCAGCAAACTGCTTTTATTTTCGCTCCAATATGCTTTAAAATGTTTAGATTTTTTTAAAATCTCTGTTGGAATAGATTTTTGCGACCATATCTGCCCGTGAGGATGTGGATTGCTACAACCCATGATTGCACCTTTGTTTTCAAATATCTGAACATAATTGATATGCTCTTTACTGCCTAACTCCTGGTATTCCTTTTTCCAAAGTCTTACTACTTCAGTAATATCTTTTTCTTCCATTAAAGGGAGGGTGAGGGAGTGGTCTGGAGAAAAACAAACCACTTTGCAAATTCCCGTTTCACCTTCAGCCTTTAAAAGTCCGTTTTCAAAATTTTTTACAGGAGCTTCCGTTAGCAGGGATGGAAAATCATTTTCAAAAGAATGAGCCCCTTTATAATCGGGATTGGTTTTTTCACCGGCCCGTGAATTTCCTGGGCATAAATAACAAGAGGGATCGTAGGTTTTCCTTTTTTCCTTATTATTTTTTTCAGTTTTTCCCTGCCAGGGTCTTTTGGTTCGATGTGGGGAAACCAATATCCATTCTCCGGTTAATATATTATACCGTCTATGGGGATTATTGTTTAATTCGGTATTCATTTTTCCTCTTTTAAACTTTAGTTATTTTAGTTCCTTCATCAGGAATCACCGTAATCGCAGTAACCGCAATATTGAATTTTTCAAGATATACTTTATTTACGTCTTCAATGTAGGGATTAATTTTATCGGTTTCTATCAAGTTAATAGTGCAGCCACCAAAACCACCGCCCATCATTCGTGAGCCATAAATAAAAGCTTTGTTTTCAGAAAAATCAACAAGAAAATCCAGTTCGGGGCAGCTTACCTCATATTGTTGCTGCAAGCCTCTGTGAGAGGCATACATTAATTCCCCGATGGCTTTCAGGTCTCCAGCTTGTAAAGCCTTCTCGGTTTCTTGCACGCGTTTATTTTCTTCTAATACATACAGACAGCGCATGAAGCTTGTAGCTCCAATTTTTTCTTTAAATTCTTCCAGCATATTAAAAGTAACCTGCCTAAGTGATTTCACTTCCTTATATTTTCGCTGAATAATAGCTACCGCGTTTTCGCATTCCTGCCGCCTTATATTGTACTCGCTATCGGCCAGGTTATGGGAGATATTTGTATTTAAAAGTAGAAGTTTGCAATGCTGAATTTTTGCCGGAATAAACTTGGCATTCATGGACTCGCAGTCCAGTTTTATAAAATGATCTTTTTTACTCATTACTGAAGCAAATTGATCCATAATTCCGCAATTGTTACCCACAAAATTGTTTTCTGCTCGCTGGGAAAGTTGTACGATCTCCATTTGCGCCAGATCCAAACTGAATAATGAATTTAAGCCGCTTGCAAAACCACATTCCAGTGCTGCTGATGAACTAATCCCGGCCCCAATTGGTAATTCACTCTTTATAATACAGTCAAATCCCTGAATTTCTTTTCCAGTTTTTTTGATTTCATCTATCACCCCCAGCAAATAATTCTCCCAGGGGTTTTTACTTTTTGAAATTTTATCCAAGCTAAATTCTACGTAAGTTTTAAAGGTTTCACTAAAAATTCGACCTACATTACCACACTGGTTTTTCCTGAATTTAAAATGAATCTTTTTGTCTATTGCCGTAGGCATTACAAATCCCTGATTATAATCGGTATGTTCCCCAATTAAATTTATTCTTCCCGAGGAAGCGACTTTAATTTCAGCCTTAAAATTTTTAAAATCTTCAGGTGTTTTGTTTTGATTTCCAGATGGTTTCAAGTGTAATTGCTTTTAAGATGTTACCAAGATAATAAATGTAAAACTTACGTTCATTTAATTTTCTTTGAAATATTTAAAAAGCCTGGGAGTGATTTTTATTTATTCCATTTCATTCTCTATCTTTCCTTAACAATTTTACTAAGGTTTTTAAAAGTCGTAAATTATTTAATATTTTGATTATGAGATTTTTAGGTTTGGTTCTGCTAATTTCCTGTTTCCTTTTTTTAGGTTCCTGTAATAGTGAAACCAGGCAAAAAGAATTCCAGATTGGTTTCTCACAGGCAATGACTACCGATAACTGGCGTAAAGAAATGAATAGGGCCATGAAGGTAGAAACTTCAATGCACCCTAATCTTAATCTTGAAATTAAAGATGCTCATAACGATGTTGACAGGCAAATTGCCCAGATAGAAGATTTTATTGAAAAAGGAGTAGATGTTTTAATTGTATCGCCCATTCAATCTGTTCCTATTACTCCGGTAATTGAGAAAGCTATGAATGCGGGTATTCCCACCATAGTTATAGATCGCAAAATTGAAGGAAGTAACTATACCGCTTATGTAGGAGCAAACAATGTTGAAATTGGTGAAAATGCCGCTAATTACATTATTTCCAATTCGAACCCTGGCAAAGAGCTAAGGCTTATCGAGATCACGGGTTTGCAAGCTTCCTCTCCTGCCTATGAACGTAGCCGGGGTTTTCGCAAAGTAATTTCAAATCAGGAGAATATTGAGGTTGTAGCTACCATAGCCGGAGATTGGGAGAAAACTTCGGTAAATAAGAATCTTCAATCTCTTTTAGATTCTATAGAAGCTCCAGATTTCATTTTTGCGCATAACGATCGTATGGCAATGGGTGCCTGGGAAGTAATGCGGAGTGAAAACCTTGCAGATAGTATTCAAATTATTGGTGTAGATGGCCTCTTTGGGCCAAGTGGCGGTATACAACTGGTGAAAGAAAACATTCTCGCCGCTACGGTGTTATACCCAACCGGTGGGGCAGAGGCGATTAAGCTTGCTACGCAATTACTGGCCGGAGATAATATTGAAAAAAACAATATTTTAAATACGGTGGTTATAGATAAAGTGAATGTAGATATCATGCAGAATCAGTTCAATAAAATGAACCAACAGCAAAATGATATCGAACAGCAACAGTCGGTAATTAAGGAGCAGTTAGCTACCTATAACTCGCAAAATTATCTTTTAAAGATTATGGTTGGTCTTTTTATCCTGCTTCTCCTACTGGGACTTTGGGCCGTTTACCTGGTGTTTAAATTAAAAAAGCGTAAACGAAGATTGGAGCTAAATAACAGGAAAATAATTACCCAACGTAATCAAATTGAAAAATTTGCGGAACAGTTAGAGGTTTCCAACGAAGTAAAGATCAATTTCTTTACCGCCCTGTCTCATGAATTTAAAACTCCTCTAACATTAATTACCAGCGCTATAGAAAGCTTAGGTCAAAACCCCAACAAACAACTTAGGGATTTTGCTTATGAAACCAGCCTTATTAGCAAAAACTCGGGTAGATTATTAAGGCTTATTAACGAGCTTTTAGATTTTAGAAAGTTAGAGAGTGGAAGTTTTAGACTGAAACCTTTAAAGACCAATTTATATGAATTTATAGAAAATATCTACGAAGATTTTAAATCTGAAGCTTTAAAGAAATCTATCGATTTAAAGCTCGAATCCAACACTAAGGAAGTGAAGGTTTATATTGACCGGGATATGATGGATAAGGTGTTTTTTAATATGCTTTCCAATGCTTTTAAATTCACTCCAAAAAACGGTCAAATTAATATTAGCATAGAAGAAATTGGTAAAGATAGAGTGGAGGTTCGTTTTAAAGATTCAGGAATAGGGATTCCTAAAGAAGATTTCCAGAAAATATTTGATCCTTTCAGGCAGGCCGGTAACAATGTCAAACCCAGTTCGGGACTGGGGCTGTACATTACTAGGCAGTTTGTAGAGCTTCATAAGGGCAAGATTTCGGTTTCCTCCCACCAGGGAACAGAGTTTAAGATAGAATTGCTGAAGGGTAAAGATCACCTGGCAGCATATGAATTTGTAGAGGACACTTTAGAAAGTGAGAAAGAAGTATCTGCAAAGGAACTGGAAAGCAACTACATCCCTGAAGAGCTTTCTCAGTCTATAGATGAAAATGCTGAGACAATTTTAATTATTGAAGATAATACAGATCTTTCTTATCTTCTGAAGAAAAAATTACTGGTAGATTACAAAGTAGAACTCTCTGATGGTACCGATGCTCTGGAAAAAGCTCTTGAAATTATTCCAGATGTAATTATTTGTGATCTTAATCTTCCAGAAAAAAGCGGGTTTGAAATCTGTAAAGAACTTAAAAGCGATCTACGTACCTCTCACATTCCTACTTTAATTCTTACTGCGTTAAGTGATGAAGAATCTCGTTTAAAAGCTTTAAAAGTTGGTGCCGACTCCTATATTACCAAACCTTTTAATTTTGAAATTCTAAAAGAGTCTTTAAGATCGGCCTTATTTAACAGGGAGAAATTACGTTATTATTATACCAATAAGATAGACCAGGTTAAAGACAATAAATTTGAAGATTCAGAACAGGCTTTCTTAAAGGAACTCAATTCTCTTATAGAAAAGAATTTAAAACAAACCGGGTTTAATGTAGAAGACCTGGCGCATCAACTGGAAATTTCCCGAGTACAGCTTTATCGGAAGGTTAAAGCTATTATGGGTATAAGTATAAGTGATTATATCAATGCACAAAGACTTAGTAAAGCTAAAAGCCTGCTACAGGAAACCAATTTAAATATTTCTGAAATTGCCTACGAGGTAGGCTATGCATCTCCCGGTTATTTTTCTACATCTTTTAAGAATAAATATGGAGATACCCCAAAACAGTTTAGAAGTTAGTTGTATTCCGCTAAAACGTTTTTGAACATTCCTTTTGTTTAGGTAACAAAATTCAACTTTTTGTATCAAGATTAAAACTACAACGGTTTCGTGAATTTTGTGAATAATCTTCAAAGTGCTGTATAACAGGTGCTTTTAGATTTTTTTATTTTAATTAACAATTTTATAATCATTTTAAGGATTCTTAAAATACGGTAAGGAATTTTAAACATAGCTTAGTTTCATATTAAGAAATTGTGATATGAGTAAAATTTTTGCCTGGTCAATTAGTGCTGCCTTAGCAGGTTTCCTGTTCGGATTTGACACTGTTGTTATTTCCGGAGCCGATAAACAGCTACAGGTACTATGGGGTACCTCAGATGCTTTTCATGGGTCTATTGTTATGGCGATGGCGCTTTGGGGAACCGTAGTAGGTGCTATTTTTGGAGGAATCCCCACCAATAAATTTGGTAGAAAGAACACGTTATTAGTAATAGGTATACTTTACCTTGTTTCGGCTCTGGGTTCAGCATTTGCAAACGACCCCATTACTTTCGCTATTTTTCGCTTTTTAGGAGGATTAGGAGTTGGGGCGTCAACCATTGCTGCTCCTACTTATGTTTCAGAAATTGCTCCTCCTAAAGATAGAGGCAGGTTAGTATCCCTGTATCAATTTAATATCGTTTTAGGTATTTTAATTGCCTATCTCTCTAACTATTTACTTCGCGATACCGGGGCGCAACCCTGGCGTTGGATGGTTGGAGTAGAAGCTATCCCGGCATTCATTTATATCATTTTTGTGGTATTTATTCCTAAAAGTCCGCGCTGGCTTATCTCTAAATCCAGAACCGAAGAAGCGGCAAAAATACTTGAAGACATTAATCCCGAAGCCGATCTCGAAAAAAGAATGCTGGAGATTAAAAAGCAATCTGAAAACCAAATCACGGGTGAGAATATCTTTATGAAGAAGTATCGTTTCCCTTTAATTCTGGCTTTTTTAGTAGCATTTTTTAATCAGCTTTCCGGTATAAACGCATTCCTGTATTACGCACCACGAATTTTTGAATCAGCAGGATTAGAAGCAAATACAGCGCTATTGAGTAGTATTGGCATCGGAGTGGTGAATTTACTTTTTACACTTCTGGGAGTTTTCCTAATTGATAAAGTAGGAAGAAAACAATTAATGTTCGTAGGCTCCATAGGCTATATCATTTCCTTATCTCTGGTTGCCGCAGCTTTCTTTCTGAATTGGGGTGGACTTTGGGTTCCTATATTTCTTTTCCTTTTTATTGCGGCGCATGCCATTGGCCAGGGTGCGGTAATTTGGGTATTTATTTCTGAAATATTCCCTAATCACTTAAGAGCATCCGGACAGGCATTTGGATCTTCTACACACTGGGTGCTGGCGGCGATAGTACCTTCTTTAGTACCGGTGCTTTTTACCACAATTGGTCCCGGTTATGTATTTGCCTTTTTTGCTTTTATGATGGTGCTACAACTAATCTTCGTGATTTTTATGATGCCTGAAACCAAAGGTAAAACCCTCGAGGAATTAGGTGAAGAATTATCCCCGGGTACTAACAATCAAGCTTTTCAACAATAAAATAATCTATTATGAAAAATAAATTTATATTTCTTTCTTCTTGTCTTCTTAGTGCGATGCTGCTATTTTCCTGTCAGGAGAACAAAAAAGAGTCTAATGAGGAAACTCCAGGAGTTACGGCTCAAAGTGATACCGATTTTCGACCAAACTTTCACTTTACTCCTGAAGAGAATTGGATGAACGATCCTAATGGAATGTTCTATTTAAATGGAACCTATCATTTATTCTTCCAGCATTATCCTGAAGGAAATACCTGGGGTCCTATGCACTGGGGTCACGCTACTAGTAAGGATATGATTAATTGGGAAGAGCAGCCTATAGCACTTGAACCTGATGAAAAAGGTTATATTTTTTCAGGAAGCGCAGTTGTAGATACAAAAAACACCTCTGGTTTAGGAGATGGTGAAACACCACCGGTAATTGCGATGTTTACCTATCACGATCCAAAAGGAGAAGAAGCAGGACGGGAAGATTACCAAACTCAAGCTATTGCGTATAGTCTGGATGAAGGAAAAACCTTTACTAAATATGAAGGAAATCCTGTTATCAAAAATCCGGGAATTCGTGATTTTAGAGATCCAAAAATAACACGCGATGAGGTTCACGATCAATGGGTGATGGTGCTTTCTGCCGATGATCAAACCATGTTTTATACTTCTCAAAATTTGATAGATTGGGAGTTAGCTTCTGAATTCGGCCGTGGGATAGGTGCTCACGGCGGGGTTTGGGAATGTCCAGACTTTATTCAAATGAACGTGGAAGGCACAGATGAGAAAAAGTGGGTTTTGATTCAAAGTTTAAATCCCGGTGGATTTAATGGAGGTTCAGGTACACAATACTTTGTAGGTGATTTTGATGGAAAAACCTTCACTCTAGATGAGTCTATGAAAGGAGTAGGAGAAGATCATTCTTATTGGCTGGATTTCGGAAAAGATAATTATGCCGGGGTAACCTGGGCCAATATTCCTGAAGAAGATGGACGACATTTATTTATGGGCTGGATGTCTAACTGGCAATATGCAAACGAAGTCCCCACAGAAACCTGGAGAAGTGCTATGACGATTGCCCGGGAACTAAAACTTACCAAGACGGAAGATACTTATCGTGTAATTTCTTCTCCTGTTGCTGAACTTCAAAAATATAAGGGCAAAGCCTTTACCAAAAACAGCATTACTGTTAAAGGGGAAACGCAAATTGCAGCTTCCCAGGAGATCAACCTATCTAATTCTGTTATTTCATTTGAAATAGAAAATTTAAAAGAACAGGAAGTTCATTTTAGTCTTTCTAGCGAGGGAGATGATATCTTAAAATTTGGCTACGATCATAATAAAAAAGAATTTTATATAGACCGCAGTCAGTCTGGTCTTACCGATTTTAATGAGAATTTTGGCGATAAAATTTCAACGGCTCCAAGACTTTCAGAAGCTTCAAATCTAAAGGTAAAAGCTATTCTGGATAATATGTCTATAGAACTTTTCTTTGATAACGGAGAAACGGTAATGACAGAAATCTTTTTTCCGAAGCAGCCTATTAAAAGTTTAAATGCTGAAGGAAATGAATTCATTATAAATAATTTAAAAATTAATCAAGTAAATCTCAACTAATCCATAATCTATGAATTCCAAATTATTAATATTATTTCTTTTTCCCCTTTCGATTTGGGCACAGGGAATAGACGTATCAGGAAATGTGATTTCCGAAGATGATCAAATGCCATTACCCGGAGTTTCTATTCAAGTGGAAGGGACAAATGAAGGTGTGGTTACAGATTTTGATGGAAACTATACAATTAAAAACATAGACCCCCAGGCTACTTTAGTCTATAGTTATTTAGGTTTTCAAACTAAAAGAATAGTTGTTGATAATCAGACAAATATTGATGTTTCGCTAATTATGGATGATCAGCAACTAGATGATGTGGTGGTAACGGGATACACCTCTCAAAGGAGAACAGATATCACAGGAGCAGTATCTGTAGTAGATATGGAGGAATTAAACAAGCAGCCCGAACCAAATCCTATAAGAGGATTACAGGGAAGACTTCCTGGTGTTCAAATAACATCGGATGGTTCTCCAAGTGGTTCAAATACTCAGGTAGTAATACGTGGAGTTGGTACTCTAAACAATACAGATCCTTTATATGTGATTGATGGAGTTCCTACAAAAGCCGGCATGCATGAATTAAATCCAAACGACATCGAATCTATACAGGTATTAAAAGATGCTTCTTCTGCAAGTATTTACGGATCCAGGGCTTCCAACGGGGTAATAATTGTGACTACCAAAAAAGGTAAAGAGGGAAAAATGCAGGTTAATCTTAATACCTATGTTTCCACCTCGACCTATGCTAACAGGCAGGAAGTACTTAATGCAGAGCAATATGGTCGTGTTCTATGGCAAGCACAAATTAATGACGGTATTGATCCTAATTCTAATAATTTGAGATACCAATTTGATTGGAATACTAATGAGAATGGAGTGGCTGTCCTAAATAATATTATTGTACCTGAATATTTGGATGAGGAACAAACTATACCAGCAGCAGATACGGATTGGTTTGACGAGATTTCTCAAACAGGTTTTGCACAATCTTATGATTTATCTGTTTCGAATGGAACGGAAAAAGGGAATTATCTTTTTTCCCTAGGATATTATGATAATCAGGGAATAGTAAAAACTACGGAATTCAACAGGATTTCTGCGAGAATGAATAGTAGTTATAAATTATTTAATGATCGACTGGAGATAGGGGAAAACTTCACCTTTAATAAAACCAATGAGATCGAAAATCCAGGAGTTTTGGACCTCGCCTTAAAAGCATCTCCTATTATTCCTGTTAGAACCGCAGATGGAGAAGGATGGGGAGGACCAGTTGGTGGGATGAACGATAGGCAGAATCCTGTGCGCTTATTGGAATATAATAAGGATAACGGGTATGAATATCACCGAATCTTCGGGAATGCCTACGCCGATCTTGAAATTATTGAAAACTTGCATTTAAGAACAAATTTAGGAATTGATTACAGCAACTTTTATCGTCGTTCACTTCAGAGAAGTTATAAATCGGGATATCTGCAAAACGATGAAACCGCAGTGAATATCGAAGATTGGAAAAGCTTAAAATGGACCTGGACTAACACAGCTACTTACGAGCTAGACATTGAGAAACACAACTTGAATTTGCTTGCTGGAACAGAGATGTTTAGAGATGACTATAAGAATATTAATTTAAGAAGGGAAGGTTTTATTCTTGAAACTCCAGAATATATGTATCCGGATGCGGGAAGCGGAGAAGCTTATAATGGCGGTTCTGCTACTTCATACAGCTTACTTTCTTTCTTCGGAAAAATAGATTACACTTTTGATAAAAAATATCTGCTTTCGGGTACTATACGTCGAGATGGCTCTTCAAGATTTGGGGAAAATAACCGTTTCGGAACTTTCCCCGCTTTTTCTGCCGGGTGGCGTATTAGTGAGGAAGATTTTATTCAGGATAACTACTCATTCCTATCAGATTTAAAACTTCGTCTTGGATGGGGACAAACAGGAAATCAAGAAATAGATAATAACGCTATTTACTCATTATATGTTTCAGATTATGCTGGAGGTGATCCAACCTGGGGAACTTCTTATGGAACTGCTTACGATCTCTCTGGAGCCGGTTCGGGTTTATTACCTTCTGGTTTCAGAGGTATTCAATTAGGGAATGATAATTTGAAATGGGAAACTACTACCCAAACCAATGTTGGGCTTGATTTCGGCTTCTTTGGATACAAGTTATTCGGAAACATCGATTATTACTTCAAAGAAACTGAAGATATCCTGGTATTACCTCCATATCTTGGAACTATAGGTGAAGGGGGAAATAGATGGGTAAACGGGGCTTCTATGGAAAATGAAGGCTGGGAATTCGCATTAACTTACCGCGATGAAACCGAAGGAGATTTCAGCTATGAAATTTCAGCTAATATTTCTACTAATAGAAATGAAATAACCTACCTACCAGAGGAAGTACAAAACAATTATGGCGGAGATGGTGATGAAGATAATATTCTTGGGAGACCTATTAACTCAATGTATGGTTATGTTACTGATGGTTTGTTTACTTCTGAAGAAGAGGTAATGAACTCTGCGGAACAGCAAGGGAAAGGCCTTGGCCGAATTCGTTACAAAGATCTGGACGGTGATGGTGTTATTACCGATGATGATCGTACCTGGATAGGAATACCACATCCAGACTTTAGTTATGGATTTAATATTGCACTTGGATATAAGAATTTCGACTTTACATCTTTCTGGCAGGGAGTAGGAAACGTTGATGTAATTAATAACCGCAAATTTCAAACAGATTTTTGGAGTGTGGATGATGTAGGATCGAATAAAGGAACGCGGCTTCTTGACGCTTGGTCTCCAGAAAATATTAACTCTTCTGTTCCGGCTCTAACAACTATCGATGATAACGCAGAATCGAGATTTTCAACTTATTATGTAGAGAATGGAAGATATCTAAAATTGAGAAATTTACAAGTTGGATATAGCCTTTCGGAAGAACTTCTGGAAAGAATGAATTTCACCAATGCAAGATTATATGTGAGTGGCCAGAATTTACTAATGATAACTTCTCCAGATTTTACCGGCGTTGATCCTGAAAATGCCGGATTTGGTTATCCTCAACCACTTACACTTACTCTTGGATTGAACCTATCACTTTAATAACATCAAACTCTTTATTATGAAGAAAATAACATATTTACTAGGCATAGTTCTTCTAACTATTTCAACTGCCTGTTCCGATTTTCTAGAGGAAGAACCTTATGGAGTATTATCTGAAGAACAATTAACAACTCCAGAAAATGTCGATGGTTTTGTTACCTCAGCTTATGCTGCGTTAGGTAATGATCATTATGACATTCCCTTCAGTCTTTGGCCTTACGGAAATGTCCGCTCCGATGATGCTTATAAGGGAGGAAGTGGTACAAATGATATTCAAGTTTTTCATTTTTTTGAAGTCTCAGAGAACATAAGAACAGATTTTGGAGAACTAGATGCTTTTTGGTACAATAGTTTTATTGCTATTTCTAGGGTAAACAAAGCTTTGGCTGCATTAAATCAAATCGATGAGGTTGATTTTCCTGAGAAGTCCACGAGAATCGCAGAAATGAAGTTTTTAAGAGGACACTTCTATTTTATGCTGAAAATTATGTACAAATATGTTCCATACGTGACAGAAGATATCCCAGTGGAAGAATATGGCACAATCTCGAACCGGGCTCTTAGTAATGACGATTTATGGAGTGCAATTGCAGGAGATTTCGAGGCAGCAGCACTGGCTCTTCCTTCTTCTCAGCCGGAAGTTGGACGTGCAGATAAAATAGCAGCGTATGCATATTTGGCAAAAACAAGACTTTATCAGGCTTATGAACAGGATGAAAACCATAATGTAGTAAATATCAACCAACAAAGATTACAGCAGGTTGTAGATGCAACAGAAAACGTAATAGGAATGCACCAACTGGAAGAGGATTTTGCATATAATTTCCTTCCAGGGAGTTTTGAAAATGGGCCAGAAGCAGTTTTCTCTATTCAATTTTCCGACAACGACGGGACACTTCATGGTAGGTTAAATTTTTCCGATGTATTGGCAACTCCACAAGGAATCGGATGTTGCGATTTCCATAAACCAAGCCAAAACCTTGTAAACGCTTATAAAGTTGACGAACAGGGTTTACCACTTTTTTCAAATTATAATGAATCTAACATTGACTTCAACAGTTTGGAGAATTACAGAGTTGACCCTCGATTATATCATACTGTAGCAATACCGGGTCTCCCATGGAAATACGATGAAGAAAATATTTACCAGGAAAACTGGGTTAGGTCTCCTAGCACGTATGGCTATACAGCCTCTCTAAAAGAGAATGTAACTGCAGATTCAGAATACCTTGTCAATATTGATCCTTTTTATGGAAATTCCAAAAACAGAATTGAGATTCGATATGCCGATGTATTATTAATGAGGGCAGAAGCTTTAATCGAACTTGGAAGACAAAATGAAGCTCTTCCTTTGATTAATGAAGTTCGGGAAAGAGCTAATCAAAGTACTACCTTAATATCTTCTTACGCTACTAATGCAGGAGTAAGTCCTTATATAGATGGAGAAAATATCAACTGGACTCAGAGTGTAGCCCGTGAAGCATTACGCTGGGAACGCAGGTTGGAACTTGCCATGGAAGGAAACCGTTTCTTTGACCTTGTAAGGTGGGGAATTGCTGAGGAAACTTTAAATAGATATTATAGCGAAGAAGCAGAAGAGATTAACTATTACGAGGGTGCATCTTTTGACGAAGGTCGGGAAGAATATTTACCAATCCCCCAGGCTCAGATCAATTTCAGCCAGGATGTATACATACAAAATGCAGGTTACTAAAAACAACTACTATTATGATGAACTTTAATATAATAAAAGGATTTGCCTTAGTGGCTATAATAATGGGAGCTTTTATTTCCTGTTCCTATGATAGAGAAATTGAACCTGCAGCATCGCCTGTGATACCATCAGTAGAGAATCTGCAGGTAGAGTTGGTTGGGGATACTGCCGTTGTTACCTGGGATAATCCTACCTATGAAGGAAATATTACCACCCGGATCAATTATAACAATGGGGTGGAAAACATAAATGTTCCAGTCAGTACTTTTGAATATGGAATAATAGATGTGAATATAGATTACCTTTTCACCGTGAAACTTCAGGATGATGAAGGAAATTATTCTTTGGGAGAGACAGTGAATCTGCATCGGGAAGGTCCTAAGGCAGTAACCAATTTCAAGGGAGTGCAGGACGGAACAAATGTCAATTTAAGCTGGACCTTGCCAGAAGAAGAGATATCCGGAATCCGGCTGATGATTGACTCGGAAGAGATAATACTGCCGGCAGATGCCACTTCCTATTCTTTTGAAAATGATGAATACGGTAACTATAGCTTTCAATTAAATGCGATGGATGATGAAGGAAATCCATCTCCTTCAAAGTATCTAAATTTTACTGTGGGAGCAACTAAAATAGGATATTTGGGAACTGCACCGGATGTTGCCTCTATTAGTGATGATGACGAAGCCGCTTCTGCAAACTGGCTTTTTGATAATTACCCTGATGCTGAATATATTCAATTCTCAGATATTGAAGAAGGGCTTGACCTGAGTGAGTTTCGTATACTTTGGTGGCATTATGATAATGATACGAATAACGCAGAACTTCCTGTAGAAGCTACTAGCGAAGAAGTGGTCTCTGCAATTGCAGAATTTCATAGAGATGGCGGCGGTCTTCTTTTGAACACCCATGCAGTACAGTATTTATGGACGCTTGGACGCATGACTCCAAATTTCGGAACCGCCATAGGTGCAGGAGAAGGGTTTAACAATCCAGACACCTGGGGAGTTAATATTAATATTGGGCGTACTCATGACAAAAGTTTCCATCCTATTTATGAAGGGTTGGAGGCCAATAATATTGATGGGCGCAAGGTAATCTCTCTCCTTGGTCCTGGATGGAAAGAAGATCATAATTATGTTTTTGTGGATCTTCCAGCATATTACGGGTATGGTAATGGAGATGAAGCTGCATATTCTACTATAAGTGAAGAAAATCAAATTAATATCCTGGGTACCTGGGACGGCATTGCCGATTATTTTATGATGGGAATTTTTGAAACCTTGCCTGATGAAGAGTTTGCTGGAACCGCTATCGGAATAGGACTTGGTTCTTTCGAGTGGAACCAAAATAATGGAGAAAACCAGTTTCAAGATAATATTGAGACTATTACTAAAAACGCACTGGACTATTTAAAAGCACAATAAATTAAAAATATGGAAATGATCAGTCAAAATAAATATATACTTCTTATTCTTTCAATTATAATATTTGGATGTTCTGAAGATGGTGATGTGAAGGATACTTCAGTGGTTACTGTGGGTGATAGTGATTACAGATCAACATACCACTTTACTCCGGAAAATAATTGGATGAATGATCCAAATGGAATGGTGTATTACAAGGGAGAATATCACTTATTTTTTCAATACAATCCAGATGATAATGTTTGGGGACCAATGCACTGGGGACATGCAGTTAGCGAGGACCTCGTAAATTGGGAAGAGCTTCCGGTGGCACTATATCCTGATGAGCTTGGAAATATTTTTTCAGGCAGTGCTGTAGTAGACGAGAATAACACTTCCGGATTCAAAACCGGGGACGAAGATGTGCTGGTAGCAATTTTTACGCACCAGAACCCGGACACTAATAAACAGTTTCAAAGCCTCGCATTTAGTAACGATAAAGGGCGTACCTGGGAAAAACATGAAGGGAATCCTGTTTTGGTAAACGAAGATAAAACTGATTTTAGGGATCCAAAAGTAATCTGGCACGCGGATACCCAACAATGGGTGATGGTTGTTGCTGCAGGACAGGAAATCTTATTTTATTCTTCTCCTAATCTAAAGGAGTGGACTTATCTACAGAGTTTTGGAAAGGACTTGGGGGCTCACGGAGGCGTATGGGAGTGTCCAGATCTGTTTACAGTACAAAATGAAAATGGCGAGGAAAAATGGGCTTTACTGGTTAGCATAAATCCAGGAGGACCTAACGGAGGTTCGGGAACTCAATATTTTCTTGGTTCTTTTGACGGGGAAACTTTTGAGACCACTCAGGCGGAAACAAAATGGCTGGATTACGGTACTGATAACTATGCGGGCGTGACCTGGAGTAATGAACCAAATGACAGAAACTTATTTATTGGTTGGATGAGTAATTGGGCGTATGCTGAGAATGTTCCTACCAAAGCCTGGAGAAGTGCAATGACCTTGCCTCGGACACTTCAATTGTCTGGGAACGGTGATATGCTTTTAAGTAAACCCGCAGAAGAGGTAAACTCAATTTTAGCTTCCAATAATTTAGAGTTTAATGCCTCTAGCGTTTATATTGAAGATAATTCGATCCTAAAAAGCGGGACTTTTCAAATAAAAACTACATTAGATTTATCTGAAGAAAATGGAGCAGAACTTGTTTGGGGAAATGAAACGACCGGTGTATCCATCAGTTATGATAAGACAAGCTCTGAATTTTTAATCGACAGAAGTGATGCCGGTTTTGATTTTAATAGTCTCAACAACAATAAAATGATTGTTCCTTATGTTCTACCGGAAAGTAATGAATTGGAGTTAGAAATTTGGGCGGATAAATCTTCAGTGGAGGTCTTTGTAAATGGAGGAGAGCGTGTCATTACCTTTCTTATATTTCCAAATATTCCGTTTAATAATCTTCAGATTCATTCTAGTGATGAAACTGAGTTTGTTCGTTCATTAAGTATTCAACCGGTGACTAAGAATTAAGTCGGGACATTATTGTCCTTTTCAGAAAAAATATGTTTAATAAGATGGTAAATAAAAAAGCTATATGTTTCGGCGAAATATTATACGATGTTTTTCCGGAGAGTGAAAGAATTGGAGGTGCACCGCTTAATGTAGCTTCAAGGCTTTCGGGATTAGGAATTTCAACCGAAATGATTAGCAAAGTAGGGGAAGATGAAAAAGGAGAGAAGCTAATCTCTTATCTCAAATCTAAAAATATTAAAACCGAAAATATAGCTAAAGATACTGATCACGCTACCGGGGTGGTAAATGTAATTTTATCTGCTGGTGGTTCTGCTACTTATGAGATCTCACACCCGGTGGCCTGGGATAAGATTGAAATTTCAGACGCGATGAAAACTGCCGTAAAGAAAGCCGATGCTTTTATATTCGGAAGTCTGGTTTGCCGCGATGAGGTAAGTCGAAATACGTTATTTCAATTATTACCTGAAGCAAAATATCGTGTTTTCGATATAAATTTACGTCCACCGTTTTATGAAAAGGAAGTATTGGTGAAACTTATGAAGCAGGCAGATTTTATAAAATTCAATGACGACGAATTATTTGAAATTGCAGATATGATTGGCTCACCCTACAATTCTATAGAGCAAAATCTGCAATATCTTTCCGAAGAAACAAATACACCAACTATTTGTGTTACTAAAGGCCGTCATGGAGCGGTGCTGTTGAAAGAAGGAAAACGATATTACAATAGTGGATTTAAAGTAAAAGTAAAAGATACAGTTGGCGCCGGAGATTCATTCTTGGCCAGTTTAATTGCCGGCTTGTTAAAAGAAGAAGATCCGCAAAGTACACTCGATTTTGCCTGTGCATTGGGAGCTTTGGTGGCAGGAGAAGAAGGTGCAAATCCTGAAATTTCCAGAAAAACTGTAAAAAAATTTATGTTGCCCCAAAAAGGAATCTCGTGATTTATCCCTAAAAGCAACTTATCTCTAAAAATAGTATCTTGGCTTTCATTTTAGGGAATACATGCAGCAATTTGCCAATATATTTATGCCCCTTTCTATTGCCCTAATTATGTTTGGGATAGGACTGGAACTAAATTTTAAAAATTTCACAAGAGTTTTTACTCATCCAAGGGCTATAATCACCGGGCTGGCCTCTCAACTTTTGTTATTGCCTACTGTTGCATTTCTTTTGATTTATTTCTGGCCCATAGAACCGGTTTATAAAATTGGAATTATGCTAGTTGCCGCCTGCCCTGGCGGAACCGCTTCAAACCTTGTTACTAAAATGCTTGGGGGAAGAGTAGCGCTTTCGGTTTCCCTAACTTCCTTCAATAGTTTCATTATTTTGTTTAGTATTCCGCTGGTGGTTCAATTTAGTTTTATGGTTTTTGATAAAAATGGAGCGTCATTCAGTTTGAGTTTTGGTGAAACTATGGGGAATATTTTATCTACCGTTGTTTTACCTGTGCTTGCGGGAATTTTATTGAATGAATTTTACGGTCACAGATTTGGATATAAACTGCATAAAACCCTACAATATGCTTTACCGGGTATTATGTTGCTTGCTTTTATTGTAGCTATATTTTTCGATGATTCTCAAAAAGATGTCGAGTATTTTGAACATCTGAATCTTCTTATACCGCTAATTATTTTAAACTTCGTAACTATAATTGTGGGTTATCTGGTTGCAAGACGTCTAAAGTTAGCACATGCTTCTGCTTACACAATAGCTATAGAAATGGGGTTACAAAACAGCGTACTCGCTCTATATATTGCTAGTCAGGTTCTTGAAAACAAAGATATTAGCCTTGTGGCGATCCTTTACAGTAGTTTTTCCCTGATTACTGCCTTTTTAGGTGGATGGATTTTGAAGAATTATTTTGGAAAAGAGGCTCCTGGAAAGCTAAAATAAAATGCCGGCTACGCAAAAAACTAAACAGACCCTACTCAACTTAGTATTCTTGGTAACCGGCATAATTTAATTGCCAAATTAAATAAGTGCAAATACAGATCTATTTGCGTTTATATGTCACGAACTAGAGGCTTTTGTTACAGGTAATTTTATATAATTTAGTGAGAAATTATGTAA
>Ga0209936_1000713_pt1 | contig 19456 bp, 29 predicted proteins | sample SalPonR1_A_D1_MG_FD_185694 | JGI IMG/M metagenome (GOLD analysis project Ga0209936, IMG submission 185694) | Salt pond soil microbial communities from South San Francisco under conditions of wetland restoration - Salt Pond MetaG R1_A_D1_MG... ... | reverse complement strand
GTTTTTACTAATGCCATATTTTATAGACGAAGACACGCATAAGGTTGTATCTAGAAAGCATGCTATTAATACAGAGGTATTAAACGGAAAGCTTACAGCTTTAGATGATGACGCTGACTGTTTTATTATGGCGCATACGCCTAATAAGAAATTTGGCTATGACCTAAGAGTCTCAGAAGAGACTACAACAAAAGAAGGGTCAGAAAAAGTAGATCAACTTGGAAGAGAAGAAACTGCGGCCAAAGGCCAGCCGTATTACGATATTATACCCGTTAATAGGCTTAACGATTATGCAGCAAACCCCGATTTCACACTAATCTTAGGGGATGCTGATGAGCAGACAGACAACGAGGCAAAGAGAGCTATTGGTAATGATCAGCCTGTGGAAATAGGCAAGCGTGTACAAGAAACAGAAAACACAGACAACAACGTTAAGAAAAGCAGATATAAAGTGACTCTCGTACGAGATGTTAACGGAGAGTCTCCTATCAATACCAGTTTATAAAACACCCCCCTCTATATATTTCCAACCCCTTTTTCAAAAACCGACCCTTTTATTGTCAAAATTTTTTACCCTCTCAGCTTCGTGATTCGCGAATTGCAAATCTTAAGGTAAAAAAAAGAGGCCCGAAGGCCCCTTTCTACATTTTTAACTGCTCATAAAAGTCATCTACAACCTTATTGGCTATTTCTTTCTTTTTTGGGCAGGGCAAGTCTGTAGTCTCGCCTAAATGATGTATGATTAGTTTTCTCAAAGGCTCGCCCATCCTAGCTTCCGCGGACTGCTTTATCTGGCGTGCTTGTTCTGTGGTCTCCCCTTTCACAAGCATTCTGGCGGCCAAGCCTAAAAGATCTTTTTCTTGATTAGACGGCACTTAGATCTCCTTCGTCCCCATCGTCGTCATCGTCGTCATCGTCGTCATCGTCTCCGAATCCATAGCCTTCTTCTTCAGCCATACGACGCATCACTTCAAGAGGGTCATCTTCTTTTTGTAATTCTTGTTTTTCCTTCTGAATTTGTTCTTCTGTAGGAAGCTCATCAGAGATTTCAGCGCTGCCAGAAATAGCTGCATTCATTTGCTTTGACTCTGTATAGTCCAGAACCATAGCTATTTCTTTAAACTCTTCATACTCTTTAACGTGAGCGGCTTTTACTTGAAGAACGTCTATATAAGGATTGTGGTCTAAAATATTAATCGACATGTTTAAATTTCTTTAAAATGTTCTTAGGGATTTCTAGTTTTTTACCGTGGTCAGGACACATCAAAAACATTTTTCCATTTATTTCCATAGGAATATAAGGGCGAGCATAGTCATGATCTCCTTTTATGGTTCGTGTGTTTGGGTCTTTTTGCCACTTGTTAAGAAAACTTCTTAACCGTTTGTTGCGCTTCGAGGTTTCAAATGGTTTATATCTTATCATAGTTTCTATATTAAATTAAAGAATGTGAAGGCCGGAGCCTCCACATAGTTCTTATACCTTATTTTTGGTCATAAAGCTCTAGTATCTTTTGTACTACTTTATGACGATGATTAATTTTAAGTTCTATTGAGCACACTTCTGGAAGTTTTCTGGCAATGTTCTCAAGGAAAGGGAATCCACTTTTGCGTCTATTGTCTAGATCTTTTTGCTTCATGTCTCCACATACCATCATCTTGCTTCTCCGGCCTAATCGACCTAAAAGCATTTCCATTTGTGAGTGTGTTATATTTTGGGCTTCGTCGACTATAATAGCTGCGTCTGTAAATGTTTGTCCTCTCATATACGATAAAGGCTTAATTTCTACTCTACGCTGTTCTATTAAGGCTTCGGTGGCTTCGTGTCCCACCGCCAGATGCATATTTTCATAAATTGGTGCCATCCATGGATCCATTTTATCTTCGATGTCTCCAGGTAAAAATCCTAAATCCTCGTCGGATATTGTTGGCCTTGTAATAATGACCCTATTTACGTCTTTTTCAAGTAGCATTGCAAGCGCTGAATAAACTGCAACAAGCGTTTTACCGCATCCTGCCTTTCCTCATAGTACACTTACTGCATGCTTGTTTATCATGTTTTGGGCGTCAATCTGCTCGTCTTTGAGCGCGATCATTAGCTGTTTCATGTTATATGCCATCTTGCTTTTTCTAGCCTTAGCCATATTGGGTTACCTCTTATTTGTATGTTGTGTGTGTCTGTTTAGGAAAGAAGAATAAAATAAAAAGGATCAGCTTTTTCATACCTAAACTTACTGCCAAGAAATTATGAATTCAACTTGATTTTTTAATTTTCCAAGATTTCTTTTACTTCCTCTTTGAATGCGGCCCTTTGTTCAGAATTAAGGTCTTTATAGTACTTCTTAAACTGCTTATAAGGTAAACCGCTCTTCTTGGCTAACTTTTTTAACATCTTCGCTGTCGAATTGTTCATACTTAGGTTCCAATATATTTTCTTTTGTATTAAAGGCCCACAGCTCTTCACTGCTGTAATCATCTGACCATACTAAATATAGTATAGCCTGCTCATACCGGTATATATCGGTTCCCGGGCTTTCAAGGAAGTCAATACGTTTTGTAAACCGTCTGTTCATTGTATCTTTTACAAGATAAAAACCTGATTTCTCATGGGCTGAGGAAATATATACAATATCTCCAAAGTCTAACTCGCCTCCCCACCTCGTATGGAGATCTCTAGATACTGCTATCCATTTTAGGTCGCCGGCAGATGGGATATCGAACTTTGTTCCGTCGGCTACTATATTAGGTGTGGAATCTGTTTGTCCTGGGACTGGGTGATACATTGTGGCCTTAACCGAAGCGATAAGCTTAAACTCCGGCCTTATTACTGGCTCACACCAGGCCAACTGTTTTGTATGGTAAGGGCGTGAAGCTTCTCCTGTAGTTCCAGGGATCGTCAAAAAAACTACCCCTGTTAATAGAGTCATTAAAGATTTCATACTTTAATATACAAAATTTAAGTTAAAAAAAGAAGGGGCTTTCCGCCCCCTCTCTGTGTTAGTCACTTGCAACTGCATCACTTCGGATCGAGTCGCCATCTATCCAAGAAGATGCTACATTTTCTAGCCATTCCTTTAGGTTTGGGCTATCCAATGGGCAATCCCCATAGAATTTATCTATTGACTGATCTCCAGCTCCTGTTTCATAGGATTCTTGTTGCGTAAAATGGACATCACCTTTTTTAACGGTGAATGTAAGTCGTGACTTTTTATGGACTAAAGACATATTTAATAACTTTTATGTTGAAGTTATTGTCTATTGTCTATTGTCTGTTGTCTACTTTGTCATCTACCATTTTTGCTATTTGCTTTGGTAAAGATTCTAAATCTTCCAAAGAGATAAAGAACACGCCTTTTCTGATTTCTGCGTTCTGGTAGTGTGTATTGTCGATTAAAAACTTGATATCGTCTGCGATACCAAGCAAATCTTCAACTTCAGGCTCTTCAGCCTCTTCAATCTTTTTCTTCTCAGCTTCTGCTACGCCTTCTATATTAAGATTCTGCATCTTCTTCCTCTTCTTTGTCATCGAGATTAATGGTGAAGTTCTTTTTAACATTATTAAGAACTTTTGTAGCTTCGCTTTCTCGTTTCTCTAAACGAGCTTTGGCTTTTTCTTCTGCAGCTATCTCTTGCCTGTGGTATTCGATTTCTGCTTCTGATGTTGCCTTATTGCCTTCTATGTCAGTCATAACCTCTTCAAGGCTATCAATGAACATATTAAACATGCTCTGAGCCTGCCTCAGCTTAGAATCAACTTGGTTTACACGCAAGTCTCTTTCTTCTTGAGCTGTCAGTTCTTTAGGCTCTTCTGTTGTTTTAAGTGGATTCCACATGGTTTTGTTTTTTCTTATGGTTTCGGATTTGGGTGCTTGAGATAGCTTCAGGATATGCGTCGTCTATATAAAGGACGCCCGGTATCTGATTATAATTCTTTTCGCCGCTGTTATGGCGCTTCACTACTACTCCGGCTATCTTCTCATTAGAGAATATATAAGAGTCATTCATTTTTACAATCTTGTCCATCACGTCATCTCCCATCGTAAGAAACAAGGTACCATTTACTTTGTCCAAGATCAAGTCTGTTAGATCGGAAAAGAATGGCTTTGTTATGACTGCGATAGGGTATCCTAAATGGCTTAGACTGTCCAAGCGAGATTTTAGCTCGTCAGTAGTCATCTCTCCCTTGCCGTATGTATGGACGCTTATACAGAGCATCCTAGATATTTGTGCTTCGTTATAAAGCTCTATGCTTTTGTCCATAGTATGCTGATGACCTTCATGCCAGGGGTTGAACGAACCTTTATATATTAGAATATTTTGTGCGGCTCTTAAGAAGTCTTCTATCCGTTTCACTGTTACAGTACTTTCCGGATATGAGAAGTCTTGAAACACACTAAGCTTGTTTCGGTCAGGGCTAGAAGTGAAAGCTTCGAGTGTTAACTCTAGGTCAACTGCGTCGATAGTTTCTACTCGATCTATATAGCTCGAAAACATACAATGCCTGTTGCCTGCATTTATAATGTTTAAACCAGTAAGCGCTACTTCATCAATAGCTTCCTTTCGGCTTGTTGTAGGGGGGAATGTGAGGTGATAGAACCTCGTATAGCCTTGGAAGTCTTCGTATCCTATCCAGCCGTGCTTTGTTGACCCCGGCTCTTCTGGGAGTTGGAATGAAGAGACCAACAAGAAGTTGACACCCTCATCAAGGTCTTCCGTAGATGTAGAGGTGAGCGCTAAATTGCAGTATTCTTTACTTACAGCTCTGGGTACGTCTTTTGTCATGTCAAGAAGCCCAAAATGATTTATAAAAGCTTCTTTGCTGTAAAGACTGTGTACTTTATAGAGTGTGTTGCTTGCTCCTGGATACTTCATTAAATTATGGGAGATGCCGATACCGGCACCCATCTCATAAATAACTCCATACCTGCTGCTCTTATGGATTTGCTCTACTAAGCTTTTAATGCTCATCTAGAGACGGCCATATCTTTTTCAGCTTGTCGTTTTATTCTGGCTAGTTCATATCCTCGGTTGCGAGTTGAAGCCATGCAGTTTTTATAGGGAATTAAGTCTGTGTTGCGACTTTCCGTGCTGTCAATAAACGCGAAGAATTGTTTAACTTCTGGTGTAAGGTTTAATTTTGCCATTTGTCTGTTTTCTATTTGTTGTTATGGTTAATAAAGGTGGTACCCCATCCCGGATTTGAACCGAGGTTTCTCGATAGAAAGTCGAGCGTCCTAAGCCAGGCTAGACGAATGGGGCATAACTTAGATATACAATCCAAGTTGTTTGCGATTTGTTTCTTCATCTTCAAAGTCAAAGGCCGTAGCTGATTCTACAACTTTACTAAGATGTGTGTGAACAGAGTTCTCTTTTAAGTTGACTATAAGCATAGACGGATCATCACTTGCTTGTCCTCTTAAAAATCTTTCAAATGCTTTATTGGCTCTTTTATCTGCGAGCTGTTTACCTTTATCCTCACTAAACTTAAACTCTTCAGTATTAATGATTTTAGGTCTTACTTTAGACGCACCCACAGCGATTAAATCTCCGTGTTGATGGAAAGCTATGACGCCGCAGGTTATACCATCCTCTGTCTCTATAAACTTATATGTTTCGTTATTGTATGTCATTTCTTTTTTGTATGGCTATTAGTTCAGGTTTAATGTAATCGAAGAACTCTTTTGATTGCTTTAGGCCCCAGTCGGCTGCTTCTCTTATTTCTTTGATACATCTGATTGGGTGGCCTTTTGGGTCGTAACTTATTAAGTCTAAGTTTAAAAGTTCTCTAAGATTTCTGATTGTGGTTTGCTTTTTAAGGTCTATAAATGTAGAATTAAGTGCATCCTTGACCACTTTTCTCTGTTGAGAGTTTCGCTTAAAATCGTTTCCTATGAGTTCAAATACTTTTTCTTCATCAAAGTATCCGGCTCTTACTAAGGAAACTACATACTCTTTTAATACAAGAGATACCCCATCATCCATAACTAGTGACAGGATTTCTCTATTATATTCATTCTTTGGCATTATCTTTCGATAATTATATCCCAGAGTCTGACTATAAGACAGTCTTCTCTATTCAGGGCTGCATCTATGACCATTAAGATCAAAGGGAAGCCAGCAATTATTGAGACAAGTAAGACCGTGATTCCAGTCAACTTGGTAAAAATACCTGTTTTATCCATGTTATTCCTTTTTAATAGTTAATATTAAAGAGTCGAGTAGGTGGGATTCGAACCCACGTGCTCCTCATCCCAAATGAGGCGAGATAAACCTGACTCCTCTACTACTCGTTATACCTCCCGAAGGAGGTATTTGTTACAGTTTACTTATTAGCACTCTCGGAAGGGTTTGAACCTACATGTGTCCAGTTACGCTTTCTACACGTTCGTAGCGTGAGGCGATACGAGAGCGTCTATAATTTTCCTATAATTCATAAAAAGAAGTTACAGAAGAATATTATAATAATCAAGCTTACACTGCTAATAGAGCGATTGCTCCTATCAACATAGAGTGTTTTCTTATTTCTGTACCGCTGACAGGGATCGAACCTGCATGAGACTAAGCTCAACGAATTTTAAGTCCGTTGTGTATACCAGTTCCACCACAGCGGCATTTCTAGCGTAAAATAAAAAAAGCCCAGCCACTAATGTGACTGAGCTTTAACCTTAACCTTAACCAAAACTAAATCACTAGTCACACCACTCCCATTTCACGTCCTTCCGGGCGTTCCAAGGGTTCTGTTGTTAATAAAGTAGTGTTTCTTAGTGAATCGTTAACCATAACAACTATAATCTACGATATTTTGGAAAAGTTTGCAAGTAAAATTTAAATTAAAAAAGAGGGGAGGTGCGAAACTCTCTGGGTTAGATTTGCAGCCACAATAGGCTCCCACTTCCATACCCTGTTACGGGCGGTAAGCTCTTTGTTTCTCTACAGCACTATTTAAGTAGCGCTGTAAGAGGGAGGTCTCCCGATCCGGGGACCGCCTAGCCCTAATGAGGGCAGTCACGTCCGACAGTTAATGCCCGATCCGGGCCTGCACAGACGATATTTTTTAAAAAATGCCCGAGGTAAGTTCACACCCATTTCATTGATTACAAGTCAAGTGCTGGAAACCCAGCTAGAAGTAGGGCAATAAATAGCCTCGGGGCTTAAAAAGGTGGGCCTGGTAATCTGAACTGCTATTTTCTCAGAATGAAATAGAAGTAGCAAATTCAATAGCCAGGCCCATATGGGAGAGAGGGGTGGATTCGAACCACCGATCGCCGGTCCTCTTTTAGAAGGATCTATTGCCATAGCCTGTTAAGGTAATCGACATAGTTTTTTAAAATCCGGCTGCCTTGCCACTTGGCTACCTCTCTCATAAAAGGCCACGGTAATCCTGCAATCTTTTTTTCTTAAGTTATTAGAAGTAGATATACAGATAGCCGTGGCCAGTTCGAAGCATGGGTCGCTTCATTTTTAAAGCCGTCTAGGCTTGGAAATTAACTGAGTGCTTCCGGAGTTTGACTGTAGCTTCTTACGACTACACCTGTTGGTATGCATCCCAGGGCAGGGTCCTTGACTAAGTTTCCGATGGCTAACCCGCCGTTAATTCGCAGCTGGGTGATCAATGTCCAGCCCCATCGGCGGTCTTACAAGGGTTAATGTATTCTTTTATTTGAAAATACAAAAAGAGCCTCTTGAGCCACCCAGTTAATTTCAAAGCCTAGATCGGCTTCAATACTCTTATACCAAGAAATGGGAGGTTATACTCCCATATACTCGATAATCTTCTCGTAAGATACCATGAAGTCGTCAAAGTTCCAAACCGTTTCCGCTTCGTCTTTATCCTCCACAATTTCCCCACGAGCATCGCCATGCATTGTAAGCAAGTCGAACACAGAAAAGTCGGGCTCTTCTGCTACTGACTTTGCAGTCTCTATAACGCCAGAGATATCCTGACTAACCACGTGCCCCTCACGATCTAAATCGATCATAAAGTATTCACGGTTTTTAAGATCAATCCCTGCAGCTAACACTCCGCGTGCGGGCGTGGTCAACTGATGTGCATTTTGAATGCTGTCTGGCTTCCATGTCTTATTGGCTTTAGGATTCGTGCGTTCCATAACACCAAAGACACAATCTTGGTACCCTGCGATACCTCCAGCTTTCCCTGCATAATCTCGAAGATCAATAACCGCATAATCAAAGCCTTTTAGCACTAGTGCATCGACGTTAAAGTCAATATACTCTGCACAGGCTCCTTTGCGATTAGTGATGTCCCCGCTGTACACACAGGCATTGCCTTCATTATACCGGCCGTTCCATCCTACGTGGACGACATTTGACCCATTCTCATCAAACAGCACGCCGCTCAAATCGATGTCGCAGTATTCGGTACCATCATTAAACCAGTGTACGAATGCACGTACTGTCTTAAGATGGCTTTTAAGTTCAAAGGGAATACGTTGTCCACGGATCACAGGTTTTAGTCCGGGGGACAGGCTACGCATATTCTTAGGTAGTCCTATCTTCTGAAGTTCCGGATCGATATACACCTTTCCGAGGTCTTCTAAAGAAGCAAACTTTTTCCTAAGAACGTTTCTAACCGTGCTAGCAATACGATCTACAATCTCTTCTGACATAGGATCTAGCTTAGGTAGATCAATCTTTTTACGGCCGCCTTTAACCATAATATGGCGTTTAAACTCGCTAGTCCTCTTCTCGAAATGCTCTAACAGTTCAAAAAGAACTTTATTAGATACTCGATCAGCAACCTCTTCAAACTTACTCAAGGTTTCATCGTGCTCTTCCGGCGTGTCGTGATGTCGCAGTAAAGCGTCGATACGACGTGCAAACTCACCCGGACGCTTTGCCAGCATAGACAGTCCGCCCTGCAGGCTCTTGTCCATTGCTTTCTCAAGCTTACCATACCATGACGTTACTTTCTCATTTCTGAGCCTGTCAAAGGCTTTCATGGCCCTCGGGAACTTATCTGCATAATCACCAGGGTGGAGAATCTCGCCCAAGCGAATCCACCTGCCTTTATGCAAAACCATCTCTTCTACTCGGCAATGAGTTTTCTCGAGCAAAGACAGAATAAACCGTCTTTCTGCTCTGCTGAACTTTTTAAACTTAAAGTCCTCTCTAGCAGGGTTTGGTATTTCTGAGCCCCACCGCTTGCGAAGCGTCTTCCAGGGAAGACTAGGCAAAGAAATGTCACCACCGCTCATATGCGTTGCAATACGCAATACATCTGTAGGTGTCTTTACTGGTACATCAAGACCACGTGCTGCTAATGCGCAGAGGTTTTCTTTGAATGGGATTCTTTCCGGAAAAAGCAGGTCATCGTAGTTTTCTGCAAACCAATCGATGATTGCAAAATCTACCGGAGTTAAAGAGTTTCCAGAAGATACTAATGTCCGGAAAATATCTTTAAACTCTTTTTCATCTGCGAGGACAATAGGTTCAAACGTGGTATGCTCAAACTCAATTGGCTTCTGATACTTTTTCTTTTCTCCCGGAGACCATTTTCCGCCTGACCAGTAGTGGCCCATCCGTGTACGGAAAAGCTTAAAGTCAGACGCTTCTATAACTTCTTCAGGAAACCCTTTAAACAGAGGCTCATAATTATGTTGGCCTCCTCGGGTCTCTGCAAAGAACGTCATTGCGTCCGAGTAGAAGTCTATGATGAAATCTCTCGGTGCTTCTTCCAGGGCTTGGAAAGCTTCTTCAGATAGCATATAGCCCCATTGCATAAAGTGGGCCTGAACAGTACCTGCCATCAGCTCTTCTGCTTTTTGGTCAGTTGGGATAACTGCTTTGTTTTTTAACAGTCCTATCGACGTTTTGTTTAAATCGTAGTTTAGCTTGCTCATAATTATTTTGTAAGGATTAGATCTGAGAAGGTTGTCAGATTGTTTAGGTTTTCAACTTTAACTACAGAGGTACCTTCTAGCTTGCTAACTTTTAAATCTAGCGAGTCTACTGCCTCTTGTAGCTTTTCAGCTTGGTCTGCAGAGGGGTGGTATTCTGCATAGATTTCAATGTCCGGACTTCTGGCTATTGTCTCTGTGGCTCCTATAAGAGCTTGAGGTTCATAGCCTTCTATGTCCAGCTTCATGATATCAACTACCGGGAAATTTAAGGAATCAATGGTGATCATATTCACCGTATGAGGCCCTTTATTGTCAACAGCACTTCCACCCCTTTCTTCAGCTATTGTAAAGCCAGCCGTCCGGATTTTATTCCCAACAACGTTTTCATAGAAGTGAAAGTCTACACCGCTACGAGCGCCGTTAAACGCTGAGCTCATTCTGCAAAGCCTTAAAAGGTCTTTTAAAGGTTCAAATACATGAACTTCTTTTGCTTTCATATGACCAAACAGGCTGCAGTAATACCCCATGTTAGCTCCAACATCAAGGCATACTTTTCCTGCTAGTGAATTTTTCTTTGTGTAGTGCCTGGTTAGACGTGGTTCCCATCTTCCTGTGTTGTAAAGATGTGGAGTTATTCCAGGGTTTTGTGTATCTACATACATCATATAACCTACAGAGGTTTGGACGAGTGCAGAGTTATTTCCAGTATATCCTATATATCCGGGCATATTTAATTTTTGTTATGGTTAAAAAAATCCCCAGGAAATTAGCTCACTAAAGTATCCACTTGCGCATTGCGCAGGTTGGAATCGAACCAACTTAGAAGTAAGTGAGGCTATAGCCTGGGGTTTAGGTTTTTTACTATACTTTAGCCCAAACCCGCTGATCGTGGAATTTTGGGCAACAAGTCTGCTATCCGTGCGAAACGCACGATTAAACATTTAAGTCTAAGGTTATGCTATAGTAAAGGCGGCTACCTTTTGCATTCAGTAGCCGCGGTGTGCAGGGAGAGGGATTCGAACCCCCGAACCTTATTCAGGACCAGATTTACAGTCTGGCGCAATTAACCTCTCTGCCATCCCTACAAAAAACACTCTACTGAGACGATGCCGGATATACTCCGCAAGGCGTATAATTCATCGTCGAACTGTTAACTCTGAATGCTGCCCGAGCGAAACGCTCGAAATTAGTCTAGAGTGTTGCACCACGCGTAGGGTTCGAACCCACTAAAGCTGGTTTTGGAGACCGGCTCGCTTCCACTAGTCAGCGTGGCATGGCCCCGTAGCCGTAGCTACAGGGGTTATTTTTCTCGCCACTGGTGTTTTCTGTATCGTTTCCAGCAGCGTAAATCTGATTTTCTGTCTCTTGCTCTTTTGTTACATCCCTTGTTAGGGGCGCACATAGTACAGAGACCGTGTTTTTGTGTTAGTTTTCGTAGATATTTTTTCTTTTCGTAAGTCATGTTCACCTTTATTAGGTTGACGTTAACTAACGGAAGTAAAATAATTCTAACATAGCATTTAAAGTTAACTTAATTTCTCTAGTTTTTCTAATTTTCTTTGAAGCTCTTGTTTCGTAGCCTCTATCCTTTCTTTTCGATCTTTCTCCTTTTTATGCTTCCAGAGCTTCACTTCTTTCTCTGAGGCCTTTTCAATCTTCCAAGCATCTATTAGATACCCTATATGGTCTGTGTGGTACTCTATTCCGACATGTGTGGCTCCTGCTTTTTTCATTTCTTCAAGCTTACTGATCATCCTGTCGATGTCGATAGGGAACCCTTCTGCGCGTCCATATTCCTCGGGTAGGATGTTAACATAATCGTCATGTTTTTCCCACTCAAAGCCTAAAAGGTCTTGAAAGTCGATGTCAATTTCAGAGATCTCTGTGTCATCTAAGAGCTTTTGCTTGTAATAAACATTATCAGTCATTTAATTTTATTAAGGTTAGGTTATAGTTAAAAATGCTCCCCAGGTAGGATTCGAACCTACGGATCTCCTGGTTAACGGCCAGGCGCTTTGCCGCTTAGCTACTGAGGAATAAAGGCCAAGGAAGCGGGTCGGAAGATTAATCAAGGGGAGTCAAACCCTTCTTGAAGCCTAAGCGCGCTATTGACCATAATATTTATAATACTTTGACAGGTTTTAGCTTTTGAGCTAGGGCCCATCTTCCGCCTTGTGACTCCGGCCTGTCGAAAAACTCATAGTCTTCTATCTCGACTTGAAGCCATGTGCGGCCCTCTTTCTTCAGATGAGGTGCTTCCTGCCTTAATGTGCAATGGAAGCCCGGCCTAAAAGCGTATCCTTTTGTTTCATGTTCTTCAGCCTCATGCCATTCGCCTATTTCATATCTCATGCGTTTATTTATAAATAAAGGCGCATAAGAGCCGTCTTTCATCTGTCGTACTAATTTATATGCAATCAATTTACTTCATTTTCTTTTCTATTTTTTGTTATGGTTGTCTGTTGTCTAGGTTGTTGCGCGATATTGTAGCGACACCGAGAGTTGAACTCGGATCCTCCGGTTTATGATACCAGCGCTCTGCCAATTAAGCTATGTCGCCATGGTGGCGGGGGAGGGATTCGAACCCCCGTGGTTCAGGATATGAGCCTGAGCTGGAACCTAACTCCAGTCCACCCCGCAATGTAATTGAGCGAATAGCGGTACTCGAAACCGCAAGCCTTCACATTGGCAATGTGATGTTCTGCCACTTGAACTATATTCGCAATAAAATATGTGGACCGCCCCGGAATCGAACCAGGTTTCTGTAAAATATCCCGAGAAAAGCTTTTAGAGAGTATAATCAAGAAGATACTCGTTAGTTTCTACAGATGCTCCAAGCTTTACAGCCCTGATGGGCGGATAGCGATAATCGAAATCGCAACCTTAACCTTGGAAGGGTCACGCTCTGCCACTTGAGCTATATCCGCATGGCACGGGGGAATGGATTGGTTACCACTGTCCTGACGTTGGACCTTAGTGAGAAGTGTTGCTCCCACAATCATATCTTCGATCGAGAACACCCCCGTGTATATGTCACATTGCTCACTCAATGTTGTGGAGATACAGGGACTCGAACCCTGGTTTCCGCCTTGCAAGGGCAGTGTTCTTGCCAACTGAACTATATCCCCATTGGAGCCTCCGTCGGGTAACGATCCCGCTTCTCCAGATTACAAATCTAGACCTCATCCAATAAAGGCTTCGGAGGCTTAAAATAAAAAAGCCCAGGACAATTTTACTTGCCTGGGCTCAAACTCTTTAAACTAAAAGTTAGCGCATCCCAAGCAAGCGTACCATCCCCGCCCAATTATAATTGGTTGTGCCGGCTGTATATGTTTTTGTGCTTGTTGAAATCATATCTTTTTTAGTTTCTACTCTGAATATAGTAAATTAATTCTACCATGTCAAGTTTTGATTGTTATAAAGTAAAATTAAAATAAGAAAGTGTATTGTTTGGTCTATAGCTACATGATTTACCAGGTCTCTTTCTTTATCTCCTGTGTTCCATAGCTTATTTAAGACATTATATAAATACCGATCTTGTAGACCGTGTAATAGCCCATATAACAATAAATAGGGAAGTGAAAAAATGACGAAGAGAGGTGCGCTTACTAAAAGACCATGTAATAAAGCTGTTTTCAGGTTTTCTGTCTTCTCAGCAGCTACCCAGCGTGGCTGGAGTATCCAATCAAAAAGAAAATGTACAATAACTATGTAAATTAAGTCATATATTTCCATTGTTATTTACTTTTTGTTTTTATTCCCCAGTCATCTTGAGTGCGTGAGTCTTGTTCCTTCATTGCAGAGAAGACGACTTTCCCGCAAAGGCGAATCATCCTTCCACAGCATTCAGTTGTAACAGCTACGCTTTTTTGATAAGTTTCTACATTTCTGTAGGCTCTAGGCGGTATTAATAAAGGGTCATCGCAATGTGGGCATTCCATAGTTGTCTGTTGTTAGGTTAAAGGTTGTACCGGTACGAGGATTCGAACCTCGGCTAATACCCGACTTGTAAGGACGGAGCTCTAAAACCCCTGAGCTATACCGGTAAATGTGGCGGGAGAGGGACTCGAACCCCCACTACGTGCTGATGATTGCAATAGAAGTATGTAAATTTATAGCCGTAAAACGGTAATTAAACCACTTTAACGCGTGCTGCCATTACACCATCCCGCCAAAAGAAAAGATAGCACTTTATTACTATCTTTTCAAGTTTTATTTTAAGCGGCCACCTCCTCAGGCTTGTTTAGCCACTCATATCTCTTTTTAATTCGTTCTTGTGGCCATGTAACTGGCCCAAAGTAATGCATACGCTTTATCTTTGCAACACGGTCAGGCCGCAACTCTTTCCCCTGTCCAAGCCGACGGCGCATTATAGATAGCCATTGCTTTCTCTGCCAGGGGGTTTCGTCGTTCATCTCGTTTTCTTCTCCCTGAAACAGGTAGTAGTTTCCGTTTAATTGCTGCTCTTCATACCAAGCGTAAACTTCGTCGATTGTACTGATTAGTTCTTTATTAGTCATCTTGTTTCTCCGTTTTGAGCGCAAGAGGTAGAGATGACGTAACTCGGTTTGCGAGTTTCGTATCTTCAATAAAGCTAATTGCAGTGGGCTCGCCACCTAAATCAGGTTCGCAGAATAAGGAGTACTCTATACCCCTTCCGCTAAGTTTTAATTTTAGTTTTTCTAGATGTGCTATGCTATCTGCATTAAGACAGATTACATAATTACTGTGCTCATGCCACTGCTTATAACGTGCCGGGTACTCTAGCGAGTATTCTGCGGCTGCATGTAGACTTTGAGCTATTTGAAGGCCACCTGGGAGGTCGGCCCGTACTATTGTATAAAGTTTCTATAGCCGTTTCATACTTTAATATATTAATTAATATTTAAAATTCAAAATTAAATACGGGGTCTAAGGTAAAGGTTCTATGTTTGCATATTTTGCATTCAAAATAAGCAACATGCTCATTCATTTGTGCGATGTCACCTTTCTTTACTGCATTATAATCATGTATACAAAATTTTCTGCTTAGATCGCTAAGGACGGGGCGTAGTTGGTTTTTCATGCTTTAATATATTAATTATTTTTGATAATTCAAATTAATGTTTGAAATTTTGAATTTCAACTTTTATCGTTTTGTGTCCACATATTTCACACTGGTAATAGGCTAATCGTTCATTCATATGAACAATGTCACCCTTCCTTACCCCGTTATACTGGTGTATGCATATGCTTCTCCTCAAGGTTTTAAAAACGGGGAGTAGTCGGATTCTCATATTTTTTTGCGTCCTGGTTTAAATCTTCCATGAAATCTGAAAAAGTGTTGGCTTCCTTATTCAGCAATCTTAACATGCCACATCTTTTACACCTGTGATATGAATGCGATGTGTCTCTGCCCATTGGGTAAAAATCATGCGCGCAGATCTCGTTTGCTAGCATAATTTGCAATGCTGATACTACAGTCTTTAGTTGATTAACGTATACTTTCATAATATTTATATTGTGCGTCTGGCCGGGATCGAACCGACGACCTTCGGTTTTAGAGACCGCTGCTCTACCAACTGAGCTCTACAGACGCCTTTGTTTATGTTAAGTGTCTCTCCTCGTCTCTTTTTTCGTCACCGCATATGCCACATTCATAATCCGTTACCGCTATAGCTTCAAAAGTTAGATGGTCACTTACTATATAACGGTTAATAATTTTCCAGTTATGAAGGCACATCTTTCTTTCTAAAAAACCTATAACGCCAAGTAAGTTTACTTTATCGCCAAATATTGGTTTGCGAACTCTTTTTGGCCAGTCACTTCTGTTATAATGCACTCTTCTACCTCCTTGGGCAATTTTAAATCTTTCGTTCTGAACTTCTCTGCTATTTCGTCAAGTCTTTTATTTCCTACACCTACCTTTATCTCATATTCCATAATGACAAGCCTGAGATTTTTATAGTCATCTATCTCTATTAATCCACCCATGTGTGGTACCATATAGCGTACTTTTTGGATTTTACGGGTATTATCGTCAGTAGCCTTTTCTATAAAGTCTTCTTCGGTTATGGGTGTCGTTGCCTCTTTGCGGGCAAGCCCATCCCCCGTTTTATGCACAATAGCATATTTATTTTCACGGGGTGTTATAGCCTCTTGATACCTGTCGTTGCTCTCAGTATAGGCATATGATAAATACCATTTTTCATAAGAAAGAGCAAAAAGTGGTACTTTTTTAAGTAGCCACTTTCTCTCTATTTCTATTATTGTTCCTTTAGATTCCATTGTTGTTCCTCAATTATTTCAAAGTTTCCTCCTTCATCAAGCATGAGGATACTCCTGTCACCATACTCTATGGTATCAATATACCATGTTTGTGTACGGTTGTTAAAATTACATGTGTCTTGTGGTGTATGGCCAACTATTTGTACTGTGTTGCCAAGTGAGCCAGTTGCTTCCGGTTCTCTTAACCAGGTTATACCTCCAATCCCATGGCCTCCTGAATTTCTACCCACCTTTAAGAAAGGCGTAGTCTTTGTTAATGCTATAGAGTTTTCTTCATTAAACTTATATCCAAGAATTTCTGTAGGATGCAAGTCATCCGGATAGTGATCGGGGATAATTCCCGGATCTAATCCTGCATGTGTCACAAGGACATCATGCTTTTTAATATAATAAAAGGGCTTAAAACTTTTATGTGTTAAAAGTTCACAATAAGCTTCCCTGAAATAAGCCTGCTTGTTTCGGGTATACCCGCTACAGCCAAAGGCTTCATAATTTATATAGGACAGGTCGTGGTTGCCCCAGATACATATTCCCCCTGCGTCTAATAAGTTTCTTACAAACCTAATAGTATAAAGCTGAGCTCGCTTAGTCTTGCTAAAAGAGTCAGTCAGGTCTCCTAAGAAAATTGGTCGGGCTTTGTTATCGATCGCCCAATACCCTGCTTTTGTAGCGACTTCAAAGTTACCGTGCAGGTCCCCTATAAAAGCCCATTTTTTAAATTTCTCCATAATTTTAACCATTCGTCGTATAAACTTCCTTCTGTTTTAATATCCCAATAACATACAAAGACTTGTGGGAACAAAGCGATGTAGTTTGCTGGAAAAGGAAGTAGCATAACCAGGATGAGTGCGAAGAAAATATATAAAAAAAGTACACCTTTAATAATCGGTGGTGTTTTTTCATCTAAAAAGTCTATCATTGCTCTATTACTCGCGTTATTATGTTATTTTGAATTTCTACTGATGTTGTCTCGTCAGAGGATAAATGTTCTAGCGAGTCTTCTATAAGCTTGCCGTCCTCCATTGCTGGGGTTATCTCTAGATCTGGGTAGTACTCTTTTGCGTCGTCTAAGGACATCCCGATTAAAAGTTCCTCTTTAGTCTCTATATTCATGTCTTCCTATTTTATGGTATGCATTCATTTTATACTTTCCAGAAAAAATTCCATATGGAAAGAAGAAGGGCCATAAAAAGAATCCTTTTAAAAAGGCATAGGCTCCAAAGATTGGAATTTTCCAGCCGCCATCGCGGTGCTGATACCCTCGTTGGGTTACGCTAAAAAATCCCATGGCTAGTGAAAATGCTAAGTATAATGATATTAAAAAAACTGTTGATTCCATTATTTTCTAATTAAGCTTGTTGGTTTTCGTAATGTTGTTTCTTCTTTTGTATTTTTCTCTTCAACTGTAATATAGCATTTTGCGTCTACATAGTTTCCGTCAGGTACGTAAAATGCTTTCGTAACATTAATATCTGTGACATACCCTATCTTTAACTGGTTAGAGCTGTTGTATATTACTGAATCTCCTTTATATACAAGATCTCCGTAAGCATCGCATATAAATTTCGATCCCGTTGAAAGATTTTTTATTGTGTTGCTTGGGTTATAGATTTTCATATTAAAAATGTAAGGCCGTGAGGCCCTACATTACTCTTATACCTTTTTATAGTTCTCTTTGATCGTATCTTATGACCTTTATTTCTAAGCCATAGCGCTTTGCTATGTCTATCATCAACTTAGTGCCTCGACTCTCACCGTCCCAAAAGACAATAAGCCCGTCTGCATAACGGGCCATCTCTTCATTACGAATGGGCCCAGCGCCCTTTCCGAACGTGTCCCAGTCTGCTTTGAACCTCTTAGGTAACCCTAAGTTTCTATCCTTAGCATACTGCTCGCCCAGTGTGTCTACACCCTGGCAAGCTCCGGAGACCACTTCGAAGTCATCCACTCGGATAACCTCGTCTAAAATCTGTTTTAAAAACTCATAGTCGGTGAAATTTCTTCCTCCGGCTATTATAATTTTTGGTTTACTCATAATCTCTGATCGCTATTACGGCTCCACCTCTGGGTACTCCGTCCGGAGTATAGTTCATAAAGCGGTGTGTCGCTTGTTTTCCAATATACTTATCCGGGTTATCCCAGATTTCTTTATAGTACTCATATCCACCACGAGCATTGGCGCTAAAGGTTTCTCCATCCGGAAGCTCTAGGATAAACTTACCCATCATTCCACTTCGGTTACCTTCACCTTCTTCCACTCCAACAATGGCGAATTCTTCGGTCAAGAACCTCTTAACCTTCTGAAGCATATAACTTCTTTTCATCTCATAAGGCATATTAATATTGCGCACCATTACACCTTCATAGCCAGCGGCTATTGCGTTGTCTCTCATGTCTATGAACTCTTCGCCTTCCCAATCCATTTCGGGTATGATCACTTGCTCTACCAGGCGGATATGGGGCATACTGCCCTCAAAAACCTGAAGACTTTCTAAGTGTCCCATCCTTGCCCAATAAGGAGCCAACTGATTTAATACAGGCTCTTCGCTATCTTCATCTACCTTTTCCTGGAACTCAGGTATGCAATCGAAGATATGGAATCGTAAATATTGGTCTATCTCTTTCCAGTTATTCTCAGTTATACTAGACTCTTTTGTTTTTCTAACTAAACTTATAATCTTGTTGAAATTATCTTTAAAGTCGTGATTATAAAGTTCGCCATCGAGGACCATATTGGGATCCTGTTCAAATATAGGTGCGAGCTCTTCTTCGATATATTTTGTGGTGATAAACCGTTTGTCAGTTCGTGAGAAAGCTCCGTCCTTTGTTATATAGCAGCGTACTCCGTCCAGTTTAGGGGATAGTGCCACTGGCTCGCCTTCGAGCTTGTCAGCCTGTTTCTCACTGCTTTTAGCTAAGGTGACTGCAAAGGTTACCTTGTCTATATCGTCGATGTCTTCGAAATAGTGTCTCTCTACTTTTTTATCCCATTTGGCTTGGGCTTCTTTGAGGGCCTGTTCTTCAGGCGTAGTCTCGTTTGATTTGCCTACGTTCTTAGGCTTTGCAACAGTAGGCTTGTTTACTTTGAGTTTTCCGTCTGTTTGGCCAGACTCTACCCAATAGCTGTCTCCATCAATATAAATTGTCCATTGCTGGATCTTGCCGGTGGAGGTTCTCTTGTATAGTGTTGGTAATGTTGTCATAGGTTTGTCATGGTTTGATTTGGTTTGGTTATTAAAATGTTGAGCTCCCCGGAGGAATCGAACCTCACACTTTCCATCCTACCTTAAAGCTGGGCTTAGAAGACCCATGTAGGGACGGGGAGCTGTTGT
>Ga0209936_1000711_pt1 | contig 19472 bp, 15 predicted proteins | sample SalPonR1_A_D1_MG_FD_185694 | JGI IMG/M metagenome (GOLD analysis project Ga0209936, IMG submission 185694) | Salt pond soil microbial communities from South San Francisco under conditions of wetland restoration - Salt Pond MetaG R1_A_D1_MG... ... | reverse complement strand
AAGTAGTAAGTTACTTAATAAAATAGCGATGCTTAGATAGGCTGAGCAATATTAAAATGCTTCTAGCGGTAGAGTGACTTAATGAGTAAAATCAATACTCATCCCACAAAATAACATGTATTTACGCTATAAAAATATTCATTATAATTTCTTAGGGATTAAACATCCATGCTCTTCCCGCTAAGTTTACAGTGAGGATAAAATTGGATATAACCTAAAGAGGATAGATATGGAAGTATTAAATCGCGATGATTCATAACGAAGTGAAGAACCGCGAAGCGATATGAAAAGTGTAATGGCCGGGAGTATGGAAGATGACCTTGGCGGCTGTACAAGTGAATGTCAATATATTGGCAACCGTTGTTTCGAAGAAGCGGGCTATGATGAATTGATGTGTTTTAGAGTAATACACTGTTGTCAGGCACAGTGTATGGGAACCGTTTGTTAGTATATCATGAGAGGTTTCCTGTTTTAATATTAGAACAGGGAGCCTATTAAAATTAAAGAAGCCCAAATAAACAATAGCTTCAATTTTTGGAGTTACTTATCTATTTAATAATCAAAAGTTTGAAATCTTTAAAGCATACTACCATAGCCCTTCTGTGCTTCTTCACAGTCACTTGCTGTAAAAAGTCAGGACAAGGTGCAGATTATCAGGATCAGTTGATTGAAAATCTCAAGGAAAAATATTCTGAGATTGGAGTTGATGTCAAAGCATTAGATCATTCAGATCAAATCTTGAACGCAAACTGGCTTATTACGACCAGTCAATGTGATTTGATTATTGTTGACAACGCCGATAAAACAATCAAACTTGTGAAACCAAATGGTGATGTGATGAGTGAAGCCGGTGGTGAAGGAGACGGGCCTGGTGAATTCAGAAGCTTAATCAACCCCTATATTGGACCGGATGATCGGTTGTATATTATAGATGGGGATTTATTTAGAATTTCTGAATTTATTATTGATAATGACGAATTGGTTTTTGTTAACTCTACTCCATTTAAATACCCGCCTGATTATCATTTGCAGTCAATTTTTGTAGATGGAGACGATAGGTTTGGAGTGTTTTCAAAGTTTGAAAGTTATTTTGAGCCGGATAATGAATATTTTTTGTATCGGCTGGATGATAATTTTCAGATTGTAGAAAGGTTATTAGAGATTCCGGGCAATGAGCGTCCGAAGTACGAATTTCCAGAGTTTACGATGTATTTGGAAAATATTTTTGCTAAAAGAAGTTATTGGTCATTCAGCAAGGGCTGGTTCTATTTTATAAGGTCACATCAATCAAACATTACAGCTTATAACCTGCAATCCGGTCAATTGAAACACATCGATTTAGAGCTCGGCAAGAGAGAAAATACTGACGGAGAATTAGCAACATTCATAAAGGAAGAGTACGGTAGTTTAAACCATGAAGTTGATAAGGATCAATATTGGGCAGTATTGGAGGAAAGTGAGCATCTGCCAATTTTTTGGGAGATATATGCAAAGGACAATGTTCTTTTACTTCCAATATTTTTCCCGTCATTTGAATATGGTCTTTCTCTATATATTGACGAAAAAACCGAAGATGTAATTTTTTTCAAAATACCGCACGGTCTTGACCGGATGTCTGTCTGTGGCCAAACTGTATATGGTATTGATTTTATAACAGATACGGGAGAGCGAGACATACTTTCCATTGAGTTAAAAAAATGAGCGATTTCCATCATAAGTGATGTGAACGTTTACTCTGAATTAAGTAGAAAGGAATTTCTGCATTCGATTATCGTACTTAACAAAACTTCACTTACTCATTACGAAGAATGGCTTATTGCAGATTGTATTATTTGTTTTATTCAGTACTGTAAAATCCTGAAAGCCCTGTTTTTACTTTTTTTGTAACAAACCACTTCATTCTTACTCTTGTGTAAAAAGGTACGCTAAATAGCTATTTACTATGGAGAAAGAGAACAATAGGAGTGAGTATCAACATGAGCCAAGCCAAGCAAACCAACCAACCAACCAACCAATGGTCCCTCGTTAATAGAAGCTTATCGTATTTTAAGTGCCAGAGAATGTAGTGTACTTACTAAACTGGGTCAGGGCAAATCGAACCGGCAGATTGCTGCAGAGCTTTACTTAGCAGAGGGAACAGTAGAAAACCATATTACACGAATTGGCAAAAAGCTTGGTCTGAACGGCAGGGGGGTGGTAAAACGGTGGGTGAGGAGCCGACGAAAAAGTTAATAGCCAACCATAATAACAAAAAAAGATCAAACTTTATCCCACAAAATAATGGGGGATAATCTTAATTTATTTTTTATTAATGTGTAAGCGTGATGATAAATAAGAACAATGATTAACCCGTACGTTGCGCTGATATGGAACAGGCGAAAGAGCTGCTGAGCATCTATCCCGATGAGGTCAGTCTCTCCTTGCGGTTTTTGATAAGCGGGGATAAAGGAGAAACCAGTGGTTTGCTGTTAAAAACCTGGCTGGGCTTATTAAAGCAACGAAACAACGGGTTGCCGGACGGGCAGAGGTTGGTCGATACGTGGTATGAGGATATGAATGTAGAGAAATTTGTGGATTCACACCCTGTAAATGGAGCCGTATCAGATAAAGAAGCAGAGGAGTATTCACGGGCTCATTACAGCTGGATCAAGCAGGCCGGCATCACCAAAACCCCGACTACCTTTATGAACGGGTATGAACTGCCGGCGGCCTACCGGGTGAAGGATCTGGCTGCATTGATTCCGGGATTGGCAGATGCTTTTGGGAGCCAGAATGGGTTGAATACAATGAAAGGAATTACAGGAAGTGTGAAAATATCAGAGAAGCGAATGAATGTTTGAGTGATCAAACAGGGGTGAAATCATGGCCTGTACCTCGCCAAATGGCAAAACAGGTTAATATCATAGCAAAAACAAAAGGTGAAAACAATGAGTGAATTATTTAAAGCAGGCCAGATATTAGGCCGTTCGGAAATGAAGAAGATCATGGCAGGCAGTGATGGTGGTAATGTTTATTGTATGAGTGGGGGAGAACAATTTCATTGCTTTCCAGCAGATTTAGAACAATGCCTTGATGCTTGTGTTGCCCAAGAAGATGCGTTTGGTGATGAGTGTGGTGGTTGTGCTCAGTTTCCAGAGGTGAACTAAATAATAAATAAATGTGGTGAATAACCCTCACCTGTTTTTGGGATGAGGGTTATGCACTTTAATTGAGGTTAAGGCAGGTGCCCTGAAAGAAAAAACCGCTTCAATTTTACATTGAAAACAGATATTGAGAAAAAATAATTGAAAGGTTTGTCTGATTTCATGTTTAAACAGACAAAAGGGGTGAATAACCTTCCCCATATTCCGGCAAGTGTCAGGATAAAACAGGTTAATATCACAGCAAAAACAAAAGGTGAAAACAATGAGTGTATTATTTAAAGCAGGCCAGATATTAGGCCGATCGGAAATGAAGAAAATCATAGCAGGCAGTGATGGTGGTAATGTTTATTGTATGATTGGGGGGAGTCAACATTATTGCGATAACGAAAGTTTAGTACTATGTCTTGATGGTTGCGTTGCTATTGAAGATACTCATGGTGAAGAGTGTGGTGGCTGTGCTCAGTTTCCAGAGGTGAACTAAATAATAAATAAATGTGGTGCAAATAACCCTCACCCGTTTTTGGATGAGGGTTATACACTTTAATTGAGGTTACCGTGAGAAAATCAGTTTTTCTGATATTAATTTTGATTACTAAGGGATGTTCCTCTCAGCAGATTGAGCCAATTCCCCAAAAGTTACAGGAATTAGAAAACCTTACAGTCTATTCGGCGCATGTGAAATCCAAAAAAACTATTTCCCTTCAAAAAGATGCTGTGTATAGTGAATCTGGCGAGGTCTTGATTGGTAGAATGGGAGAGGTCGCAGTGGATAGCTTGGGGCGGGTTTATATTGCGGATATAGGAAAAAAGGTTATCTACTCTTTTGCGCCTGATGGCCAATATATAAATCAGGTTGGAAAGTACGGAAGGGGGCCGGGAGAATTTAGCAGTTATATCAAAAATTTACAGATCCATGGGAATCGTTTGTATGCTTTTGATCCTGGTCCAAGTAGACTAAATATATTTGCACTTAACAACATGGTAATCGAAAAAACAATATCACTGGGTCAAAACAGAAGCAACTATCATGAATTAACTAAGACATTTCCCCTTATAAGAAATTTATTTGTTACGGGGGGTGGTACCTATATTGCAGAATTTGTGAGTCACCCTACTAAAGATTTGCAAAAATATCAAAATGTAGATGTAACAAGTCTTTACTATGTATTGGATTATGACGGAAATATATCAGATAAAATACTTGAATTCACAAGTGAAAAACGTACAAATCTCCTTCTGGTTAGAAACCTTAAAGATTTTTTTGGTCATGTATTACATGGTTTTTCGAGTCAGAATCAAATTTTTTTAGCCCAATCAGAAGATTTTTTGGTTAAAAAGTATAGTCCGAACGGTGATTATCAAAGTGCCTTTTATTACCCTCTTGAGAAAATATCTTTATCAAAAGAAACAGCTGTTGAAGCCAAAGTACATGAATCACATATCAGTAAGATGCATTTAATAGATTTACCTGAACATTTTCCGGTTTTAAACGACATGATAATTGATGATGAAAACAGACTTTGGATCGCTACAACAGTTGAGGATATGGGTATTTACGAATGGTGGGTACTTGAAGAAAGCGGTGAGCTTATCACCCGATTCTATTGGCCTCGGAATGAACCGATTGAACTGGTGAAGAACGGCTACATGTATACACGCCAAACAGATGAGGAAAACGGCCTCCAACAGGTTGTGCGGTATTGGGTTGAGTTTCAAGAAATGTAAAATGGCTGTATGAAGAAATTCCCTCTCTACCGTCAACACGATCAAATGTACTGCGGCCCCACCCTCCGTCGTATTGACTGTGGAGGGCAGGCCTGCCTGCGGAACTTGTCCAACAGCTGGCGGATGATCGCCAAACATCACGGGAGGCACTATTCAATGGACAGCCTGCGGCAAAAGAGCGGCATTAACTGGGAAGGGGTGTCACTGTCCCGCCTTTGCGGGATGAAGCAGTCGAGGAGATCGGCTTCAATACGGTAGGCTGAAAGCCCTGTTTTTACTTTTTTTGTAACAAACCACTTCTTTCTTACTCTTGTGTAAAAAGGTGCGCTAAATAGCTATTTACTATGGAGAAAGAGAACAATAGGAGTGAGTATCAACATGAGTCAAGCCAGTCAACCAACCAACCAACGGTCCCTCGTTAATAGAAGCTTATCGTATTTTAAGTGCCAGAGAATGTAGTGTACTTACTAAACTGGGTCAGGGTAAAACGAACCGGCAGATTGCTGCAGAGCTTTACTTAGCAGAGGGAACAGTAGAAAACCATATTACCCGAATTGGTAAAAAGCTTGGTCTGAACGGCAGGGGAGTGGTAAAACGGTGGGTTTGTAGCCGACATAAAAACTTATAGCCCGTCATAATAACAAAAAAAGATCAAACTTTATCCCACAAAATAATGGGGGATAATCTTATTTCATTTTTTATTATCGTTTAAGCGAGATGATAAATAAGAACAATGATTAACCCGTACGTTGCGCTGATATGGAACAGGCTGTTACCTCTTATCTACGATATTTACATATTCCGGTATCCGATCGCTATTGTAAAAAGCGGATCGCCTCTCATTCGGACTATCCATCCATTCTGGCGGTGGCCGACACCCTGCAGCAGCTCGGTATCTCCCACACTGTGGCAAGATCCAACAAAGAAAATCTCAATGATTTGCCCCTCCCGATTCTGCTACACCTCGATACGGCGGGCGGATCGCTGCTGCCGGTTTATAATGCAAGCGATCTGGAAGACTCCGGGGAGAAACTGAACCATTGGAGCGGTGTGCTGATCAAAGCAGAGCCTACCACAGAGATTGCCGATAAAGGGAACGCAAAAGCGCTCGGAGAAGAGAAGCGATTCAAAATGTTTACTTCCATGTTGCTCATTGCAGCGGTTGGGATGGTAACGATTCCGCTGCTTCTGTCCTTTTCCTGGCTTCAGCTTCTGTTACTCATAACGGCAATGGTCGGTGTGGGTACAGGCTACATTCTGTTTGCCAAAGACCTGGGCATCACCTACCAAGCCGTAGAGAGCTTCTGTAACTCCGGAACCGGTGCGGGCTGCGGGAAAGTGCTGCGGTCTGAGGAAGGAAAACTGTTCGGGTTTATCACATTTTCAGACTTAACGCTGGGTTATTTTGTTGCTCAGCTTGTAGCTATAGGATTATTTGTGCCGTTCTGGTCGGGCAGCGTCCTCCTCTCGGTTTTGGGATGGATGAGTATTCTTGCCGTCCCCATAATCGGCTACTCACTCTGGCTGCAAGCCTTTAAAATTAAAGAGTGGTGCCGCCTCTGCCTGGTGGTGAGCGGGATACTGACCGTTCAGGCATCCATCTTTGGGTATCTCTTTTACTCCGGTTTGTTGAATCCGATGGCATTAACTCTTCCAGAAGCATTCATTACGCTTCTTCTGTTCGGATTGACGGGCTCCTCTCTTCTTCTTTTGAAACAAACCGTTCAGCACAAAAACAGTGCTGTACAAAACGAGATTGCTGCTGCAAGGTTGAAAAACTCACCGGAAGTATTCACCAGTCTGCTATTCAGGCAACGGCAGGTGGACACATCATTATTTAAAGATGACTTTCTGATCGGCAGCCCGGATGCCCCGGTCAAGCTCACCATGGCGGTAAACCTCTACTGCGGGCCGTGCAAAAATGAGCTGGAGCAGGCGAGGGAGCTGCTCAGCATCTACCCCGGCCGGATAAACCTTTCCCTTCGATTCCTGAAAAGCGGGGATGACGGGGAAACCAGTAGCCTGCTCTTGAAAAACTGGCTGCAGAAGTTGCGAGAGCGTAGCAATGGCCAGGTAGTTGGGCAAAACTTGATTGATGGTTGGTATGAGGTGATGGATCCAGAGAAATTCGCAGATTCACACCCTGTAAATGGAGCCGTATCAGATAAAGAGGCAGAGGAGTATTCACGGGTTCATTACAGCTGGATCAAGCAGGCCGGCATCACCAAAACCCCGACTACCTTTATGAATGGGTATGAATTGCCTGTAGCCTACCGGGTCAAGGATCTGTTTTCGTTGATTCCGGGGTTGGAAGATGCGTTTGGTAATCAGAAAGGTATGAATACAATGAAAACGAACTTAAGTAGTGCAAAAATATCAGAGAAGTGAATGAGTGTTTGAGTGATCAAACAGGGGTAAATTCATTGCCCGTACCCTGCTAAATGGCAAAACGGGATTTAATTAAATGAGGATAAAACGATGCAAATATTAAATAGAAATGAGATGAAATATATAATGGCTGGCTCAATCGAACCTGATTGTAGTTGTGATAAATCATGTCCACCTAATCAATGGCCAGTAACATGTGGTGATGCTTGTGGTACTTGTGCGGGAAAAGGAGAGAGAGGAAGCTGTAAAGGTTGTATTTGATGATGATATAGGTGTTGATTAAATACGATAGGTATTTTAAAAAAGTAAACGACCAAGAGCTTTAATTCTTGGTCGTTTATATAAATTGAATATTACATAATGTCGATAACAATTTGATTTTAAATGCTGAGATTTTTCAGCTGGGTAGTTAACAAGATTATTATTTAAAGTTTTTGCAAACTGAAAATTTCTATACTATAGATAGTAATTTGTATAAAGTTGATATTTTATTTACAAACGAATTCAATTCTGAACCTTAGATCTATTAGGCATCAAATCTGATCAAGCAGATTGTTCAATCAATCAACTTAAACAAATTGGCTTCGAAAATGATCAGTACAACAACACACTTGAAAAAACCAAAGGTGTTGCTTTTCGAAGGGAGCTAAAGATTAATTGGAATGTCCATATTAAAAGGAAGTGTGCGCCAGTGAAGTATCAATATAATTTTACGATTAAAGGTCGAAATTGGATACACCGTGTACCGGTGATAACCATACCTATTCATAAAGCCTGTTTTGTTAAAGCGCATTTGGTAATAATCTTACTTTTGTTTGCCTCCTGTACACAGGATCCTGATTTAAAACTTCCCCAACATGTTGAAGAGATGGAAAATGTAAATGTGATAAAAAGTGATCATCAACATAGATCAATTTCTTTTATTAAAGACCAAGTGTTTATTGATCTGAATAATCACATTATTGGTAGTTTGGGTAGTGTTGTGATTGATGATATAGGGAGGGTGTATGTTGCCGATTTAAGTCAAAAAGTAGTTCATGTATTTAATAAAAACGGTAGTTATTTAACAAGCTTGGGACGAGATGGATTTGGACCAGGTGAATTTAATTATATATCATCTATGCAGATAAACAATAACAGTATTTATGTTCATGATTGGTACCAGAAAAGGATTCACGTTTTTTCTCTTAATTCACTTAAATTCGAACGTACAATAATGTTTAATCATGTAAGTAATCATTCTTTAAATTTACAAAGCAAAACTCTAAATCTTTTTTTTGTAAGAAGTGACGGGTCAATGTTAATGAGTTTTTCAAACCCCAGAGATCAATTTCTTAATGAAATCAATGAATTTTATTTCGTTGATTCTAAAGGCAGAATAAAATCTGAGAGAGTTTTCGTGGAAAAGGATGTTAGATATAGATATCAAATACCAGTTATGGGAATGGTTGTTGTGCTTCCTTTTTATAGAAAGTCGTTGATTGCGATGTCAAATGACGATTACATATTTAAAGCATGGTCAGAAGAGTTATTGATTCAAGTACATGACTCATCAGGGAATTATAAATATTCTTTATACTACCCGTATAAGAATGTTAAGTTAAAATTTGATGACATTGCCAGATCTTATGAAGATACTGAAGCATTAAATGCGATTCGAAATGCAGAATATGAAGAAGAAACATGGCCAGCTTTAAATGATTTTATTGTGGATGATGAAAAGAATATTTGGATTTCCACCATCGTAGAAGATTTCGATATATACGCATGGTGGGTGCTTGAAAACACAGGCGAAGTGATTACTAAATTTGAATGGCCTCGGAATAAGCCGATAGAGGTCGTAAAAAACAGTTACATATATACCCGCCAAACCGACAAAGAGACCGGCCTGCAACAGATTGTTCGATACCGGATAGAGTTTGAAGATGTGTAAAGTTGCGTTCCAAGAATGAAAACCTTTCCCTTCTACCGCCAATACGACCAAATGGACTGCGGCCCCACATGTCTCCGGATGATCGCCAAACACCACGGAAGGCACTATTCGATGGACAGCCTGCGGCAGAAGAGCGGCATCAATCGGGAAGGGGTATCGTTGTCCCGCCCTTGCGGGATGAAGTGGCTGAGGAGATCGGGTTCCGTACAGTGGGAATAAAGTACGTCGGCATCACCAAAACCCCGACTACCTTTATGAACGGGCATGAACTGCCGGCGGCCTACCAGGTGAAGGATCTGGTTCCATTGGTTCCGGGACTGGTAGAAGCATTTGGCAGCCAGTACGATATGAACACATTGAAAGCGAATACTGGAAGTACAAAAATATCTAAGATGTGAATGATTGTTTGAGTGATCAAACAGGGGTAAGTAACAGCCTGTACCCTGCCAGATGGCGAAACAGGTCCAACTAAAAAAACAATTTAGTATGAAAATATTAAGCAGAAACGAAATGAAAAACATTTTGGCTGGAAGTGACGACTGCCCGGGTACTTTTTGTCAATGCGATGTTGTCTACACATGTTACATGACTCAATGTATATCGCACGATAATCCTCAGAAATGCATGGATGAAACAGAAGATTTATGGTTACAATGTCACAATGACTGTGGTTCAGCCGGCATTCCTGGTGTGGCCTGATAAACTATAATTATTAACGACAAGGGGAGTATTTTTTAAAATTATGTCAAACCAACAAACCTATAAAATAATGGTAAATGACAATCTTAATTGGATACTCCCATTTTTTCTTAAACATATTAGAAGAACCTTAGCCATACTTTTTTGTTTACTTCTTGTTAATTGCGAGGGTGACTCCATGCCTGAGTACATCCAAATCCTCGATGAAATTCCGCAGCATATTCAGGAAGTGGAGAACCTTACCGTCTATCCTGGAGATGCGGAGCCTCTGTATTCCATTGAACTCATCCCTGAACAGGATTTTGGAGCTGACAGTGGGTCATGGCTGGCAAGTATTAAAGACGCCGTGGTGAATGATAACGATCACCTGATCATCTGGGATGTCAACACAGAAGGTAGCAGTTTTCCACCCCCTAACAGACTGAATGTGTTCAATCAAGACGGAACATTTCATACACAAATCGGTGGAAACGGAAGAGGTCCTGGTGAATTCATAATGTTAATGGCGATGAATACTGGTAATGGCAATGTGTATGCTTTAGATCATACAAACCAGCGCCTCAATGTGTACAATGCAGACGATTATTCTTTTGAGCGATCCACATTGATTGAACAGTGGAATGTCCACAGCCACGAAGAAGTGGAAGAATTAGGGTTCGGCAGACTTGATATTCGAAACGATGGAAACCACCTGACCGCATTTTTTGACAGAGTACCAAATTCGGATCGGCAACGGATCTTTAAACTCATGCTGATCGATACCGACGGAAACGTCCTCAATCCCGAACCTCTGGAATTCCCGGCCGGGTTCACCATCCGCCCGCAGACAACCCCGCCAGGCCCGTCCTTGACGCTGCTGTTCATGGGCCATACCATTACGGCCCTCTCCCGGGATATGGCACTCTATTCGGCCTGGACGCGGGACTTCCTGATCAAAAAACATGATGCCAATGGGGTTTACCAATCGGCCATTTACTACCCGGTAACCGGATTGCCGTTTGATCTGCGCGACCATACGGAATCGTCGCGATACAACATTCGCGACATCCGGAATGCATTTGAAAACAGTGATGAGGAGCTGCCCGAAACCAACGTGGTATTGGACGATTTGATCGTAGATGATGAAAACCGAATATGGGCAGCGGTGCCGATGGATCCGCTGCGAGAGAATTATGAGTGGTGGATTCTTGCCCCCTCTGGCGAACTGTTGGCGAAATTACAACGACCGCGCAATAAAACAATATTCGATATCAAAGACGGATATCTCTACGCCAAAGAGATAGATGAAGAAACGGATTCCGAGTATGTGGTGAAGTACCAGGTTGAACTGACGGAAAGGTAAAGTGTAAGTAATACGTCAGCTTTTATTCACTTCTGCAGGGGTTACATAATGACTACTTCGAAACAATCATGGATGTACATAAAGGGAAAACACTAAATACAAGCTTCATTTCTATATGATTAAGTTTCCCCTCTACCGCCAACACGACCAAATGGACTGCGGCCCACCCTCCGCCGTGATGACTGTGGAGGGCAGGCCTGCCTGCGGAACTTGTCCGACAGCTGGCGGATGATCGCTAAGCATCACGGCCGAAGTTATTCCATGGATAGCCTGCGGCAGAAGAGCGGCATCAATCGAGAGGGGGGGCACTGTCCCGCCTTTGCGGGATGAAGCAGTCGAGGAGACCGGCTTCAATACAGTAGGCTAAAAGCCCTGTTTTTACTTTTTTTGTAACAAACCACTTCTTTCTTACTCTTGTGTAAAAAGGTACGCTAAATAGCTATTTACTATGGAGAAAGAGAACAAAAGGAGTGAGTATCAACATGAGTCGAGCCAACCAACCAACCAACCAACCAAGAGTTACCCTTATGGGAAGCTCATAAAGAATTAACCCGTGCGCAATCCAGGGTACTCGATCGGCTGTCCCGCTCCAATGGCGAACCCAACAGGGAAATTGCCAAAGATCTGCATATCAGCCCTAAAAGCCTGGAGAACTACATCACACGGATTGGTTCTAAACTAGACTTGCAGGGACCGGGGACTTTAAAAAGGTGGGCGTCAAAGCAATATCAAGAACCCGATAGTAGAAACAAAACCCCACAAAATTGAGGGGGGCGCACCACTTGTAAATTTATTATTGTGTTTACGGCAGGTACCTCGGATACCCATGTATTTATGAAATAATGTACAAATCTGTGTTTTTATGGAAAAGACGGTTTCTTCATACCTTCAAAGATTAAACATCCCGGTATCCGATCGCTATTGTAAAAAACGGATCGCCTCTCATCCGGATTATCCCTCCATCCTGGCGGTTGCCGATACCCTGCAGCAGCTCGGCATTCCCCACACTGTGGCAAGGTCCAACAAAGAAAATCTCAATGAATTGCCCCTCCCGGTACTGCTCCATCTCGATACCGCGGGCGGATCCCTGCTGCCGGTATTCGATGCCAAAGACCTGGAAGACTCCGGGGAGAAACTGAACCATTGGAGCGGTGTGCTGATCAAAGCAGAGCCTACCACAGAGATTGCCGATAAAGAAAACAAAAAAGCCCTCGACGAAGAGAAACGATTCAAAATACTATCTTCTTCATTAATTTTCGCTGCGGCAGGCCTGGTGGCGATTCTACTGCTGCTTTCGTTCTCTTGGTTACATGTATTATTAATTGCGACAACACTGGCCGGTGTGGGTACCGGTTACGTCCTGTTCGCCAAAGACCTGGGGATCACCTACCGGGCTGTTGAGAGCTTCTGTAACTCCGGAACCGGTGCGGGCTGCGGGAAGGTGCTCCGGTCGGAGGAAGGAAAACTGTTCGGGTTTATCACATTTTCTGATATAACGCTGGGCTATTTTGTTGCTCAGCTTGTAGCTATAGGATTATTTGTGCCGCTCTGGTCGAGCAGCGTCCTCCTCTCGGTTTTGGGATGGATGAGTATTCTTGCCGTCCCCATAATCGGCTATTCGCTCTGGCTTCAGGCGGTGAAAATTAAAGAGTGGTGCCGGCTCTGCCTGGTGGTGAGCGGAATCCTGGCCCTTCAGGCATCCATCTTTGGGTATCTTTTCTACTCCGGATGGATCAATCCGATGGCATTCGCTCTACAGGATGCAGTCATGGTGCTTTTACTGTTCGGATTAGTGGGCTTGTCACTTCTTCTGTTAAAACAAACCGTTCAGCAGAAAAACCGGGCAGTGCAAAATGAGATGGCCGCTGTTCGCCTGAAAAATTCCCCTGAAGTATTCACAAGTCTGCTATTCCGGCAGCGGCAGGCAGACACCTCGCCCCTTGAACACGACTTCCTGATTGGCAGACCGGACGCCCCGGTGAAACTCACCATAGCGGTGAATCTGTTTTGCGGCCCGTGCAAAAACGAGCTGGAGCAAGCAAAAGAGCTGCTGCGTATCTACCCCGGGCAGGTCAGCGTTTCCCTGCGGTTTTTGAAAAGCGGGGATAAAGGGGTATCCAGTGGTTTGCTGTTAAAAACCTGGCTGGGCTCATTAAAGCAACGAAACAACGGGTTGCCTGAAGGGCAGGCGTTGATCGAAGCGTGGTATGAGACGATGGATGTAGAGAAATTTGCGGATTCATATCCTCTAAATGGTGCCGTATTAGATAAAGAAGCAGAGGAATATTCACGGGCTCATTACGGTTGGATCAAGCAGGCCGGCATCACCAAAACCCCGACTACCTTTATGAACGGGTATGAACTGCCGGCGGCCTATCGGGTGAAAGATCTGGCTTCATTGATTCCGGGTCTGACGGATGCATTTGGCAACCCGATAGGGTTGAATACAATGAAAGGAAATTTTGTAGGTAAAAACTTTTAGAGAAGTGAATGTTTGAGTGATCAAACAAGGGTACACTATTTCCCATACCCTGCTGAATAGTGAAATGGGTTTAAATTAAATCAGAAAAATGATGATAGAACTGGAAACTTTGAGCCGAAATGAGATGAAGAATATAAAAGCTGGTGCTTATGCCTGCGAATACATGGTCGAAAATGGTTGGACGGGAAGACTGGATAGGTGCACAATGGAAACAACTACGATCAGTGGTGGTGGTGGTTTAGGTGTACCTTATGTGCAACTAGAAGCGGGCGTAAGTCAATCGACTACAGAGGAAATATGTTGTTACAAAGCTCATGATCCTTATGGCATGGGTATTACAGGGGAAAGGTGCATTAACGGTGCAAAGGCTAAACAATGCTAGTACTAATATTTGATTGAAATGCTAAACTTAATACAAATCATTGCAATAATCTTGGTAGCCCAGATTTTGGGCTGCCAGGGTCAAAATACCCAAGAACAACTAAAAGTTGGTGAATCTGTCTTCGTTCACGAAAGAGAACTGACTGCTAATGAAAATTTACAGAATGTACTTCTAAATTATGGTATTGATCTGTTTCATTCTGAGGTGATTGCCTACAAAGGTCAGATTATTATCTCTTCACGAGGCGGCAAGATCATGTCATTAACAATGGATGGTGAAGTAAATTGGTCATTGGAACGGCCGGGCAGAGGGCCGGGGGAGTTTGAAGATCCCCACGACATGCAGATCACCGACGACATGATCGGTATATTAAATAAAGAAGACGCCAAAATCATCCTCTATACGATTAAAGGACAATTTTACAAGGATGTAAAACTACGCGGCTCGGCAGATCAATTTGGAATGGTAGACGGCGGGGTTCACATCTTTTATCCCTATCACAATGATTTTCTGTTTGCCAGGTATGACATTGAAACAGGGGAGGAGCAACGATATGGAGACAGAGATCTTATTGAGGTGTTGCCGGAACGGCGAACCTCAGATAATTTTATGTTTTATCGAAATATTTTACAAACCGATGATCGCTATACAGTTGTCGGCCTTGTTCACTATGCCTTGATTCTGATCTACGACCGAGAAGAGGATAGCGGCACACTCATGGATCTTTCGGAAGAGATGGAAATAGCGGCTTCCTTGAAAAGTCATCGTGAATGGGTAAAGAAATCACCGCGGGGAGCGGGTGTGACCTCTCATTTTCTGGATTTGGTAAAAACAGGTGATTTTTTTGGAGTGATAATACCGGGCCCGTGGGAAAAGGACTATGCCAGTATGTATCGAATCAGTCCGCATGGCCGAATCTACGATAAAGTTTATAAGGCGATGGAAGGAGAGTTTAAGGTAGGAGCGATGAAAAATCTGACCATGTTGGATGATGGTATCTATTTTGGCCATATAAGTTCGATGGATAGACTAGTTATTGTATCCATTGCCGAAGAGGAAATGTCATCGAATTGAATTCATTCATTATGAAAATTTTATCAAGTTTAGCACTGTTTCTTGTTTTTCTTATTGTTTTAAATGTCTGAGTTCAAGTAATAAGTGCAACACAATTAAATAACCCTGAGGGGCGCGCCCCTCAGGGTTTTCGGCCAAGCGTGGTATATTTATGTTATCATGCAAAAATACAACCAGCTTGACCTACAAGATCGTCATAAGATGAAAGCCCTGCTCCAGGCAGGCCACTCACAAACTAAAATCGCTGAAATTATTGGCGTTCACAAATCCACCATTTCCCGGGAGATTCCGAGCCGCGCTATTCTATTGAGCTCGTCCCAGAACAGACATTTGGTGAGAAAGGTGAACCTTTTTTATCACAAGTTTATCTAAGTGTAGTTGATGATAATGACAGGGTTATCATCCTGAATGCGAAAGCAAATTACGAACATTCACTTTATGTGTACGACGTAGATGGCGCCTACTATACTCAAATTGGCGGGCCGGGCAGAGGGCCGGGTGAGTATGGCTTTGTATTTGATGTGCAAGCCAGACTAGGTGAGGTGATTGTACGTGATATAGCAAATCAACGCTTAAACTTATACAATACAGATGATTATAATTTTGACCGTTCGATGTTATTTGATCAATTGCCAATCAGGAGCCATGAATCCGTAAAGGGGATGGAGTTAGGACTTATAATGCCCAGAAATGATGGGAATTACTTGGTAAGTTTCTCAGAAAGGGAATCGGCTTCAGGATATAAAGAGTTGCTAATGGACAAAAACGGATATGCTTTAAATTTCGAACCAGTTTTATTTCCGAGTTCTCTTTCAATAAGAGTGCCTGCCAGATCTATGGTGCCATCCTTGCGATTAGGGGGAATGATGGGACAAACACTCACAGCGCTATCAGGTGAAGATGCATTATATTCGATCTGGACGATGGATTTTTTGATCAAGAAATATGACTCAAACGGTATATACCAATCTGCGATTTATTATCCTCTCAAGGGCTTACCATTTGATCTGGATGAGTATGTCAAAACAGTACCTTTTGGTTACAATGCAAGGGATATAGAGAAAGGTCTTGAAAGCAAGGATATAGGCTTGCCGGAAACCATCCCGGTGTTGGATAATCTAATGGTGGACGACGAAAACAGGATTTGGGCGGCCGTGCTGATGGATCCGCAGAGAGAGAATTATGAGTGGTGGATTCTTGCTCCAACCGGAGAACTGCTGGCCAAGCTGCAGCGCCCGAGTAAGAAAACAATATTCGACATCAAAAACGGGTATCTCTACGCCAAAGAAATCGACGATGAAACGGATGCCGAGTATGTGGTGAAGTACCGAATGGAATGGACAGAGAGATAATGAGCATGTTTCTCATCAACTTGTATTCAATCTTTCCAGGGCTTGTCTAATGAATCTATTGGCACAATTTTGGTCGTACAAAAAGAGAAATCATTAACATATAAGTATAATCGTATATGATAAAATTCCCCTACTACCGACAACACGACCAAATGGACTGCGGTCCCACTTGCCTGCGGATGATTGCCAAGCATAACGGGCGGCACTATTCAATGGATAGCCTGCGGCAAAAAAGCGGCATCAATCGGGAGGGGGTATCTCTTTTGGGTATCAGTGAAGCGGCTGAGGAGATTGGTTTTCGTACGGTTGGGGCAAAACTGACCTGGGAGCAGTTAAAAAATGAGGCGGCGCTCCCGTGCATTATCTATTGGAACCAGGTTCATTTTGTGGTGGTGTACAAAATAAAGGGGGACAAGGTTTATATTGCCGATCCCGCAAAGGGTAAGGTGACCTACAAAAAAGAGGAGTTTCTGGAACAGTGGCTGGTTAAAAATTCTTTGCCTGTAAATGTGGCCGTAGACGGAGCTGACACCCCCCTTAATCCCCCCTTTTTAGGGGGGAATTTTGGAATTGTGCTGTTATTGGAGACTACACCTGCGTTTTACGATCGTGAGGGAGAGACAGGGAATCGCCTGAGTTTTGGTATTCTGCTCAGATATATTTTGCCCTATAAAAGTTTGCTTTTTCAGCTTGGTTTAGGGCTGCTGGCCGGCAGTATTCTGCAGCTCATCTTCCCGTTTCTCACTCAGGCGGTGGTCGATATCGGTATTCAGAACCGGGATATTAATTTCATCTACCTCATCCTGATGGCGCAGCTCATGCTCTTTTTCGGCCGCACCGTGGTGGAGTTTATCCGTTCGTGGATTCTGCTGCATATCAGCACCCGCATCAACATTTCCATTCTGTCCGATTTTCTGATCAAACTGATGAAGCTGCCGATGCCCTTTTTCGATACCAAAATGGTGGGCGATATCATGCAGCGCATGGGCGACCACGCCCGTATCCAGAATTTTTTAACAGGGCAGACTCTGAGTACGCTGTTTTCTTTCGTAACACTGATCGTCTTCTCGCTGGTGCTGGCGTATTACCACATGATGATTTTTACCGTCTTCCTTGTAGCCAGCGCCCTCTATGTGATCTGGATCGTTCTATTCCTGAAGAAACGACGTGAGCTGGACCACCGCAGGTTCGGGATCTCCTCCAGCAACCAGAGCACGGTGATCCAGCTCATCCAGGGCATGCAGGAGATCAAACTCAACAACTGTGAAAAGCAGAAGCGGTGGGAGTGGGAGCACCTTCAGGCGCGGCTATTCCGCTACCAGGTGAAAAACCTGGCACTGGAGCAGTATCAACAGGGCGGGGCGTTTTTTATTAATGAGGGGAAGAATATCGGTATCACCTTTATTTCAGCCATTGCGGTGGTGAATGGCCAGCTCACACTGGGAGCGATGCTGGCTATTCAGTATATCATCGGCCAGCTCAACAGTCCCGTTCAGCAACTCATCGGCTTTGTTCAGTCCACCCAGGATGCCATTATCAGTATGGAGCGTTTAAACGAGGTGCATGAGAAAGAGGACGAAGAACCGTCCGAAAAGATGTTCACACACAGCTTGCCGAAAACCAAAGATATTACGCTGAAAAAGCTCAATTTTACCTATCCCGGTGCTGGCAATGAACCGGTACTGCGGGATATTGATCTGACGATACCGGAAGGCAAAGTAACGGCGGTTGTAGGTATGAGTGGCAGCGGGAAAACCACACTGCTCAAGCTGCTGCTCAAATTCTATCCGCCGGATAGCGGTGAGATACGAATCGGGGAGAGTAATTTTGTGAACCTGAGTCCAAGGGTATGGCGCAGTAAGTGCGGCGCGGTAATGCAGGACGGGTTTATTTTTTCCGATACCATTGCCCGCAACATTGCGGTGGGTGATGAACTGCCGGATATCCAAAAACTGGAGCACGCCGTAAATGTGGCCAATATCCGTGAGTTTATCGAGTCGCTGCCACTCGGGTTCAATACCAAAATCGGGGCCGAAGGGAACGGTATCAGCCAGGGGCAGCGCCAGCGGATGCTGATCGCCCGTGCTGTCTACAAAGACCCGGAGTTTCTCTTTTTCGATGAAGCAACCAATGCCCTCGACGCCAACAACGAACGCGCCATTATGGACAACATGAATCAATTTTTTCAAAACCGAACGGTGGTGGTCGTAGCCCACCGCCTCAGCACGGTCAAAAACGCAGACAACATCGTGGTGCTCGAAGAGGGCCGGATCATTGAACAGGGCACGCACATCGAACTGGCCGGAAGGGAAGGAGCTTATTTTGAACTGGTAAAAAATCAACTGGAACTGGGAACGTAAACGAAGTGAAAAGTGAAAAGGCAAAAGTGAAAAGACTTCAAACATGTTATCCTGTCCCGAAAGCTTTCGGGATCAGGATCTCTTTGCTTTAATCGGGTTGGGAGATCCTGATCTTCATCAAGATGACGAAAGAAAACAACTTTTCACTTTTCACTTTTGCCTTTTCACTCAAAAAATATGCCACAAAACAACAACCACATACCGACCAAACCAGAATCTTTAAAAAATCCATTTCCCGAACTGGAAGTGCGCAGCGAGGAGGTGCAGGAGATTATTGGCCGGCCGCCGCACTGGCTGGTACGATGGGGTATTACGGCATTTTTCGGGGTGCTGGGCCTGGTGTTGTTATCTGCAGCCGTGATCAAATATCCTGAAGTTGTAAATGCACCGTTGAAATTGACAGCCATTTATGCACCTCAATCACTCGAAAGTCGGAGTAACGGAAAAATTGTACACCTTGCTGCAGAAAACAACACGGATGTGGAAGAGGGAGCAATATTGGCATGGATCGAAAGCACGGCTCATCATGGGGAAGTGCTGCTTCTTTCGGAACAGGTTGACCTGATTCGGGAAGACCTGCTGAATGAAAATG
>Ga0209936_1000709_pt1 | contig 19516 bp, 17 predicted proteins | sample SalPonR1_A_D1_MG_FD_185694 | JGI IMG/M metagenome (GOLD analysis project Ga0209936, IMG submission 185694) | Salt pond soil microbial communities from South San Francisco under conditions of wetland restoration - Salt Pond MetaG R1_A_D1_MG... ... | reverse complement strand
AATCACCCTAAGCTCAAACCCACTCTCTTTATCCCCAACTACGTCATAAGCATCCTCAAGACCCATCCGGCGCCTTACTGCCATAGCCCCGGACTTAGTCTTAAACTTCCATCCGTCTCTCCGGACTATAACATCTGGAATCTCTGGTTCAGCAGCCTTAGGTGGAGTTCTAGGCCTTAGCTCAAATCCTTCTTCTTTGTTCCCAACTACCTCATGGGATTCTTCTAGCTCAAGCCTCCTTCTAACCGCCATGGCCCCGGGCTTGGATTTAAAAGCCTCTCCATCCTTTCGTCGAACAGTCTCCGTGGATAGATCTTGCTCTTCTTGGACCCTCTCTTTCTTCCCTGGCTTAGGTATAGGTGCGGGCCTTTCAACAGCTTCTCCAACATCAATGTTTACTTTCTCTCCCCGCTTCTCCAGAATATCCTTAGCCCGCTTAAGTACCGCCCCTTCCTTGGCCCTTCTTTTATTCTCTGCCACTTGCATCTGCTCAAATATAGATCCCTTAGGCTGGTATAGCTTGTTATAAAGATCCATATTGTATTGGGCTAGTGGGTGCTCTTTCGCAAGTCCTCCCTCTCCAAGAGATTCCCCACGATAGTACGCATCTATTAGCCTTCTCCTCGCATCCTTTCCTTCTTTCGCGAGAGCTCGAGATCTAGACCTTTGCTTAACGACCGCAGTCCCTTCCTTCACTCCTCGATAAGCTACTGGAGGCCCTGCAAACAAGGCTCCGCCTAAAGCTCCGGCTTGCAAGCTTCTCTTCCTCATAGCTCTAGCTTCTGGAGTCTTAATAAACTCTGAGAACTTCTCCCCAAGCTCCTCTGCAGAAGCCCCTGGGTTGTCCGCAGCAACCTTAACGTAAGCCTCGGGATAGCTCTGGACGTATTCTTCCAAAGCCCCCGCGCCTACTACAGCCATCCCCCTAGCCACAGTATCTGCCAAAGTCTTACTGACGCCAGTCTTCATAGCAGTTCTAGCTGCAATCTTGCCTGCTTGCCCTAGTGTAAATCCTATTCCAGAAAGTTCTATAGCCCCAACTAAGTGCCCTGCCATCATGGAGATATCGAAGGCCTCATCGTTAGGAACACCAGCAGCTCTCATCTCATCGTACATCATGCCTTGAGAAGTCATAGAGAGAGATGCAAACCCTAACAAAGGACCTGCAGTTACATGGGCTAGAGCTCCAGGAGCATAAACACTCATGCCTTGAACCACTTCCTCGAATAAATTCTCAGCCTGGACTTGGCTTTCTGGCAATCGTTCTTTGAATTTCTCTATCTGAGCCGCCTTGGTACGATACTGTTCTGCTCGCTCAATGTTCTTCTCGTAGTTCTTCTCAGCTAGCGAGCGATAGAGGGCTCCCTGTTCCTTAAGTTCTTCCTCTGTCATCTCAAATCCAGGAAGTTTAGATAGCTCCCTCTGAAGAGGAGGGACATAGTCCTTATCTCCAGCTGTAGCAGCTACATCCTCATACATCTCAGCGGAGGCGGTAGCTCGGGATTCCATACCACTAGCCATCCCTTTAACTCCCATAAGCACTCCGGACTTAATGAGACTAGGAATCTTCACCACAGTTCTAGCCGCGGCTTTTATCCAGCTATCAGTAGCATCCGGCTTTGTCGCGGGACCTTCTTTTTGCTCAAGCACTGGAGTAAAGGATCTTCCTATCTCTCCAGGATAAGCCTTAACCCAGTCCTCAAAATTAGCAGGAGTGTCTGCGTGAGTAGCGGAAGTAGGGAACTCTCCAGGAGATACTACTTCCCACTCATTAATAGGTACCGAAGTTTCTGATGTCGATGACTTTAACAACGTTTGTTTGTCCATCCTTAGTTGTCCCCACTATAGCATATTCATTAGGATCATTTGGATTTCTTCTAATATCCGTGCTTTGGTATTCTGGCACCCTTTGCTTGAGCTCTGTAGCTGCACTTTGTAAAGCAAGAACTCTCCGGGCTTCGGCAGAAGAGGCTAGATCATTCTCCGTCATAAATCTATTAACTTCCGTATCATCAAAAGTCTTGGCGCGTTCAGATAAGTCCGAGACCGTTCCGATGTCTACTTGGGCTTTTGCTTGACTTTCAAAGAAGTACTTAGCCAATATCGCATTAGGATCTACCCCTACTTTCTTGGATTGAGAACGGACAAAATCCCTATAGCTATCCTTCTCCTCTTCTGAAAGATCCTGCCAATCTTGAAATGTCGGAAAGTCCTTCTGGACTTGATATTTCAGTGCTTCTCTCTGAGCTAGAACAGTAGCAGCCTTAGTCGGGTCCATAGACACTTCCTGTCCATCAAACGGAACTGTGATTCTGTTCTTTAAGGATTCTTCTTTCTCTTTGATCCCTAGCTTGCCCAGTTTATCCTGAATGCTTCTAGACGTAGCCACTCTCTTATCCTCTTCCAGCTGCCTTGCAAACTTCTTACGCTCAAGATTCACCCGGGCCGCCTCAGTGGGATCAAGCTGAACCGTCTTTCCCCCAATCTCTACAGGCACTCGGCTACGTAGAGCCTCCTTAGAAGTCTCCACATCCAGAACTCCCTTAGCCACTCCAACTTTAGCTGCTTGGTCAGCTATGGCTCTTGAGCGTTTCTGAGCCTCTGCCTGCTCTAGCGCAGACCTAGCATTCAAAGCTTTTAACACAAAGTCTGGAGATAATCCATACTTGCCAGCGAGCTCTATCCCTCCCCCGCCCATAGCACTGGAGAGAAATCTTCTCTCGGCTTCGTTGGAGGCTAGGGAACTAACCCCTCCTCCCAGTGCCCCAGCTGGAGATCCTTGAGGGCTTAAAGCCTTTCCGAACTCTCCTAAGATTTTGGAGATACTGATAGGATCAGCCATTATCTACCTCCAATTCCTAGGGACTGGGGAGCACTAATCTGCTGGGCAAGTGCAGATATTTGTTCTTCGTCCAGATCTTGTCCCCCAAAGAGCTGCTGGAGGAACTGCCTGTTAGATTCTTCCGCAGACATTGCTGCAGTAGCTCCTCCTAAGTTAGCCTGCCAACTGCCCTCGGGAGAGATAGCCTGGCCAAAAGCCCCTAACACATGAGAGAACCCTTCTGGATTCTTCTCTATCGCCGTGCCTATCCCTTTAAGTGCGTCACTTAGTCCTGTATAATTCATAAGAACTTCTCCTTAGTTTGATTAAATTTTACTCAACCTATCCCATCAATCCAGCAGCGAGGCCTAGAATGCCTCCGACAACAGCTCCTGGAGCGCTTCCGATCATAGCCCCAGCCGCAGCCCCAGAGACAGCCCCGCCTATTGCGGATTGAGCTTTACTTATGTGCTCCCCCTCTCGTACAGTGTTAGCCCCGGCTATACTAGCCAGCACGTTACCTGCTCGTTCGTGCAGCGAGAACGCCCAAAGCGCGTCCTTGACAGTAAAGTCTGATGTTGCCTGAGCCTCCTCACTCTGAGCCACAATGTTCACTCGATTAGCTTCGATAGTATAATGCGTCAGAGCCTTTTGCATCTCGGCTTCTAGTTGAAGAATGCTTACTACTTGCTGGCACCCTTCCATAAGAACCTGAGCTCGCCCAGAAGCTTCTTGAGCTCTTTGGGCATTCTTGGTGTTGACCATGGAAGTACTTAATTGATCCTCTTGAATATAAGCTTGGGCTATTTTTTCATTCTTCTGCAGTGTCTCCTTGCTCAACACGTCATTCTCAAACAAAATGCCTCTAGTAATCACATCATTATAACTGACAGTGAGCCTGGCATTAATATCATCTATAGCCATCCAAGCTCTGGCAAGAAGATCATTCTCTTGAGTGGCTGCTCGGGCATTGATCTCATCAATCTGGCTGTAGATCTTGGCCAAGATATCATTCTTCTGCACGGCTATAGCCTGAGTATGCGCATCGTACTGCAACCATCCTTGTCCTAGCAATTGCAGCTTGGCCGTCTCTGCCCTAGCATTCAACTCATCCTCTTGTAAGTAAGCCTTACTGATAAGATCGTTTTCTTGTCTCACAGACTCAGACGCAATCACGTCCTCATGCTTAAGAGCATCAGAGATAGCAATATTATAAGAATTCCTGTCATTTGCAGTCAGGGCGTCTTGCTGCTTGTACGCATCAGCCCTGGACAAGTTGTAAGAGTCAGTGTTTTGAGCATGGATTCTATCTGCCTGGATATGAGCATCCATCTCCTTATTATGCTGATTAAAGGTGGCTTGGTACCTTAACTTCCCATCATAGTCCGCTACTTGTTTATTCCTGCCCTCTTCGATATTAGCTCTACCTATTGCAAATGCAGAGGATACTACAGCATTGATGTCTCTCATACCAGCTTCAAATCTAGGATACACATCAGCGTCTAATTGAGCATCTAGTACACCTGCAAACGCACTTACAGCATTATCCACATCGCCGTCTACGTCCATGCTGGATATGTCAGAATCTGCGTCAGGAGTAGGGTCATCCCAGCCTGCGGCTATATCCGTGTCTGCAGATAACGCCGGAGCGTCCCACGCTGTATCTATATCTGTACTAGCAGAAGGCGCAGGATCTATAAACCCAGCTGAGATATCAGAGTCCGCAGTGAGAGTTAAAGAAGCATCTAATGCATCTATACCAGAAGTTGCTATATCAGTAGCATCTGTTAAAACCCCCGCAGTTGTAATTCCACTCAAAGCGCCTAATGTAGGATCTATAAATCCAGAATCTATATTAGCCGCTGCTTCCGGCACAGACAAGGTATACCCAGACGCTATATCATCTACAGCAGTTAAAGTGGAAGTCTCGAATGCTCCATCTATACTAGCAGCAGCCCCTGGAGTGTAGCTTTCCCAAGCGCTAGCTGACCAAATCTCAGAGAGCATGCCATAGACTGTAGCCCAGACATCAGTATCCCAAGCTCCCTCGTCTATATCACCTACATAAGTGCTGAAGCTTGTTATAACTCCAGAGATTGCACTAACTTCAGTCGAAGGATCAAAGACAGAGACGGTAGTAAAAGAGTCATAAGGACTTGCGGCTATTCCGGTAGTGACTAAATTATCTATAGCGTCCGTAGAGCCTATACTAAATGTCCCAGAGTCTGCATCATCTCCACTTAACAACTGAGAATGTGCGTTCTTGATATAATCCGGATAATCCACCTTCCCAGAACTTCCTCCACTGCCTCCCTTCTCAACCCAAAGTGGATGCAGCCCTTGACTATTACGTATCATAAATCCTCCTACGATCGTAGTTATCCACAGGCAGAACCATTAAAGTATAATCCGCACTCCCTCCTGCCTGCACAAAGAGGTTCTTGATTTTATCGATATTACTAAACCCCAGTACTCTCTCACACCCCTTGCTCTTAGCATAATTAACAATTCCAGTGAGGCTTTCCTCCCAGTACTGTAATGGAGTTTCCCGAAAGGTGGCCACGGCGTAGATAGTTATACTCTTAACCCCACTACACACATCCGTATTGAGTACGGTTAGTCCCACCCCGTATAAATCTATGATCTTTTCGTCTTCCTTCTTATCATAAACTACCCAACATTCCATAGCCCCGGACATAAGAGCATTGAGAATATTCCCCATTCTTTGCTTCTGAGTGCTAGCCGTGGGAGGGAGGGCTTCTTCCACAACATATTTCACGTAGTCCCAGACATCTGAGATTTGATGTACAGTTAACTTATTGAACATATCTACCCCTTATGCTTCTAAAATCCACCATCTTCCAGCGAAGCTTGATGTAAGAAGGCAAGATGTCTGGAGTAAGAGTCCCCTCTATCATCACTTTAAACACTTGCCCCGTGACCATATGGGTAGTGGTATTCCAGGGGTTCATCTGAACAACAGGGGAAGAAACGTACTCTCCTCCCTTATTCTTTACATGCACAGATACATAAGCCCCATCCACATCACTCTCCGCCATCATCAAGGTCTTCATTCCCCGCTGGTAGAAGTCCACAGGCCCTGACAGCATCCACCAGTCATCAGCGTCTTCTGTCTCGTCTAGAACCCCATAAGTAATGCCCCCTAAAGACACTAACTCCCCCACTATCTGGCCGAGCTCACTAAGCCCATATTGAGTAAGCAAGAAGCATCTGTCTCCATCCGAGATGTAGTATTCTCGCTCTAACGCATCAAACCTAACCTTAATATCAGGGCATTCTAACTCATTGATGTAACTGTAGTATCCTAAAGACTGAACACCTTCTGAATTGACTTTGTATATCTTCTTATCCACTCCCACGAACACGTACTCTAGCTCATTACCATCTATGGCTTCTCTAGTCATCAGCCCAACATCAGACAGCTTGCGCTTGCCGAAAGTGGGGGCTGGAGAAGACACTGGAGGAAGGAGAAGAACCCCAGCATCTCCAAACACCAGCACCCCGGAAGTGGATGGGCGGACTTTCAGCACTTTCCCCGCGTCTTTAACAGGCATAAACCCGGCTTCGTTATTAGGAGCGGGGGTGCAGTCTACCTCCCCTATCCTACTCCATACCACAAAACTTTCTCCACAACCATACCAATCTGTAGTAATATCTCCTAAGATAAGCTGCCCTCTGAAGTTACAGCATGTCCGGGCTAAGGGGATAGTATCTAAGGCATCAGATGAGTAAGTGTATCCAGTAGTCGGAGTTCCGTGGAGGATACCGAAGTCACCAATAACTACTATAAACTCCTCGAAGTCTGCCATCTCAGGAAGATGCTGCATGAGAGGGGTTATAGAACTTACAGATTGAATGAGCGTCAGTGATAGATCATCTCGCATTGTGTAAAATCTAGCAGTGTCAGAGCTGTCTATATCCACGAAGATCTTATGACTGGGCCCAGAAAGTATCTTAGGCGCAGGCCAGTGATCTCCAAGATCAGAAAATATCGGGAGCTTTCGAACAGGGGAAAGTCCCCCGGAAGTGCATCTAAGATTCATAAGCTCCTCCAGTCCAGGAGAGTTTTCAATAGAAACTCTATGCGCTTTCAGCCCAGATTTTAGCACTTCATTGTCTATTATATACTCACTCTCTCGCATATTCTAGACCTCCCCAATAGTTTTGACGCTGGACTTCTTTGGAAACACTAAGCAAGTAGTGAACACATCAAGAGCAGCCGAAGGTAATATGACATGCACTAATCCCCCTTCTGGAACAGTCAAGTCTAACTCCCACGCACTATACCCAGGACGCACATCGGCTTCTAGAGTAGATACCCCAAAACTCGGATGCTGGACTTTAACAGATGCAAGCACGGACTTGTGGGGACATTCTCCTATATGAAACGAGACTTGGCGAATGATTCCATCTACAGGGGACACGAATCTTAGAGGCTCTGATCCTTTCTCGGAATGACTACTGAATACTAAAGGAGGCACTTCCTTCCTTAATTCTTTAGTAGCCATATGCATCCTAGATACCAATGTCTTCACGGCTTTCTTTACCGCCTGATTCTCCTCCATTCTTACCCCCTCATTCTATCTGTAGATGATATCTGGGTTTCCACTATATCCATATCCAACCCAGTTAGCTTCTGCTGAATATGAGCAGTCCACTCGTTAGCTCCAGTTATATTACGGTAGCTTCTTTCCAACTCCCTCATCCCAGCCATGACTAGAATATCAGGATAAGCCCTAGTCCAATAATTCTCATCAGTGTCTGAATCTAGTGAATCCGAGAAGAACAACCCATGAATCTCTAGCGTCACGGCTGTGTCCGGAGGAGGGGTAATCAAGACTCCATCATACTCACCATATCCACCAGAAGCTGTGTCCACGTAAGCACTAATGGCGTCTATAGTATCCGCAGGCACCCTTTCCCAGTCTGGGCTGTGCCGTAGATTGACCGGAGTCCAGTATCTTGGAGCCCCAGAATCCATGGCTGGGAAGCTATTACCGTACTCTGCCCGGAGCTCATCGTAGTACTTATACTGCAATTGCACTAAGCCTTCCCCATCTCCACAAAAGACTTTCTGTACGGCTCTAGCTTTTTGAAACTGTGCTATCCAGTTCCCGGCTTCTAGCGCAACATACTTTCTAGCCCCGGACTGATAAGTACTCAGACGTTCTCGATCTAGCTCTCTTAGCCCGGCTAGAAGAAAATAATCCGCTCCAGCATCTGCATAATCTTCAGTGTCCACGACTAGATCTATCCTGCCGCTCAAGTCTATAAACTTCTCTCGGACTTCTTTAAGATTCATAAATCACCTCCAGTATATGTCAGGCTTGAGGGCGGAGAGGTTAGTAAGAGAAGTATAAGGAGTTATATCTTCCAATAACTTACGCACTCCCTTCTCTAAAGAACAGCTCGCCTTGAACCCGTGATCAAGCAACCAAGAATGCTCAGGGTCATAGTCATGATCTTCTTGCTCAACTCTAGGATTCTGAATATTCTCCACCGTAGTGTGCATACCTAAAGAATGAGCTTCCTGTTTGACTATTTGAGCGAGATCATTGATGGAATGCACCTCATGAAACTGATTAATCACCCTGTGTTCTCCAGCCTCCGGAGGATTCTTCATCACTATATCCAAGCATTGCAGTGCATCTTGCAGTTCCAAAAATCCCCTCTTCTGCCCCCCTAAGCCGTAAGGAGTTATTGGAAACTCATTGATGGCTTGGACGCAGAATCTGTTAATAACTGTGCCAAAGCACTGGTCGTAATCAAACCTGTTTATTAAAGACTCATGAGTGATCTCTGGAGTTCTAACTCCGTACAAAACTCCTTGCATTATATCTGTGGCTCTAAGTCCCCACACCTTACACGCAAATCGGATGTTGTAAGTCCCGAATACCTTAGATAAATGATACCAAGACCCTGGGTCTCTAGGAAACATCGCTGTCATAGAACGTTCCTTAAAATCCACTGAAATGTCTCCCTCAGATATAGGAGCGTTAGGAGTCCCATACTCTCCCATAGTGCCTATTTTGACTAAATGCGCATCAGGACAATACGTCTTCATCAAATGCAGCAGTATCAATGTGCTGTCAATATTCCTGTTTTGTGTGAGCGTGGCTTGATGAAGCCCTTGCATAGAATACGGAGCAGAAGGCTGCTCGGCTAGATGCACTATAGCATCAAAAGTATTTAGTGCGAACACTTCTTGTAACAATGAAAAAGAAGAAGACAGCAAGGAACAGGAGAATGCTTGCACATTTAAAGCTTTCAATTCTCTCTGCCGTATAACATAAGGAGATATGGGAGTTAGACTCTCAGCTAACGATCTCCGTGATAAGTCATCTATGGTGACTAAACTATCTCCTTTAGATAATCTCTGAAGAGTCAACGGCCACCCAATATACCCATCTGCTCCACATATGAGCACTTTCATTAGAAGCTCCATTAGGTTGATTGAAATTTAATCAAAGTGGGGCCGGAAGAATCCTAGCCCCAAATCACAATGATCTATACTATATTATCTTGTCCAACTCCGTACAAGATGCCCATAGTCTCCGGGAAGTGATACTCAAGACCCAGCTCAGTAAGATACTCCTCTTTGATACCATCAATCCTGTTATGCCCAGTGTTCTGTTTCTCTCCGTCCCCATAGAAGTCAGTGTCATCAATGACTTGCTGGTTTAGGTTCTTGGGCTCAAAGAACAACATAGCATTCTGCAGGGTTTCCTCATGGTTGAAGAGGGGATGAGTCTTGAGCTGGAGGCTGCCAAAGGGAGTAATCCACTCCATAGTCTTGATCCCATATCCCATATCTCCAGGCTGCAAGTTGATCTGGCCCCCATTCTTGGCCAGTCTCATGATCCCGTGAAGTGCTCCAGCCCCGCAGAAACAAACCTTACGGTCCATACTACCATAAAGGGAGAGTCTTCTGAACGCATCATCTAGCCAGACCTCCCCGCTAGTTATCCAGGTATCTGCGGAGTAATCTGAATCCAGACGGTAATCCAGAATGTTTCCAGGAGCTCCAGACCGCACTCCAGGAATAAGCCCCATCGTAGTCCTCTCCGGCTTCCCGTTATCTCCAGTTCTCTCCGTTCGTATTCCAAAGAGCATGGACATCTCCATCTCAATAGAGTGCTGCTCCAAGGCCTCTGCCTTAGCCTGCTGATACTGCTCTCCAGTACGAAGCCGGGTTCTCAGGGCAGTTCGGGTAAGCTCCAGAGGGGTTCTCCAGATCTGGGTAAAGTTGTACATCTTGATGGGATCTTGGGCAACTGACTGGGGCATCTCTGCACCCTCAGAGTTGATATTGCCTATCACTAGCAATCTATCAACATCAGAAAGGTCTTTGCCTTGGGTAGAGTTATCATCATCTTCCAGCAGCAGCACTCCAATAGAGCTATTTGCCCCATTCTCATTCCGACTGGTCACCTTCCCGACCAAGTCCAAAGTAGAGTCACTGGAGTATCTAAACAGCACCTGATGACCAGGGCGGAACCTGACTACATCTGCGGCAGAAAGATTGACATAGACTGTATTCCCAGTCGCACCTCCACCAGCATAAGCCACGGTCATCACAGCATCAGTATAGATTCCTAAAACATCTACGCCAACACTGGAAAGGGTCTTAGTCCACCAGTAGAACTCTGGACTGTCAGTCTTCTCACTCTTCAGCTTGGATAACATAGCCGTCAGAGGAGCATCTCCATCAGGATAAAGATAAAGAATCTGATCTCTCCAACTATTCGGACGCTGGTCAGCCGTCCAGTCATTAGTACCTCGCATTCCTAAAAAGAAACTCATATGTATATCTCCTGTAAAAAAATAGTTATTGTAAAGTTCTCAGAAACTACTAATACTATGTCTGCTCAGTTGTCTCGGCAGGGGTAGTTTCTGAATAAGTCAGCACGGAAGCTACTGTGTGCCAGTGAAAGCCGTCACTGTATAGAAGGACTTTATCGCAAGGCCCATCCAGAGTGATGTCTCCGCCCCAGCACTCACTATCATCAAGATCCTGAATAGTGATGGTGTTGGTAGTATCGGCATCTCTAGCCAGGATACTATAAAATCTCCCAGCAGCTGCGTTCACTGGGGGAAGGGATATGGTTATGGCTCCACTGTCTTCATCCGCTTCTGGCCGAAGGACGTAGTCCCGCACTGTCATGGAATAGTCTGCAATAGGAGCCACAAACTTATCAATTACAGTATCTTGCTCGATGTATCTTTTCTCTAAACTCATATCATAATCTCCTGAAGTTTAAGTATTTATATTCCACCTAATGCCTTGTTCATCTCATCTATCTGAGATTGTTTAGGATTAGGGGTATTACGCCTGCCCCGAGTGCCGCCAGATTGACGCTTAGGCAGCCCGGGATTCTTGGAAGTATTCTTCTTCTGCGTTTTCTTTCTCAAGTTCAACCTCATCCTGGCTTCTTTAGCCGTCTCATCCATGAGCTTCTCAACTCCCCAATCTGGATGCTCACTGGAAAGTTTCTCAGATACTTGGCTAACGAACTTCTTATATCCCCCAAGATCTGAATTCTCTGTATAGAACTGTTTCGCCATCTCTTGCATGGAATTTTGTTGCACTACCGCGTTTTGCACAATCCCGGGAATAGCCTTCATGAGTTGCTCTCCGAAGCCTTGAAGGGTAGTATTCATCACGGAATTGAAGTTATCAGGACTGGAGAGTATGTCATCTAATGCGTCTGAATCTTGCACAATAGGCATATCCTGAAAGATTGGCTGAGAGTCCGGACTCTTGGAAGCCGCAGAACTTTGTAAGGACTCAAGTTCCACTAGCTTAGCCTGCAAATCCCGAAGCTGAGCCTTTAGTTCCGCTGGAGTAAACTCCTCGGAATCTTCCTCTTCATAATCACCTTCTTCAATACCTTCTTCTCCTTCTAGCCCTACTTCTTCAAAGCCTTCAGCAGAATCTCCTTCTGCTCCTTCAGCCCCTTCTCCTCCCTCAAACCCTTCTGGAGCACAAAGCTCTAATGCCCCAGCATACTTAAAAAACTCTTCCTCCAAAGTCTCCCCAGTACTCATATCAAAAGTAACCTTAGTGTATATCTTACATCCTCTTTCCATCTCTCTCCTCCTTCTCCTTCTCTCTTTGAGCTTTAGCTCCTTCCAATAAATTATCAGGTAGTGCCAATAAGTGCCGCACGGCCTCTCTTCTTCCTTGAATCAGCTTCACCTCGGATAGACTATCACAATTGTCATAACTCGTCTGTAGCATCAGCATCCACAAGTGCAACTCCTTTTGCATATCTTCCCAGATTGAGCTCTCCTTGAATGTTCTGAGTTGACTTTCGGTACTAAGAACTACAGGTTCTTCTGGTTGAGAATCACTCATACTAAACTCCCTTTAAGTTTCCAGCTTTCACTTGCTCTTGCACTTTCTCATCCGGCATCATCTGCATGCCCCCTCCCATCCTTCTAAAATCTGAGATGTTCTTAACCCCCATGTTCATAGCTATGAACTCAAAGATCTTGTTGGGATCGTACTTCTGCACAGCTTGAGGATTCTCCAAGATCATCTTGTATATAGAAAGCCAGCCCTCATGAAAACTACCTCCTGGCACTGTCCCGTCCTTGACGATAAGATCATAATCAATCAAGAGATCTTCTGGACTAATCCCGATACTGCCTTTAACGGGCCCTTTAGATCCTTGCTTCAGGATGTCTTCTAGCCTCTCTTGCCACTCCCCAAGCACTCGCATCTGAACACTCTGGCTCATAAGTTGTTGTGCATGAGTAGCAAAGAAGGCTCCGATATCTTGCATAGCTTGCATTCCAATGATGCTAGCGACTCGCTCTAATCTAGATACAGCAGATTGAGTAGTGCCGGTGTATTCAGCCTTAGTTAGGCGTTCTGGCCCTCCTTGTCTTAACATCCCTTGCATAGACTCATCCACTGCCGAGATTTGACGCATGAAACTTGTGATCACATTCATATCTCCGATATGGCCTTTGGTCACGTCATCAACTCTAAGCTGGTTGATTGCTCCATCCACCCCCTTGCCCCAAGCAGGACGACGAAGTTTGATGAGTTTGCCAGGAGCAGGATTGGCTACGTCGTCATAATTGACTAGCCATGGATCTACCACTATCATGTCATTGATGCTCTTGCGCACATTAGTGATCCGAGAATTAAAGAGCCAGTCTAGAACTTCCTGCATCCCCCCAAGAATCTCTAACCTGGACATTGGAAGAGTTCCATATCCATCAAAGTCTGGGCTAGCCACAGCAATAGGATACAGCCCATGATCAAAGTCCAAAGGCTGAGCCCGTATAAGAATATCCCCATTAGCTACAGTAAACACCCACTTCTCAGGAACCTCTCCATCCCCAAGCTCCCAATCTTTAGGAATCAGAGTTATGTACATAGTGACTAGCTCAACAGTCTGAGAATGATCATCTCGAACTGTAGTGTGAGAACTCATTCCAGTCTTAAGACCCCTAGAGGAATTATCCAAGAAGATGTCCTTGACAAGCTTGCAATCCTTAAGATACTTAACATTGAAAAGCTCATCTCCATAAGCCTCATCCTGAAGCAGCCCCATAAGATTGTTAGACTCACTCCACCCTACATACTCCATTTTCTGCACCTCATGGGAAGGCATGGAAGTGTCTAGTAACAACCTGTAAGGGTCAATGTTGTAGAGGTAATTCCCCTCATACAACGTAGCTCCTTCCACCACACTAACATTGGAGGTGCTGTAAGTCTCATTCCCCTGGAGATCATAAACAGCCCCAATGTTCTTCACTCTCTTCCGTCCTGTACGCACTTCCCATCCAGGAACTACTGCCCCAATACCATAACTAAGACTATCCCTAAACATAGTGTGTAAGCTTAGAGCAACCTTGGCTTTCTTACAGTGCAAGTCAACTAGCATCTCCATAAGAAGAGCGCCCATAGAGTCCTCAGGAGATACTCCCTCGTACTTGAATATAGGAGCTTGGGCTAAAGACTTATAACAATAAGTGACTAGAGTCTCTAAAGTAGCATAGCTGAAAGGAATTACTATGGACGTGGGTTTTCTAGAATCCGCATCTTTAACCTCCACTTCTTCTTCATCAGTCCACTTGTACGCAGTGAGCGTCTCATCTACTTTATTCCAGGAGTCGAATCTAGCGCTGATGGCAGATCTAGCTGCGGTAGCTCTACTCATAACAGCAGTAGTGATACTGTCATGCAGATCAGACCCAGGCCTAAGATCCAGCTCGTCGGGATAAGAATATGAGTGATAGTCTATAGTCATGAATAAGATTCCTTATAAATATTTCTGTGTTCTGTTGTAGACATTATGCTCATTACACCAGATGCAAAGACTAAGATCCTCTTTCTGTACCTCTTCAGTGAGCCGTTCAGCTATCTTGGTGTGAAGAGTTCCAAGTGCTTCTTCTGTAGCTGCGTTCTGACTCATATTGCTCTTTATATTAATACTTGATTAAGTGTTGCTATCTGCCTTTTATACCACTCTCTACATCATTGACACAAAGCCTCAATCGCTTGGTTATAGCTTTGTTTGGTTCACTAAGCTCAATATCTTTTGTGCCTATTTCAGGCATGCTGCGCCGAGGACTGTATCTTTATGAAGATCGGCCTTCTCCAGAAACTGTTAAATAAACTGTAACTGTTTGATAACTTGCTCCAGAATTTCTACATTCTACAGTTACAGATGTATCACTTACAGATTTAAGGTGAACACTCGCATCTTCAGCGTTTTGTTCAGATTGTTCATTACCGATCCCAGCTACCTGCACACGGATGTCTTGAAGATCCTCAAAATCAGCAGAGATGTCAAATGTTACGTCATGAGGTTCTTCAGATTTAACACCCTGTGAGGTGGATTTATAAGTCTTAGTTTTTATGTTTAAGATGTCATCGTTGTTTGCAGCCGTTAGATTAAAACTATATCCAATATAGTTGTTAAACCCTTTACCTAAGAAGGTTCCACCTCCAAGACAATCGAAGAACCTCAAACCGCTGCCTGCTATTCTCTGATCTATTACCGTGTTGTTGTCTACAAACCAATTAGAGTTAAATAAGATGCTTATATTAGAAGTTGTTTCGGAAATGTCTGAACCCTCTTCTACTATAAAGGTATTGTTTGCCATAATACCTGCTATGACAGTTGGGACTACATTAGAAAACATATAACCACCCACAATAAAGATGTTGCCTTTAATTATGACATTTGTAGGAGTAGAACCGTGATCCCCAAAAAGTTTATTATAGTCATCTGTAGCAGGACTGTTTAAATAAACATAATTATTCATGAAAGAATGGTTGCCAGAACCAATACTATATACACCATTGGCACTAGAGGCACTACCATCTGTACCAGCATATACAGTATTCCCTATTACAGCTATGTTCTCTCCTTGTATCTGAAAGGAACGTCTGGAACCGTTAACAGTATTTCCAGATATGTTTATTGTATTATTGTGACTAGTTGTCATTACACCAATAATACAAGATTCAATAACGTTCCCTGTAATGTTACCGTTTAAATTAGTTGTGTCTACATTATTTGGTTCACAATCTATACCTGACTCTGGTGCTGTTCCTGCTATATCTTTAATTATGTTGTCACTTATGGTAAAGTTCTCACACCCGATTACAGAAATCCCCTGTCTACGACAGTTTTCTATTAGTACACCTGAAATAATCCAATCTTCAGATCGCCCAGGAACAAAATCAGCAGGCATTGCATCTGCATTGTCAGTACCCGCGGCAAACGCTTGAATAGTTATCCCATCTCCCCACATATCTTTTATATTACCACCCTGTACAGCTATATTATAGGATGTGATAAAAAATATGCCATGTCCATACTCGCCAGTAGCGCCTGTATGAGAATCTCTATCACCAGTGAGTACAGGATTGATAAGTGTCACATTGTCTAAATTATATCCCTGGAAACAAGAATAGGCATGAGCAGAAGTAGCGATAACTTTGAGCTCCCCTTGGTTTTTAAACTCAATTCGTTGCCCACTATAGAGTATAATACCACCATAACTTTGAAAAATAGCGTTTTCTGTACCATCTATCCAATAAGATTCGTTTATAGTTATATAAGAATTTTCTCCAGCAGCATCAAAAGCCTTTTGCAAAAGACTTAGCTGGCTGGTCATAGCACTTGAGTCTGGCCCAAACCACTCGACAGAAATTTTAGAGTGTGAAACATCCCCAGCTCCACTAAATATCTGATACAACCCAGCATCAATATCACCTTCAAACGTAACAGTCACACCAGAATCAGGACTGATAATAGCACCACGGGCGAACTTGACTGTAACGTTAGAAGGAAAAGTTACGTCAGTATCGAAAGTATAAGTAGTAGTAGCGGCTCCAGAACTGTGCCTAAATAGTATGGTGGCTCTCTCAGTATCCCCAATCTCATCTATCCAATATGCTGCAGACCCACGATCTGTATCTCCCTGATCCTCAATAGTCCAGTCTGGAGTGTACATAGAAGGGCCAGAAGAAGAGAACGCACTAAGATCAAACAAGCTCCAAGTCCCGTTAGCTCCTATATCTGGGTCTCCTCCGTTGTTGATTAGTGTGATGATCCTGTTATCTGCGGCGTTTATAGGAGAAGTATCCAGTTCTATATTCCCTCCAGAAGCAAAGCTCACGTCCCCTGTAGGGACTAAGTGATCAAGAGGCTCAGCAACTAAGAACTTCACTTGCCCATGCCGGCCTTTAGTGATGTTAATTATCTCTGCGGCCCCTTCCTCACAGCTAACAAACACCATCTCAAACGCAGCATCGGCTAGATGATTGCCGACCTCAAGAAGGGTTTGAGTATCAGAAACCAGCAAGTCCGTAATGGAGAGTCCAGATATGGTAGTGCGGAGGGTCTCAATCTCCTGCGCAATCTGTCTTATATATTCAGGCCACCGGGATACTTGAGTGTTATCCATAGGCCGGGTGTTAGAAATCACAACTGACATAAATCACCTCTTTGATTAAATTTTGTTCAAACTTCGATAAAGGTGAACCTAGTCACCACATTGTTGCTGTCCGCGTGAGAAGTTACCTTCTGCATGAAAGTGGAGTTAGGCTCTAGTTGAAACCACCCCGCCCCGAAACTAGCCCCGGCTAGATTCAACCTATTAATAGCGGCCCCGTACTTAGTACTGTCATAAACACTCCCCTCATCAGTGACCGTAGGATCAAACACTCCAGTAAGACCTAAAGTGGAGGGATTGCATAGTACCTTGTTATTAAAAGACAGGGCACTTCCGCCTGTATAACTCCCGCCACAAGAAAACTGCACTGTCGTTGGGTAAGGTATAATCATATGGTAAGTCCATATAATGTCTCTGGCAGACACCTTGAGGGCTATCCAAGAGATCTCAGCATCATCAAGCTCTGCATTATGAATGCAGGTAACTCCTTTCCCTCGAGTTCTTAAATAGTCTAATAGGTCCAAACTCAGTATAGTATTTCTAGATCCTATCTCTAATCCACTCATGGCGCCTCCTAGTAAGCCGTCTTCATTATATAAGCCAATGCATAGTACGGAGGAGCAACATCAAAAGAATTTCCGCTCCCCTCTGTGCCTGTAGATCCACCATGATCATGAGCTCCAGCAGTAGCATTCCCCATAGAAGCAGTAGAAGCCTCCGCTCCAATAGCTTGGTCAGAATATGAATGGCCTGAGTGGCTGCCGTCTGAACTAATACTATGACTATGAGCAGGCATGTTAGTAGAAGACAAAGAGTAAGACTCCAAATCCCCTATAGAATTACCTCCATCATCATCAGGATCATAAGACCCTCCTGCTCCCAGCACGAAACTACCTCTAAGGTCGGGAGTGTCTCCTGACCCATCACAAAGAGCCCACCCGTCTGGGATGTCTACTACTGCCCCGGACCAGAGTATTATAGCTCCTGGTGGAACAAGACCTTCTATATCACCCAAGTCATCTTTCCTGAGTACATGAGTACCTTCAGTAGGAGATTCTGACACCTTAAGCTGCCCGTCTGTCATGACACTTTTGTAAGACTCCCCAGCAAAATCTCCATCAGGATCATCTATATCATCAGCATCATCGTAAAGATAAGGCCCAAGAGAGCCAAAATAGATCTTCTTTAGTGCCACCAGGAAGTCTCCTTGTAAATAATGAGGAGCACTTGGGTTACGAAAATAAGAAGTGCCGACACCAAGAACCCTGTCACCTTGCTATGAATCTTGTCTAACTTCCCTTCTATCCCCTCTTGCTTATCCTCAATATGTCGAATTCTCACAATCACCCCACTATGAGCTTTACAAAATCCGTATATGTCTCTGTCGTCTTCTCTTCTTAGTTCCATACGCTTCTCATGAGTCCCGTGTTTGTTTGAGTATTCTGTAGACATTACAAGACCCTCCAATTAGCATTAAGGGATTTTTCCGAGATCCCAATGCTAGTAAATTCTAAAAGAGGATTATCCAGATGCTCCGGGACCTCGAAGTATCTAGACCCCATCTCCAGCATCTTGATGAGATAAGCTAAAGCATCCATGATGTCGAATCTAGCCGGGCGGGGAAATGCAAAGAGCTGGGCTTCTAACGGAGCACAACAATTACGATTGTGGAAGATGTATCCCTGGCGGTAAAGAGGGGCTAATGCTGCAATCCTCTCTTCCTTCTTCCTAACCGCATTAAGCTCAAGGAGAGTTAGAAATTCTCCTCTCTTATGCATCTCATTCTTAAGAGGCTGAACGATGAACTCATTAAGGGAAGTGACTTCCACCCCCAGGGTCTTAGCATCTAATCTAGCCGCCATGTTGAAGATGTTGTCGTAGAATTCATCAGGATAAAACTTCCCAGCTGAGACATCCCGGACATAGTATCTCCCAGCTTCCGCATCAATCCCGACCCCAACTACTGCACTTTCTGCTGAGTGCATCTTGACGGTCTTGGCAGGATCAGCTAGGAGGACGGTTTCAATCTTGCCGAGATTTAGCCGGGACTGGAACTTAGCGTCTGTCTCGGAATAATGGTTGATATACTCAGGCTTGAATACTGCATCTTCCGTAGAGATAGGCATATTGCAGTACTCCATATAGAATGTATCCAGCATCCCGGCCTTTTCATGAGCGTCTTTATCAGCTAGGATTTCCTCCGTGGTCATATAATCTGGGACTAAGCTTTCAAAATTCTCATCAACCAAGGATAAGTTAAGAGACGCCCAGTCATCTGCGTCTATAAGGTTTTGAAGAAGAGAATCCTCGTGCTTGATTGTGTCAATGTAGACCACTCGCCAGTCATTAAGATACCTGTTTACGCTCTTCATAAGATCTGAATAAAACCAACTCTTCAAAAAGCTCCTGTTGTCTGGGTTCTTGACTTCCTTCTTGTCCTCAAGATCATCGATGATGATAAGCTGAGGACGGTTGCCAGACCAGTTCAAGCCCCTTATCTGCTGCCCGGCACCTCGTGGGAGGATTAAGGTTTTTCCATAAGCCGTCCAGGAGGACTTGGAGAAGCTCTCATCGATATCAGAAGCATCATTGACCTTGACGCTGCCGAAGAGGCCCTTGACCTCATTGTTGGAAAGAAGTTCCCTCTTTATGTTCTCTGTTTGCATCTCAGCGAAAGTGGCGCTCTTGCTGACGTAGCATATGAAGTTCAGATCCCGAAATACTATTGATTTCTGAGCTAAGCACCTG
>Ga0209936_1000704_pt1 | contig 19608 bp, 17 predicted proteins | sample SalPonR1_A_D1_MG_FD_185694 | JGI IMG/M metagenome (GOLD analysis project Ga0209936, IMG submission 185694) | Salt pond soil microbial communities from South San Francisco under conditions of wetland restoration - Salt Pond MetaG R1_A_D1_MG... ... | reverse complement strand
TACTCAATAATCTCAGTTACAGCACCAGCACCAACTGTATGGCCACCTTCACGAATAGCAAAACGAAGTCCTTCTTCCATTGCTATTGGTGTAATTAATTCTACTTCCATCTCTACATTATCTCCAGGCATTACCATTTCTACTCCTTCTGGTAATCCTATCTGTCCTGTTACATCTGTTGTTCTAAAATAAAACTGTGGTTTGTATCCGTCAAAAAATGGATTGTGTCTTCCACCTTCATCTTTAGACAATACATATACCTCTGCTTTAAACTTTGTATGTGGTGTTATACTTCCTGGCTCTGCTAATACCTGACCTCTTTCAATTTCATCTCTTTTTACTCCTCTTAAAAGAGCTCCTATATTATCTCCAGCTACTGCCTCATCAAGTAACTTCCTGAACATCTCTATCCCTGTTACTACAGTATCCATTGTTTCTTTTACACCAACAATCTCTACTTCATCCTGTGGGTGAAGTGTTCCTCTTTCAATACGTCCAGTAGCAACTGTTCCTCTACCAGTTATACTAAATACATCCTCTATAGGCATCAAAAATTCTTTTTCACTATCTCTCTCAGGTTCAGGAATATATTCATCTACTGCTTCCATGAGTTCCATAATCTTTGATCCCCATTCTCCTTCAGGATCTTCATTTTCCAATGCTTTAAGAGCTGATCCAACTATTATTGGAATCTCATCTCCTGGAAAATCATATTCACTAAGTAGTTCTCTTACTTCCATCTCTACTAATTCTATTAATTCTTCATCTTCTACCATATCTGCTTTGTTTAGAAATACTACTATATGTGGAACTCCTACCTGACGTGCCAGTAGAATATGCTCTCTTGTCTGAGGCATTGGGCCATCTGCTGCTGATACTACAAGAATAGCTCCATCCATCTGAGCTGCACCTGTAATCATATTCTTTACATAGTCAGCATGCCCTGGTGCATCAACGTGAGCATAGTGTCTATTTGGTGTTTCATACTCTACATGAGAAGAAGCTATTGTTATTCCTCTTTCTTTTTCTTCTGGTGCATTATCAATCTGATCAAAATCCATTACTTCTCCACCTGAACTATTTGCCAATACTTTTGTGATTGCTGCTGTTAATGTTGTTTTACCATGATCAACGTGTCCTATTGTTCCTATGTTAACATGTGGTTTAGTTCTTTCAAACTTTTCTTTTGCCATTTTTTTATCCCCCTTATTCCTAATAAGCGTATTTATGTAAAATTACGTTCCATCAATAATAATTTCTATAATTTTTGATGGATTCCTTCTTTAAGAAGGCTTAAATTTCCGCACGTCTACGGTATATTTTTTTAATATATAGAAAACAAATCTTAATTTTAGTTATACTAAAACCAATCTTCTATATACTAAAAATTTTTACAAAAAAATAGTTATTAAAAATCATGTTTTTCAAGAAAGGATTCTAATTTTCTTTTTACACGCTGAAGGGCATTATCTACAGATTTAACATGTTTATCCAAAGTTTCAGCTATATCCTCATAAGATTTTCCCTTAAGATATTCCTGTAAAACATCAAATTCTAATTCACTTAACATTTCTACAATTTTACTTTCAATGAGGTCATAAGATTCTTTGCTGATAAATAGCCTTTCTGGGTTAGTTAATTTACTCCCTTTTAAAACATCAAGTAATGTTCTATCAGATTCTTCATGATAAATAGGCTTATTTAAAGATATATAAGAATTTAGTGGCTGATGTTTTTGTCTGGTAGCAGCTTTTATTGCAGTGATTATTTGCCTGGTAATACAGAGCTCAGCAAACGCTCTAAAAGATGCCAGACGTTCAATCTTATAATCACGAATAGCTTTATAGAGCCCTATCATACCTTCTTGAATTATGTCTTCACGATCTGCACCTACCAGAAAATAAGATCTTGATTTTGCCATAACAAAATTTTTATATCGCTTTAAAAGGATTTCTTGAGCTTCATTATTTCCCCCATGCACATACTCTACTAATTCATCATCACTTAAATCACTGAGGTCTTCATATCCTAACTCCTGTAAATTTCCCTTCAAGCGGAATCCCCTCCCTTATACATTTATATTATACTTATTTAATAATACTTAGTCAAGCATTATTAAATTCTATTTTCGCTGGCGGACAACTTCATAAAATATAACTCCTGCTGCTACAGAAGCATTTAAAGAATCCACTCTACCTTTAATAGGGATTTTAACTAAAAAATCACAATTATCTTTTACCAATCTTCTAAGACCACTGCCTTCATTCCCAATAACTACAGCAGTAGAACCCTTATAATCTACATCATCATAATATTTTTCTGTATCTAAATCTGTTCCAGTAATCCAAACACCTAGCTCTTTTAATTTTTCAATAGTATAATTAATATTTGTAACCTGTGATAATAATAAATGCTCACTGGCACCAGCTGAAGCCTTTAAAACAGCTGGAGTAATACTGGCTGCTCTCCTTTTTTGAAAAATCAAACCATGAGCTCCAGCAGAATGAGCTGAACGAATAATAGAACCAAAATTATGTGGATCCTGGACCTGATCTAAAATTATTATAAAGGGAGGTTCATTCTGACTTTGAGCATATTCAACTATATCTTCCGGACTCACCAAAGTAATTTCTTCTGCCTTGGCAATAACACCCTGGTGAGAATATGACTCTGCAATATTATCTAAGTGTTTTTTTGAAACCTCTCTAATTAAAATATTATTTTTTTTAGATTTTTCTTTTATTTTATTAATTATTTCTCCGCGAATATCTCTTTGTAGTAAAATTTCTTTTACTTTTCTATTCCCTTTTAATAATTCATTTACAGGATTTCGTCCTTCGACATTAGCCATTATTTATTCTCCCTTTTTTCTTTTATTTTATCTATTCTTCCACAGGACATTTCACCTTCTGGACAATATTCATCTTTAACACAGGGAGGGCCAGCAATTTCAAATAAAGTAGGTGCAACTTCTTTTACCTGTTCTAACATTTGATTTGCAAGGCTTCTAATTTCCCATTGAGCTCTAGTACAGCATCTAAGTTCAAATAAATGATATAGGGAGCGGGCATTATAAGATACCATTAAATTTGTCTTAATTGTTGGTAAAATAAATCTGGCATCTTCTTTAGGAACATCCATCTCTAATAATTGACTATAGGTTTTTCTTAATTCTTCCATTTTTTCTTCAAAAAGCTTTTTTGCTTCATCATTTTTTTCAATACTGGGAGGAAGAATATAATCAAATTCATCTTCACTTACATAACGCTGTGATCTTTGACTATAAGCGGTTCCTACTCTATGCCTTACCAGTTGATGGCTGGTAACTCTACTACATTGTATAGAAAAATAAAAATAAGTATGTTCTAAGGTTGAATAATGACCTAAACCAACAACTTTTCTGATTAATTTTTTAATATCTTCTCTACTCATATCTTCCATGAGCTGATCTGGGTCTTTATCAGAATAACATAGTCTAGCTGCCACAGCTACATTTCTTTCAGGATCATCAGTATAATCTACTAATTTAGCTTTTGGTTTAACTTTCATCTTCTTCCTCCTCTGAATAATTTTCTATTGCAAAATCCCATTCAACTCCATGAGGGCCATCATTAACTTCTATACCCATTTCTTTTAAATCATCTCTTATTTGATCAGCCTTCTCATAATTTTTATTTTCTCTAGCCTGTTTACGAATTTCTAAAATATAATCTACTAAATCATTAACAAGTTGAGGATTTTCTTTTTTATCTGTTTCTAAATTTAATTTCAAACCTAAAACATCTGTTAATTTATTAAAAAGATCATAACTTTCTTTAATTATAGACTGAGTAGCTTTATTAATAACTAAATCAGAATCATTTATAAAACCATTGATATCTGAGGATAGTTCATTTAAAACACCTATAGCTTGAGCAGTGTTAAAGTCATTATCCATTGCTTTTTCAAAAGCATTTTTGTGTTTTTTTAGTTGGTCTTTAAATTCTTTAAAATTATTATTTGAACTACCTGTTACATCCTGATTAATAATTTCAGCCATTTTATTTTTAGTTTTATTTAATTTCAATAAATTTTTCTCAGATTTTTTTACTTCTTTTAAACTAAAATCTATGGGGCTGCGATAATGTTTGGTTAACAAGAAATATTTTAAAGAATCAGGTTGAAATTTTTCAAGAAGCTCTCTTGTAGTATAGAAATTACCAAGAGATTTGGACATTTTTTCACCTTTTAGATTAACAGTTCCATTATGAAGCCAATATTTTGCAAAAGGTTTTTTACCACTGTATGCTTCAGATTGAGCTATTTCGTTTTCATGATGGGGAAAAATAAGATCAGTCCCACCTCCATGAATATCTATTTGAGTATCAAGATAATTCATAGACATCGCTGAACATTCAATATGCCAGCCCGGCCAACCTTCTTTACACCAGGGACTTTCCCAACTTCTTTCCTGATCTTTAACTTTTTTCCAGAGAGCGAAATCCATCGGATGCCTCTTTGATTCTTCAACCTTTATTCTTGCTCCAGCTTCCATATCTTCTATTTTTCTACCAGATAATTTACCATAATCATCAAATTTTTCAACACTGAAATAAACATTTCCTTCACTTTCATAAGCATATCCTTTTTCAATGAGTGTTTCAATTACCTCAATAATTTCTGAAATATTATCAGAAACACTACAATAATTATCAGCTTTTTTGACATTTAAAGCTTCTAAATCTTCAAGATAAGCCTGTTTATATTTTTCAGCCAATTCTTCAGAAGATATTTCTTCTTCGAGAGCCCTACGTACTATTTTTTTATTAATGTCTGTAAAATTTTGTACATAGTTTACTTCATAACCTTTATATTCGAGATAACGTCTTATTACATCATAATTTATAGCACTTCGAATATGGCCTATATGTGAAAAATTTTGTACAGTCAGGCCACAAACATACATATTAACAATACCTAAATTTTCAGGAGTAAATTTTTCTCTTTTTCCACTTAAAGTATTATATACTTCTAACAACATTCTCCCCCTCTCTACAAAGAAGAGCAATAATTTATTTAGCTAATTTTAATGCTTTATCTAGTCTGGATTCAACTTCTTTTCTGCCTAAAATATAAATTACTTCTGTTAACTCAGGGCCAGAAGTCATTCCGGTTAAAGCAAGTCTTACTGGATGATAAATAGTTCTGGCACCAACTGGAAGTTCATCTTTCATTTCACTAAATATATTTCCTATTTTATCTATTTCTAGTTCATCTAGTTCTTCTAGTTTTTCTTTGAGACTATCAAAAACCAATTCTACTCCTTCTTCACTAAACTCTTCTTTTGCCTCTTCTTTATCTTCAAATTCTAATTCAGTAAAAAACAATTCAGCTTCTCTTGGAATTTGTTCAAGAAAATCCACACCTGTTCTTGCTACTTCTATTACTTTTTCAAGCCATTCACGATCAACACTATTTTCATCTTTAATATAGCCAGCATTTTTCAAATAAGGTATAGACATATCAACTATTCTATCTAGATCAGCATCTCTTATATATTTACCATTCATCCAATTTAATTTTTCTATATCAAAAACTGCTCCACTTTTATTTACATCTCTAATATCAAAATCTTTAATCATCTGTTCTTTATCTATAATCTCCTGCTCATCTTTAGGTGACCAACCAAGTAATGCTAAAAAGTTAAATAAAGCTTCAGGTAAATAGCCTTTATTTCTAAATTCGCCTATGAAAACAGTATTATCTCCACCACGTTTCTTTAATTTGCCTTTATTTTCATCAAGTATTAGTGGTAAATGTGCAAATTCCGGAAGATCAAATCCTAGAGCTTCATATAATAATATTTGTTTTGGAGTATTAGAAATATGATCTTCTCCTCTAATTACCTGAGTAACTTTCATTAGAGCATCATCAACAACTACTGCAAAATTATAAGTAGGCATACCATCAGATTTTACTATTACAAAATCTCCAATTACAGAAGTATTAAAAGAAACATCTCCTCTAATAAGATCATGAACAACAATTTCTTCATCAGCAGGCACCTTAAATCTTACTACCGGTTCTCGACCTTCTTTTTCATATTCTTTTTTTTCTTCTTCAGTTAAATTTCTGCATCTTCCATCATAATGAGGCATTTCCCCATTTTCTCTTTGTTTTTCACGCATTTCATTAAGTTCTTCTGGAGTACAATAACAACGATAAGCATAATCTTCTTCTATTAATTTATCTATATATTTTTTATAGATGTCAAGTCTTTCAGATTGGTGGTAAGGTCCATTTTCTCCACCTACACCTACACCTTCATCTATATCAATTCCCAACCAATCTAATTCTCTCAATATAATGTCTTCAAATTCTTTGCTTGATCTGTCCTGATCTGTATCTTCAATTCTTAATATTAATTTACCATCATTCTTTTTTGCCCATAACCAATTGAATAAAGCTGTTCTCATATTTCCAATATGAATTTTCCCTGTTGGACTTGGGGGAAAACGCAGACGCATTTCACTCATTAAACTTTTCCTCCTTTATAATTATATCAGTTTAGTCATTTATTATATTAATTATTCTTCTTATCTAGCTTATATTACACTTGTTCCAACTGTAAGTTGTTCTGGGCCATCTACTAAAGCATGACCAAATTTACCAAAAATAGCAACTGCTACGTGATCTGTATCTCTAACTACTGCTATTTTAAATCCACCACCTAAACCTGGATTTATAAGTGATAATTGACTGTAAGCATCTTTTACTGCATTAGATATGGCCATTTTTTCTTTTGCATTTTCGCCAATTACTCCCCTTGCTATAGAAGCAACAGTAGTACTTTCTCTCAATTTAATAGGAAGTTTTTCAGCATTTGCACCTGTTTGAGTAATAGCACCCTTATATCCATAACCTTCAATTTTATCCAACCAATAACGTTCATACTCTCTACTTCTTGTCATTGCAAGATAAATAGCAGAACTCTCAGGAGTCATAGTCTTCTTTTCAAATTCTTTAACTTCTTCTTCCTTTTTCACATAACTGTGAACAATATCTTCGGCAGTAACTATTCCAACTAATTCATCATTTTCATCAATTACTGGAAGACCACCAATTTTATTTTCAGAAAGAATTTTTGCCGTATTTTTTATATCTACATTCTGCTTTACGGTGATTGGATCTTTAGTCATTATTTCATTTACAGGGATATCAAGATCATCTTTGCTTACTAAATCTCCATCAGTTAAAATCCCCTTTATTTTATAATCTTTATCCACTATTATTAATCTGCCAATTTCATTAATAGATAACAATTTTTCTGCTTCTCGCGCAGTTTTATGTTCTTCAATTGTAATTAAATCACTTGTCATAATATCTTTTACTAACATATTTATTCACCTTCCTTTATTCTTTGTTCTCATCTTTAATTATAGAAACAATTGCCTTAGCAGCAATTCCTTTTTTCTTACCAACAAATCCTAAACCTTCAGCAGTTGTAGCCTTTAAATTAATCATGTTTTTTTCTATTCTTAAGGTTTCAATTAATTTAGACACAATTTTAGTATTATAAGGCATAATTTTAGGTTTTTCAGCAATAATTATTAGATCTATATTATTAATATTATAATTTTTATTTTTAAGTAAATCAACAGTTTTTTCTAAAAGAATTATACTGGATATATCCTTATATTTTGAATCATTATCTGGAAAATGTCTACCAATATCACCTAAAGAAGCAGCTCCTAATAAAGCATCAATCAAGGCATGAATTAATACATCAGCATCAGAATGTCCCATCAACCCCTTATCATGGGGAATTTTTACTCCACCTAATGTCAAATCATGGCCCTTTTCTAATCTATGTATATCATATCCGATTCCTACTCTCATTGCAAACTTCCCCTTAATTATTTTTTTCTAAAATATTTTGAGCATAAACTAAATCAATAGGAGTAGTTATTTTTATATTGCTATTTTCACCCTGAATCACTTTTACCTTATGGCCCATTTTTTCAACCAAAGAAGCATCATCTGTAACTTTTAAATTACTATCAAAATTTGCATGAGCTTTATATATCAACTCATAAGAAAAAGCTTGAGGAGTCTGAACAGCTTTAAGACTATTACGATCAGGGGTTTTTTCTACATAGTTTTCTTTATTTACTATTTTGATAGTATCTTTTACAGAAACTGCAGTTGTCAAAGCCTTATATTGAGGTGCTTTTTTTATAACTTTATTTAATAAATTTTTGGATATCAATGGTCGGGCACCATCATGTATTATAACATAATTAGTTGCTGGCAAAAAGGCCTTCAAACCAGCATAAACTGACTGCTGTCTGGTCTCTCCTCCAGCAACTAATTTAATATCTTTAAAATTATATTTATCCAATATATTTTTTTGACAATAATCCATTTCATTTTTTCTAACAACTACAATAATTTGACTAATATCTTTATTATTAGCAAAAACTTCTAGTGTATGAGCCAATAAGGGGCGATCACCTAATTGTAAATACTGTTTATTAATATCTTTCTCCATCCTTTTTCCCTGCCCAGCAGCAGGTATAATTGCACCTATATTCATATTTATTCCCCTTATTTAAATTTTATTGATTATGATCCTGCTACTTTTTCACTGGCCTTAGGTTTAGCAAAAATCATTCTACCAGCAGCAGTTTGTAAAATACTAGTTACAAGTACTGAAATTTTTTCTCCCATGTGATTTATACCATCATCAACTACTATCATAGTCCCATCGTCAAGATAACCAACACCCTGACCATCTTCTTTACCTTCTTTTATTACTTTAACATCCATTTCTTCTCCTGGTAAAACAACTGGTTTAACTGCATTTGCCAATTCATTAATATTTAAAACAAAAACGCCCTGTAATTCAGCAACTTTGTTTAAATTATAGTCATTAGTAACAACTCTTGCATTCATTATTTTTGCAAGTTTAACCAATTTACTATCAACTTCAGGGATTTCTTCAAAATCTTTATCTACAATTTCAACTCCAATATTAGAATCTTTTTGTAGCTGTTTTAAAATATCAAGTCCTCTTCTGCCTCGGTTGCGTTTCAATACATCAGAAGAATCAGCAATATGCCTTAATTCTTCCAAAACAAATTCAGGTATAATAAGTGTCCCCTCTATAAAACCAGTTTTGCAAATTTCAGCAATTCTACCATCAATTATAACACTAGTATCTAATATTTTATTACTAATCTCATAATCATCTTTTGCTTTTTTAACTTTTTTCTTGTTTTTATTAAAATCAAAAATGATATTATTAATTTCCTCTTTTTTATTTAAGGCAAGGGTAAAGCCAATATAAGCAGAAATAAGATTTATTAAAACTTGAATTGGCAAACCAACCTGTGGAATTTTCCCTACAGAAAAAGCAAAGTTGATGATCACTCCAAATATTAGTCCTATTATTAGTCCAATTACACTGATGATTGCATTTTTCCAGGTTATTTCTTTAATACTATACTCAAAATTTAAAATGAAATTTAAAATTCTTTCTACAAAATAGGATAATAAAAATACACCTATAAATCCACCAATTATAACTCCGAGAAATTGTGTGCTTAAAAATAAATTATCAATATTTTGCCAGGATAAGTTCAAGTCACTTGCAAGGCCTAATACATAAACTGTATTAAAACCAATAACTGCTCCTACTATCCCAAGAATAGCTCTCATTATTTTTTTCACCATCCTATCACCTCCTTCCTATTATATTAAACTAAACATATGATAATAATTTAACAAAATATAAAATTAATCTTCTTCCTCTTCCTCCTGAATATGAGGATTGTTTTCAAAAGCTTCTTCAATAGTACTTCTGATTTCTTCTTCAGTAGCATCTTTCGCTAAAACTAATTCACTAATTAAAATCTGTTTGGCATTACTTAACATTTTTTTCTCACCAGTTGAAAGACCCTTTCTTTCATCACGAATAGTAAGGTCTCTAACTACTCCACCAACTTCATATATATCACCAGTTTTTAGTTTTTCTTGATTAGCTCTATATCTTCTATTCCAGTTTTGAGACATTTTGCTTTTTTCACCTTTTAACAATTCAATTACATTATCAGCTTCCTCTGCATCAATTACTTCTCTTACTCCAATTTCATCTACCTTATCTACTGGTATCATAACTTTCATATCACCGATTGGCAATCTCATAGTGTAATATTTTTTTTCCTCACCAAGAATTTCTTTTGTTTCTATACCTTCAATTGTTCCAGCACCATGATTTGGATAAACAACTTTATCTCCTTTATCAAACATTTATTTAAAACCTCACTTTCTTTTATTACTAAAATAAAATTTTGAATATCGATATTATTATATCAATAAAATATAAATCCGTCAATTATAGACAAATGTCAAATATGTCTGTCCAATAATACTTGATCCCGCAGACGTCTTAATCCATCTTTAATAGCCTGAGCCCTTACTTCACCAATTCCATCTACATCATCTAATTCATCTATCGAAGCATTTAAGATATTTTCAAAATTACCAAAATGTTCTACTAAATTTTCTATAACTGGCATTGGTAATCTTGGAATTTTCCTGAGAAGTCTATAACCCCTTGAAGAAATTGATAAATCAAGATTATTTACATTACTACCATGTCCAAGTGCTTTACTTATTGTATTCATGCTTAACATTTCATCTGTTGACCAATCAAGTAGCTCATCTAATAGTTCTTCTGCTTCAATCTCAGCTTCTTTCTTTTCTTCAGTCATATAATCTTTTATCAATAAAATTCCTTCATCTTTTACATTTGTAACCAGCTCTTCTAGCTGCATTTTTATTAAACGACCTTCATTTCCTAGTTCATAAATATATTTTTCAATTTCTTTTTGGATTTTTAAAACCATTTCTGTCCTCTGTAGAACAGTTACAACATCCGCTATTGTAACTAAATCTTCAAACTCTAGAGCACTCAAGTTGGTTAATGCCTGATCAAGAACAGAACGGTATTTTTCTAAAGTTTGTACAGCCTGATTTGCTTTTGCTAAAACTACTCTTACATCTTCTAGTACATGTTTGAATTCACCTTTATATAAAGATATAATATTACGCCTTTGAGAAATGGAAATTACTAATTCTCCAGTTTGTTTGGCAACTCTCTCTGCAGTCCTGTGTCTTGTTCCAGTTTCATAGGAAGGAATAGAGGAATCTGGAACTAATTGCACATTAGCATTAACTATCATATCACATTCTTTATTTAGAACCATTGCTCCATCCATTTTTGCCAGTTCATATAATCTGGCTGGAGTCAATTTGGCATTTATTTCAAAACCACCATCAACTATCTCCATAACTTCTTCACTATCACTGATTACTATAAGTCCACCTGTTTTAGCTCTTAGAATGTTTTCTAAACCTTCTCTTAAATTAGTACCAGGAGCAATAATCTTTAAAATCTCAACTAACTTCACTTCCTGATCATCCACTTGGCCACCTCCTCAAAATTTAGTTATTTAAATAAAATATCTATAAGTTCGTGTATATCTTTAACAAATATTAAATTTGAAGTATCAATATTATCTAAACTTTTTTTATTTCCATAAGGAATAATTATTTCTGAAAAACCAAGTTTTTCAAGTTCATTTATTCTTTTCTTTATTTGGTTTACTGCTCTAATTTCACCAGCTAAACCAACCTCTCCCACAACAGCTAATTTTGAAGAAAGAGCCTTATCCTGAAAACTTGATAAAACAGCTGTTACAATCCCTAAATCTATCCCCGGTTCATCTACACTTAAACCCCCGGTAATATTAAGATGTATATCACTATCATAAAAATTAAAACCACACTTTTTTTCAAGAACAGCTAATAACATAGAAACTCTTTTATTATCAATACCAGTTGTTAATCTTTGGGGTGCTGAATAAGCTGAAGAAGAAACTAATGCCTGTAATTCAACTAAAATAGTTCTGCTCCCTTCTAAAACAGGTACTATTATTGATCCTGCTGAATTTTCAGGTCTCTCTTCTAAAAAAAGTTGGGAAGGATTTTTAACTTCCTTAAGCCCATTCCCATCCATATCAAAAACTCCAATTTCATTAGTAGAGCCAAATCTGTTTTTTACTGATCTCAAAATACGATATGAATAATTGCGATCACCATCAAATCTTAGAACTGTATCAACTAAGTGTTCAAGAACTCTAGGACCGGCAATTTTTCCACTTTTTGTCATATGTCCTATTAAAAATACTGGTATTTCATTTTGTTTGGCAATTTTCATCAATCTATTGGCAATTCCCTTAACCTGAGAAATACTTCCAGGTGTAGTGTCTATTTCTGGATGATAAATAGTCTGAATTGAATCTATTACAACAAATCCATAATCATTTTCATTTTTTGAACTTAAAACCTGATCAATCTGTGAAAAATCTGTCTCAGCTAATATGTACATTTCTTTTGAAGTTGAATTTATTCTATCAGCTCTAAGTTTTATTTGGCGAGCGGATTCTTCTCCAGAAACATAAAGAACTTTTTTATATTTTGCACTAAAAAGTGAAGCCACCTGTAAAATCAGGGTTGATTTCCCGATTCCAGGGGCTCCTCCTAGTAAAACAAGAGAACCTTTAACAGTCCCACCCCCAAGTACCCTATCAAATTCACTAATACCAGAAAAATATCGAGAATTTTGCCCGGTACTAATCTGGGTAATGGAGGTCGGAGAGTTAATAGGTTCTGAATTATTTATTTTTTCACTTTTATTATTACCTTGCATTTCAACCATAGAATTCCAGGTGCCACAATTTGTACAACGTCCCATCCAATTTGGTGATTCAAATCCACATTCTTTACATTTATAGATTGTTTTATCTTTCGCCATTACTACTCACCTGCTCAATACTATGGTTTTGGTCAATTAAAAATGTTAATTATTATATTATATTCTTCAACTTATACATTATATATTATAACATTTTTTCTAGCATTTTACAAGATTTTAGCTTTCTACTTTTTCAAATGTTAACTCATCATTTTCAAAGTCTATTTTAACTTTATCTCCTTCTCCTATTTCCTTCATTAAAATCTTTTCTGAAAGTTCATTTTCAATTAAACGCTGTATACTTCTTCTTAATGGTCTTGCTCCAAATTCCTGATCATATCCATCTTCAGCTAAATATTCTTTAGCATTTTCAGTAACATCAATTTTTATTTCCTGTTCTTTTAATCTTTTTTCAACCTCTACTAACATTAAATCAACAATTTGTTTTATATGATCCTTGTTTAAAGCATGAAATACTATTGTTTCGTCTAATCTATTTAAAAATTCAGGCCTGAAAGTTTGACGTAAATCTTTCATTACTTTTTCTTTCATTTTTTCATATTCTTCTTTTTCATTTTCCACCGGTTTTTTAAAACCTAATGTAGTCTGTTTTTCAATAAAACTTGCTCCTACATTAGAAGTCATAATTATAACAGTATTTTTAAAATCTACATTTCTTCCATGGGTATCAGTTAATACACCATCTTCTAAAATTTGCAATAATATATTGAAAACATCAGGGTGAGCTTTTTCAATTTCATCAAATAAAATAACAGAATAAGGTCTTCTTCTAACAGGCTCAGTTAACTGTCCACCTTCTTCATGGCCAACATATCCTGGAGGAGAACCAACCAGTCTTGATACAGCATGTTTTTCCATATATTCTGACATATCAATTCTTATCATAGCATCTTCATCATCAAACATCGCCTCAGCAAGAGTTCTGGCTAATTCTGTTTTACCAACACCTGTAGGTCCTAAGAAAATGAAAGAACCTATTGGTCTTTTAGGATCTTTAAGACCGGCTCTTGCCCTTCTTACTGCCTGGGAAACTACCTTAATAGCTTCATCCTGGCCAACAACCCTATTGTGTAATTCATCCTCTAATTTCATTAATTTTTCAGTTTCAGCTTCCTCTAATTTAGTAACCGGGATTCCGGTCCAGCTGGAAACAATATTAGCAATATCATCTGGAGTAACAGTAGAGTTCTTACGTCCTTTTTCCTGTTGCCAGTCTCCTTTAATTTCTTCAAGTTCTTTTTTAAGTTCCTTTTCTTCATCTCTAAGATCAGCAGCTTTTTCAAATTCCTGATTTTTAACTGCAGCTTCTTTTTCTTTTTGCGTTTCTTCTAACTTATTACTTAACTTTTTAAATTTTGGAGGACGGGTGGTATTTTTTAACCTAACTTTAGAAGCTGCTTCATCCATTAAATCTATAGCTTTATCTGGTAAAAATCTATCAGTTATATATCTGTGAGACAAATTAACGGCTGATTTAATAGTTTCATCGGTTATTTGCACTTTATGGTGTGCTTCATAAGGATCCCTTAAGCCTTTCAATATTTCAATTGCTTCCTCAGTTGTATTTTCCTCTATTAGAATTGACTGAAATCTTCTTTCTAATGCTGCATCTTCTTCAATATGCTTTCTATATTCATCTAAAGTTGTTGCTCCAATGGCCTGTAATTCTCCTCGAGCCAGGGCAGGTTTTAGAATATTAGCTGCATCAATTGCTCCTTCAGCAGCTCCAGCGCCTATTAAAGTATGCAATTCATCAATAAATAAGATAACATCTCCATTCTCAGTAATATCATTCATAACACCTTTTAATCTTTTTTCAAATTCACCTCTGTATTTCGAACCAGCTACAAGTGCACTCAAATCAAGGGCAACTACTCTTTTATTAAGAAGTAATTCAGGAACATTTTCTGCAATAATTCTTTCAGCTAAACCTTCAATTATTGCTGTTTTCCCAACTCCAGGCTCTCCAATTAAAACAGGGTTATTTTTAGTTCTTCGGCTTAAAACCTGTATTACTCTTTCAATTTCGGTATCTCTACCAATCACTGGATCAAGTTTACCTTCTTTTGCCATATCAGTTAAATCTCGACTATATTCATCTAAATTTGGTGTATCACTATCAGATTTTTGACTTTGTTTTTGCATATTCTTTTCTCCACCTAATAGTTCTATTACTTCTTCTTTTAATTCATTAAGATTACCAGAAAGTTCAGCAATTATTCTTACTCCTACACCTTCTCCTTCTCTCATTAAACCAAGTAATATATGCTCTGTACCAATATAATTATGTCCCATTTTCCTGGCTTCATCCATAGATAAATTCAATACTTTTTTACTACGAGGTGTAAGACCGATTGAATCTGCTGCTTCATTTTTTCCCTCACCTATCATATCCATTACTTTATCTTTAACATTTTTTTCATTAATACCTTTTTCGTTAAGAGCTTTAGCTGCTATTCCCTGACCTTCTTTAACCAAACCTAACAATATATGCTCAGTTCCAACATAATTATGATTTAAATTTTTAGCTTCCTTTTCAGCAAGACTTAGTACTCTTCTTGCTCTTTCAGTAAATCGTCCAAACATAAATTATTCCTCCTTAGTATTTAAATATTTTTGTATTAATTTTGCTCTTTTTATGTCTCGATGTTCTGAATTAATTTCTTCCCCAAAAAACTTTTCTATATGAGCAGGTCTAATTAGAACCATTAATTTGCTTAATAAACCAGATTTAATATTATCTATTATTTCTAAATCTATACCAAGTTTTAAGTATGATAATAATTCTAAAGCTTCTTCATTATTTATCATGTGAGCATACTTTAAAGTACCATATGCTCTTTTTATTTTATCTATAAGAAAATTTTTATTTTCATTTAACAAACGCTTTCTAGCCTGTTTTTCCTGTTCTAATATTTGTAAAGTTACACTGGTTAAATTTTCTATTATATCTTTTTCATTTTGGCCTAAGGTAATCTGATTTGAAATTTGATAAATATTACCTGCTGAATTACTACCTTCACCATACAAGCCCCGAACAGCCAATCCAAGCTGAGATACAGCTCCTAACATTTTTTCAATATTATTGGTGATATTCAATGCAGGTAAGTGAACCATTACTGAAGATCTTAATCCAGTACCCATATTGGTAGGACACGCTGATAAATAACCCCATTTTTTTGAAAAAGCAAAGTTAATATTCTCCTCAAAAAAATCATCAATATTATCTGCAATTTTCCAGCATTCATCAAGTTGCAAACCGGGTTTTAAAATTTGTACTCTAAAATGATCTTCTTCATTTATCATAATACTAATATCTTCATTTTTATTTAGGAAAATACCTCTTTGATGATCTGAATTTGCATATGGAGGACTAATTAGATGTTTTTCAACAAGCACATTTTTATCCACTTTTTTTAATTTATTCATATCTATATAATCTAAATCAAATTTATTATCTTTATCTACTGTTTTATTTACCAGATCTATTACTTTATTTAAATCTTCAGAACTGCTTTGATGAGGAAAAGGCGTTTTTTCTATATTACGGGCTACTCGAATTCTACTGCTTATTACTATATCTGATTCTGGCCCTCCACCAGTTATCCATTTACTTAGATTATAAGAATTATTATTCATCTTGATCACCTCTAAGATCATCTTCAAGATCATGAATTTCATCTCTTAATTTGGCTGCTTTTTCAAAATTTTCTTTATCTACTGCTTTTTGCATTTCTTCTCTTAAATTTTCTATTTTTTTCTCAGTTCGCAATTTTCCACCACGTCTTTTTGGTACTTTACCAATGTGTTTATCACTTCCATGAATTCTTTTGGCAAGCCTATCTATTTTATCAGAAAACTGATCATAACATTCCGAACAACCAAACAATCCTTTTTCAGTAAACTCCTTATAACTCATTCCACAATTGTCACATTTTACTTCTTTTTGATTTGAAGGAATCGAATCTAGATTAGGATTTAGAATATCTGCAAGTAAATTTTGTATGGAAAAAGGATTATTACTAAAATCTAAATGGCCTGTTTCTTTTGCACAGTCTTCACAAAGATAGATTTCAGTTTTTTCTCCATTAATAATTTTTGTAAGATGAACTGTTGCTTCTTTTTCACCACATCTTTGACAGAGCATTTTATTCTTCCTCCTTTTCGTATTTCATAATAACCTCCAACATTGATTGCAAAATTCTACCTCTTATATAATCTCTATGAGGAAGATCAACACCAATAACTCTCCGATGTACAACCATTTCCATAATATGTTTTTCTCGTTCATTAATCAAGTTGTTTTCATAAAGTCTTTGGATAATTCCTTCTGCTTCATTTTGGGTAACCATCCCGTTTAATTTAGACAATATTTTTTTAAGAGCTTTATTTTCAGAATTCATTTTAACTTTGATAATTCTGATATAACCACCGCCACCTCGTTGACTTTCTACTACAAAACCTCTTTCAGAAGTGAATCTAGTATCTAATACATAATTAATTTGAGAAGGAGCACAATTAAATTCATCTGCCAATTTATTTCTTTTGATTTCTATTGTTCCTCTATATTTGTCCAATAATTTTTTTAGATGTCTTTCTATCTGATCAGATAGACTGGCCATAATCAACCCTCCTGTTTGTCTTTGACTATTTTTGACCTTCTACTTATATGATATCTTATTTAAATAAAAATGCAAGTCCTAATATGGATAATTATTTAATATCTAATATCGTATAATGAGTTATAGAAATATATACTCTTAAATCTGAAGTTTTACAATTCATCTATTTTCATTTTTATAAGCAAAACATAAAACCGCCATATTAATATGGCGGTACTAGTTCATAACGATTTTTTTCGTAATTCTTTTTTAATTTAAAATGTTTAATTGCCTCTTCAGTATAACGAGAACTGGAATTCCATAATAACCACTCACTTATACCTAGTTCCTCTACTGCTTTTATCTGTGCTATAACATCTTTAGCTTCATATTTATGATTTATTGAAAAATCTTGAAGCCATGGCCTTAAAGTCACTTTTGAATTTGTGTTTTTCAAAGCATCTTTCATACTATAATGAACTGTTTGATAAGGTTTAGTTTCTGGATTTTTTAAATTAAATACACCAGCTGAATAATGGGAAGGATAAACCATTGGGGATATAATATTTGCACTTTTACTTAATGATTCAAACTTCTGTCCAATGCTCATACCGTTTGAAATTGAAGTAACTAATCCAAAAATATCAATTGAAATTTTTTTATTATAACTATCTAATTCTTTATAAGCAGTTTCTACAAATTTATTAATAACTTCAATTTTTTCATTATGACTTTTATTAAAAACTGATGAACCATTTCTTAAAGATGGATATCTGATATAATCAAACTGAACTTCATCAAATCCTAATTCAAATGCCTCTTTTGCTAATTGAAAATTATATTTCCAGACATCCCTATTATCAGGATCAAGCCAATTAGAACTTTTTACTATTTTATAATCCTCATTATAAATTTTATTTATATTCTCTATTTTAAGTTCTTCACTATTTAACTTTAAATAATCTTTAGCTGATTTGTTCAAATCATTGCTTTCAAGACTAATTAAATCATTTACATTAAAATATTTTTTAACAAAATCTGATCCACTAAAAGGCCTTTTTATTGTTAAAGAATATTCTTCTTTATGTGAAGCCAGAATTTCATCTTTAAACACAACAATTCTTCCGATAGTATGTATATCATGTTTATCCAATAAAGCTAAAAGACTTTTAATATCTTTTATTTTTGATTTATTAGCTCCAATTTCATTAGCCAAAGGAACTTCTGAATTATAACTTAAATAACCAACATCATCCTTTATATCAATCACCATTGAATTTAGAACTGAATTATCAACTAACTCAATTAATTTATTCATACGTTCTGGCATACCGGCTACCCAACCAGTGACATAAATTCCTCTAACATTAAATTTAGGAGAAAATGGCTTAGCATATACAAAATTACTAGTTAAAATTGAAAATATAAGTAAAACAAAAATAATTAAAATAAAAAATTTTCTTTTATTCAAAATATACTAATACCTCCTTATATAAACCATTTTCTTTATTACAATTATAAAATATATATAATTTCTTTTAATTATTATATCATAAAATGAATTATTTTTCACAAATTTGTAATTACATATAAAAATGGCTCCCCGAGCAGGACTCGAACCTGCGACAAAGTGGTTAACAGCCACTCGCTCTGCCAGCTGAGCTATCGGGGAGCATTTATAAATTCTGGCAGCGATCTACTCTCCCACAAGGTCGCCCTTGCAGTACCATAGACGCTGGAGGACTTAACTTCTGTGTTCGAGATGGGAACAGGTGTTGCCCCTCCGCTATTGCCACCAGAAAGATATGAAATTATTAAGTATTCCTCACCATAACAATTTTTATACGCTTTTATCTGTTCCGTAAAAGGAAATGATTAAATAGTATTAACAATTAATATCATCATAATCATTTCTTAACTTTTACTACACATCTAAAAGCTAAAATTGTTAAAGTTTGTTATACTTAATAATTTCATTACCGTTTTTTATTGTAATAAAACTATTAAGTACAACAATAAAATCTTTTTTATGTTTCTGATTTTTATCAATTATACCTTTAAAGATGCATACAGAATGGAGATGAGATAAGTCCTCGACCTATTAGTACCGATCAGCTTAATGTGTTGCCACACTTCTACCTTCGGCCTATCTACCTAGTCATCTTCTAGGGGTCTTAACTCAATTAA
>Ga0209936_1000698_pt1 | contig 19662 bp, 13 predicted proteins | sample SalPonR1_A_D1_MG_FD_185694 | JGI IMG/M metagenome (GOLD analysis project Ga0209936, IMG submission 185694) | Salt pond soil microbial communities from South San Francisco under conditions of wetland restoration - Salt Pond MetaG R1_A_D1_MG... ... | reverse complement strand
CCCTAAAGTTGATGCTGTGGTAATGAGAATTATGGATATAATGTTTTCTTTTCCAGGAATATTACTTGCAATGCTTATAGTGGCTATGTTAGGGACATCCTTAAGAAATGTAACATTAGCTATCTCTATATGGTCAATACCAACATTTGCAAGATTAGTTAGAGGGGAAGCATTAAGTGTCAAACAAAATGACTATATAAAAGCCATTAAGTCTGTTGGAGCTGGAGATTTAAGAATTATATTTATTCATATACTACCAAATTGTGTTGCACCCATAGTAGTATACTCAACAATGAGAATGGCAACAGCAATACTATCTATAGCTTCTCTTAGTTACTTGGGAATAGGAGCCCAACCTCCATTATCAGAATGGGGAACAATGGTAGCGGCTGGGAGAGACTATATGTTTGACGCACCACATATGATAGTAGTACCAGGAGTAGCAATAATTGTCACTATGCTATGTTTCAACATCTTAGGTGATGTATTGAGAGATATACTTGATCCTAATTTAAGTGATAATTTTTAAATAAAAACAAATAAAGAGAGAGAGAGGGAATTTAAAATGAAAAAGGTAAAAAAATTATTGGTTTTTTTATTAGCAGTAGTATTAGTATTCTCACTAACAGCATGTGGTGGAGGAACGACTGCGCCAGTTGAAGAACCGGAAGAATCAGAAGAACCAGAAGCAGAAGAGACAGAAGGAGAAGAAGGTGAAGAAGAAGTAAGAACTGATTTGAATATGGTTGTTCAAGCTGAACCAGTTGGATTTAATCCACTTCAAACAAATGATAGTGCATCATCACGAATAAATGTTCAGATGTATGAAACTTTATTTGTAAGATCATTTGATGGACAAAGCTACGAACCACTTTTAGCTGAAAGTTATTCAAATCCTGATGATCAAACTTGGGTTATTAAACTTAAGGAAGGAATCAAATTCCACGACGGAACTCCTTTTAATGCTGAAGCAGTAAAATACAGCTTAGAAAGAATAATGGATCCTGAATATGGTTCAGCTAGAGCTTCTTTAATGGCATCAGTAGAATCAGTTAATGCATTATCTGAATATGAAGTTGAGATAAATACTAAGTTTCCAGACGGAGTTATGTTGGCAAAATTAGCTCATGCAAATGGAGCAATTGTATCGCCAACAGCAGAACAAGGACAAGATATAATGTCCGAACCAGTTGGAACAGGCCCATATAAATTCGTAGAATTTGTTTCAGGTTCTCATGTTAAACTTGAATCTAATGAAGAATACTGGGATGGAGCACCATTCATAAAAACTGTACAGGTTGACATAGTTCCTGAAATATCAACAGCTATATCAAAACTTGAAACAGGAGAATCAGATTGGTTTGAAGGTATAACTGCTGAACACTTATCTAGAGTAGAAAACATGTCTGGAGTAAAATTAATTTCTGAGCTTTCAGGAAGAGTAACATACTTAGGAGTAAGAGCAAACAGTTCAAAAACAGGATCTACAGAAGTAGCTGAAGTAAGAGAAGCAATATCTTACGCACTAGATAAAGAAGGATTTGTAGCTACTCAAAATGGATTAGCAATAGCATCAGACTCTTTAATAGGACCAAAAGTATTTGGATACACAGAAAATTCTGAAGATTATGGTACAGGATTCGATATGGATATGGCTAAGCAAATAGTTGAAGAAAACAACTTAGCTGATAAACCTATTCATATATTAGCATCCAACACATCTTTCTATCCAGAAATAGCAGAATGGACTCAGGCATCACTTTTAGAAGCAGGGTTTGAAACTGTAGAAATAGAAATGATGGAGTGGGGAGCATTCTTATCAGAAACAAAAGATGAAAATAGAATGGATTTATTCCCACTAGGATGGTCAAATCTTACAGGTGATGGATCAGAATTAGTATATCCAAACTGGCATTCAGATAACATAGGTGGCGGAGATAGATCATACTATCAAAATCCTGATTTTGAAGCATTCGTAGAAGAATCACAAATGACATTAGACATGGCTGAAAGATTAGAAGCATTAGATATGGCAAATAAAACAATAATAGAAGACAATGGAGTATATCCAATAATGCATTCAAACAATGTTTATGCATATGCAGAAGATCTTCAAAATGTTGAGATGGATCCAGGTGGAAACTTCTATATTAAATTAGTAACAAGAAAGTAGTAGGTAAATATGGGAAAATTGCTTGAAGTAACAGACTTAAAAGTAGGTTTTAGAATAGATGGAAAAGAATATCTTGCTCTTAGAGGAATAGATTTCGATCTAAATAAGGGCGAAACTCTTTGTATCGTTGGAGAGTCTGGCTGCGGCAAAAGCGTAACTTCCCTTGCTATTATGGATTTACTTCCCGTCAACGGTAGAGTCGTTGACGGGAGTATTAAATTCAAAGATGAAGAGCTTACAAGCCTTAGCAAGAAAAAAAGAAGAGAATTCAGAGGCAAAAAAATTGGAATGATTTTCCAAGAACCAATGACTGCACTTAACCCTCTTCTGAAAATTGGTTTTCAATTAAAAGAGGCATTAAAGCTTCATCAAGGAATTACTGGACAAGAGGCTACTGAGAAAGCAGTTGAGTACTTAGACAAGGTTGGAATTCCAGAGCCTAAAGCTCGTCTTAAACAATACTCTTACCAATTAAGTGGAGGATTAAGACAGAGAGTTATGATAGCAATGGTATTATGCGCAGAGCCGGATATAATAATTGCCGACGAACCGACAACAGCTCTAGATGTAACAATCCAAGCGCAAGTATTAAAATTATTGGAAGAACTAAAAAATGAATTGGAAATTGGAATCATATTAATAACTCATGATATGGGAGTAGTAGCAGAAGTAGCAGATAGAGTTTGTGTTCTCTATGCTGGAAATAAGTGCGAAGAAGGTACAGTAGATGAAATATTCAATGACCCAAAACACCCTTACACCAAAGGTCTTCTAGCATCAGTTCCAGATATTGATTCAGAGACTTTTGAAAACAATCCAATACCGGGAGTTTTTCCAACTATACAAGAAGAAATAGATGGATGTAGATTTAATACAAGATGTCCTGTAGCTAAAGATGCTTGTTTTAATGGAAAAAGAAAAATACCTTTAGTAAAATGCAGCAGTAATCATCACTATATATGTCATTTAGGAGCTGAATACTATGAAACAAAACTATGAAATATTAATGGAAGTAAAAAATTTAAAAAAATTTTATACTTTAAAAAGCGGAAAATTATTTGATAGAAAACTCAGATATGCACGTGCAGTTAATGACATAACTTTTAATATTTATAAGGGAGAAGTACTTGGTGTAGTTGGTGAATCTGGTTGTGGTAAATCTACCTTAGGTAGAACCTTAATACAAATGGATTCACCTACAGATGGAGAAATAATCTACAAAAACCAAGATATTACAAAAATACCTGAAAAAGACTTCAAAAAATATAAAAAAGAAATGCAGATGATATTTCAAGATCCTTTTGCTTCTCTAAACCCTAGACATAGAGTAGGTACTGCCCTTGAAGAAGTATTTAAAATACATACTGATTTAAATCATGAGGAAAGAAAAGAAGAAGTTACTAGACTTCTTAAAGAAGTTGGTCTTAAAGCAGAGCATTACAACTCTTATCCTCATCAATTTAGCGGTGGACAAAGACAGAGAATTGGAATATCAAGAGCAATAGCTTTAAATCCTGAACTAATAATATGTGATGAAGCTATTTCAGCACTAGATGTGTCGATTCAAGCACAAGTTTTAAATATTCTTAATGTGATTCAAGATAAATATGATCTAACATATTTATTTATAACTCACGATTTAGCAGTAGCAAAACACTTTTGTGATAGGATTATGGTAATGTACTTAGGACATATTATGGAAATGTGTAGTACAGAAGAACTCTTTCAAAATACTATGCATCCATATACAATATCTTTATTGATGTCGGCACCTAGACCAAATGTAAAAAAAGAAAGAGAACAGATTATTTTAGAAGGAGAAGTACCAAGCTTGGTTAACCCGCCAAAAGGATGTCCTTTTAACACTAGATGCCCTAAAGCTAAAGATATTTGTTTTGAAAAAGTCCCTGAATACAGAGAAATATCTAAAGGACACTACATTTCATGTCACTATCCTGTAGAAGATGGAAAACTAAAGTAATAGTGAAACTAATATAAGGAGAAGATTTAATGGATTTTAATACCCTATATCAACCATACACTTCAAATAGATATACACAAGTAGCAGCCAAAGGTATGGTAGCGACATCCCAACCATTAGCAGCAAATGCAGGTTTAGATATTCTAAAAAAAGGTGGTAATGCAGTAGACGCAGCCATAGCTACGGCAGCTTGTTTGACTGTAGTAGAACCTACTTCCAATGGAATAGGTGGAGATAGTTTCGCTTTAGTATGGATAAAAAAAGACAAGCATCTTTACGGAGTTAACGGAAGTGGAAAAGCACCTAAAGACATTTCAGCAGAAAAAGTAAAAGCCAAAGGCAATGAAAAAATGCCTAAATTTGGATGGACACCTATTATGGTGCCTGGAGCTCCAGCAACTTGGGCAGCACTTTCTGAAAAATTTGGAAATCTTAGCTTAGAAGAAACCCTAGCACCAGCTGTAGACTATGCATTAAATGGTTATCCAATATCACCGATACTTGGATACTTTTGGAAAAGAGGTTTTAATAAATACTTAAAAGAATTTAAAGGTGACCAATATAAAGAATGGTTTAATACCTTCGCACCAGATGGTAGACCTCCAGAAGTAGGAGAAATAATAAAATTGAAAAATCACGGCGAAACTTTAAAAGAAATCGGTAGAACTAATGCTGAAAGTTTCTATAGAGGAAAACTCGCTGAAAAAATAGATGAATCATCAAGAAAACACGGTGGATACCTTAGAAAAGAGGACTTAGAATCTTATGAAGTTCAATGGGTAGACCCAATAAAAGTTGACTATAAAGGCTATGATATATGTGAAATCCCACCAAACGGACAGGGAATAGTAGCACTTATGGCTCTTAATATACTAAAAGGATATGAATATAAGGAAAAAGACTCAGTAGACACATACCATAAGCAATTTGAAGCTATAAAACTAGCATTTGCCGATGGCAAAAAGTATATCACCGATCCAAAATATATGAATGTAAAATCGGAAGACATGCTTGATGAAAAATATGGAGAAGAAAGAAGAAGCTTAATAGAAGACACTGCTGGAAATCCAGACCCAGGCACTCCTCCTTCAAGTGGAACGGTATATCTATGTACTGCTGACAGTGAAGGCAACATGGTATCCTTTATACAGAGCAACTACATGGGCTTTGGCTCAGGAATAGTAGTAGAAGATACTGGTATAGCTCTACAAAACAGAGGAGCAGATTTTTCTTTAAAAGAGGAAGATCACAACTACTTAGAACCAGGCAAAAAATCTTATCATACTATCATTCCAGGATTTATAATGAAAGACGGAGATGCTGTAGGACCTTTCGGTGTAATGGGTGGATACATGCAGCCACAAGGTCACCTACAAGTAGCAATGAATCTAATAGATTTTGACCTAAACCCTCAAATGGCACTAGATGCACCAAGATGGCAGTGGATGTCGGAGAAAAAATTCACTGTAGAACCTAACTTCCCAAAATATTTACTTAGAGGACTAGAAGAAAAAGGCCACGAAATTATTACAAAAAATAACTCTGATATTTTCGGTAGAGGTCAAATAATCATTAAAAAAGGTGAAGCATACTTCGGCGGTACGGAATCAAGAACTGATGGATCAATAGCTATGTACTAAAAAAGCTTGGCGCTTAGTACACCAGGGAAGAGTCTTTTATATAACTATCTTTAATGTCATTCAGAGGCTAAGCCGAAGGATTTATGAATTTGCAATGCAGAGTAAAACGAAGCATCTTATGATCCCTAAAAATTCTTCCTATAATATATATAAAACAAACAAATCCCCTTAAGAGGGGATTTGTTTGTTTTTATATTAAAAGTATTGTAACAAATATAAATTTAAAACAAATTTGTTATTATTTTATAATAAGGGTATATTAATAATACAGAAAAATATATTTATATATTTAAAAACCTGAAAATAAAAAAGTTGCAATTAAATTAATAGAATCTTAAAAAGGAGTCTAGTATATTATGATTAATAAAAGATCAAGCGGTATATTGATGCATATAACTTCTTTACCAGGCAAATATGGTATAGGAGATTTTGGAGAAGAAGCATATAGATTTGTTGACTTTCTAGTTAAATCAAAACAAAAGAATTGGCAGATTCTACCTTTAGGGGTCACTGGATATGGAGACTCACCTTACCAGTGCTTTTCAGCATTTGCAGGAAATCCTTATTTTATAGATTTAAATGAATTTCTTGAGAGAGGCTTTCTTAAAGAACAGGATTTACATGATTCATTTTTTGGTAGCAATCCTTATAAGATTGACTATTCCTCTCTATATAAAAATAAAATGTTAATACTGAAAAAGGCTTATAAAAATGGATATGAAGATGTAAAAGAAGAGCTGCATAACTTTTACAGGGAAAAGGAAGACTGGCTAAGGAACTTTGCCCTTTTTATGTCAATTAAACATCATTACAACAATGAATCTTGGATAAAATGGGATGAAGAATATAAGGAATTCGATTCAGAAAAAGTAAAAGCATTTGAAGCAGAACACCAATCAGATATTTTCTTCTGGGTATTCACACAATATTATTTTTTGAAACAGTGGAAGGAGCTTAAAAAATATGCCAACGATAATGGGGTAAATATTATTGGAGATTTACCGATTTATGTTTCAGAAGACAGTGCGGACCTATGGGCCAACTCTAAATTATTTAAACTAAATGAAGACATGAAACCTATAACTGTTGCAGGAGTGCCTCCTGATGCTTTTTCATCAACAGGACAATTGTGGGGAAATCCTATATATAATTGGAAAAATATGGAAAACAATCAGTACAACTGGTGGGTTAAGAGAATCAAATTCTCTTTTGAATTGTATGATAGATTGAGAATAGATCACTTCAGAGGATTTGAATCTTATTGGGAAGTAGAGTATGGAGCTGAGAATGCTATAAATGGAAAATGGGTGAAAGGACCTGGAATGAAGCTCTTTAATAGAATTAAAGAAGAGTTAGGGGATTTGGATATTATAGCTGAAGATTTAGGCTTTTTAACTGAAGAAGTCTACCAGTTAATCAAAAACTCCGGCTTTCCAGGTATGAAAGTATTACAATTTGCCTTTGATCCAAGGGAAGAAAGTGACTATCTACCGCACAACTATAATCAAAACAGCGTTGTATATACTGGAACCCATGACAACGAGACAACTGTAGGTTGGTTTGACAGCATTGCAAAAGAAGATTTTCTTTACGCTGTAAGATATTTGAAACTGAATTATGATGAAGGCCTTCACTGGGGATTTGTTAGAGGAGCCTGGAGTTCAGTATCCAATCTAGCAGTAGCCCCAATGCAGGATTTTTTAGGATTAAACAACTCAGCAAGGATGAACAAGCCTTCAACAAATAAAGGTAATTGGACTTGGCGAGTAGATAAAAGAAAACTAACAGATGAACTAGCTCTAAAAATCGCTAATTTAACACAACTTTATAAAAGATAACAATAAGAATTCTAGATTTTCACCTCATAGACTACAGATTCGTAAGGTCTTAGTTTCAAGGAAGATAAATTAGTAGAGCTATCATGGTAATTACTAATGATAGTTCCAACCACCTTTTCATCAAAAGACCTTTCTAATGTCTTGGCTGTAAAATTTGACACCACTAGTAATGAGGTGTTTTTATCATAGCGCTTATAGCTGTAAACCTGTGTATCCTCTAAATTTACCAGCTTATGCTTTCCGTAGACTATAATATGGGAGTAATCACTACTTCGTCTAAGTTTGATTAACCTTTGGTAGTGATAAAACACTGATTCAGAATCTTCAAGAGCTGATTCAGCATTGATGAAACTGTAGTTGTCATTCATTTTAAGCCATGGCTTTCCTGTAGAGAATCCTCCATTGGATTTATTAGTCCAATGCAAAGGTGCTCTAGCATTGTCTCTTGAAAAAGGACGTATGATATCAAGAGCTTCTTCATCAGATAGATTTTCGTCATTTGTTAAAATATCATACTTATGATGATCCAGTAAATCATCATATTCATCGATTGAGTCGTAATATGTATTTGTCATACCCATCTCTTCTCCCTGATAAATATAAGGGGTCCCTCTCATGAAGTGGAGGGTGGTAGCCAGCATTTTTGCGCTTTGGATACGATAGGTACTGTCATTGCCGAAGCGAGAAACTGCTCTAGCCTGATCGTGGTTTGACCAGTATAGACTATTCCATCCTTGGTTGTAAAGATCTTCCTGCCATTTTGTCATTATTTCTTTAAACCTTACTAAATCTAGATCTTTCTTAGCTAAAAAGTTATCATCTTTGTCCAAATCCATATGTTCAAATTGAAAAACCATCCCTAATTCATTACGATTAGGATGGGAGTATAATTTACCTTCGAAGGTAGTAACCAAAGGTGTTTCACCGACAGTCAATACATCATAGTGGCTTAACACTTTATCATTAATTTCTCTAAGATATTGATGAACAATTGAGTGATTTGCAAAATGATCTATTCCTATTACACCGATATCATCTAATCCACCATCAGGATAATCAGAAGGCTTACCTATTAGATTGATTACATCCATCCTAAAACCACCAATACCTTTATCCAACCAGAAAATCATAATATCGTGGACAGCCTTTCTGACCTGGGGATTAGCCCAATTTAAGTCAGGCTGTTTTTTGCTGAAAAGGTGCAGATAACATTCGCCGGTTTTTTCATCTAATTCCCAAGCACTTCTTGTAAACCATGAACCCCAATTGTTAGGCATATCACCATTGGGTTTTGGTTTTTTCCAAATATACCAATCTCTTTTATCATTATCTAGAGAAGAACGAGATTCGATAAACCAGGGATGCTCGTCGCTGGTATGGTTCACTACTAAATCCATAACAATTTTTATACCTCGTTTATCCCCTTGGGCTACAAGATCTTCAAAATCCGACATGTTTCCATATTCAGGAGCTATAGACATATAATCGGATATATCATAACCGTTATCATCCATTGGAGAAGTATAGATTGGACTCATCCAAATTACATTTACCCCCAGCTTTTCCAGGTAATCAAGTTTTTCAATAACACCTCTCAAATCACCAATACCATCTCCATTGGAATCCTTAAAACTCTTAGGATATATTTGATAAACCACGGCATCATGCCACCATTTTTTTTCCATTTCATTAAACCTCCTTTCCTTAATCTTAGCTATTAGTTATAAATAATGCAAGATATAAAAAAAATAACTTGATTAAATGAAACCGGTTTCCTATAATAAATATAAGAGTAAGGAGATGATGATTTGAGAAAAAACAATAAAGACTATAAAAAAAGAATAACTCAAACCTATTACGAACTCTATCCTGGATGTGATAATGAACTAGATAATCTTTTTTCTATTCTTGAAAAATATAAATCCCAACGCAATACTGATCTAATAAAAAGGGACATGGAAGGCACCAACTGGATCCATTCATCTAAAACAGTTGGTATGATGCTTTATGTTGATAGGTTTTCTGATGATATAAAGGGATTAATAAATAAATTAGACTATCTGGTAGATCTTGGTATCACATTAATCCATTTGATGCCGGTTCTCAAACCTAGAGCGGGAGAAAATGATGGTGGTTATGCGGTGCAAAATTATCGTGATATTGACCCAAGAATAGGAAGCTTAGATGATTTTATGAAAATGGTGGATCACTTTCATCAGAAAGGTATAAGAATATGCATTGATTATGTTATCAACCATACTTCTGATGATCATGAATGGGCCCTTAAGGTAAAATCAGGAGAAGAAAAATACCAAGATTATTATATTATGTATGATGATGAAGTTATACCACGGCAGTTTGAAAAAACCTTACCGGAGGTTTTCCCTAAGGTTTCACCTGGAAATTTTACCTTTAATAAAAATCTAAACAAGTGGATTATGACAACATTTTACAACTATCAATGGGATCTTGATTACAGAAACCCTCATGTTTTTCAAGAAATGGTAGAAAACCTTCTTTTCATGGCAAATTCAGGTGTGGATTTGATAAGATTGGATGCTATACCCTATATATGGAAAGACTTAGGTACTGATTGTCGAAACTTATCCCAAGCCCACATGATTCTTTCCCTTTTTAGACAGATTATATCTTACTGTGCACCCTCAACAGCCCTTTTGGGAGAAGCTATAATTGAACCAGACCTTATAGTAAAATATTTTGGTTCAGAAGATAGACCTGAATGCCATGTCCTATATAACGCTTCTTTTATGGTTGAAATATGGAATAGTTTAGCAACAAGAGATGCCAGACATCTAGCCCTTATGCCGGAGTACAACCTGCTATCAGATACAAGCTGGATCAATTATGCAAGATGCCATGATGACATAGGATGGGGGTTAGATTTGGACAAGACAAGATCATTAGGATTTGATCCTAAGGCACACAAACAATTCCTTATTGATTTCTATTTAGGTGTATTTGAAAATAGTTTTTCAACTGGAGAATTATATGAATTTAATCCTAGAACAAAAGATGCAAGAAATTCCGGAACATTAGCCAGCTTGGCAGGACTTGAGAAAGCCATAAACTTAAATGATAATTACCAGCGAGAATTATCTATCAAACGCATAAATTTAATCAATGCCTTGTATTTACTTAAAAAAGGTATACCTATGATTTATAGTGGTGATGAATTGGCTCAGTTGAATGATTACAGCTATAAAGAAGAAATTGATAAAAGAAATGATTCCAGATGGTTGCATAGACCAAAGATGAAATGGCATCTTCTTGAGGAAATTGATAAGCCCCTTACTGCTGTAAGCCAGGTATACAATAATACAAAAAAGCTTATAGAATTGAGAAAAAATCTGAGTAGAAATAGTTTTATTAATAAAGAAAGCATTTTACATCAAAGAAATCCTCATATATTGATTTTTGAGCAGAGAATCGAAAAAAACAATAGGAGAATACTGCTGTGTTTTAATTTTTCAGAGGACAGACAGTGGTTTTATACTTCTGATTTGAAGCGCTATGGCATTGAAGGTGAGTATTTGGAGATGTTACAGGGAAAAACAATATCCTTTGATAAGGAAAGAATTTTAATGGGACCATATGAATTTTTTGTAATAAGATAACCTTTTCCTAAAAAAGACTTGCTTTTATGTAACCGGTTTCCTATAATATAAATATAGAGATAATTGTTATCCTATAAGTAGTTTATTTAATTGAAGGAGGCACAAATGAAAAGAATATTAGTAGTATTATTAACCTTATCACTCTTGGTAGCAGTGGTTGCGGGATGTTCTTCAGAGCCTGCTGAAGAAGATCAGGCAGTTGTAATCTATCAAAACAAAGTGGAAATTCATGATCAATTGACAGCTTTTGCTGAAACCTACAAAGAAGCAACAGGCAAAGAAGTCATTGTTAAGACTTCAGGTGGAGATTCACCTTATGCTGAAGCATTAAGGGCGGAGTTCCAATCAGACAGACAACCTGACATATTTGTTATCGAAGGTATGGGCGGTTACAACACATGGGAATCAAAACTTCAACCTTTTGAAGAAGAAGAATGGATGGAGTTTACAGACCTTGAATTTGTTGTAGACGGAAAAATCATTGGTTTCCCAGTTGCTGTTGAGGCATGGGGAATGGCTTACAATGAAGACATGTTGGAACAAGCAGGAGTAGATCCATCCACCTTAACATCACAAGAGGCTTATCGTGCCGCTTTTGAAAAAATAGACGGCATGAAGGATGAACTAGGCATAAGCTCAGTAGTAGCTATGGCAGCTGGTCCTGATATGAGATGGGTAACAGGATTGCATAACTTCAACGGCTACTTATCAGCAGGATTACCATACGGCGACACTACAGTTTTAGATAAGCTAAACAATGGTGAAGCTGATATGGATCGTCTAACAGAGTATGCTGACTGGGTAGAACTGCTATTTGAATATGCTGACCGTACTGTCCTTTTGACTGGAAACTACGATTCTCAAGTTAGTCAATTTGGAACTGAAAAAGCAGCATTTATCCATCAAGGAAACTGGATAGACCCTTGGCTTGAAGAAAACGGCGTTGATTTCCCTATGGCATTTGCACCTCATGCATCAGTTAAAGGAACCCACGAGAGTATATTTATTGGTGCTCCATCATTCTATGTAATAAATAGTGAAAGCACTAATCAGGAAGCAGCAAGAGAATTTTTGAACTTCATGGTTACAGAAGAAGCTGGCCATAAGTACATGGTAGAAGAAGCTAAAATGGTACCAGCATTTAGTAATGTAAACTTAACACCTTCTACCCCACTTTCTGCAAACGTTGTAGAATGGATGAAAAAAGATGCCAAGTATACTTGGTTACAAAACGACATGCCTGATGGTTTTGGAATGGGAACTATCGCACCAATATATGAGGCATTTGCAAAAGGCGACATTACAAAAGCTCAGTTCATAGAGCAAATTGTAGGAAAGATAGAAGAAATAGAGTAACATATCAAATTTTAAAAAGGGTGTAGCTTCAAATGCACCCTTTTTTCATAATATTATTGATAAGATAGAAAAGAGGTAGATTATGAACAAACGTATAAAGGACAATTTAGTTTTTTGGTTGTTTCTAGCACCGGCGCTTTTTTCTTTTCTAGTGGTTGTAATTATCCCGTTTTTTATGGGTTTATATTATTCAATGACAGACTGGACAGCTGTCGCAGGACTGGAAGCCAATTGGGTAGGGTTCAAAAATTATGAAGACATGTTTTCAGATTTGGCTTTTAGGTATTCATTTATTAGGACTTTTTTATTTAGTGTATTAAGTGTTATTACAATTAATGTAATAGCATTATTCTTTGCTTTTCTAGTTACTCGTGAAATACGATTTAGAAATTTTTATAGAGCAGGATTTTTTATACCAAACCTAATAGGTGGTCTGGTTTTAGGTTATATTTGGCAATTTATTTTCAAAGAGGTAGTTCCAGCTATAGGAGGATTATTAGGAATTAACTTCATTGAAAATCTTCTTTTACTGGCAGATCCAAATTTAACATTGATTGGACTCATAATGGCATTTACATGGCAGTATGCTGGGTATATTATGATGATTTATGTGGCTGCTCTTTTAAACGTACCCCAAGAATTACTTGAAGCAAGTGAAATTGACGGAGCAAATTTTTGGCAAAAACTTCGAAATATTACCATACCAATGATAGCTCAAGCATTCACCATAACATCATTTCTGACACTGGTTAATTCTTTCAAACAATACGACATCATAGTTGCACTTACAGCTGGTGGACCTACAGATATATACAAAGGCGAAGTTGTTAATTCCACAGAGCTCCTGGCAGTTCATATATACAATATTGCCTTTAAATACAATAAAATGGCACAAGGGCAAGCTAGAGCAATTATATTTTTCTTAGTATTATCAGTTGTATCTATAGCCCAGGTTTATTATAATAAACAGAAGGAGATTGAAATGTAATGGAATCTAAAAATAAATATATTAAAATATTACTGCAAATTGTAACAATATCATTTTTTCTAGTTACCTTATTTCCTTTTTTTGTTGTAATTGTTAATGCAGCAAAATCCTCACTAGAAATAATTACAGAACCAATAGCATTTCCAGAACACTGGACTCAGTTATTTGCAAATATAAAAGAGATATGGACAAGTCCTAATATAAGATATGCTTCAAGTGTATATTCATCTATTATTATCACAAGCATTTCCCTGCTTACTATATCCATATTTTCAGCTATGGCGGCATGGGTTCTGGTTAGAAGAAAGACTCCAATATCAACAGTTATTTTTCTCCTTTTTATAAGTGGATTAATCATACCTTTTCAGGTTGTTATGTTTCCTCTAATCGCTCTTTTTAGAATGATAAACGAAACCCTTGGAATCAGACTGTTAAGGGAGTATCACGGAATGATTTTTGCTTATATAGGTTTTGGAGCTCCTCTTGCAGTATTTATGTTTCATGGATTTATCAAATCAATACCCCTAGAGTTGGAAGAAGCTGCCTTACTTGATGGTTGCTCAAAACCTCAGATTTTCTTTAAGGTTATTATGCCAATTCTAAAGCCAATTTTTGTAACTATTAGTATACTTAATGCTATTTGGATATGGAACGACTTCCTACTTCCATCTTTGATACTTGGTATAGGACAGGATGTACAGACCATTCCCCTTGCTATAGCCAATTTTGCAGGATCCTTTGTTAAGAAATGGGACTTGATAATGACAGCTGTTCTTATGGCAGCAGCACCGATTATTGTAGGATTTATAATAGCACAAAAACATATTATAAAAGGCATGGTTTCGGGGTCAATCAAATAATAATATTAGTAGGAGATTAAAGTGAAAAAAATTACAATAAATGAAATAGCAAAACGTAGTGGTGTATCAAAAGCAACAGTATCAAGGGTTATAAATAACTCAAAACCTGTGAGTGATGAAGTTCGTCAAAGAGTAATGACAGAAATAGACAAAGCTAATTTCGTACCCAATGCCCTTGGAAGAAGTTTATCTCTAAAGAAATCCCATCAGATTGGAGTTATCATACCAGACTTAGCAAACCCAGTTTTCTCAAGAATCATAGCTGGCATGGAATCCTATATTCGGTCCGAAAACTACTCTTTACTTATTACTGCTACGGATTTCAACATAGATACAGGCATTAAGCACATACAAATATTAAATGAAAAGGCAATAGACGGTTTGATTTTTCTAGCCGGAGCTATGAATGAAGAATTAATAAAGGAACTTAAAGCTTTTCATAAGCCTGTTGTTGTGATTGGATCGGATCTTGATAGCGATACTATACCTATAATAGAAATAGATAATAAAAAAGCTGCTTGTGATGCTGCTAACTATCTTATTTCTTTAGGACATAAAAAAATTGCTATGATTCGTGGTCCATTAAGCGATCGTTACGCAGGTAAAGAGAGATTTTTAGGATATCAAGAGGCATTGATAGAGAAGGGTATTTATCAAAAAAACTTTGTGGTGGAAGGCAAGTATTCCTTCGGTCATGGATATCAAGGGATGAAGGCCTTACTGGTTAAAAAGCAATTACCTACTGCAGTTTTTTGTGCAAATGATCTTATGGCTGTAGGAGCTATGAAATGTTCCATAGACAATGGATATAAGGTTCCAGAAGATATCTCCTTTATTGGTTTTGATGACGTGGAGATTGCCAGAATGTATAACCCCACCCTTACTACAATTCATCAACCTTTTGAAGAAAAGGGTTTGCAAGCTACTAAAAAGATTATAAATATGATTAAAGATCAAAATGATAAAAAAGTATCGGAAAAATCAGATATTATAGTTCTTCCTCATGAGTTGATTGTGAGGCAAAGCACAGTGGATATAAGCAGTTAATTGGAGGAGGTTTTATGATTTCAGTACTATGTATAGGAGAAATGCTTATAGATTTTATGGGATCAAAAAAAGATAGTAATCTTGCTGAACAAGAGTCCTTCATAATGAAGCCAGGAGGTGCACCAGCCAATGTGGCATGTGTCATTGGTGAATTAGGAGGCAGTTGTTATTTTTACGGTTCAGTAGGAAGGGACGGATTTGGTGATTTTCTAGAAAAAACTCTAAAAGATTACAATGTAAAGACCAAATGGTTGAAGAAATCTAATATTCCAACTACACTGGCTTTTGTCTCCGTTGACAGCCAAGGAGAGAGAGATTTTGTTTTTTATCGTGGAGCAGATGGAGATGTATCAATGACAAGCATTGAAAATTTTCAAGAAGAAAATATTAAAATAGTCCATTTTGGAGCTGCTACTGGATTTTTAGAAGGCAATCTAAAAAACACATACATTCAACTACTAAATACAGCAAAGAAAGAAGGATATTTCATATCCTTTGACCCAAACTATAGAGATGCATTCTGGTCAGAAAAACCTGAAGTATTTAGAAAATCCTGTGATGAATTCTTAAGATTGGCAGATATTATAAAACTAAGTGAAGAAGAAGCTTTTCTTATATCAAAAGTCAATAATGAAAAAGATATGATTTCATATTTTCGAAATAATTATAAAGCTACTTTTGCTGTTACTATTGGAAGCAGAGGGGCTCTAGTTTTTAATAAAGAATGGAAAATGACAATACCTGCACCTAAGGTTAAAGTAGTTGACACTACCGGCGCCGGAGATGGATTTATAGGAGCACTTCTATATGAACTTAGTAATACAGAGAAACCCTACAGCATAGTTGCTTCAAGAACTGAAATGAAGAAATATATAGAAAGGGCAAATAGGGTAGCTTCTAATATTTGTACAGAATTAGGTGCTTTATCGGCATTGAAAACAAAAATCAATATTTTATAGAGGCTTGAGGAGGTAAATGTATATGGCAAATTTAAAGCTGGAAAAAGTAAACAAGATTTTCCCAAATGGATTTCAGGCAGTTAAAGATTTTGGACTTGATATTCCAGACAAGGAATTTATGGTATTTGTTGGACCTTCCGGATGTGGAAAAACAACAACTCTTAGGATGATAGCAGGACTCGAGGATGCAACAGATGGAAAAATATATATTGGGGACAAATTAGTCAACGATATATCGCCGAAGGACAGAAATATAGCTATGGTATTTCAAAATTACGCTCTTTATCCCCATATGACTGTTTATGACAATATGGCGTTCGGATTAAAACTCAAAAAAACACCAAAAGATGAAATAAAAGAAAGAATTACTAAGTCAGCTACAATATTAGGAATAGAATCACTCCTAGATCGTAAACCAAAGCAGCTCTCAGGAGGACAGAGACAGCGTGTTGCCCTAGGTAGAGCAATTGTGCGTAAGCCTGAAGTATTCCTGATGGATGAACCACTTTCAAATTTGGATGCTAAACTTAGAGTGCAGATGCGTACAGAATTGATAAAGCTACACAGTGATCTGGAGACCACATTCATCTACGTAACTCACGACCAGACGGAAGCTATGACTATGGGAACTCGAATCTGTGTTATAAACGAAGGAGAAATTCAACAGGTAGATAAACCAAGGACTATATATAATTATCCTTCAAATATATTTGTTGCAAGCTTTATCGGGACACCTCAAATGAACTTCTTTGATGGTGAAACCCTAGACACACCGGATATTAAAGTTGAGGGATGTACTATGGCTTTGAATTCAGTTTTAGTGGATCGTGTAAAAAATGACAATCTATACAACAAGCCTTTTAAACTTGGTATAAGACCTGAAGACATACATTTAAGTACAGGAGAAAAGGGAATAGATGGAGTAGTAGAAGTAACAGAACTACTAGGAAGCGACCTTAATATTTATTTTAAAATTAATGAAAAACAATATATCATGAAAACAGACTCTTCAAAGAATTATAATTTTGGAGATAAGATTAAAGTTATTTTCGATTCTGAAAAAATTCATTTATTTGATTTAGAATCAGAAAAATCACTTTACTATTAAGACAATAATATTCTTAGGAGGAAAGCTTCATGTGGAAATTGATAAGAAACACATATGATCCCTCAAAACAAATGGTGGAAGAGAGTTTGTTTACAATAGGGAACGGCTATATTGGATTGCGTGGATGCTTTGAAGAAGGATATCCTCAAGGTGATAGTATTCGGGGAACATACATCAATGGACTTTATGATCGTGTACCTATGATTCATGCAGAAAAGGCTTTTGGTTTTCCAGAAATTCAGGATAAACAACCAAGGATTGTAGATACACAAACCTGTAAGGTATATTTAGATGGAGAAAAGGCACAACTTAATGAAGGTAAGTATGAAGACTACTACAGATGGCTAGACTATAAAAGAGGAGAATCAGAGCGAGGATACACATACAGGACAAAATCCGGAAAGACAGCAAAGCTCAAGTTCAATCGAATGGTTTCATTGAAACACCTGAATCATGTTATTTATGAAGTTGAAGTTGACTACCATGGTGATATTGAGTTAAAAAGTGTTATATATGGAGATGTTGAAAATTATACCTCCCCGGGAGACCCAAGAATAGGCCAAGGACATACAAAATTGATGGACTTGGTATCTATTGAGAGCTTTGATGACTACCAGTATTGTCTACTCAGAACCAAAAGTACGGAGATTGACCAAGTTACAGTTATTAGACACCATGTAGATTCAGATTACGAATACGCAATCTCCTCAAGTTTTAAGTATAAGAGAATAGAAACCATAATAAAAGGAACGGAAAAGCTGGTATTATTAAAATCCGTAGTTTTTACAGATGGCATTAGATTTGATGACCCTTTGAAAGAAGCTAAAAAACTATCTGAGAATTTTAAGGACTGGAGATATAAGGATTACATGAAAGATCAGATTAAATTTCTTGAAAAGTTTTGGAAAGAATCTGATATTGTTATTGAGGGAAATCCATCGGACCAGACTGCTTTGCGGTTCAAACTTTTTCAAATGTTACAATCCATTGGTAAAGATGGCTTTTCTAACATTTCAGCAAAAGGATTATCTGGAGAAGGATATGAAGGGCATTACTTCTGGGATACTGAGATTTATGTACTGCCGGTTCTGATGTTTAATCAACATGAAAGTGCAAAAAAATTACTATCCTACAGATATCGTATACTACCGGAAGCCAGAAAGAGAGCAAAAATCCTTGGACATAGAAAAGGAGCTGCCTACCCATGGCGAACAATTTCCGGTATAGAGGCTTCGGGTTACTTTCCTGCTGGGACTGCCCAATATCATATAAATGCAGATATTGCATATACATTTATTCAATATCACCTGTATACTAATGACTGGACATTTATGGTTAAAAAAGGTGCAGAAGTAATTTTTGAAACAGCTAGGATATGGCTTGAAATAGGTCATTATTATAAGGGATACTTTCAAATACATGATGTAACAGGACCAGATGAATACACTGCTATTGTCAATAATAATTACTACACAAATTCAATGGTTAAATACCATTTGTACTGGGCCAATAAAATATATGAAGAATTATTGAAATTAAAAGATAAAAACCTTAAGATATTAGCTCAGAAAATGCTGGAAAGAATAGAATTTAAAAAAGAAGAAGGAGAAAAAATGGCACTGGCCTCAGAAAAAATGCTGTTGCCCTTCGATAGTGAGTTAAATCTTTACGCTCAAGATGATTCCTTCTTAAGCAAACCTATATGGCCATTTGAAGAGGAAGCTTATTCAAAAAGACCACTTTTATTGCATTATCATCCTTTGACTATATACAGACATCAAGTCCTTAAGCAAGCAGACACAGTTCTTGCTCATTTTATGCTTGAGGATTATGCTAGTAATGATCATATTAAAAATGCCTACCACTACTACGAAAAGCTAACTACCCACGACTCTTCCCTATCTAGTTGTGTTTATGGAATAATGGCATCTAAATTAGGTATGGATAAAAAAGCTTATGACTATTTCATAAAATCAATAAATTTGGACTTAGAAGATACCCATAAGAACACAAAGGATGGTCTTCATATGGCCAATATAGCTGGAACTGCTCTCAGTGTGGTGGCAGGATTTGCAGG
>Ga0209936_1000695_pt1 | contig 19713 bp, 17 predicted proteins | sample SalPonR1_A_D1_MG_FD_185694 | JGI IMG/M metagenome (GOLD analysis project Ga0209936, IMG submission 185694) | Salt pond soil microbial communities from South San Francisco under conditions of wetland restoration - Salt Pond MetaG R1_A_D1_MG... ... | reverse complement strand
ATGCGCGGCAGGCTAGCACCCGCTGACCGCCGCCGGGGCCGCGCTGGGGGCCGAGCTCAGTCCTCCGGCACGACGACGGGAAGCTCGCCGTCGTCGAACGCCTCGCGGACCGCGACGACGACCTGCGGATCGAACTGCGTGCCGGCTTGGGCCTCGAGCTCCGCCATCGCGGCGGCCGGCGGGCGCGCCGCCTGGTGGCTGCGGTGGTAGGTCATCACGTCGAACGCGTCGACCGCCGCGACGATCCGCCCTTCGAGCGGGATCGCCTCGCCCGCCAGTCCGGCCGGATAGCCGCCGCCGTCCCAGCGCTCGTGGTGCGTGAGCGCGACGGACGCCGCGAGCCGCAGCAGCGGCGCGTCGCCGCCGGTCAGGAGGCGGTGGCCGACGGCGGGGTGCGTTCGCACGACGGCCAGCTCCTGGGGCGTGAGCCGGCCCGGCTTCAGCAGGATCCCGTCCGGAACGGCGATCTTACCGACGTCGTGAAGCCTGGCGGCACGGACCAGCAGGGCGCGCCAGGCGGGATCGACCCCCAGCCGGGCCGCGACGAGCTCCGCGCCGCGGGCCACCCGCCAGACGTGCCGGCCGGCCTGGTCGTCGCGGTACTCCGCGACGAGGGCCAGGCGGGCCAGCGTCTCGACGTGCGCCCGCTCGAGCTCCAGGGTGCGCTCGCGCACCAGCAGCTCCAGCCGGTCGTTCTCGTTCTGGAGCCGTAGGTGGAACGAGCGCGCCTCGAGCAGGTTGTGGATGCGCAGCAGCACTTCGGCGCCGCGCACCGGCTTGGTGAGGAAGTCGCGCACGCCGGACGCCAGGGCGCGCTCCCGCAGATCGGGGCGCTCGTCGGCGGTGAGCATCAGGACCGGCAGATAGCCCGGCATCAGCGGACGGAGCGCGCGCAGCACCTCGAGACCGTCCATCACCGGCATGTGGAAGTCGGTCACCACCAGGTCGGGCCGCACTTCGCGGAAGCGCTCGACGGCCCCGACCGGGTCGTTCAGCGTGTGCACATTCCGGTAGCCGGCCCGCGTCAGGATGCTGCGCAGCACGACGAGGTTCGCTTCCTCGTCGTCGATCACGAGGATCGTCATGCGTTTCAGGTCGTCGGACACGAGGGCAGGATAGCGTCCGGGGCGGGCGTCCAAGATGAAGAACGCCCGCCCCGAGGTCGCGTCGTCGTTCGTGCCCGCGTCAGAGGCCCGCTTGGATCACCAGCCGAACCCCTTCGAGGAGGCCGTACCAGACGCTCGGGAACAGGCCCAGCGCGACCGTGCCGGCGGCGGCCAGGCCGATCGCCCAGCTCGCGGCGCCGCTCCGCAGGGGCGTCCCCTGCCCGCCCTTCGTGAGCCACATGGCCCACACGACCCGAAGGTAGTACACGACGGCCACCACCGCCGTGATCAGCGCCAGCACCGCCAGCGCCGTCCAGCCGGCCTGCAGCGCGGCTTGCACCGCCAGCGCCTTGCCGAAGAACCCGGCCAGCGGAGGCAGCCCGGCCAGGCTGAACAGGAAGAGCGTCATGGCGATCGCCAGCCCGGGCCGGCGCGTACCCAGCCCCTCCCACGCCTCGATGCGGTCGCCGCGGGGATCGTCCCCCATGACGAGGCTGAGCACCGCGAACGCTCCGGCGTTCATCACCGTGTACGCCAGCAGGTACCAGGCGACGGTCTGCTGACCGAGCATGCCCTGACCGGCGGCCAGCACGGCCAGGCCCAGGTAGCCGGCGTGCGCCACGGCGGAGTACGCCAGCATGCGCTTCACGCCGCTCTGCAGCAGCGCGCCGAAGTTTCCGACCAGCAGCGTCAGCGCGACCAGCGCGGCCAGCAGCGTGTCGAGCTCGGGCAGCGCTTGCGGCCAGGCGAGCGCGAACACGCGGACCAGCGCGCCGAACGCCGCCGCCTTGACGACGACGCTCATGAACGCCGTGACCGGCGTGGGCGCTCCGGTGTACACGTCCGGCGCCCACTGGTGGAACGGCGCGAACGAGACCTTGAAGCCCAGCCCGGCCAGCACCAGCACGCCGCCCAGGAGCGCCAGCGGAGCGGTGGGGCCGTCGCCCAGCGACGCCGCGATGTCGGTGAACGCGAACGCGCCCGTCGCGCCGTACACCAGCGCCACGCCGTAGATCAGCACGGCCGACGCGAACGCGCCCAGCAGGAAGTACTTCAGGCCCGCCTCCTCGCTCTGGCGGTCGCCGTCGCGCCAGGCGGACAGCGCGTAGACCGAGAGCGAGAGGATCTCGAGCCCGAGCAGCAGCACCACGAAGTCGGCGGCGTGGATCATCGTCATCGCGCCGGCGGTCGCGAGCAGCAGCAGCGGGTAGTACTCCGGGCGGTCCATCCCGGTCCGCGCCAGCGCGTCCCAGCCGATCAGCACCGCCAGGAACGCGCCGATCAGCACGGTCAGGGCCAAGCCGGCCGAGGGGGCATCGACCTGCCACTGCAGGCCGAACGAGGTGACGGGCGCGCCGCCGGCGGCGTCGAACAGGCGCAGACCGGCGAACAGGGCGGCGACGAGCAGGCCCAGCACGGCCAGCGCGCCGCCGTTGCGGGCGTCGCCGGTCGTCACGCCGATGAGGAGCGCGGCGGACGCCGCGATCAGGAGCGTGAGCACCGGAGCGAGCGGAAGCAGGGCGACGCCGTCGGGGGGCGCGATCATGGCTCACCTCCCAGGGCGAGGTCGGGGGCGGGGATCGCCTCCTGGTCGTTCGCGAGCCGCTCGGCGGCGCCGGCGGGTGTCTGGCCGGTCGTCTCTCCGGTCGTGTCGACCTCGAGCTCCAGCGCGACGACGGTCGCCGCGTCGATGCGGGCGATCTGCGGCGCGGGCGCCAGGCCCAGCCACAGGATGCCCGCCAGGATGGGCGCGATCACGAGGACCTCGAGTCCGTTCAGGTCGCGCGTGCCCTCGCGGGCGCGGCCTTGGTACAGCCGCTGGTAGGTGTTCACGCCGTACACGCCGGCGGCGACGACGGAGCCCAGCGCCGCGAACGAGATCAGCCACGGCGAGGCGGCGTAGCCGCCCATCAGGCTCATGAACTCGCCGGGGAAGTTCGACAGTCCCGGCACGCCGATGGCGGCGAACAGCACCAGCAGCGTCACCGCGGCCAGGGCCGGGGCGCTCTTGGCCAGGCCGCCGAAGGCGTCCAGCTCGAACGTGTCGCGGCGACGGTGCAGCATGCCGGAGAGCAGGAACAGCCCGCCGGTCGAGAGCATCTGCGCGGCCAGCAGGATCATCGCGCCGTTCATGCCGGCCGCGGTGAGCGAGAACACGCCGATGCCGACGAGCCCCATGTGCGAGAGCGACATGTACGCCATCAGCGACTTCAGGTCCTTCTGCTGCGTGGCGGCCAGGCCGCCCCAGACGGCGGTGACCGCCGCGAGCGTCAGCAGCCACGGCTGGAACGCCTGCGCGCCGGCGGGAAGGAGCGGGATCGCCCAGGCGAAGAAGCCGAAGCCGCCGACCTTGTACAGCGTGCCGGCGACGTCCGCGACGCCCGAGGGGTGGTTCTGGCGGTGGAAGTCGATCAGCCAGGAGTGCAGCGGGAAGAGCGGCAGCTTGACCGCGAACGCCGCCGCGAAGCCGGCGAACAGCCACGCCTGCGTCACCGGGTCCAGCGCCCGCGTGGCGGGCAGCAGGTCGGCGAACGCGTAGCTCTCGGCTCCGGACAACGGGCGCAGCGCCAGGATCGAGGCCAGCATCAGGAACGAGCCGGACACGGCGTAGATGAGGTACTTCGTCACCGCGCCACGGCGGCGGTCGCCGCCGAACAGGCCCAGCATCAGCAGGCTCGGGATCAGCGTCGCTTCCCAGAACACGTACGTCAGCACCAGGTCCGAAGCCAGGAACAGGCCGTTCAGGCTGGCCTGCATCACCAGCAGCAGCGCCAGGAACGCCGGCGCGTCCCGCTCGCCGACGTGGCGGCCGGCGACGAGGACGGTGGGGATCATCGTCAGCGAGGCCGCGAGGATCAGCACCGAGGAGACGCCGGCCGGGTCGAGCCGGAAGCCGATCCCCAGCGCCGGCAGCCAGGCGATCTCGAGCGCCGGGGCGCCGGCCAGGAAGGTGGCCACCAGGAAGGTGGCGATCGTGCCCACGAGCGCGACGACGGCGGCGACCCGGCGGGGAAGGCGCCAGGCCACGATCGCGGCGACCAGCGGAATCAGGATGGCCGCGGCGGTCATGCCCGCACCCCCATCCACGCGACGAGGATCACGAGAACGCCCACCCCCACGAACATCGCCAGCGCGTAGGCGCGGACGAACCCCGACTGCAGACGTGCGGACAGCCGGCCGAAGAACGTCAGCGCGGTGCCGAGCCCCAGCAGGCCCCGGTCGACCAGGTCGCGGTCCAACACGGCCACGCCGCTCGCGGTGCCTTCCGCGCCGCCGATGAACAGCGCACGGTAGGCGGCGTCGAAGCCCAGGCCGCTACGCGACAGGCGCGCCAGCGGACCCTCGGCCAGGCCTCGGATCGGGGCGCCCTTGCGGGCGGCGTAGATCCACCAGCCCAAGGCGAGACCCGCCCCGGCCGCCACGATCGAGGCCAGGATCAGCATCCACTCGACCCAGGCGGCGGGGTGACGGAAGGGAACCTCGGTCAGCTCTCCCAGCGTGGCCGGCTCGAGCCAGTGCGCGATCCAGTTCGGGAACGCGAACTCGGGCAGGCCCAGGTACCCGGCGAAGACGGCGAAGAACGCCAGCACCATCAGCGGGACCGTCATCGTGGCGGGCGACTCGTGGACGTTGGCGGCGGCCTTCGCGGTCATGCGGCTGGTGCCGCCGAAGATGCCGTAGTACCAGCGGAACATGTAGAACGCCGTCAGCGCGGCGGTGAGCAGCAGCACGCCGTACAGGCCGTAGGTGCCGTAGCCGTCGAGGTGAATGCTGGTGAACGCGTGCGCCAGGATGGCGTCCTTGCTGAAGAAGCCCGACAGGAGCGGCACGCCCGCGATCGCCAGCGTGGCGATCAGGCTGGTCGTGCCGGTGATCCTCATCTTCGCTCCCAGGCCGCCCATCCGACGGATGTCCTGCTCGCCGCCCAGCGCGTGGATCACCGAGCCGGAGCCGAGGAAGAGCAGCGCCTTGAAGAACGCGTGCGTGAACACGTGGAAGATCGCGACCCAGTAGGCGCCGACGCCGACGGCGACGAACATGTAGCCCAGCTGGCTGATCGTGGAGTAGGCGAGGATCTTCTTGATGTCCGTCTGCCCCAGCGCAGCCAGCGCCGCGACGAGCGCGGTGAGCGCGCCCACCCAGGCGACGACGGCGGACGCCAGCGGCGTCATGCTGAACAGCGGCGCCGTCCGCGCGATCAGGTACACGCCGGCGGTCACCATCGTGGCCGCGTGGATCAGGGCCGAGACCGGCGTGGGGCCGGCCATCGCATCGGGCAGCCAGACCTGCAGCGGGAGCTGCGCGGACTTGCCGGCCGCCGCGACCAGCAGGAAGAGGCCGATCAGCGCCAGCGTGCCGGAGCCGAACGCCAGCCCGACGGCGCCCGCGTTGACCTCGGCGATGTTCAGGGTGCCGAAGGTCGCGACCATCAGGAACATCGCGAGCAGGAAGCCGACGTCGCCGATGCGGTTGACGATGAACGCCTTGCGGGCCGCGTCGGCGTTGGCCTTCGTCTGGTACCAGAAGCCGATCAGCAGGAACGACGAGACGCCCACGCCCTCCCAGCCGACGAACATGAGCATGAACGAGTCGGCCAGCACCAGCACCGACATCGCGGCGATGAACAGGTTCAGGAACGAGAAGTAGCGCGAATAGCCGGCGTCGCCGTGCATGTAGCCGACCGAGTAGAGGTGGATCAGCGTTCCGACTCCGGTGATGACGAGCATCATCAGGACGCTGAGCGGATCGACCATCACGCCCAGCGACAGGTCGAACGAGCCGGCCTGCAGGTACGGCCACAGCTCCAGCGCGACGTGCGCCTGCTCGCGGCCCTGCAGCGCGACGAACGCGACGAAGGAGAGGACGAAGCCGGTGGCGGCCACCACGGTCGCCAGCACGCCGGGGAACGGCTCGCGGAACGAGCGTCCGAACAGCCCGTTGATCAGCGCGCCGGCCAGCGCGATGGCGGGCACCAGCGCGATCCATGCGGCGGGGTCGCTCACAGCCTCACCTCCGAAAGGGTGTCGACGTCGGTGCTGACGCGGTCACGGAAGATCGCGACCAGGATGCCCAGCCCGACGGCCACCTCGGCCGCGGCGATGGCGAGCACGATGAACACGACCGTCTGGCCGGACATCGCGACCTGCGTGCCGGCGACGGCCCACTGCCGCGCGAAGGCGACGAGCGCGAGGTTGGCGGCGTTGAGCATCAGCTCGACGCTCAGGAACACCAGGATGGCGCTCCGCCTGGTCAGGACGCCGATCGCGCCGATGGCGAACAGCGCCGCGCTGAGCGCGACCCAGGCTTCGGTCGGTACGGGACCGCCCATCTCAGCGGCCCTTCTCGGCCGTCGCGCCGGCGTCCATGGGGGGCGCCTGGGGGGGCGTCCGGCCGGCCGCGCCGACCGCCCGGCCTTGCGCGGAGGCGCTCACGGCCGCCTTGCGCTGCACCAGTCCGACCGCGCCGACGATGCCGGTGAGCAACAGCACGCCCACGAGCTGGAACGTCAGCACGTACGGCCCGAACAGCTGGTCGGCGATCTGCTCGACGCCGCTGCCGGTGAACACCGCGGCGAGGGTGGCGGCGTCGGGAAGCGCTCTGGGGTCGGCGTAGACGGTGACGACGATCGCGACCGCCGTCAGCGCGCCGACCGCCCAGGCGGCCGGACGGATCCAGGCGAGCCTGGGGGTCGGAGACTCGCCGCCCAGGTTGAGCAGCATGATCACGAACAGGAAGAGCACCATGATCGCGCCCGCGTACACGATCACCTGGATCGCGGCGAGGAAGTGCGCGTGCAGCTGCACGTACGCGATCGCCAGCGTCAGCAGCGTGCCGACGAGCGACAGCGCCGCGTGAACGGGCTGGCGCAGCGTCACCACGCCGACCGCTCCGATCAGCATCACGACGGAGAGCACGATGAAGACGAGCATCAGTAGTCCACGCCTTCGAGCTCCACGCGGTGGGTGGGCTTGAAGCCCAGCTCGACGTCGCGGCCTTCACGCTCGGCTTCGCGACGCTGCCACTTCGAGCCCTTCACGCCGACGAGCATGTCGTCCTTGCCGTACACGAACGCGTCGTAGCGGAAGTCGGCCAGCTCGAACTCGTGACCCAGCACGATCGCGCCGGTCGGGCACGCCTCCTCGCAGAAGCCGCAGAAGATGCAGCGCAGCATGTTGATCTCGTAGATGCTGGCGTAGCGCTCGCCCGGCGAGGTGGGGTGATCCGGGTCGTTCTCGGCGGCTTCGACGTAGATGGCGTAGGCGGGGCAGGCGGCGGCGCAGAGGCTGCAGCCGATGCACTTCTCGAGGCCGGTGTCGGGATGGCGGAGCAGGTGGTGACGGCCGCGGAAGCGGGGCTTGATGTCCACCTTCTCTTCCGGGTACTGCACCGTCACCGGCTTCTTGAACAGGTGCGAGAGGGTGACGCCCATCCCCTTGGCGATGTCGAGCACGCTCATGCGGTCCCCCTTCGGGCTTCGGGCGCTTCGCCGCGCGGTCGCGCGGCGTGCGCGGCGCGGTCGGTCGGCGCATCGTTCGCGGCGCGCCGGGCGCGTCCGCGGATCTTCGTGGCGGATCGGCGCTCGGAGGCCGAGCGCTGGGATGCCTGACGCTCAGAGGACAAAGGCGATCACCGCCCCCGTCAGCAGGGCAGCGCCCAGCGCGATCTCGAACAGCCAGATCCAGCCGAACCGCATCAGCTGGTCGTAGCGGAATCGCATCAGCGATCCTTGCAGCCAGAGGAACACGAACAGGATCACGGCCATCTTCAGGAACAGCCAGATGAACGGCCACTCGCTCATGCCGGGGATCAGGGCGTCCAGGAAGCCGGGCCCCTTGTAGCCGCCCAGGAACAGGGTCGAGATGAACGCCGAGGCGGTGATCATGCCGACGTACTCGGCCATGAAGAAGAGCGCGAACTTGAGCGAGGAGTACTCGGTGATGTAGCCGGCGATCAGCTCCTGCTCGGCCTCGGGCAGGTCGAAGGGGACGTTGTTGACCTCCGCCGTCGCGCTGATCCAGAAGGTGAACAGCGCGACGATCAGGCCGGGCCACAGCCAGGGGCTGACCGACCAGACGTTCAGCTCGACGATCTCGCGCAGGTTCAGCGTTCCCGCGATCATGATCACCGTCAGCACCGACAGGCCCAGCCCCAGCTCGTAGCTGATGATCTGCGCCGAGGAGCGGAGCGATCCCAGCAGGGCGTACTTGCTGTTCGACGCCCAGCCGCCCAGGAAGATGCCGTACACGCCGATCGACGTCGCGGCCAGCACGTACAGCAGGCCGATGTCGAGGTCCATGACCCACGGGTCGAGCCCGAACAGCGACCCGGCCGGGCCCGCCGGGATGGCGCCGAACGCGACGAGCGCGAAGACGACGCTGATGCCCGGGGCGAGGATGAACACGAACTTGTCCGAGGTCGTCGGGGTGACGTCCTGCTTGAAGATCATCTTGATCGCGTCCGCGATCGGCTGCAGGATGCCGTACGGCCCCGTCCGGTTGGGTCCGTAGCGGTGCTGGATGCGTCCGAGCACCTTGCGCTGCACCAGGGTCAGGTACGCGAACCCGCCCAGCAGCAGCACGGAGAGCACCAGGGCCTTGAGGAAGACCACCCAGAGCGGCTCCATGTCAGGCCACCTCCGCCGTCTCGCCGCGGGCGCGCCTGAGCGCGGACGGGTCGGCGGGGTACAGCCCGACCGGCTGGTCGGGCAGCGCGGGGACCAGCCACAGCCCGTCCGGGACCCCGTCGCTGGTCACGACCCGCAAGCGGCGCGGCAGGCCGCCGACGGTGAGGATCACGATCTCGCCGGCGGTGAGGCCGTGCGCGTGCGCGTCGGCGGGGTTCAGGCGGAGCGCGGCGTCGCCGTGCTCGGCCCGCAGCTTCGGATTGCGGTCCAGGTGCTCGATCCGGACCATGCTGGGCACCACCAGCGCGCGGCCCTCTGCGCCGGCCACGGCGCGCAGCGCCCGGGCCCGGCGCGAGGCGCGCCTGGGGAGCTCGAGCAGCTGGCCTGCGGCGGGCAGCTCGGCGGGATCGACGTTCAGCATCTTGCGCAGCACGCGGCGCGCGCTGCGGACGCTGCGTCCGTCCATCCGCACCCCGAGCGCCTCGCCGAGCCGCTTGACGGTCCCGGTGAGGTCCGCGGCCGCGCCCGCCTCGACGGGTGCGGGGCGGACGGGGAGCATGCGCCCTTCGGCGTTCACCGTCACGCCCTCCTTCTCGAAGCCGGTGCGGGCGGGCAGCACGACGTGCGCCAGGGCGGCGGTGGCGTTCGGGAACGAGGTGTGGACGACGAGCAGGTCGAGCTCGCCGAGCCGCTTCGCGACCTTCGGGTCCTGCGCCGGGTCGAGCTGCGAGAGGATCAGCGCCTTCGCCTCGCCGCTCAGCATCGAGGCGTAGTCGTAGCGGTCGTGGCTGGGGAGCACGCCGATCCGCTCCAAGCCGTACGCGTTCGCCATCGGGCCCAGGATCAGCACCTTCGCCCCGACGGCCTTCGCCAGCGTGCGGGCGGCCTCGTCGGCGTCCGGATCGGCGCTGACGAACCCGCTCCAGATCATCACCGGCGCGCTGCCGGCGCGCAGGCGGTCCAGCAGCGCCTGAGCCTGCTCGCGCGTCATCCCGACCGTGTCGTCCCAGGCCGCGGCCGACGCGCCGGACGCGTCGCCCTCCGGCTCTTCGGTCGGCGCCTCCGCCTGCTCGGCGGCAAGGGCGGCGAGCGCCTTCAGCAGCGCGGCCTCGCCGCCGGCCGGGGTGACGTGCGCCTGCCCGGCGTGCTTCATCAGACTGGTCCGGTACGGCGCCGCCACGGTCAGGATCTCCGCCTTGCGCGGCATCCGCTCCTTGAGGCGCAGGTCGGCGATGGGCACGCCGTGCGCCATCAGCTCGGGCGGGGCGACGCCCTTGAGCGCGTCCTTGATGCGCAGGTCGACGATGCCCGCCTCTTCGGTCGGGTCGCCGACGACGAACAGCGCGTCGCTGGTGGCGACGTCGCTCATCGTCGCGGCCGCGCCGTCGGGGATGACCGAGGCGGGCGGCCGCGGCGCGTGGTCCAGCCGGCCGGTGCCGAGCTGGCGTGCCAGGGCGGTCGCGGCGACCCCCTCCTCGAGCGTGGCGTCGGCGCGGATGGCCACGCCGATCGCCTTCGGGTCGACCTTGCTCAAGCCTGCGGCGACGACCTGCGCGGCCTCCTCCCAGGAGACCGGCACCAGCTCGCCGTCGCGCCGGACCAGCGGCATGGTGATGCGGTCCGCCGCGTCGACGTACTCGTGACCGAAGCGGGTCCCGTCGTCGATCCAGGTCTTGTTCACCTCGGGGTTGAGGCCGGCCTTGACACGCTCGATGCGACCCGTGCGCGCGTCGACGGTGAGCGCCGCGCCGCCGGGATCGTCCAGGCTGGTCGTCTCGGTGTGGTCGTACTCCCAGTTGCGGCCGCGGAAGCGGCTGGTCGAGTCCAGCAGCGCGCCGACGGGACAGATGTCGGTGATGTTGCCGGTGAACGGGCTGGGGAGGCCGTCCTCGAGCGTGCCGATGTAGGTGTGGCCGCCCCGCTCGATGAAGTCGAGCACCTTGTCGCCGGGGACCTCCTCGAAGTAGCGGACGCAGCGCTTGCAGTGGATGCAGCGCTCGCGGTCCAGCGTGATCAGCTCCGAGAGGGCGTGGTGCTTCTCCTGGTGACGCTTGTCGAACTCGAAGCGGCTGAGGCCCGAGCCGTACTCGTACGCCCGGTCCTGGAGCTCGCACGCGCCGCCCTTGTCGCACGTCGGGCAGTCCAGCGGGTGGTTGATGAGGGTGAACTCGACCATCCCGCTCTGGGCGCGCTTGACCTCCTTGGAGAGCGTGTCGACGACCATGCCCTCCATCACCTGCGTGGTGCAGGTCGCCATCGGGTTCGGGAACCAGAACACCTTCGGCTCGCCGCTCTCCTCGTCGAGGATCCAGTCGCCCGTGGCGCGATCCTTGCGCGGCGCGCCGATCTTCGCGAGGCACATGCGGCACGCGCCGACCGGCGACATGTACTCCTGGCTGCAGAAGTACGGGACGTCGTGGCCGGCGGCGAACACGGCGTCGATGACGCTGGTGCCGGGATCCACATGGATCGTCGCGTCGTTGATGCGGACCTTCACGCCAGCCACCGGTCCTTCCTCGGATGCAGCGGCGTGCCGTGCTGCGCCAGGTGCTCGTACTCGTTCCGGAAGTACTGAAGGCTCGCCTGGATGGGCCAGGCGGCCGCGTCGGCCAGCGGGCAGAACGCCGTCCCGCGCAGGTTCTTCGCCACGTCTTCCATCACGTCGACGTCCTCGGGCGTGCCCCGTCCGCTCAGCAGCTTGCGGTACATCTGCGGCATCCAGGTGCTGACGCCCTCGCGGCACGGGGTGCACTTGCCGCACGACTCGTGGGCGTAGAAGCGCGTGACGTTGTACATCGCGTCCACGATGCACTGGTCCTCGGGGATGACGATCACCGCTCCGGTGCCCAGCATCGAGCCGGCCTTCGCGACCGCGGAGAAGTCCATCGGCATGTCGAGGTGCTCGTCGTCGTAGGGGAACAGCGGACAGGAGGTTCCGCCCGGGATGAACGCCTTCGCCGGCGAGGACGGTCCCCCGCCCAGGTCGTGGATGATCTCGCGGTAGCTGATCCCCATGGGCACCTCGTACACGCCCGGGCGGGCGACGGCGCCGGAGATCTGCACGTGGTGGATCCCCTTGCTGTCGTCGGTCCCCATCGCCGAGAACCAGTCCGCGCCCTTCTCGACGATGTGCGGCACGGAGGCCAGCGTGGTGACGTTGTTGATCGTGGAAGGCAGGCCGTACACGCCGGCCTGGGCCGGGAACGGCGGCTTCAGGCGCGGATTCGCGCGCAGCCCCTCGAACGAGTTCATCAGCGCCGTCTCCTCGCCGCAGATGTACGCGCCGGCGCCCCGGTGGACGACGATGTCGAACGCGAACCCGCTGTCCAGCACGTTCGCGCCCAGGTAGCCGCGCGCCCTCGCCTCCTCGATCGCGCCCGTCAGGCGCTCGTAGGCGTGCCAGTACTCGCCGCGGATGTAGAGGACGCCTTTCGTGGCCTGGATCGCCCAGCCGGCGATCAGCATCCCCTCGATCAGCTGATGGGGGTCGTCCTCCATCAGGTAGCGGTCCTTGCACGAGCCGGGCTCGGACTCGTCGGCGTTGCAGACGATGAAGCGCTGCCGTCCGTCGACGGGCGGCATGAACGACCATTTCACGCCGGCGGGGAAGCCGGCTCCGCCTCGGCCCCGCAGGCCGGAGGCCTTGACCGTGTTCACGATCTGCCCAGGCTCGCTGGCCAGCGCCTTGCGCGCGGCCTCGTAGCCGCCGTGCTCCAGGTAGGCGTCCAGGGTGTGCGCCCCCTCGACCCCGACGTAGCGGTAGAGGGTCACCTCGAAGCGCGGGTCGTGCCGGCTGGTGATCGGTTTCGGTCGCTCGGCGACGGCGTCGGCCATCAGGCGCCTCCTTCCTCGTCGTTCGCAGCGGCGTCGGCCGCCTGGGCCGGCGCCTTCGCGGCGTTGCCGGCCATCGGCGCGCCGCCCAGCGCTTCGTTGTCCCCGTGGCGCTCGCGCCACGGCGCGGGCTGCTCGTCGCGCGCGAGCGCTTCGAGGAGCTCCTCGAGCCGACCGCGCGTGACGCGCTCGTAGTAGGTGTCGTTCACCTGCAGCACCGGGGCGGTCGTGCAGGAGCCCAGGCACTCGACCTTCTGAAGGCTGAAGCGCCCCTCGGCGTCGGTCTCGCCCGGGACGAGTCCCAGTCGCTCCTCGAGGTGGTCGCACAGCTCGTCGGCGCCGGCCAGCTTGCAGCTGAGCGTGCTGCACACCTGCAGGTGCCAGCGACCGACGGGCTCGCCGTGGTAGGTCGAGTAGAAGCTCATCACGCCCTTGACCTCGGTCGCGTGCAGGTCCAGGATCGCGGCGATCTCGGCGACGCGGGCCTCGCTCACGTACCGTTCGGCGCGCTGGACCTCCCAGAGCAGCGGCATGACCGCGCTCCTGCGTCCGTAGTCGGGGTAGCGGCCCAGGATCTCCTCGAGCAGCTCCTGCTTGTCCTCGAAGAAGGGCGTGACGGTCTGAAGCTCGATCATCGGAAGTCCGTTTCCGCGTCCCGGCAGGGGCGCCCCGTCCGGCGGGTCACCGGTCGTCCCGGCCGCGCCGCGACGTCACGAGCAGGGCACCCACCGCGATGCCCGCGGCCAAGGTCCAGAACGGGCTCGCGCCGTTCAGCGCCGCCCAGATGGCCGCCCCCGCCACGGCGGCCGCGGCGATCTGGAGCGCGGACCTCACTTGTCGACATCGCCCATCACGGGATCCATCGTGGCGATGTTCACGATCATGTCGGCGAACGGGCCGCCGATCGAGGCGGGCGCGATCGCCTGGACGTTCGGCAGGCTGGGCGTGCGGACCTTGACGCGGTACGGCATGCTGCCGCCGTCGCTGACGAGGTAGTAGCCCAGCTCGCCACGCGCGGACTCGGTCGGGACGTACACCTCGCCCTTGGGCGGGTGGAACCCTTCGGTGACCAGCTTGAAGTGGAAGATGACCGCCTCCATGCTGGTCTCGAGCTCCTCGCGCGGGGGCAGGCTGATGCGCCGGTCGGGGTCCCGGATCGGTCCGGGCTCGAGACGGTCGAGCGCCTGCTGCACGATCCGGAGGCTCTGCTCCATCTCGTCGGCCCGGACGACGAAGCGCTGGTACGCGTCCCCTTCCTCGGAGACGGGAACCTCGAAGTCGTAGTCCTCGTAGCCCGAGTAGGGCACCGCCTTGCGGAAGTCCAGGTTCACGCCGCTGGCCCGCGCGGAGGGCCCGGTCAGGCCGACGTCCAACGCCGTCTGCCGGCTGATCACCCCGACGCCCTTCGTCCGGTTCACCCAGATGTCGTTCTTCAGGAACAGCTTCTTGTACTGATCCAGCGCGGCCGGGAAGTCGTCGATGAAGCTCTGCACGAGCTCCTCGAACCCTTCGGGCAGGTCGCGGTACAGCCCGCCGACGCGGAAGTAGCCGTAGTTCATGCGGACGCCGGTGACCAGCTCGAGGATGTCGAAGATGCGCTCGCGCTCGCGCATCGTGTAGAAGAACGGCGTCAGCGCCCCCATGTCCAGCAGGCCGGTCCCCAGCGAGATCAGGTGGCTGGCGATCCGGTTCAGCTCGGTGAGGAGGACGCGGATCCGCTGGGCGCGCTCGGGGACGCGGGCGTCCATGAGCTTCTCGGCGGCCAGCACGTACGCGAGGTCGTGGCCCAGGCTGTGCGCGTAGTCCATCCGGTTCGTGTACGTGATGACCTGCTGCCAGGTCCGGTTCTCCATCGTCTTCTCGAAGCCGGTGTGCAGGTAGCCGATGCGGGGCGAGAGGCTCACGATCTGCTCGCCGTCGAGGTCGATGACGAGCCGCAGCACGCCGTGCGTGGCCGGGTGGACCGGCCCCACGTTGATCCTCATGAGCTTCGTCTCGAACGCGCCGTGCCGCTCCTCGCTCAGCACCGCGGCTCGCGGTCCGGACTCGTGGCCGGCGTTCCTGGCGTTCTTGCGGTGCGAGCTCATGCCTCTCCCCCGTCGCCGTCGGCGCGTCCCTGCTCGCTGCGGACGCCCTTGCGGGCGCCGCCCGCCCAGCCGGTCCGGCCGGCGTCGCGCCCCATCATCCCGGCACGGAACGTGGCGGGGTCCAGGAACCGGCCGTCGTTGAACAGCGTCGGCGTCTCGCCCAGCGGGAAGTCCTTGCGCAGCGGATGTCCCTCGAGGTCGTCCGGCGTGACGAGCTTGCGCAGGTCGGGATGGCCGTCGAACTCGATGCCGAACAGGTCGTACACCTCCCGCTCGAAGAAGCCGGCGGCGGGCCACTGCGGCGTGATCGACGGGACGCTCTCGTCCTCGTCCACGTTCACGCGCAGCATGAGGCGGGACGCGTCGCTCAGCGCGAACAGGTTGTACACGACGGTGAAGCGGGGCCCCTGGTGACCGGGGTACTCGAGCCAGTCGATCGCCATCACGTCGGAGAGCTGCTCGAACCCGGCCTCGCGGCAGCGCCGGACGGCGTCGGGGACGCGCTCGCCGGCGAGGGTGACGTAGGTCTGGTCGAACCGCTCGGACCGCTCGCCGCCGAGGTCCGCGAGGGCGTCGGCCATCCGGTCGGCCAGCCGCTCGCCGCTCACGAGCGGGTCCATCCCTCGACCATGGGCAGCTCGACGCCGTCCTGGTCGAACGTCTCGCCGCGGACCTTCTTCTGCAGCTGCATCACCGCGTAGACCAGCGACTCGGGCCGCGGCGGGCAGCCGGGCACGAAGATGTCGACCGGGACCACGGAGTCCACGTTCTGCACGATGGCGTAGTTGTTGAACATGCCGCCGGAGCTGGCGCAGGCGCCCATGCTGATGACCCACTTGGGCTCGGGCATCTGGTCGTACACGCGCCGCATCACGGGCGCCATCTTCTTCGACAGCCGGCCGGCGACGATCATCACGTCCGCCTGGCGCGGGCTGGCGCGGAACACCTCGCTCCCGAAGCGTGCCATGTCGTTGCGCGCGTTCGTCGACTGCATCATCTCGAGCGCGCAGCAGGCCAGGCCGAACGTGACGGGGTACAGGCTGTGGCTGCGCCCCCAGGCGACGAGCTTGCCGAGCGTGCCGAACAGGATGCCCTCGCGCTCGAGCTCCTGGAAGTCCTTCTCGAACAGGTCGGTCAGCGCCACGACCTCACCTCCAGTCCAGGACGCCGCTACGCAGGACGTAGACGTAGCCCACCGCGAGGATCGCGATGAAGATCACGGCGTTGAGGAACAGGTACTGGGGCGCGGCCTGGAAGCGCACGGCCAGCGGGTAGAAGAACGCGGTCTCGAGGTCGAAGATGATGAACAGCATCGCGACCAGGTAGAAGTGGATCGGAAAGCGCTCGCGAGCGCCCCCGGTCGAGACCATCCCGGCCTCGTACGACTCGAGCATGGCGGGAGGACTCTTCTTCTTCGGGCCCAGCAGCGCCGTGACCGCCAGCGCGGCCACGCCGATGAAGCCTGCCGCTAGGAACATCATGAACATGGCTGTGTACAACTCGGGCCTCTCTCTCCTGGGACCTGTGGTGCACCCGCCGAGCACCGCACCGTCGTGAAAACGCGCCCACTTCGTGCGGCTTTTCACGTTGTCGTCGGGATCGACGATACCAAACGCCGGACACCGCCCTCAAGGGACGGGGACCCGCTCCCAGGCGCGCTTCCGACGCTACCGCCAGGCCTCGGGGACAAGGGTCCCGACCCCGCGCACGATCGACCCCGACCGGCGCCACGGGGACGTTAGGCCCTTCTTCGCCGTCCACCGCGCACGTAGCGTATCCGCCGACAGGATCGAGGCTGCCGCCGAGCCGTGCGCCAGGCGCGACGCAATGCTCGGACCTCGCGGGGCTCGCCCGCTTGAACGCGCGTCCGGAGACGACCGTCTCCGGGAAGGAGAGTCGAATGGCACGTACCTGGGTCTACCTATTCCGCGATATCGACGAAGCCGAGAAGAAGGAGGGCAGCTGGGAGGCCACCCGTGCGCTTCTCGGCGGCAAGGGCGCGAACCTGGGCGACATGACGCGCCTGGGCGTGCCGGTCCCGCCCGGCTTCACCGTCACCACCGAGGCGTGCAACGCCTACCTCGAGGCCGGCGAGACGTTCCCGGACGGCGTCTGGGATCAGGAGATGGAGGCCCTCCGGGCGGTCGAGGAGGCCACCGGCAAGAGCTTCGGCGACCCGAGCCGTCCGCTGCTGGTCTCCTGCCGCTCCGGCGCGAAGTTCAGCATGCCCGGCATGATGGACACGATCCTCAACATCGGCCTCAGCGACGAGGTCGCCGAGGGGCTCACCCGACTGACCGCCGATCCCCGCTTCGTGTGGGACAGCTACCGCCGCCTGGTCCAGATGTTCGGCAGCGTGGTCCTCTCGGTACCGGACGAGGTGTTCGAGGCCGTGATCACCGCCCGCCGCAAGATGGCCGGCGTCACCGTCGACAGCCAGCTGGCCGCCGACGACTGGCGCGAGGTCACCCGCAAGTTCAAGGAGATCGTCCGCACCTACACCGGCCGCGACTTCCCCGAGGATCCGTACGAGCAGCTGCGCCTCGCGACCGAGGCGGTGTTCAAGTCGTGGAACGGCAAGCGCGCCCGTGACTACCGCAACGCCAGCGGCATCCGTCACGACCTCGGCACCGCGGTGAACATCCAGACGATGGTGTTCGGCAACATGGGCGAGGATTGCGCCACCGGCGTCGCGATGAGCCGCAACGCCACCACCGGCGAGCCCGTCCTCGAAGGCGACTACCTGCACAACGCGCAGGGCGAGGACGTCGTCGCCGGCACCCGCGCCACCCAGCCGATCAGCGAGATGAAGACCGAGATGCCGGCGGTGTACGAGGAGTTCCAGCAGATCGCCACCCGGCTCGAGCAGCACTACCGCAACATGCAGGACATGGAGTTCACCGTCGAGCACGGCAAGCTCTGGCTGCTCCAGACGCGCGACGGCAAGCGCACCGCGCAGGCCGAGGTCCGCATCGCGGTCGACATGACCGAGGAGGGCCTGATCAGGCGCAGCGAAGCGGTCCGCCGCGTCTCGCCCGAGCAGGTCGACGTGTTCCTCCACCCGCAGTTCACGCCCGCCTCGCGCGAGACGGCGATCAAGCTGGCCACCGGTCTGAACGTCTCGCCCGGAGCCGCCGTCGGCCGCATCGCGTTCGATGCCGACACCGCCGAGCGCTGGGCCAAGAGCGGCCGCGCCGTGATCATGGTCCGCCCGGAGACGAAGCCGGACGACGTGCACGGCATGCTCGCCGCGAACGGCATCCTCACCAGCCGCGGCGGCCGCACCAGCCACGCGGCGCTGGTCGCCCGCCAGTTCGGCAAGCCCGCCGTCGTCGGCGTCGCCGATCTCGAGATCGATCTCGAGAACCGGACGATGACCGTCGGAGGCCACGAGCTCGAGGAAGGCGACGAGATCAGCATCGACGGCACGATCGGCGAGCTGTACGAGGGCACGCTCGAGACCGTCGTTCCCGACCTGGAGAACCCCTACCTCTCGAGCCTGCTCGGCTGGGCGGACGAGTACCGCACCCTGGGCGTGCGCGCCAACGCGGACTACCCCGAGGACGCCCGCAAGGCCCGAACCTACGGCGCGGAAGGCCTGGGCCTGGTCCGGACCGAGCACATGTTCTTCGAGGCCGACCGCATCGGCGTGGTCCAGCGCATGATCCTGGCCCGCAGCGCCAGCGAGCGGATGGAGTCGCTCGACCTGCTCCTCCCCTACCAGCGCGCCGACTTCGCCGGGTTGTTCCGGGCGATGGACGGGCTCCCCGTCATCATCCGCCTGATCGACCCGCCGCTGCACGAGTTCCTGCCCGACCACACCACGCTGGTCCGCGAGCTGGCCGACCTCAAGGTCCGCCTGCAGCACCAGACGAACCTGGCGGAGATCGACGCGCTGCTTCTGCTGCTGCGCGAGAAGCAGGACCAGCTGGTCCGGGTCGAGGAGCTCCACGAGTCCAACCCGATGCTGGGCACCCGCGGCGTGCGGCTGGGCATCCTGATGCCGGAGCTGACCCGCATGCAGGTGCGCGCCATCTTCGAGGCCGCCTGCGAGGTCGCCCGCGAAGGCGTCGCCGTCGATCCCGAGATCATGATCCCGCTCACCAGTCACGTCAACGAGCTCAAGCTCCAGATGACCGCCCTCGAGAACGAGGCGAAGGAGGTCATGGAGGAGCAGGACCGCGACGTCCCCTACCGCTTCGGGACGATGATCGAGGTGCCGCGCGCCGCCCTGACCGCCGGCGAGCTGGCCGAGGTGTCCGACTTCTTCAGCTTCGGCACGAACGACCTGACCCAGACCACCTACGGCATCAGCCGCGACGACGCCGAGAAGGGCTTCCTGATCCGCTACCTGGAGCAGGGGATCCTCGAGGACAACCCGTTCGCGACGATCGACGTCGCCGGCGTCGGCCGCCTGGTCGAGATGGCGACCGAAGCGGGACGCGCCGTCAGGCCCGACCTCGAGGTCGGCATCTGCGGCGAGCACGGAGGCGATCCCGCCACCGTCGCGTTCTGCCACCGTGCCGGCCTGAGCTACGTCAGCTGCAGCCCCTTCCGCGTGCCGATCGCCCGCCTGGCGGCCGCGCACGCCGCGCTCGACGAGCGCGATTCCTCCCCCTCGGCGACCACGTCGGATGGCGAGCCCGTCTCGGCGTAGGTCCGACTCTCCTTTCGAATCGGGCCCCACCACGGTGGGGCCCGATTCGTGTGGGCGACGGCCTCGGGCTCCCCTTACGCATCCAGCAGCACGTCCTCCAAGCCGGTCTCGCCGAGCAGCATCGGCTCCGGCTCCTCGAGACCGCGGACGACGTGGACCAGGAAGCGGGTCGCCTCGGCCCCGTCGATCAGGCGGTGGTCGAAGGTGAGCGACAGGTAGAGCATCGGCCGCGCCACGATGCTGTCGTCGTCCAGCACCACCGGGCGCTTCCGGATGCGGTGGACGCCCAGGATGCCGGCCTCGGGCGCGTTGAGCACCGGCATGCTCAGGAGCGCGCCGACCGACCCGATGTTCGTCACGCTGAAGGTGCCGCCCCGGAGCTCCTCGGGCGTCAGTCGCCGGCTGCGG
>Ga0209936_1000688_pt1 | contig 19917 bp, 17 predicted proteins | sample SalPonR1_A_D1_MG_FD_185694 | JGI IMG/M metagenome (GOLD analysis project Ga0209936, IMG submission 185694) | Salt pond soil microbial communities from South San Francisco under conditions of wetland restoration - Salt Pond MetaG R1_A_D1_MG... ... | reverse complement strand
CGACGGTGTACCTGACGGACGATGGATTTTTATCAATGCCAATAATACACCCCGGGTAGCACGTATCGACTTCTCGAACTTCCAAACGGCAGAAATCATTGAAATCCCCAATTCTGCAGGAAACCATGCATCTCCATTTGTAACCACAAACACCGAATACATTTCAGCTGCCACACGCTTCAGTATTCCAATGGATGAGGAGACTCTCGAAAATCAGGACGTAGCGATTTCATCCTACGCTGAAAATTTTAAGGGAACACTCTCTTTCATAAAAATCGGTGATGAAGGTGAGATGAACATTGATTTTCAAATTCTAGTGCCAGGCTTTAACTACGATCTGTCCCACGCAGGCAAAGGCCCGTCCGCAGACTGGTCGTTCTTTACCAGCTACAATACTGAAGAGGCACACACATTACTCGAACGAAACGCTTCACGCAATGATAAAGACTTTATTGCTGCTGTAAACTGGAAAAAAGCAGCAGAGCTCGTGGCAGAAGGTGCCGGCCGTGAAATTGATGCACCTCACTATCGCAATTACATGGACCACGATGAACAACGGGCAAAGTCTGAATTGATTGAAACCGTTAAAGTAATCGACCCAATTGAGAATCCCGGTATTATTTACTACCTGCCTACTCCCAAATCGCCTCATGGCGTGGATGTAGACCCAAGCGGGCGCTACATCGTAGGAGGCGGAAAACTATCATCAGTGCTGCCGGTACACTCATTCGAAAAAATGATTGAAGCTATTGAGAACGAAGACTTTGAAGGAGAAGTGGACGGAATTCCGGTTCTGAACTACGACTCCGTTATTCATGCAGAGGTGGAAAATGCCGGTATCGGTACACTCCACACCGAATTCGACGGTAACGGATATGCCTACACAACGGCCTTTATCTCCTCTGAAATTGTAAAGTGGAGCCTCGAAACGTTTGAGGTTGTGGACCGGATTGACACCTACTACTCCCCCGGCCACCTCATGATTCCCGGCGGAGACAGCATGCAGCCCGAAGGCAAATATGTTGTAGCGCTCAATAAAATTACCAAAGACCGCTATCTGCCTACCGGCCCTGAACTGTTCCACTCGGCTCAGCTCATCGATATTTCGGGTGATAAGATGGAACTGCTGCTCGACTTCCCAACGGATGGTGAGCCGCATTATGCACAAGCAATCGCAGCAGATATTGTGAAAGAGCGCCAAATTAAGTTCTATGCACTCGAAGATAATAATCACCCCGATGCGGTGAAAAGCGAAGCCGAAACCAGGGTTGAGCGCAACGGCGACGAAGTTCATGTTTATATGACGACAATCAGAAGCCACTTCGCACCTGATAACATTGAAGGATTACGGGTAGGCGATAAAGTGTACTTCCACGTAACCAACCTTGAACAGGATTGGGATGTACCTCACGGATTTGCCATCCTGGGCGCTAATACTTCCGAGTTGCTGGTAATGCCGGGTGAGACCCGTACAATTCTTTGGGAACCCCAAAAACCAGGTGTTTTCCCATTCTACTGCACCGACTTCTGCTCGGCTCTCCACCAGGAGATGCAGGGATATGCCCGGGTATCACCCGCTGATGCTGACACCCCTGTTTCGTTCGGAGTTGGAAATTAATTTTATAAAATATCTTTGTGGAAAGGGTTTTGACCGGCCCTTTTCTCTTTACCAAAATTTCACGTAATAAGAGGTTTTATGAAAACAAAAGAAAGGATCATAATGGCAGTTGCCGCACTGCTTCTCGGCCTGGTATTTACCGTTCCTATCTGGACTATTGACATGGACGCTCCACAATATCCTGAAGGCATTGGTATGGAAATCTCCATCAATAAGATTGAAGGACAAAATAAAAATGATCTTCAGAACATCAACGGTCTTAACCACTACATAGGGATGCAGGAAATTAACCCCGACTCTATACCCGAGCTTAAAATTATGCCCTGGATTTTTCTGTTTCTGATTTTGTCCGGACTTGGTGTTGCCCTTTGGGGAAACAGAACCGCTCTGCTTGTATGGATTATTCTCTTTGTTCTATTTGCAATCGCAGGCCTTGTCGATTTCTACTTATGGGGCTACGACTACGGACACAACCTGAGTGATGATGCCGCCATCAAAGTACCCGGAATGACCTACCAGCCACCTCTTATTGGTACAAAACAGCTGCTGAATATTACGGCCTCGTCCTGGCCGGGACTTGGATTCTACTTCTCATTGATCAGCATGGGGCTGGCATCGTACGCTTTTTGGTCAAGTAAACCATCTACATAAGTAAAAACCCAGGAGAGCTATCATGAAAAAATATCTTGTCTTATCAACCCTGTTTTTACTGCTGCTGAGTGCATGCATCAGTCAGGATCCCAAAGAGATCAATCTACACACTGACGAATGCGCCTACTGTAAAATGGTCGTTTCTGACCGGCAGTTTGCCTCACAGCTTGTTTCTGATAAAGGAAAGTCATACCCCTTCGACAGTATCGAGTGTATGGCAGCATACGCCTATCAAACACCGGATATTGCCGAAAATGCAAATCTTTACGTCACAGACTATACGCAACGCGGGGAGTGGCTGCCACTCAACAGAGCGGATATCTATCATGCCGAGGGTGTGCCGAGCCCCATGGGTCTGTCGCTGTTTGCTCTACCCGGAGAGGAACCCATACCTGCCGGCATTGAGGATGCTGAAGAAATGAATTGGGTCGAAACCGTCAATTTTGTCGTAGATCAATGGAACGTAAAGCGATGATAAAATCCCTTTTTTTACACCTATTTCGGACACGACATCTTAATTCCTTGATGTCCGTAATATGCCTGCTCTTATTTCCGGTAGTCACAGCCGCTCAAAACAGTTCATCTGAAGCGAAAAACCAGGAGTTGTCGGATCTTGCCTTGGCCATAGTACAAGCAGACTCAGGTGCTACCATACTTCTGGAGCCAAAAACCTACTCCGTCAATGATCTGATTATTGAAAAATCAGTTACGATTGATGGGCAAAATCGTGCAGTACTCGACATCGGGAGCGAAGGTTACGGGCTCATTTTGATGGGGGAAAATATAACTCTGAGAAATTTTGAAATTAAAGATTCCGGTTTTGGTTTCATGGACGATTATGCTGCCATTCTTGTGGAGAAAAGCAAAAATATTCTTATCGAAAACCTGGTGCTCACAAACAACTTTTTTGGAATTTTTGTCGCCAAAAGTGAAAAGGTGGAAGTATCGAATAATAAAATCATATCAAATGCCGAACGCCAAACCACATCAGGCAACGGCATTCACATGTGGTACAGCAAAGATGTAGAAGTACACCAAAACGAAATAACCGGTCACCGGGACGGTATATACCTTGAGTTTGTTGAAGGAAGCATGATCACCGGGAACAACGTGTACAGCAACATCCGTTACGGCCTGCACTTCATGTATTCGGATGATTGCAGCTACATAGGAAATGAGTTTCGCGACAATATTTCGGGTGTGGCTGTGATGTACACCAAAAACGTGATTATGCGCCACAATCGTTTTGTTCAGAACTGGGGTGCCAACCGCTACGGACTACTTCTCAAAGAGATCAACGACAGTGTGGTTCAGTTTAACCGCTTTGACACAAATTCAGTTGGCATTTATAGTGAGGCTTCGAACAGGATACAGATTGACAAAAACGAATTTCACAACAACGGTACTGCTATCCGAATGATGGCTAACGGGCTGGACAATCGTATCGAAAAAAACAACTTCATCGGCAACGTTTTTGAAGTCTCAACCAACAGCCGTTCAAACCCCAATCATTACGAAGGCAATTACTGGAGCCAGTACGAAGGGTATGATCTGGACCGGGATGGTATAGGCGATGTGGAGCACCGGCCAGTTCGCCTATTTTCACTTTTCGCAGAGCGTAATCCAATGTCGCTGATCATGCTGAGAAGCATTATGGCCGGCCTTCTGGATACTGCCGAGCGTGTTTTTCCGGTGTTGACACCAAAAAATCTTGTTGATCCTAAACCAGCAATGGAACCCATTCAATGATTCGCATTAATAATTTAAAAAAAGCTTTCGGAGCCCAGCAGGTATTAAAAGAACTAAACCTGAACGTTCCCGACGGGCAGGCCACCGGTATTGTGGGGCCAAACGGAGCAGGTAAAACCACGCTTATCAAAACCATGCTTGGACTTGTAAAGGCAGATTCCGGCGATATTTCAATCAATGACATTCACCTGAACGGTAATTACAACTATCGACGGGATATTGGCTATATGCCCCAGCAGGCACACTATCCCGAACAAATGATCGTATCGGAGCTTCTCCATTTTATTGAAGATCTCAGGGGTGATGAAGCTGTTTACAAGCAGGAGCTCATTAAAGAATTCAATCTTGAACCTGAGCTCCATAAGCAGCTCCGTGTACTTTCGGGCGGCAACAAACAGAAAGTGGGCGCTACCCTCGCCATGATGTTTGATCCAGCCATTCTCTTTTTTGATGAGCCTACTGCTGGTCTCGATCCGCGCTCCAGCTTTATCTTCAAAGAGCGAATTCAAAAAGAGAAAGAAGCGGGCAAAACCGTACTCATTACGTCTCATATCATGAGCGAACTGGAGCAGCTTGTTGATCACGTGATCTTCATTCTTGAGGGCGAAATAAAATATTACGGCAGAATTGATGATCTGCTTAAAGAGAACAGGCAGGAGCGTCTCGAAGGCGCTATTGCCAAACTGATGGAGGACCCTGCATAATGATGAGAGTTTATACACAAATACTGCGAAATGAATTCAAAACCCTGCTGCGTGCGAAATGGGTTCTCGGCTATGGCCTCATCTTTCTACTGCTAACCGACACACTCTTTCGGTTTTCAGGCGGTGGAACCGAGGTATGGGTTAGCGTAAGCAATATCATGCTGCTGCTTATCCCCATCATCAGCCTTATTTATGGAATCCTTTATATCTATCAGTCACGCGATTACCTTGAGCTGCTTCTAACTCAGCCGGTAAACCGATCTACACTTTTTTGGGGGCTGTATACCGGCATATCTGCTCCGCTTACGGTTGCTTTTATCCTTGGCGCAGCACTGCCGCTTGGCTGGCACGGAGGAGTAACAGAGGGATCGGGCTCCCAGCTATTTTTGGTTCTTGCACTGGGATCTATACTAACATTTATTTTTGTGGGCCTTGGGTTTGTAATGGGGCTTTGGTTTTATGATGACAAGATTAAGGGCTTTGGTTTCTCAATCGTTATATGGCTTTTTATGGCCGTAATTTACGACGGGCTGATTATGGTGATTATCTTCTTGTTTGGCGATTACCCTCTCGAAACGGGTATTATTGCCATAACTATGCTCAATCCTATGGATCTTGCAAGAATTTTAATCCTGATGGAGTTTGATATTTCAGCATTAATGGGCTATACAGGGGCCGTTTTCAACCAGTTTTTTGGCACTTACCTGGGTACTCTTACTTCATTTGGAATGCTGAGCCTCTGGCTTGCCATACCTGCATTAACCGGGCTTCGTATTTTCAGGAGGAAAGATTTTTAATCCTATACATCTTTCCTTCATCTATGTTGAATATTCTGTCTGAAATTTGATACCATATCATTATGGGGAAAACAACTAATCAATCAGGGCATGACTTCATCAGATAAAAAACTTATTCGGCGATGGTACTGGAGCGGGGCCGTTCTTGTATTTTTGATGGTAATTATTGGTGGCATAACGCGCTTAACCGGATCCGGACTTTCGATTACGGAATGGGAGCCAATAATGGGTGCCATCCCCCCGATGAACGAAGCCGAGTGGATCGATGCATTTGAGCAGTATAAACAGTATCCCGAATACCAACAGGTAAACAGAGGAATGTCGCTTGGCGAATTCAAAGCTATCTTCTTCTGGGAATATTTTCACCGGCTGATCGGCAGAGTGCTTGGTCTGGTATTTATCATTCCGTTCGCTTGGTTTATCATCAGAAAGAAATTTGACGCCCAACAAACACGACGCTCTGTTTTTCTTCTGTTTCTTGGTGCCGGGCAGGGGTTAATGGGTTGGTTTATGGTAAAAAGTGGTCTGATAGACATTCCTGCAGTCAGTCACTACAGGCTTGCCGCTCACCTGCTGCTTGCATTCACCATTTTTGGCAGCTGTATTTGGTTCGCAATGGATCTATACGATCAAAAACGTGAAGCTCTGCACTCCCTTAGAGAGATGAAAACCTGGCTGGGAGTATTTCTCTTTTTTCTGATTCTTCAGATAACCTGGGGCGCATTCGTTGCCGGAATGGATGCCGGACACGTCTACAACACCTTCCCGAAAATGTATCAGTACTGGGCACCGCCCGAACTTTGGATTATTGAGCCGTTCATGCTCAACTTTGTCGAAAATATCGTTACGGTTCAATGGATGCACCGGGTACTCGGAACTATACTGGGAATCATTGTTATCGTGATGTGGGTACGTACCTACATGTTACAGATGAATTTCCAGATTAAAATGTGGAGTCTGGCTCTGTTTACAACTGTTTTAGCTCAATATGCCATTGGTGTTTTTACACTGGTGTTCCATGTGCCGGTATGGCTGGGGGTACTGCACCAGGCCATGGCTGCTGTTTTACTGGGAGTTCTCATCGCCTTTTACAACCGATTAAAGAATATGCCGAAATTGAATAATGCAGGATCGTGATCCCCTTTTTTTTAACATTTACCGGCTTTCGTTGCTCAGTTTTATTCTGGCGGCAGCAACGGGAGCACTATTCAGATACGGATTGATCTTCCCTCTCCCGGAATCTCTTGCACTCGACAACATCCGACACGCCCACACGCATCTCATGTTTTTTAACTGGATTTCGCCACCGGTTATGGCATGGATGGCTACACTACTGATTCGTTCGGGCACGTCTCTGCCTGCAGAGTCGGTCCGCAGGTGCTTATACACCATGCTTTTTCTCGGTTTTCTCTCCTATCCGTTTTTTCTTTTTTTCGGATACAGCCCAATTCAGCTGGGCTTTGCCACAATGCCGCTATCAGCCATCATTTCCGGGTTGATTATGCTCACATGGTATTGGTTTGCAACGCTCTATTTTACATTTCGAAAACAGGCAAAAACGACTCAGGCCCTCGACATTTTCGACGGGGCTCTTGTCGCGCTTTTGGTGAGCTCAATAGGAGCCTGGGGCGTATCTGCTGCTCAGTTTTTTGATGGAGTAAACTCGCTTATTCCATCTGCACTTACTTATTTTTTTCTGAATGTATTTACAGAAGGCTGGGCAGTTTTAGCGGCCATCGGTATCATCTGGAGCGCTGTTGAGCTGCCCAAGCCCAAAATACAATCGAGTTGGTTCTATTTGCCGGTCCTTTTCGGCTCCATGCTTCTTTTTCCGCTTAGTTTTTCAAAATCTCTGCTCACTATTGAGATGCTGATTGCTGCCAGAATCGGGCTCTCCATGATTGTACTTTCCCTTTCTGTAAATCTAATCTATTTCCTCAAGTCAACATCTCTAAAAAACCGTTTTCTCTTTTACTCCCTTTTGATACTGCTGATACTCAAAATCTCTGCGCAGGCTATAACTGTTTTCCCAACCGATTTCTGGATTGGAGTGCACGGCTTGCGAATTCTCTACCTGCATCTGGTAATGCTTGGTTTTATCACCATTACAATGATCCATTTTCTCCCGTTCAGCAAAAAACCGGCTCCTTTTATCACTTCTCTTTTTGTTATTTCAGTTTGGCTTCTACTGCTTTCCCTGGCTGCTATAAGTGGCTACTGGCCTGCTTCGCATGCAGTTCCAAACCTATTTTTCTGGACATTTCTAATCGCTCTGCTACCATTATTCCCGGCACTACTTCTCCTTCTTAGAACACCAACCCGTACGGATAACTTTCGGATTTTTAATGAATAATAGATTGGATTTTAGTATATTAAGATAAAAGAGTCTCAATAACATAAAACAACAGATATGCTATTATCAAAATCCTGTGTCTATGGCCTTCGTGCCTCACTGTACCTGGCTTCAAGAACCGATGGGGAGTACGTACCAATCAAAAAAATGAGTGACAAGCTTGAAATCTCCTTCCACTTTCTCACCAAAATTCTCCAGCAGCTAACAGCTGAGGGAATTATGGAATCTTTCAAAGGACCAAATGGTGGTATTCGTCTTAACAGAAACGGCAATAATGTTTATTTGATGGATATTGTGCTGGCCATTGATGGGTCTCAATTGCTAACTGAATGTGCCCTTGGCTTACCTGGCTGTGGCACAAAAAATCCTTGTCCGCTTCATGATAAATGGGCTAAAACCAGAGATTCCATACGAGTTATGCTTGAGGAAACATCTCTCACAGAGCTCGTTAAAAAAGGAAAGGCAGAAAATCTGCGATTAACAACTGATGGCGGATTCGACATTCTTTTTCAAGATTAAGGCAATAGTGTAGTGAAAATTTCCCATGACAAGCTTATAGGCTTAGTTAAAAAGTATAATGTGCCCGGCCCAAGGTATACATCGTATCCAACAGCTGTGCAGTTCTCAGAGGACTTTGATGACGGTTTAATCAGAAATATGCAGGAGAGTCGTTTATTACAACCTGCCAAATACTCTCTGTATATTCATATTCCGTTCTGTTTTTCGCTCTGCTGGTACTGCGGCTGTACAAAAGTGATCACAAAAAACCAGGATCGGGGTGATGTGTATCTCGACTACCTGGATAAAGAGATGCAGCTAACTGCTGCAACGTTCCACGAGAATTCCCTGCTAAAGCAGATTCACTTTGGCGGAGGCACGCCTACATTTTTATCTCCCGAACAACTTCGGCGGCTGGGACGACTGATACATTCACACTTTGGGGTAGATCCCGATGTAGAGTTTAGTGTGGAAATTGACCCACGCAGAGTGGAAAAAGATCACGTTAAAGCACTTTCTGAAATAGGATGTAACCGCGCATCGCTTGGCGTTCAGGATACCAATCCAGATGTTCAGAAAGCCATCCACAGAATTCAGCCGTTCGATCAGACCCAAAAAGTAGTAAGTTGGCTTCGCTCTAACGGTATTAAGGACATTAACCTCGACCTTATTTACGGGTTACCGCTTCAAACACCATCTACGTTCCAGAAAACAATTAAAGATGCGGTTAGCCTGGATCCGGATCGTTTTGCTATCTACAGCTACGCACACCTTCCATCTATCATGCCGGCCCAAAAGCTGCTGAATGAGAACGATTTTCCGTCTACAGACGAAAAGCTTTCGATGCTGATTCATGCCATTGAAGAACTTCCTGAACTTGGCTACCGCTACATTGGAATGGACCATTTTGCAAGGGGAAGTGATGACCTGAGTAAAGCGCTTGACGAAGGTACACTGCAGCGCAATTTCCAGGGGTACAGCACCCACGCCGAACTGGAGATGATCGCTCTCGGAATGTCTGGAATTTCCCAGGGAAACCGTCTCTACACACAAAACGAAAAAGACCTGGATGGCTACTATTCTCTGCTCGACCAAGGTCGTCTGCCGGTCAAAAAAGTACTGAGATTGACCGCTGAGGATCTTGTAAGGAGAAGAATTATCATGCAAATTATGTGCAAGGGTGAAATCAACTACGAAGCTTTTGCAAAGGATACCGGTGTTCCGATCGAGAGTCGCTACAAAGAAGAGCTCACACGGCTGCATCAGCTGGAATCTGATGGTTTACTTATACAAACCGTTAACGGATTTTTTATCACGAATCTTGGCAGGCTTTTTCTGCGAAACATTGCCATGGTTTTTGATGAATATCTGACACGGCCAAATCACAGATCCACCTATTCGAAAACGGTCTGATAGATTCCCTTGATGATAACGTGTTGTGCAGGAGCGATTTCAGGATATATTTTGTTTATCTATTTGTAAACAATTTAAAATCCCAAAACTATGTACACCACCCGCTATCTGCATTATTTCCTCTTTATTTTTTTTCTGATTCTGTGCTTATCCAACCCGGCGAATGCACAAAGTGAGACACTCGTTGATTCCCTGCTGACAAAAGCTAACAATCAGGTAGACAATTTTGATGAAAAAGAGGCCATCAAAACCTATCAAAAAGTACTGAACGAAGATCCGGAAAACTTCGAGGCGCTTTGGAATGTCAGCGTATTGCACTCAACGGTTGGGTATCGGCTCGAAGATGAAGATGCACGGGAAAAATACTATAACAAAGCAACGAATTATGCCCAAAAAGCACTCGATAACCACCCGGAAAAGGGGTTATCCTATTACGCAATGGCCGTGGCAAAAGGCCGTATTGCTGAATTAAAAGGAACCCGGGATAAGATCCGTTTATCACACGAAGTTCAAAAGAATATTCGAAAAGCTGTGGACATACAGCCAAATCACGCTCTCTCCTGGCATCTCTATGGTGTGTGGCAGTCGGAAGTAGCCAATGTGGGGAGAGCCGAGCGATTTGCGGCCAATTTTATTTCTGAAGGTTTACCGGATGCATCAAACAAAAAAGCTGAAGAGTATCTAAAGAAGGCAATGGAACTGAACCCCGGTAACGTTTTGATTCGGTACGATCTGGCTATGCATTATGTTCGGTCCGACCAGGAAGATCGAGCTATACCTGTTCTTGAAGAGCTGCTTACAATGGAGCCCATACTAAAAGACGGAAAACGGCATCTTGACGAGGCCAGAAAATTGTTAAATGATTTGAAATCCTGACTCTTTTTGATTTACAATTTGATTGCTGATTTCGTGATTGTACATTGGATTATAAAATTTAATTAATCTTTAAAATCATGAAATATTTTATAGCAACATTGTTGTTTTTGGTCTCATATACATCGACGCTCTATGCACAAGATCAGCAGACTCAACTTCAGACAAAAAGTAATCACATTGCTGTTTCCGTAACCAATCTTGAAGAGAGTGAGGAATTTTACAGAGACTTTCTGGGTCTAAAACAGATTGACGAACCATTTAATGACGGTCTACACGCGTGGTTTGATATTGGTGGTACTCAGCTTCACCTCATCGAATCAGCTGATGAACGTCGTGAACGAAGTATTAATAATCATCTTTGCTTTAGTACTGCAGACCTGGAATCCTTTGTAGAAACACTGCGAAGTAATAACATTGAATTCAGAAATTGGGCAGGTGACCCTAATGAAATAACGCTGCGTCCAGATGGCATTAGCCAAATATACTTCAAAGATCCGGACGGATTCTGGATTGAGATGAATGATGATTTTTAAAATTACATGGGAAAATAAGATACTCTCTAGTTTACAACCCGCGGATTTGCACCTTTCTCTCTGAAAAGCCTGATAAGATCTGCGATTCCATACAGCAGAACGAAGGCAGCTATAAAATAAGCAACCGAATCCGGGTTCATAATTATGAGTACTGCGAGAATCAGGGTCAGGAATCCAAAAATTGAAAACTGAAACGCCATGAGCAGTATAACACCGAAAAAGCCAAGGAATGCGGCAAATGTATACGGAATAAGTTCAGGAAATATAAAAATAAGCAGTCCGGCGGTTAACGGAAATGCGGCAATAATAGCGGGCATTTTGAATACCAGCATCATGATCCCAAGCGCAATCAGGTACCCTGCGGCAATCAGGTAAAGAAAGTCGGGGTATACGAGTGTTAGTATACCCGCAATGATGGCCAGTATTGTATTTAAGATTCGTCGTTCTTTGGTTCGGTATTGTACGTTGACTTCAAAAGTTGAAAACATGTTTTTATGCGTTATGTTTTTACTGGTGGCACGACTTGGAGTCGTGCCACCAGTAATCGATGTTCAATTAAATAATTTTATTTTTGATATGCTCTGGAATCGATTGATCTGTTAATTCAATTAGTTCTTCTGCATTCGTTGGGAGATTTAACATATCAACTGCAAACTTAATGTTACATAGTGTTCCGTTTCTCATTCCTGTATAATCACGATAAGATGAGTAAAGCCAATCTTCTGACCTTTCAACTAACATCGCACGTAATGGATTTTGGTGTATGTAGAGGTAGCAGTAAAGCCCATAAGCCTGTTCATTACTTGAATGGGAGATATTCTTTGTTTTTGTATTCTGTCTGAAAAGAGACCCTGTTCTGCTTTCTTGCTTATTAATAGCCCTTGTATATGAGCTTAACATAATCCGAAGATCATTTAAATATTTTTCATGATTGAAGTCCGGTTTGGTATATGCCAGAAAATGAAAATGATTGGGCATCAAACAGTATGCCAATAGTTCCAAATGTGGCAATAAATGTTTGCGAACTTTCTTAAGAAAGTAGATGTAATTTTTTTCTAAATAGAAGATATGATCTCTATTATTTCCCTGATTATATATATGATACAGGCTCTCTTTTTCCATGTTAACTTTACCGAATACTGGTGGCACGACTTTGAGTCGTGCCACCAGTTGCCGTTACAATTTTACCCGTTCATTACGGCCTCAATTTCCCTGATCTCTTTCGGTACGTCCGTAAGATTCTCATATCCATTTTCAGTGATCACAAGATTGTCCTCAATCCGGATACCGCCAAAATTCATAAGGCTCACCACTTTATCTTTCACAAGGTATTTTGATGTTTTCTCATCTTCCAATGCAGGTTTCAACAGTGCAGGAATGAAGTAAATGCCGGGCTCAATCGTTATCACCATACCTGGCATCAGTTCCCGGCGTACACGAAGAAAACGAATTCCCGGGCGGTCTATTCGCTCAACCCCCTTGGGGTAGCCACCCACATCGTGGGTATCAAGTCCAAGAAAATGTCCCAGTCCGTGTGGGAAAAATAGTGCAAAAATATCATTCTCCATCAGTTCTTCAACATCCCCCCGTATAACTCCCAACCGTTTCAACCCGGTTAAAATAATTCGACACGCGGCAAGATGCAGCTCTTCCATTTTAATTCCGGGAGCAGTCATGCTAATCGTTTGGTTCAGCGCATCTAAAACCACTTGGTAAATAGCCGCCTGATCACCGGTAAATCGTCCATTTGCCGGATATGTACGGGTAATATCCGATGCATATCCCCTGTACTCAAAACCGGCATCTATTAAATATAGATCACCATCGCGTATCGGCTGGTTATTTTCGGTGTAGTGTAAAATAGCGCTGTTTACCCCCCCTGCGTGAATACCCGAATAGGCAGGCTGTAGCAATCCGTGTTTCTGCTGATGATAATCAAATATAGCCTTCGTTTGATACTCATTCATCCCCGGTTTCAGCGCTCTCATCACTTCTACATGAGCAAGGTTATTAACCCGTGCGGCTTCCCGCATTTTCTCAAGCTCTTCCTCCGATTTGATGCAGCGGCAAAACGTAATCGCATCAGCCAGCGTCTCTATCTCCAGTTTAAATTCGCGGTTTAAATCCTCAATAAATTCCGCCTGCTCTTCATTCAGACAGTAAATCGTTTTGGGCTTTCGATCATTTAGTACGGATAGAAGCTGATTATCGTAATGCAGATAATCGGGATTGTACAGGTCGTTTATTTCCTCTTTTGGTTTGATGCGTCCGTGCCATACCGCATATTGTGAATCTCGTTTTGGAGAAAACAGGTGATATTCCCCTGTTTTAATATCCAGAAGAGCATGATAGTCGGCCTCATTCACGCCAGTGAGATACCAGAAATTACTTTCCTGCCGAAATGGAAACTCAAAATCAGTTTCATAACGATACATAGTTTCGGCGCCTTTCAGGTAAATAATTCCGTCCTGATCCTCGTCAAACAGTGAAAGAAGCTTTTCGCGATGTAGTTTTGCAGACATAGACTCAAAATTTAGTTGTGCATTTATTAATTCGTTTCTTCTTACAAATGTAGTAAAGAGTGTATCAATCAAAAAATGAGAGCAGAATATTTACCAGAGCTCTGTGAAATTCAGCTTTTTGCTCTTTTACAATCAGTTCTCTAAGCTCTTCCGATTCTAAAAGTATCTCCCTGTTTTGCAAGAACAACTGCACGCTCCCGTTTATGCCGGCAATGATTTCATCAAGATTTATTACACAAACCCCTCGATTTACTCCTTTTTGGTTGAGAACTGCGATTATGTAGTTAGCGGAAGCCCCATAACCAATAACTGTTACAGCCAGCCTTTCTTCATCTTTCCCTGTGAAAATTTGGTAGAAATGATCCATGGGAATTGGTAAAAACGACTCTTTAAACGATAAGTATGTCAGTTCTGAAAAACTGCTTTTCATCCAAAATCCCGACTGAAGCCATTCCATACGTTTTTTCAGCGCCGGCTGCATCACTTCAGAACAGAAACCTCTCTTCTGCCAGTAATCCAGCCTCCTCACATTTGGTTCCTGAAAAATATTAAGCGGATAATTCGTCGATTTCGCCGTTCCGTCTTCCACTTTATAAACCAGGTCTTCTCTGCCGTTTGTTAAGATGATGTAAGGAGCGTGCAGCAAGCTATTGTAACGTGCAGCCTGTACGGCTGTTGAATCGGAAAGCTTGATTTGATCCGATTTACACTCGATCAAAGCATATGGGGCAACATCATCACTGTATAGAAGAAGATCTGCGCGCAAAGCACGGTCTTCACGACGAAGCTGAACAGGAGTTTCAAAGCCAATTCTGTTTTTGTTCCAATCTGTCTGATTGAGAAGAAAATCGACCCACTGCAGGCGCACTCTCTCTTCGGGCCTGTTCTTAAAACGTTTTTTGAGAACAGGGTTGAACAGCCACTTCTGGCCGTCCTCAATAATTACCTGCGGAAAGTGATATAGAGAAGCACTCTTCATAGAGGCAACATATTAAACCGCATTGGCAGCCGATAGCCAGATCTGTTTCATTTACGGCTATCCCTGATTTTCTGTGACTGTTACTTTTTCTTTTTGCGCCCTTTTCTGTTATTGCTCGTTTCAACCGCAACTGCTTCTGTGTTTTTCGCAGCAGACTGCTTGTTGATAATCCACTGCTGTGCAACTGAAAGCACGTTATAAACAAGATAGTAGAGGCTTAAACCGGCCGCAAAATTGTTAAATACGAATAGCAAAACAAAAGGAATTACATATTGAAATGCCTTCATGTTAGGCCCTCCACTTGGAGCACCACCGCCACTCATCCCGCCAGATACTTTTGTCTGTAAGAACATCGCTGCCGACATAAACAGTACAAATCCGGCAAGCTGATCACCCAGCAGAGGAATGGTGAATGGCAGGTCAAGAATATAATCCGGAGCCGAAAGGTCATTAGCCCATAAAAAGGACTTCTGTCGAATAACCATGGCGTTCTGGAAAAAGAAAAACAGCGTAATTAAAATTGGAAACTGTAAAAACATCGGCAAACAGCCTCCCAGCGGATTCACCTTCGCCCGCTTGTAAAGAGCTATCGTCTCTTTCTGCTGTTTTTGCGGATCATCCTTATACTTTTCCTGAATCTCTTTCATCTGCGGCTGCAGATCTTTCATGGCCGCCATACTCTTAAAGCTCTTCTGTGTAAGCGGAAACAGGACCAGTTTTACAATCACCCCAAAGAGGATGATCAGCACCCCGTAGTTCGAAATAAACATACTCCCGAATGTAAAAAATGGTATCACCAGGTATCGAACCAATGGATCGGCAAACCAGCGAATCAGGGCATAACCAATTTCAACAACATCATAAGCGTGCTCATCATAATCACGAAGCTTGTAATATTCGAGGGGGCCTAAAAACATTTCATACGACAGCTCACTGGACTCAGCAATATTCGATTGCACAACAGATCTGTACGTATGTTCGGTACCGGCTTCTCCCAATACGCCTTCCACCTCGCCCATCAAAAGAGCTCCCGTGGAATTAGTGAGAGGCATTATATACTGCCCAAAAAACTTCGTTCGGGTGCTAACCCAGCCAATAGTACCGTTGATCTGCTGTTCAGCTTCACCTTCCTCTTCAAGCTGCAACTTTTCAAGTTCCCCACCGGCAAATACATACGCAGCGGTACTTGCAACATCAAGCGTGCGGTCTCTTTCAGTGAGCCTGAGCCCCGACATCCACCCAAGATCCACAATTGCACCGCTTATATACTGATCCATATTCACAAACTCCACGTTCATGGTGTAGGAGTAGTGATCGGCATGAAATGTGTAGGTAAATATTATTTCTGATGTGTCATCAACTCTGTATGCATAAGAAACCTGTGTGCTGTCGCTTCCGTCAAGTGAAATAACATCCGTGTCCTGAAGGGGATCAAAAAGAAGGTTATTGGTTTCAATGTTGTAATTTTGACTCGATAAAAAGCCCAGGGAATATGCCGAACGGGTAGTATCCCGAATCATCTGCACCTGTTCCTGGTCCCATGTGTTATAATCGGCGAGCGTATATTTTACCGGACCTCCACCCAGGTTTGAAAGCTCAATTTCGTAAAGGGGCGTTTGGATAACGGTTTTCACGGTATCCTCAGCCGAATTTGCTGAAAATACCCCCAGATTTCGTGCAGATTCTGTTATTTCAGCTGTGGATTGCGCGCCACGATCGGTCATCGAATCACCACCTATCTCCATCTCGGTATCACTCCCGGACTGCAGGCTATCCTGCTGCCCTTCAAATTCCGCCTGCTGCTGAGCCTGAGTTGCGGCTAAACTATCCTGCATCGCCTGCTCTGCTCTTCTCTGATCAATCTCTTCCTGCGATGGCATAGTGTAAAATGCCCATCCAATGGTAAGGGCAAAAATCAAAAGAAGTCCGATTACAGTATTTCTATCCAAAACTAAATTATTTTATGGCTGGTTGATGGTTCGTTCTGATCTTTTTGCTTGCTCTGAGAACTTATTTTTTTTGTGAGTCCCAAAAGAAGCTGTTCTACCTCTGCATCGATATCGCCAAAAGGTATATCCTCTTTTTTTGATATAAAAGCCCCATGAACGCCGCCGGGACGTTCAGAAAAAAAGTCAGTAAGAATATGCTGATGGTTTCGGTAGGATTCTCTGAGCCTGCGCTTTGTTCTGTTTCGGCTGACCGCTTTTTTCATGATTCGCTTGGGAGCTATAAAACCTATTTTTATTTCATTTACAGTGTCCTCAAGCAGATGGTAGCGAAACTGGAGAGATGATGAGTGGAGCACAGATGATTGTTTAAAAAGCCGTTCAAAATTTCGTTTACCCCGCAAAATTTTACTACGGGGTAACGAATTGCATCTTGTGTTTAAAGGGGGTCTACTTTGATCCTTTCTCATCACTTACAGTGAGCTTGTGCCGGCCTTTTGCTCTTCGGCGGCTTAATACTCTTCGGCCCTCTTTGGTTTTCATCCTTTCTCTGAAGCCGTGTTTGTTAGCTCTCTTACGTTTACTTGGCTGGTATGTACGTTTCATAACCGTTTAAATCTTATAAAAAATTGTTTGTCTGATTTTTTGATAGACTTTAAAAGTAAGAAGAATATTGATAAAATCGAACCATAAAATTCATCCCGTTTTTATACGTTGAATTATCTGTGCATATTTTAATAGCCGCAAAATGCGGGCATCGAATACCGTGGCATGGTTATTGTTGATGGATACTCAGATTATATATGTTAATCGCATTTAAATTGATGTCCGCAACACCCTCATCATCAAAGATGTTGAACACAGCCCTGATTAGCTGTACCTTACTTAATTGAATTAAAAAACGATTTTTACCCACATGTTAGACAAAATATCCAAGGTCCTTACAAAAATTTTCGGCACTAAAAGCTCCAGGGATTTAAAGAAACTCTGGCCTATAGTTGATGAAATTAAAGGTTTTGAAGAAGAGGTAAAGGCCCTTTCTGATGAAGAGTTGAAGCAAAAAACAGCCGACTTTAAGCAGCTCATTAAAGACAGAACGGCAGATGTTTCCGCCCAAATCGAAGAGATTAAAGAAAAGATGGATTCAAACGACGAATCCATTACCCTCGAAGACCGCCGGGAATTCTCCGACCAGCTAAAAGAACTTGAAGAAGAGTGGCTCGTAATTCTCGAAGACACACTCGAAGAAATTCTCCCTGAAGCATATGCCGTTTTAAAAGATACCTGCCGGCGGTTTGTTGGGAAAAAATGGAAAGTTGCGGGATCTGAAATTGAGTGGAACATGGTTCCCTACGACGTACAGCTTATCGGCGCCATATCCATGCACTACAGCAGTATTGCAGAGATGAAAACCGGTGAAGGTAAAACCCTGGCAGCCATTTTCCCTGCATACCTGAATGCGCTGGCTGGTCGCGGCGTACATATTGTTACTGTAAACACCTACCTTGCCCGCCGGGATGCTGAATGGAACGAGCCCATCTATAACTTTCACGGGCTTACGGTTGACTGTGTAGACCTCTACGACCCCAACACAGAGCTGCGGAGAAAGGCGTATCGCGCAGATATCACCTATGGAACCAACAACGAATTTGGATTCGACTACCTTCGCGATAATATGGTAGCCGAGGAAGAGAGACTAGTACAGAGAGATCACCACTACGCTATTATTGATGAGGTTGACTCTATTTTAATTGATGAAGCCAGAACTCCTCTTATTATATCCGGTCCTGTACCGCAATCGAGCGGACAGCAAAAATATGAAGAGATGAAGCCCAGGGTTGAAGCGCTTGTAAACGCTCAGAAAAAACTGGTTGCTAAACTCGCAAGCGACGCCGAAAAATTTTACGAAGAGGGCAACGAAGAGGAAGCCGGACTGGCACTCTACAGGGCCGAGCGCGGATTCCCTAAAAACAGCAAGTTTAAAAAAATGATGCAGGAAGCGCACTATCAGCGGTTAGTTCAGCAGACCGAAGCGCTCTACCTGGCAGACAATGCCAAAAACCTCCACATTGTTGATGAGCACCTCTACTACTCTGTAGACATGAAGCAGAAAGTGATTGAAATGACAGAGAAAGGGCGGAATTTCATCACGAAAGATGAAGAGGGTGATCAGTTCTTCGTGATTCCTGACCTAGGCACCGAAACGTCCGTTATTGAAGAGGAGATCGAGAAGCTCAAAAAAGAAGAAATTGAAAAAATTAAGCAGAACGAAGAGTTCAGCGATGAGTACAAGTCGAAAAAAATTGAAGAGACAAAGCAGGAAATAAACAACGAGCGTGAAAAACGATTTAATGAGCTTCACCGATTATTTGCGGAGCGCGGTGATCGTATTCACACCGTTAATCAGCTTTTAAAAGCATATACACTTTTTGAACGCGAAGAGGAATACATCGTACAGGATGGCAAGGTAAATATTGTTGACGAACATACAGGCCGGGTTCTGTCCGGACGCCGGTACTCTGATGGACTTCACCAGGCTATAGAAGCTAAGGAGAATGTAAAAGTGGAGGCAGCTACACAAACCTACGCAACCATTACCCTTCAGAACTTTTTCAGAATGTACCACAAACTAAGCGGCATGACGGGTACTGCAGCCACAGAAGAGGGGGAATTTAATGAAATTTACGAGCTGGACGTAACGGTTATACCTACAAACCGCCCCATTATCCGCGATGATAAAGAGGACCTTATTTTCCGCACAAAGCGTGAAAAATATAAAGCTACACTTCAAAAAATTCGTGAATATCACGAGAAAGGCCAGCCTGTGCTTGTGGGTACCACCAGTGTGGATGTCTCTGAAGCACTGAGCCGTATGCTTAAGAAGGAAAAAATTCCCCACAATGTTTTGAATGCAAAACAGCACGCACACGAAAGTGAAATAGTGGCAAATGCGGGTAAACCGGGTGCAGTAACCGTCGCCACCAACATGGCGGGACGAGGTACCGATATTAAATTAACTGATGAAGTAAAAGAACTTGGCGGCCTTGCAATTCTCGGTACCGAGCGTCATGAATCGCGCCGAATTGACCTCCAGCTTCGGGGCCGGGCAGGACGGCAGGGAGATCCGGGCGAAACACAGTTTTTTGTATCCCTTGAGGACGACCTGATGACTCTGTTTGGCGGCACCGACCGTATCGCCAACATCATGGACAAATTGAATTTTGATGAAGGCGAGGTAATTCAGCATCCGTGGGTTACAAAATCACTTGAGAGAGCCC
>Ga0209936_1000687_pt1 | contig 19924 bp, 26 predicted proteins | sample SalPonR1_A_D1_MG_FD_185694 | JGI IMG/M metagenome (GOLD analysis project Ga0209936, IMG submission 185694) | Salt pond soil microbial communities from South San Francisco under conditions of wetland restoration - Salt Pond MetaG R1_A_D1_MG... ... | reverse complement strand
TCAAATACAAGAATTAATATTCCAGTCACTATAAACAATCCTAATATCCATAAATATCCGGTTGATGTATATAAAACTGGAAAAATAAACGACCATATAGGAGTTATGTAAAACATACCAGTTTTTTCAGGTGGAACAATAAATTGGGGGAAATGCCAGATGCTCCAGATAAACCCTAAAATTAAAGTCGAAACAAAAGGAGAATATTTAGCTTGCAGACGTGGCAAAGCATATCCACGCCAACCTAATTCTTCAGTCAAAGGTCCTCCAGTAAATAAAACAAAAAAGAAAATAAAGGGCAAAAACCAGTATAACCCTTTTGCTTCTGAGGTTGGAATAGTGGAATCCACTAAAATACTTGCAACATATGCAATAAATATTATTATAGGAAATAGAAAAAAAGAATCATTGCTATAATAGATAATATCAATACAATAGATAAAACAATTATCCTTTCTGAACTACTCTCACGAATTGCAAAGAATAGTCCCCCTGCGGTAGAAAAAAATATAATAATATTAGTTATCAACATAGGTATTCTTAGTTTCTCTTTCATACTCTACACATCCTTTCAAAAAAATTTATTGCAATCAGGACTAATTTCAGATAACATTCCTGATATTTCCGACGTTTCGTTCCGTCACATGTTATCTGAAGTGCCCGACTACCATAGCTCTTTTCTTAATGATTTAGGTTGTTTAACATCTATATCGGTAAAATTGTATTCTTTTGCCACTTCTGCTGCAATTAATATATTTCCAGTTTTATTTATTATTTTTTTATCTTGTGCAAGTGCAGCTACTGCTCTACCTATAAACATAGGTGATTCAGAATTAGATAAATCCAATATATCTTTATTTCTCATAACCCCCTCAGTTCTAACCATACCTGGATATAATGAGACTGATGCTATCCCATCATCTTTTAATTCATGTGCCATATCTTGAGTTAATCTATCTACCGCTGCTTTGCATACTCCATATGCTACATTAGACATATATCTTCGCCCAGCAAAAAATGATATATTAACTATTAATCCACTATTTTGTTCTAACATTAGAGGTACAGCAAATTTACTTGCAATATAATTTGATCTCAAACCTACATCAAACATATCATCCCATAATGAAATCGGTTGTTCCCAAAAATTATCTTCAAATATATAATCCTCTGGTTTATTAACTTGATAGATATTTTCATAGCCAGCTCAAACATTATTAACTAAGATATCTAAATTCCCATATTCGTTTTTAATTTTTTTAAATAGTTTTCTTACTTCCTCATCATTTTTATGGTCGCACTGATAAGGAATGCCTACTCCACCTAATTCATTAACTTCTTTGGCTGTCTCATTTATTGTACCAGAAAGAGGTACATCTGCATTATCTTTATCAACAGTTCTCCCAGTAATATAAACTATTGCTCCTTGTTCAGCAAGTCCTTTTGCTATACCTTTTCCAACCCCTCTACTACCTCCTGTTACAACAGCTATTTTATTTTCAAGTCTATTCATTTTTAATCCTCCATTATTTTAGATTTTATTAACCACAACTTATATACATATAAATAAGTATATCAATTAGAAATATTTCATCCAGTTTGTTTCATCAGTTACTCCTACAAACATCGTAACAGAAGGCATATCCCGCAGAGTAGGCTGGCCTTTAGCCGTTACAGAAATATCATGTTATACGACGTGTGGCCTAAAGCTTTATATTGGACAGCATTGTCATTGCCTTTTCTTCTTTTTTTGCCTGATTCAATGCCATTTTTGATAGATCTTCTAATGCTGCATCTTCTTTACTTCTATCTTCATCCATTTCCCTCAAAATATCTGTCATTTCACTATAACGATTAGCTACATCACAATAGATTTCATATGCTTTCTTCACCTCAGTTAAATCAACATACTGTAATGTTTCTTTTAAAAAATCACGTAATGGATTACGAAAAATAGATCCTCCTGTACCCCAATCATCCCACATTGAGGCTACATAACCCCATCCTTTAAAATCACTACCTTTAAATTCATTTTTTCTAGCTATTTCTGTCCAAGTCTTTTTAATTTCACATGATAATTTGTAAATCCCTTTATATCCAGCCCCTTTAAAAGGGGGATTCATAAATGACTGGGCCATACTCTTAATAACACGGGGTAAAATCTCTTGTAAATTTATTTTATTAACTTCTGTAATCGTAAAACTAAGATTATCAGCGCCACCCATACCATAAACTTTTCCTGATCTAGCTTCTTCTAAACTAGAATGTGATATTTTTTGAATATCCTTGTAATCACGCTCTCCAACATATACATAATCATCATCATAGCCACATGCAGATATTACATGTCCAACAAAATGAATCCTTTCTTCTTCTGGTATATAATCTAAATGATAAAAATCTACTCCTAAACCAACTGGTTTTCCCTGATTAAGTGGTTCAATAAGATTGTTCCAAGCCTTTTTCGTTGAAGTGGTTTTCCTAATATCAAATTGAATACCCGTATTCTCAGAAAACTTTTCCAACCAACCATCTTTTGTTCTGCCACCAACAAATGGAAATCCCATCGCTTTCAAATTGAGATATACAAAAGAAAATCCTTCACATAATCCTATTATTAATGGTTCAGAAAGATTTACTCCATGATATTCCAATAAATCACGCATAGTGTTACTTTCACAATTAATACCTACTTTATGATTGTAATTATTTAAAATAATTTTTTTCACCTTCCTTAATAAACTTAGCATGTCATATAACGTCCCGCAGGTTTACGAAGTTTCTGAATCTTAGGGCGACTGCCCTTGATGAAGAAATTTGGGTGAAACGACTACAGGAGTGGAACCGTAAACCTTGCTGTTATGAGATGTACAAGCAACCCACGTTGTAAATTCAAGGTTATTTTTTTGCTATACATTATAAGATACATACATAAAAAAAGTATATAGTTTCACCAAATTAATTTTATTCTTATTTTATAGTCTATAAATAAGTTTAGGGGTTTTATTTCCCTTTGATATTAATGAATCTACTTGCTTATCAATAGTTGCTCCTAATTTCAAATAGAATCCTCTTGCATCTGGACTAGTTATAATTGTAAATTCTCTAATAACCAGTTTTTTACATTCTGCAAGAGCGTGATTCCATAATATTTTGCCATATCCTTTTCCAATATACATAGGTTCTATAAATAGATATTCTAACGAGAACTCATCATCATTTAGCAATAATCCATAAAATCCAATTATTATCTCATTGTCCTTTAGAATATAAGTTGGATTATTTAATATAAATTCTTCTGTAATTAAGTATATTTCTTTGAATTTATCCATAAAACTTGAATCATATCCCCAATAAGCTTCAGTTCTAATTTCTAGACTAGCTAACAATTTTGTGTCTTTTGGTGAAGCACTTACTATTGTGTTCATTGATTATCATCTCCTGTATTAAAAGTAATCACCAATACCTTATTCCTCTTTAGGGTTAAAGTAGTCAGTTAATTTAACATAAGTATGATTCTGCAACTGCCATTTTTAATGTAATTTTTATCTGCGTGTATTTCACATAACGTTACTGGTATTTCCGACGTTGTCGTCCCGGAGGGGGGCAGGACTTTTGCTACTGCAACCCCTTACCATTATTTGCAAAAATCATGACAAAGATAATGTCTCGTAGGGTAGCCAGTCTTTGGCGTAACGGAAATCCTATGTTATACGATTGTTGCTTTCTATCTCTCATTTAATAAAAATATCTCTGCTAATGCTTTAGCAGTTCCTATTGGATATAATTTTGTTTCATTATCAATATTTTCTGCACCAGTTATTATTTTAGCACCTTCATCTTTTAATTTGCCTAGTTTCATTTTTTGTTTTTTACCCTGTATAACTTGTTCTTTTGTCAAAGCAATAATCCCTCTCACTTCATCTTTTTTTAAGTTTTTAGGTGTTTCTTTTAACTTAGCCTTATATATAATTATATGATATACATTGCCTGCTTTTGGTGTTCTATCAGGATGAATCATTTCATAAATTGCATATGGTTTAATATTATTTTTAATTTTTATTTCTTTTATATTACCATCTTTCGAAATGTATTGAGTTTTATATGAAGATATTATTTCAGGAATAATTCCAATTTCTTCTTTGGCCTCTCGCTGTCCACATTCAATTAAAGTTTCTTCTTTTTCCAAATGTCCTCCAACACCTGCATAAAACAATTCACCTTCAAAACAATTATGTCTATCTCCTGCTATAAAAAAGATATAATGATCATCTTTCTTTATAGCCAAACCAACACCTATTTCAGCTTCTTCTGGTAAATAATTAAAAATATTTTTCATATGATCACCCCAATTATCTAACACTAGAAAAGCAATGTCGTATAACGTTCCTATTATTTCCGATGTTACCGTCCCGTCAGGGTTGACAAGACTTTTGCTGCCAAAGCCCCTTACCCTTTTATTCCAAAAGACATGACAAAGGTAATGTCCCGTAGAGTAGGCAGTACTATGACCGTAACGGAAATGCCATGTTATCTGCAGTCACGGCGACAATATATTATATTAATTTTTGTTTTATTCTTCCTTCTCCTTTTTTTACCTCAATAGTTGCATATGCTCCATTGATTAATACTAATTGAGGTGGCATATGACCTAAATCTACATCATATATTACGGGGACTTCTAAATCAGATAATGGATACTCTAATGCGTCAACCAATTTAAAATCATCTACATCACTATAGCCTTCTACCCTTCCATACAATATACCATTACAACCTTCAAACCATCCATTCATCTTTATCTGCCATAAGGTCCTATATATATCAGAAGAATCCATTTCACAACTTTCAAAATACCAAATAAAACCATTATCGTTATTTAAATTTTTAAAGTTTTCCACTAAATCATATGGAGTTCCAATCAATTTACATAAAACATCCAAATTTCCTCCCAAAAGCCTTCCACTACATTCAACCTCTTCTCTATCACCTAAAATCTTCCACTCTGATTTTTCTGTTAAATTATAAGGAGGAAAGTTATTTTCCGTAACCTCTAGCCACTCTTTTTGATATTGATCTAAGCTATGTTGTAAAAAAGCATCTCCTTTTTCCATATTCAAAATACTTAAAGTGTTCAAAACTGATTCATGAATTGGATTATTACCAAAATCTAGTAAATTAGGGCCATGAGCTGTGGCAATATTAAGCTTTAAAGTTAAAGTGAATAATAATGTACTTATATCGGAAAATCCTAGTATCCATTTAGGTTTTGCTTCCCTTAGTTTTTCATAATCTAAATAAGGTAGCATATCCATTAGAAATTCTCCTCCCCAAGGAGGAATTATTGCTTTTACATCTTCATTTAAATATAATGAAGTAAATTCTTTAGCTCTAATACTTGAAGGGGCACTGGTTAATTTACTTTGGCTTTTAACAGAATCAGTTTCAATAAAATTATAGCCTAAATTTTTCAACTGTTTTTTAGCATTTTCTAATTTCTTAGCAAAAACTCCTGTCACACCAGATGATGGTGCAGTAATCCCAATTGTGTCTCCTTTTTTTAAAGGGGTGGGATAATTTATCATTATTGAATCAACTCCTATTATTTAATATAAGATAGACTTAGCCGTTATTGCAGATAACGTCTTTGGAATTCGCGACGTCTCCGCTACTGCTCCTATAACTTGTCCTTCCTCTATAACTTTCATATGCAACACCTAGCTTTGCTTATTCTTCTAGCCTAGATGTCGCTAATCGCATGTTAGCCGAAGTAACTCGCAGTTACTCTAATCTTTTCCATTTAGCATTTCTTCCTTTTCCTAATAATTCTATTATTCCTTCTTCTTTTAATTTTCTAAATACTCTATTAATTGTAGATTCTGAAACATCTGGGCAAGCATTTCTTATATCTTCCTTTTCAAATTTTCCTACTGTACTTTTAATAGCTTTTTCTACTCTAAAGCTTTTATTTCCCTTTTTATTTTTTACTAAACCTACTCTATCTTCAAATTTTCTGTATGCTGCTAGTAGGGTTCCTAAAAAATAATTGAGCCAAACAAAAATATTATGCTCTCCTTCATGCCAACCTATAGAAGATTTATTTAGAGATTCATAATAACTTGATTTGCTTTTTGCAATCACTTTCTCTAAACTTATATATCTTCCAACTTTATAATCATATTTATATAATAATAATAATGTTAATAATCTAGCCACCCTTCCATTACCGTCATTAAAAGGATGAATACTTAAAAAATCTAATATAAATGTCCCAATTAATATTAGTGGTTCAATATTTTCTTCTTTCATTTCTCTACTTAAATAATCGCACAATTCCTCTACAGCTGCTGGAGTATTAGCTGCAGATACTGGTTTGAACCTTACATATCTTTCTCCATTCGGTAATATCTCTTCAATAACGTTATCTTGATTTTTCCATTTTCCTCCTTCAGCAGAAACAAATTTATATAAATCTCTATGAAACTGCAAAATTATATTAGGGTTTATCGGAATAGCATCATATGAAGTATGAATAGTATTTAATACATCTCTATAACCTGCAATTTCACCTTCAGAACGATCTTTAGGTACTGTATTATCATGCATAATCTCTTTTAAACGCTTATCTGTAATAACTATTCCTTCTATACTATTTGATGCTTTAGTACTTTGAACTACTGCTACTTCTTTTAACTTTTCTAATACTTGTGGAGATTGGTCTAAATATAAATTTTGCTTCCCTTTATATTCATTTATCTTTCCTATTAAACTTACTATATCCATTGGAACTTCTTCATTTTTTAATTTTTCATCTCTAAATGACATCATAAACTTATTCACTCCTCTATAAATATATTCATTTGATCTTCTTATGAATATATTTATTATATCATAAACATATTCATTTTTCCATAAACATATTCATTTAATGGTTTAATGAATATGTTCTTCCGAATATGAATATATTCAAAGAGGTATTTCGGTTAACATCCCGAGGGGTCCCGACGTGCTCGTGCCCGAAAGGGTCTGGCACTAAGTTTGCTACCTAAACACTCACATAAATCATTGCAAACTTTGTGACAGAGAGCATATCCCGTAGGGTAGCCACTGCCTTTGGCGTCACGGAAATCCTATGTTATATGAAGTTTTGCCTGCCCTATTTTCTTTTTTGATCTATATTAGTTATACAATTGATATTATAACATATATGTGATATAATTTTATTGCAATAAAAATTGGAGTGAGTTAATGATGTATAAAGTAAAATATTATGTAAAAAATAATAAATCTCCGGTTGTTGACTTTATTCAACAGCAATCCCCTAAAGAACAAGCAAAAATTTTAAGAGAAATTGATTTGCTTGAAGAATTTGGTTTGTTTTTAGGAATGCCACATAACAAAAAATTAAAAGGATATAATGATTTATAGGAGCTACGAATAAAACATAGTTCTAATATTTTTAGAATCTTTTTCTTTAATTATAAAGATGGTGTTTTTATCCTCTTACACGGATTTAAGAAAAAATCTAATAAAACTCCACAACGAGAAATAAATAAAGCACTTAATCGACTTAATAAAATAAAGTGAGGTGAATCATATGGACCACAATGAGGTCAAAAAAACTTTAATGCAAAATCCAGATGTAAAGAAAGAATATAATGATCTTGACGTAATGTATGAAATAAAAAAGCAAATTATTAAATATCGCATTGAAAATAATCTGAGTCAAAAAGAATTAGCTGAAAAAATAGGAACAAAACAATCTGCAATTTCTCGTCTAGAAAATGATGATTATAACCCAAGCATTGAATTTCTTGATAAAGTAGCTAATGCACTTGGTAAAAAACTTGAAATTAGATTTCATTAACAGTGACTTGCTTTATAGTCACTGTTTTTTTGCTTTAATTTAGGCAAAATTTCATATAATGTCCCTGGGATTTACGGCGTTGCCGTTCGCGTAAATCCCATGTTATGTGAAGTAAGCTGACCCACGTCTATCCCCAAAAAATCGATGTTGGATCTTCATCTACTTCATCTACTAATTTTTGCAGATTATTACTTGGTTCAATTTCATTATATTTATACCACTTTCCGGTATGTCTCCACCAATATAAAGACCATTTATTATCTCCTGGATTAAATCTAAATTGAGCAATTTTCTGTTTAGTCCATTTTTTTGGATCCTTATAATGACTGCGCTTTTCAATTAATGTCACATAGTTGCCTCTGATATTGTAATCCAATTTAATCTGATTTTTAACTCTTTCTGGAACGCGGTTTTCACAAAAAATATCTAAAATTTTCTTAACCCTTTTCTGTTGTAAATCATCTAGAGCCATTATAATCACCCTTTATTTATTGCTACATATGAAACAAGATTTAATTTATTAGCTGATTCAAATCCATTTGTTTCATAAAATAATCTAGTTTTTTCAGTGTCATCAGTCAAAAGAACTTTTTGTCTAATCTTATTATATTTATCAAGAACTGATTTCAATAATTTTGAACCTATTCCCTGTCGTTGATATTCTCTTAAGACCAAAATATCTTGAATATAGATAATTGTTTCTCCATCACCAACAACTCGAATTAATCCAACCAGTTTGTTTTTATCCCACGCTGTTAGTATATACAGAGAATTATTTAAAGCTTTTAGTAGTTTTTCTATATTTTTAGTATACTCAGACCAACCCACACTATCATATAAACTTAAAATATCATTCTTTGCAAAAGAAGAATTATATTTATAAATAATTTCAGACATGAGTCACAACTCCCTTAAATGCTTTTCAGCTTATTTCAAATAACGTTCCGGGTATTTCCGATGTTACCGTCCCATCAGGGTTGGCAAGACTTTTGCTGCCAAAGCCCCCCTTACCCTAAAAATAAAACAATGGTTAAATATTGTTGCAGTTTGTTTATCATCTCTTAGCAATATTGCACCTAAAGCTTATGGTTTTTACGAAATTGGGGCCGTAAACCCCATAGATTAAGAATTAATAAACAAAGATGCCTAGTAAAATTAATATAATTCCTAAGATAGTAGATGCAATATTAATCTTTGCAATAATTCGTCTATCTTCAACTAAAGCTTTCTTTACGAATTTTCTAAAACTATTATAGTTAAATATAATCTGGGATACTTTTATAAGTGTAAGGGTTACTAAAATAGTTAATATCATTGATAAATCTACTTCTGTCGTTATTTCTTTATACCATGTAGTTGCGACAAGAAAGATTGCTAAAATACTTACCGCCCATATCCATTTAGGTTTCTTTTCTGAATAGGCTTTATTAAGCTCAAAATCACTCCATTTTTCGGGTATTATATGTATCAGTAATCTTAATCCAATCATAATTACTCCCCAGACAATACTAAAAATTTTAAAATAATTCATTTTTTTATTCCTCCTCTTAAATTTAAGTATATTAATTTAAGTATATTTTGCCTTCCCTTTTTTTTTGCTCTCAACTACATCCTATCACATACACTATCAACATCGTTAATTTTAAAAATACCAGCCTTAACCGTAACTCTTTAAAGTGTTAATTTTTAGAATATATATTCTATAATTCTTTTTAAAATAAATACCTTTTTCCATCACTTAATAGGTTTTAAGGTGTGGTAGGGGAAGATTTCATATAACGTTCTTAGGATTTCCGACGTTATCGTCCAGTTAGGGTTGGCAGGTCTTTTGCTACTATAACCCTTATCCCTTCATTGCAAAAGACATAACAAAGATAATGTCCCATTCCCTTTTCTGTTATCAATTTTATTGGATAATCTAATTCATTCATACCTTTATATAATTTCTTCACATTTTTATAATAATAATCATTATCTCCTGCTATAATTACATTGTTTGTATCTACTTCATAGTTTTGAACTAAATTATTATATTGTTCTTTTACTTCCTTTTTTGCCAATTCTACATCATCCCAACAATAACTCTTCATTCCAAATACTTGTGAGGATTGGAAAAATGCTAGTAAATAATTATCCCTTAAATAAGAACTAGTCCAATACTTTGAGAACTCTTTTATATTTCCGTTACGTCCATGTAATATAATTAAAAGAGGGTAATTTCTGTTTTTCTTCTTATCAGGTGATAGAACTTTCAGTATTGGTTTTGCATTCGACTGTCTTTCATCCCTCAGTTTCTTACACTTTGAAATTAATTCTTTAAATTCTTGTTTATCATTTAATGGTTCTAAATCAGGATCTTCTGTAAGTAATTTTGGAGCCCACCAAAAATCTTTATTAAATGTATTCTTTAATTCATCTATCGCCTCTTTATGTCTATTTAATTTGTTATAAAGACAAGCAGCCCAATAGCTAGTTTTATGTAATTTTTCTGGATACTCACTTTTAGCTTTTTGTACAACCTCTAGAGCTTGATTATATTTTTCCTGAGTATAAAGCGAAAAAACTTCTTCAGTTAATCTTTTAAAATTCATTTCACACCCACCTTTATAAAGAATGTCGCATAACGTTTAGGTATTGCCGAAGTCCAGCAACCTTAGATAGCTCTTATCTTAGGTTGCTGGATTTGGGTGGAGTGACGTAAGGAACGAAACCGGCAATACTTTGTTATATGACGTGCCTCATTTAAGATATTTAATTAGCAATAGCCTTTGTTTTCAATATTGTTATTGTTTTAGAAGATTTTTATTTATTTATTTCTCTGACTGGTCTACCTTCAATATAGCCTCTATATCCCCTTCGCTCCAGTTGGAATCTTGGCCCATCTTCATCAGCCCATTTAAAACCATACAATTTAGGGTTATATTTTTTCATTACTTCCCATAATGAACCAATCGCTTCTTGAAAATTTTCATCTTCATAAGACTCTCCTTGAAAAATCATCATTTTACATGGAGGAAGATCAATTATATCAAATCCATCTGGTACTTCGCCAGAATAATCAACAGGAACTTCCACTCCCTGAGCATATTTTGATGTGCCTTCTTTACGTAAATTTTCGGGCATCCACATGCCAATTGGTTCATATATAGCTTCTTTTATACTTGTTAAAACTCCCCAAACATCACAACCAACTTCATCACAATACTCAAAGTAATGGGTCGCTTCAGTTCCCCACTTTAATATTATTTTTCTAGCTGGTCGATCAACAACCTGAACAAAGACAGTATCAACATTAGACTTTTTACTCATGTTATTCTCTCCTTTTTGTAAAGTAAGGTAATATTCACGGATACGATGGGGTAAAAATAGTTTTATTGGTGGTGTGTTTTGGGAGTAATAATTAGGACTCATACCAAATTGTTTAGAAAATGCCCTGGTAAACCCCTCATGTGAATCAAAAACAAAATCAAATGCTACATCAATTATTTTTTGCTCTTCATCTCTGAGTTTAACAGCAGCTCGAGAAAGACGAAGTTTTCTAATATATTCAAAAGGAGTTTTACCAATTAGTTCTTTAAAAATTCTCCCAGAATGCCAGGGAGAATAACCAGCTGCCCGGGCTAGCTGATGTAAAGTAATTGATTCCCTTATATGTTCCTCTATATAATCTTGCATACGTTGAACTGCATTAATTTTTTCCCATCTCTCCATGGTTTCACCTCCTTTAAAAAGGATAACACATTTATCATGATAAATTCTTGACCTGAATTGCTAGGTTATAATTTTTTGCTTCAATTTTCGTTTCTTATTAAGTTAGGCATGTCAGATAACGTCCCCAGTGTTTCCGACGTGGCTTGTCCCGAACATTATTTGCCTAGTTTATTTTACTTAGGGTTGGCATGCTGTTTGCGTTTGATCGCCGCAGCTATCCTCTTAATTGCAAACAGCTTGCCAAAAAGCCATGTCCCGTAGGGTCGCCCTTTTTTTGGCGAACGGGAACATTGTGTTAGACGACGTCACCATAATAGTTAGTTATATCTTTTGAAAATCGCTTTCAATGCTTTGCTGTCAAAGTTCATTGCTAATTCATATATGATCTTCCCATTTTTGGTTTTTAAATGTGGATCTGCTCCTGCCTTAAGTAAAATCCTTGCCATATCGCAATTCCCCATAACTAATACCATCTCTAATGGATATTTTTCATTAGAATCCCTTTGATTTATATTAACAGTTTTACTCTCTAAAATATTATTTACTGTAACAATATCATTTACTAATACTGCCTGAGATAATTGATCAACAGTATACTTAATATAATTTTCTGCTGCTTCTTCAACAATTTCTTTCAATGTTTTATTGTAACTATTCATTGCTAATTCGTAAATAGATTGACCACTTGATGTAATTACGTATGGATTTGCTCCATTTTCAAGTAATAATTCTGCCATCTCACAGTTCCCCATAACTAATACTATTTCTAAAGGATACTTGCCATTTGAGTCTTTTTGATTAATATCTAAATTCTTACTATTAATAATTTCTTGTGCAAATTTCAAATCATTTTCCAGAACTGCGTTTGATAAATCATCTATATTGTATTGATTTGTAGAGTCACTTGCGTATACGATAATTTGATTTTGTATCAAAGAAAATCCTATTAAAAACATCAAAATAAGCATTACTTTGGCTATTTTTTTAACCAAAGCGATCACCTCCTTCTTAAATAAATATGCTTGAAATTTACTAAAATGAGGGTGATATCGCCTAACGTCCCTGGGGTTCGCGACGTCTAGCTCTCCCCTACTATAACTTGTCCATTCTCTAAAACTTTCATATGTAATTGCTACCCTACCTAACCTCTTAGCCTAGATGTCGCTAACCCCATGTTAGGCGATGTAGATTTTAGTCATAAACTATACATCTTCTTCAAATTCAAAATGGTTAACTGAATTAACCATGATTGAATTAATTGTTGAAATAAATAACCAAAGTATTTTCATAACTTGTGGTTCGCTTATATCTCCAATCCTAATATCCCTAAAATGAGCAATTCTATTCCTTAAATTTTTCCCCACATTTCTTTCATCATTTAATAAGTAAAATCTAAGCCATTTAATCTGATGTTTGCCAATTAAACTCAACATTTTTTCATTTGGATTACTATTTTTATTCCCAATAAGAGTACTAAGAGTAACACTAGTTTTTAAGAAATAACCATTTTTATTTAGCTTACAATAAATCTTTCTTAAAACTTTTTCAAGAACTGAGATAATATAAAAAACTGAACCATGTCGATAATAATCATTACCATTTTCACTTTTTAAACTTATTATCGCTTGTTTTATAGCCTCAATATCTTTTTCAATTTCTTTATCTTCATATTCTATTTCAAATTGCGAATAAATAATTTCAACCACTTCTTTAATTAAATTAAAAAGTTCTTCAATCCTATCATTATCATTTGTCCAATAATATGAAAAGGTAGTACATTGAAATAAAGATTGATCTATCATTCTAAGTTTACCTGCTGTAAAGTAATCATTTGTTTTAGTTATTGTTGTAGCAAAATCCATTAATGTAGGTTTATAATTATTATTTATTTTTTCAATATATGCTTCCCAGAGCTTTGTATCCTCAGATATTTCATGAGATAAAAACATATATTTATTAAACTTTTTTTCAAGTTTATCTATAACCTCAATATATGGTTCATTAGAAATTTCAAATTCAATCTTTTTCCCATTTTTATTTAAATATTTATTAGACTTAGAACTTAACTTTTTTAATTTATTTGAAAATTCAGCAGCATAATCACTTTTAGTTAATTTCAAAACTCTAAGTCCTTCAGACATTATTGATTGAAGATAATAAATTTCATCATCATTTAGATTATCAAATTTCTTCATACAATATGAATAAATTTTATCAGCAATTAATTTAGATAATTTTATGTCATCGTTCTTATAACAAAAAATCGCATAATCACATAGTTCTCTATATCTGTATTCTGCAATTTTACTGAAATTTTCTTTTTTTAAAATTAATTTTTTTAAGGCTTCCTCATCATAACTTTTTAATATATTCTCTATCTTTTCTAAATTATCAAATAAAAAAAGTGCTCTGTTTTCAATTAAATAATCTACTATTCCGGAATTTATTAACCCTTTGTTAAATTTCAAAAAATAATTTAATGTTAAACTATCTATACCTTCCTTTAAAAAACTACTTTGGTCATAAGAGAAAATTAATCGATAATTATTTTGTAAAAATTTTATTATTTTTCTATTGTTAAATGAATCTAATTTCTTTTTAGCAAAAGAAATGGTTTTTTCAAAATTATCTTTATACTCTTCAAAAATATAATTTGAGCAATCTTCATGCAAAGTCAAATATTTTAAAAATAAAAAATCTATATACTCATCAACTGAATTAATTTGATAAGAAAAATCATTATTATAATAAGAAATTATTTCTTTTGAATTTTCGATAATATTTTTAATTGTATGTCCTGTACTAAGGTCTGAAACATCATATTTCACTAAGTTGAATTTAATATCAAACTTTGATTCTAATTTTTTAATTATGTTCAAAAAAACACCTCCTGAAATCTATGTCGCCTAACGTCCCGAGGGTTCCCGACGTGCTCGTGTCCGTAGGACCTGGCGCAAAGTTTGCTGCCCAAACCACTTACCTAAGTTACTGCAAACTTTGTGACAGAGAGCATGTCACGTAGGGTAGCCTGCTCTTTGGCGTAACGGGAACCCTTTGTTATATGACGTTGGACTATCTCTAACTTTCATTTATTGTTACACACATAATTATGTTTCTTTATTATCATAATTATGATATAATATTATTAACTTAAATGATAAGGAGTGGTTATATGCCTAATATTAGACCTGTTTCAGATTTAAGAAATAACTTTAAACAAATATCAGAACTTTGCCATGAAGAAGGTGAACCTGTCTTCCTGACTAAAAATGGTAAAGGTGATATGGTTGTCATGAGTCAGGCTCTATATGAAAAACAAAAATCTCTAATTGACCTATACCAAAAATTAGGTGAAGCTGAATTAGAAAGTGAATCAAATAAAACTAAAATATCCCATAAAGATTTAATGAAAGAAATGAAGGCAAAATTAAATGAGTAAAAAGTATAGTATAATGTATCTCCCTGTTGCTCGAAGAGATCTTATTGATATAATTGAATATATTCAAAAAGATAATCCAAGTGCTGCCTTAAATTTGTTAAATAAAATTGAAAACACAATTTCTAAATTAGAAGACTTCCCATTAATGGGTTCTGTGCCAAAAGATTCACTTCTACAGTATAAAGGATATCGTGTATTAATAATTGAAAAATACTTAGTCTTTTATGTTGTAAATGAAAGTGATTTAGAAATTGAAATTCGCAGAATTATACATGGAAAAAGAAAATATGACTTTTTACTATAAGTCCTTTGCAGGACTTATTTTTTTACATAGTTTTATACCCAAGGTCCAATGTCATATAACGTTCCTAGTGTTCCCGACGTTATCGTCCCGGTAGGGTTGGTGTGATTTATGCCGAATTTTGCATAAATCATGACAAAGTCAATGTCCCGAAGGGTAGGCTGGTTTTTAGCCGTAACGGAAATACTCATGTTATACGAAGGCAGCACACCTCTTAATAGTTAATTTAATTCTCTATAAATTAAAACACAAAAAATAATTATATTAACTGTAATAATAGTTAAATAAGTGATAGTTTATTTTAGCATAAATTTCTTTTTAAAATTAACTTTAAAATGTCATAGATTTGAAGTATCCCATTAATACTCAATAACCTTTTTTCATTTTTTCTTCAAAATAAGATATAATGAATCACTATCTTCCATTTCTGTATATGATTCAATATCTATAATTTCAAAATTATCACTAATCATTTCTCTTAATTTTTCCTCAGTATAATATACAAAATTTAATCCTTTCTGTTTTTCTTTCTTATCTCCTTTCCAAAACGAATGAAATAATATACCATCTTTATTTAATATTTCCCATTGTCTATTTAAAGATTTTTTTAGTTCACTTTTAGTAAGATGATATAGGACTTTGTTAGAATATATACAATCAAATTTTTTGCTAATCTCAAGCGTTCTTGCATCAAGAACTAACAAATCTACATTCATATTTTTATTTTTTTCTCTATACAAATCAAGAAATAATTCAGAATAATCAGAGCCAGTAACTTCATAATATTTACTTAAAATATCTAAATCTTTACCAGGTCCCATTCCTAATTCAAGAATACTTGATCCTTCTGGTAAGTATTTTTTTAATATTTTAATTAAATATTTACCGTCATAACCTTCCGCCATTTCAATATACTTTTTTACATTTTCTTTATTTTTATAAAAACTCATTTTATTACTCCTTTAAAATTAATATATTTAATTTTCAATAATTTATTTTGACAAATATATTTTTCAATCATATTAAGATTTATATTTATATAAAGAACTGTAGTATCTAATATTTATAAAGAAATAAAAGGTTTTATGTTATTCAGTAATACAGCTTTAAAGCTCATTACTATGATACTACTTTTAAATATGGTGTGCTGCTTTCGTATAACGTCCCTGGTGTTCCCGACGTGCTCGTGCCGTTAGGCCTGGCAGAAAGTTTGCTACTTCATAACTTACCTAATTCATTGCATACTTTGTGACAGAGAGCATGTCCGTAAGGCCGGCTTGATCTTTAGCCGTTAGCGGGAACACCATGTTATACGTAGTGTTATTCGGCTTATAAAAAAATAATTAATTTTATAGCCTAATAAATAATTTTTTATTTTTTAATATTCTATGTTTTTTTATATTGCACATTATTTTGTATGTTTTAATTTCCTCGCTCAAAAATAATATAATGAAAAGTAGGCATAAAAATAATTTTTCCAATAAACCATCCAATATCTCCATGTCTTAAATCTGCAAAATATCCCCATATTATTGCAATAATAAATGTCATTAATAATCTTATTTTTTTATTATTCAAATAAAACACTCCTCTTCAATTTATTCAATATAATAAATACCTAATAAATTTATATTACTAACTTATAAAAATAATTTTGAATATTTGAGTGAAGAGAATTGATAATCCCTAATAAATCAAAAGACTTATAAGTAATAGAGTTATAAAACAAAAATTTTGATTAATTATTTGATGAATTAGCAACACCATAATTCTTATAAATATTCCATGCCAACCTAATTTTAAGGCTTTGTCATTTTCGGTTTTTTCCATGAGTTATAACCATAATAAAAATAGCAATTAGTAAGTTATATACCCTCCCAAGTTACTCTTTAAATATTTACTTTAATGAGATAAATTATAATAAAACTCTAAAGTCCAATTTCACTTTCATTCTCTGAATTAACATTTGAACTAGCAGAAACTATTAGACTAAAACTAGGATAAAATGCTGTAACCATTAAAATAAACATAAAAAGAAAATCAAATGCTTTTTGTAATCATAATTACATTTTCTTTTTTATATTAGTTTTTAGAGGAATTTTTAACATTTCATTTACACAATTATTAATTATGCGGTAAATCTCAGAAAAAAACATAAGATGTCTAATAGATTAATCAATTATCTACATAAAATTAGATTAGAATAACATTACGTATAACTATATAATAAATGAATTAACTTCGTTTATTCTGCTTAAAAAGGTATATCTATGTAGTTATTTCATTTATACTATTATCTCTTTATTATTTATAAAACATCTAGAGGACTGGTAATATTCAAAAAATCTTTTTTTGTTACATGAGTATAGATCTCAGTAGTTTTGCTGCTACTATGGCCTAATAATTCTTGAATATACCTCAAATCAGTACCATTTTCTAGAAGATGAGTTGCAAAAGAGTGTCTTAGTGAATGAATAGACACTTCTTTTTTGATATTTGCCATTTTACATGCTCTTTTAAAAATTTTTTGAGCTGATCTAGTACTTAAATGTTTCCCTTCTTTTCTTCCTGGAAATAACCAATCTTTTAATTTCTGATCTTTTGCATAATTTCTCAATTCCTTAAGGGCCAGCTTTGATAAAAGACTATATCTATCCTTTGATCCTTTAGCTTTTCTAATATGAACTAACATTCTTTCACTATCAATATCTTTTAATTTTAAATTTACTACTTCACTAACCCTAAGGCCAGCAGAATAAGTTAAAAATAGTAAAGCGCGATGTTTTTTATTTTTTAAAGAATTCAATATTTTTATAACCTCATTTTTACTTAATACATCCGGTAATTTTTTGTCTTTTGGTGGTCTAACTATTTTCACATAATTTTCTTTTAATAGTTCTTTTAAATTATATAAAATATATTTTTTCTGATGAATTTTATAAGCATCTATTGTAGAACTACTGTATCCCTGACTTTTAAGTATTTCAACAAAATCATTTAATAAACTTTTATAAAATTCCTGGAAAAAATAATTTATAATAATTATTTTACTTTTTTTATCAAAAATCATTAATTGAGATTTGAAATTTATAACAAACTCACTTATAGTTCTCTCATTTATTGGAAAACTCCAAAATTTTTTATCGGGATTCCACTTTCTATCTGTAATTAAACGTATCTTTTTAACTAAATCCGATGAATAATTAAAGCGAATAATAAATTTATTATCTTTTTTATTAACTTTAACTATCACTTTAATAACCTTCTTTCATATAAAATATCCATCTATTTTGTACTGTATTTTCGGGCTACTGCTACAATTATAACCCCATAAACTATACCTGCTAAAAATGAAACAAGGTCATTCATACCTGTTGAAAGATAATAGGCTAATGATACTAAAAGACCATAAAATCCTCCTTTAAGTAATGAACTGCTACCGGGAGTCATCCTTGTTAAACCAATTAAAATTCCCATTATCACTCTATTATACCAGAGAGCAAATAACTGAAGTCCATTACCACTAAATCCCATTCTGATTCCTCCACCAATTATACAGATAACACCTAATAGAGCACCGGTAATAATAGAAATTGTAAATTTTTTATTCATAATTTCCTCCTTAATAAATTTTTCTCATCATTATTTTCCTTCTGACATAACCTTATAATTATTTTTGTAAAATTGAAATGCTGCTAATCCAACCAAAATAACTATACCTATTATTGCAATATTTTGAAGCATAGTATATTGTCCCTGATAGCCTTCGGGAGAAACTAAAAATTTATAAATCCCAAAATAGGCCCAGGCTATTGGAAGTGGAAAAATAACATTTTTTATCTTTGATAGAACGAGTATAATTAATCCAATTGCAATAATAAGGGTAATAGAAGCCCAGGTTTCTTCAGCTATTCCAAATCTACCCCAACCGATTTTGACAAGCCAGGCAGCTATATTTACAACAGTTGCAATAAAAAGCCATCCAGAATATAAACCAAATGTACCTGCCAATAACCAACGATTACCTTCTTGAATTTTAGCAATCTGTTCTATAATTTTAATCAAGACAACTAAAAATGCAAAAATAAAAATAGTAGATAAACCAATCAACACATAAGAAAAGCTTATAATCCAAATAATATTTAAAGCACATGATAACCAAAAAAGATAAGATATTTTATCAATTGCTTTTCCAAAATAATTATCATTATTTTTAACTATCATTATAACTATAGAAATTATTAATAAGGTATAAATTACACTCCAGATACTAAAGGTAAAAGGGGCTGGTGTTATTAAGGTTGGAAACATATCTGAAACTTCTTTTTGAGAAAGACCATTAATAACTCCTGATGCTCCCAAAGCATTAATAATTAATGTGATACCTAATAAAATTAAATTAATCCATGATTTTCTTTTTCTTGTCATTTTAATAATCCCTCCATATTTAATTTTTTATTATTTTGATATTTTTTATAATTAAAAAAATTCAACTTCTGAATTTATTTAACCTTTTATTATTATATTAAACAAAACTTAATCTTTTCCTGCACAAATAAAAAAAACAAACGGCCTCACCCCTTTAAAAATTAGAGATTTAGCCGTT
>Ga0209936_1000679_pt1 | contig 20097 bp, 16 predicted proteins | sample SalPonR1_A_D1_MG_FD_185694 | JGI IMG/M metagenome (GOLD analysis project Ga0209936, IMG submission 185694) | Salt pond soil microbial communities from South San Francisco under conditions of wetland restoration - Salt Pond MetaG R1_A_D1_MG... ... | reverse complement strand
AATGTTCGAAAATACCTCCTCTACGCCATCGGTGAAATCCTGCTGGTGGTGATTGGGATATTGATTGCGCTTCAGATAAATAACTGGAATGAGGATCAGAAAGCCAAAAACCGTATGCTCACAAATATCCTTTCTATCCAGGAGGATATACAGCTGGAAACTGACCTGCTCGGGACTGTGATTCAAACACTTCAATTCCAGATTGAATCGGCCGAGAGCATTATACCGATCATGGAGTCGCGCGATCCTACAGTGCAGGATTCACTGAAATTTATTCTTGATTTTAACACGCTTTCAAATACCCCTATTATTTCCAAGCGATCGAATACCTGGGACTTCCTGAACGCATCCGGTGAGATCTCAGAATTTCCGGATTCAGAACTGCTCAGCATTCTGCAGGACTATTACAGTGATTTAGAACAAACCACTATCAATTTTACAAATACAGCAACCCCACCACGCCTTGAACTGCGCAAACTTAAGTATGAACATTTTACAGACACCGAGCACAGGAAGTTTTTCCCTACAAGTACTCCAAAAGCACCCGGCAGCGCTGTTTATGATTCTATATTTAACGATCCGAGGTTTCTGCCCTTATGCAGGTATATCGGAGGTACTGCCAGATTCTTTGAAAATGAATTTATATCTCTTCAAAAGAAATCAATGCATCTCAGTGATTATATCAACAATAAGTATCGTTAAAAAACAATTACCTGCATGAAATTTTCTTTTGAATACTCACTGCTGACCCTGATACTCTCCCAATCACTCCTCTTTTTTTCAGGATGCACTTCAGGAGCGGATCAGAATACCGAAACCGGTCAGCAACAGCCCAACATCCTGCTCATTGTAGCCGATGATTTCGGGTACACAGATCTGAGCGCGTTCAGAGGAGATATCGATACGCCCAACCTGGATTCAATGTTCTTCATTTCAACTCGTTTTAACTTTGGTGATCGGTTCTCAACAGTAGCGCTGGATAATCTCAATTCTTACGGAATTGACATAATTCGGAATAAGGAACTGAGAAATCAAATCATTTTAACCTACGAAGCTTATCCCTACCTGAAGGAAGCACAGAATATTTATACGGATATTATTTTAAGTGCAGGAAAAGACCTGTTAAATACCAGATTTGTAGAGCTTTGGGACGGCGATGCGTCAAATGATGATGTGACTGGAACGATGCACCCGCTAAATTATAATGAATTACTTACGGATCAGGAGTTTCTCTATTTTCTTAGATCGCTGCCCAATCACATGGTCTATTTTGTTGAACGTCCGGTAGAATATACCTTAACAAGAATTGAATCGTCACTTCAAATGATTGAAAGTGAACTTAACAAATAAATAACCCGGCCATTATGCTTCCCTCAAACAAAAAAATAGCATGCGTGTATCAACACAGAGTTTATACTTTGTTTTTAATGGGAAGTATGCTGGTTGTCTTGCTGGTAAGCGCTTGCGAGCGTCCGGATAGTGAGGATGAAAACGGAGGTGGCCTTATTGAAGCTTCAATTGGAGAATTGCAATCCAGGCTGGATGATGGTCAGATAATGTCTGTCGATCTGGTTGACTTTTACCTGGCACGTATTGAAGCCTTCGATAAGAATGGCCCGTCGCTGAATAGTATTGCGTATATCAACCCAAATGCTCGGGAACAGGCGGAGATACTTGACCAGGAGCGGCTGGAGAACGGGCCGCGCGGTCCGCTGCACGGAATTCCGATACTCGTAAAAGACAACTATGAAACGCGTGGCATGCCAACCACCGCGGGTTCAAAATCGCTAGCCGGTTATTCACCTGATCGTGACGCTGAGCTGGTATCACGGCTGAAAGATGCCGGAGCCATAATTCTTGGTAAAACGAACATGCATGAGTTCGCTTTTGGTATTGAAACCTGGGGATCGGCTTTTGGCAAAACGAGAAACCCCTATGATCCCACAAGAAATCCGGGCGGATCAAGCGGAGGAACCGGCGCGGCTGTGGCAGCAAACTTTGCTCTTGCAGGTCTTGGAAGCGATACATGCGGGTCAATTCGGATACCATCAGCGCATAATGCCCTGGTGGGACTTCGAGGAACTCAGGGATCATCCAGCCGGGCAGGCATTATCCCTCTTTCCTCGACACAGGACATTGGCGGCCCTTTGGCCCGCAGTGTCGCTGACCTTGCTATGATCCTTGACGTAACGGTCGGTTATGATCCCGAAGACCCTCAGACAGCGACAGTTGTCGGACAGTTTGATGAGCAATTTGTTGATGCGCTGGATTCAAACGCGCTGGACGGCAAGCGAATCGGCATCGTGAGTGAGCTGCGTTACCGGGTCCCGGAAGATAGTAGTGTCGCCTCAGTTTTCGACGCAGCAATTGAGCAAATAGAGACATTAGGCGCTGAAACTGTAATGGTTGATTTTCCGATTTTTGAGGAAGTGATTCGCCAGGTTAGGGGTGGATTTTATGTACTCTTACATGATTTTGCTAATGATATAGATGCCTATCTGTCAGCCAGCCCGGACGCACCGGCTCAATCTCTGCAGGAAATCATCAACACAGGGTTAGTAATACCACAAGTACAGAGCCTCTTAAATGAATCATTGAATTCCCAAAATGATCCTAAGGAGATCTATTTTGAAGAGCTTTCTAAGAGAATGCAATTAAAATCGGCGATTTACGAGGTGATGGCCAGACATGATCTGGATGCACTTGCCTACCCAACCATCAGGGGAATTGCGGCCCTGATAACTGAAGAACAGTCTGATGATAACTGCCAGCTGTCAGCGAACTCAGGATTCCCTGCCATTTCGGTACCTGCCGGGTTTAGTGAAGAAGGGATGCCCGTCGGACTGGAGCTCCTGGGACGACCCTGGGATGACACCCGTTTAGTTGGAATGGCCTATGCGTTTGAACAGGCAGCAGGTCATCGCATGCCCCCGGGGATGGATGATGGGGAATAGATGATAGTAGATTGTAAATAGTAAATAGCAGATGCTAGATAGGCGATGGAAAAATTATAAATGACGCTTTCACAAAAGACAAATGACATGAAGAGTAAAATAATAGTCTTTTTCATACTGAGCGCAGCTCTTTTAACGGTCAGTGAGATACATGCACAGAATGGGGATGAGCAGCAGATACGCACGGTCCGGGCGTTATCCAATGAAGCACTGAAAAACTTTGATGAAGCCTCCAATTATCAGTACTTAACGGAAGATGTACTGATCACCACAGGAAACGGAAGCCTGATTTCAGGTAAAAAAGCACTGATGGAATATATCGTGAGTGCCGGAGGCGGTCCACGGATGTACTGGGTTCGAACTCCGGATGAAGTTGAAGTGAATTCTGACCGGGGACTGGCCTGGGAGAGCGGGACATGGAAAGGTTTTGAAGAGGGGGCGGAAGAATCGGTTATCGGCGGACGATATTCTGCTCAATGGGTCAAAGCCAGCGGGAAGTGGCTGATAAGGTCGCAGCTGTTTGTAACTCTGATAGAAAAATAGCCCATTGGATACTGTTTCTTGGTCCTGTTTCTGCCGTTTCACCTTTTTCTGAAAAATGGCGTAATTGTTTCATAACAAAACCAAACTCATTCTATAAAACCTTTTTCCGAAGAATTCGTCAAAAACTAATCGCTTCGGGATCCAAGACTCAAATACTTATGTCTCAAGACTCAAGACTATTTTGCTAAAAAGCTCTGAAGTCAGTTACTTGTCATGGAATAAATCCCCTATGGTTTCACTTCCTGACTTTACGTTAAAAAATATACGTAATACCAAGGATGAGGTTGTTGGAGCTCAAAGTATTTTAAAGTGAATCCCGATGATGCTTATGGGGTCCAAAATGGCAAAAAAGACGTATCAGACAGTTCAGAAATCACGAATGAACAATAACAAATATTGAATAAGAAAGTCGATATTTTTAGTGTTACTATACCGGCCATAATCTATGATCTATTGTCTCTATGAATTTTAAAGGCTTTCTAAACGAACTTAAACGCCGTAATGTGTTCAGGGTGGCCACAGCCTATGCCATCGCCGGATGGCTAATCATACAGATCGTAAGTACGATTGCTCCACAGCTTGGGTTTCCTGAATGGATTCCCTCTTTTATCACCGTGTTGGTTCTCAGTTGCTTTCCCATCGCTATAATTGTAGCCTGGGCCTTTGAGTTAACTCCAGATGGAATAAAGAAATCGGCTGAAGTGGATATTACCAAATCGGTCACGGCAGCCACGAGTAAGAAGCTGAATGGCCTGATTATCGGAACCCTGAGCCTCCTAGTGATTTTTCTTTTATTCGAGCGGTTTTTAATAGCACCAGATTCGTTTGCTGAAGAGTTTGCAACCAGCGGCGTTTCAAATCAAATTTCAGAGGCTTCTGTGGCTGTCTTACCGTTTGTGGATCTGTCACCTGAAGGGGATCAGGAATATTTTTCGGACGGTATTTCGGAGGAAATACTGAATGTTCTTGTGAAAGTAAATGATCTGGAAGTTGCTTCGCGGACATCCTCCTTCCAATTTAAAGGCAGAGAACTTGGCATCCCTGAAATAGCTGAAGAGCTAAAGGTGAAACATGTTCTTGAGGGTAGTGTTCGGAAATCAGGCAATACAGTAAGGGTGACGGCACAGTTGATCGAAGCAAAGACCGACAAGCACCTGTGGTCCGAAACTTACGATCGCCCGCTTACTACCGACAATATATTTGACATCCAGGATGAGATTTCGAAAGCCATTGTCGGAGAGATGGGATCTTTGATCGGTTCATTTGAGATCGAATCACCCGGAGTCACCAAAACGACCGATAACCTCGATGCCTATGAACTCTATCTTAAAGCACGGCCTTATTTTTTAGACCGTTCACGCTTGGATGAAGCAAATGAGCTGCTGGTCAGAGCCATTGAGCTGGATCCGGAGTATGCGGACGCATGGGAAATGAGAGCCGCTATTCAATCACTCCTAAATAGTTACGGATACTCTGATCTGGATCTTGACGTGCTGCATGAGAAGGGACTCGAATATGCGAATCGTACACTTGAACTAAATCCCAATAGTTCCCTGGCAACTGCTACCATCGGTAATATTTATTTTGACAGGACTCAACGAAATAATCTAGAGAACACCATAGAAGACGCTATTCAGCATTACGACAAAGCGCTCGAATTAGATCCGAGAAATGCCAGCGCTATTTTGTGGAAAGGAATTGCACTGCTTGTCACCGGCAAAACAGGGCTGGCAGAGGAAAGCTTTGAACTGTGTCTTCAATTGGAGCCAAGATATGCACCCTGCTATGAAAACTACATTGTAGTTCAGTCTTTAAATGGCAATGATGAGGAAGCGCTGGAAATTCATAATGAAGGATTAAATCAGGGACTCATAAAGGTTAAATATTCAAATTTCGGTATGCTGGCCAGAATGGGTCAGGAAATGGCCTTCAAATCTGCAACTAATGATCCGGATTTGTTATTAGGATGGAACAGACATGATGAATTGTGGCAGGCATTTCAGAATATTGATAATGATCATACCGAATTAGGCAGGGATGTTCTTAATTTTATAGAAGGCAAGAGCGGGATCGATGAAGGAGCGATAAGCATGCTCGTCTATTCACTGGGAGTATATGATGTACCCATATTTCCCTTTTTGATCTGGGATCCGTCTTACTCAAAATTCAGACAAACCAAACAGTTCAAAGAGTACATAACCAAATCCGGTATATTTGACTATTGGAAGAACAATAGTTTCCCCGACCGCTGCAAGCCTGTTGGTATGAATGATTTTGAGTGCAGTTAGTAGGGTATCGTTTCTCGTGTATTCTTTATTGGTTATGGGTGAAGATGTCAGAGTTTCAATACTCATTAATCAATACTCAGATTTCAAGTCTCTGTTGTAAAAACACCTCGAAGTCAGTTACTTGTCCTTGAATAAAACCAAAGCTTTCCCATGATTACACTCTTCCGCCGTATCCGCCAGAAACTGATCGATTCCGGATCAGTTTCTAAATACCTGCTTTATGCTATTGGTGAAATCCTGTTGGTGGTGGTCGGAATTTTGATTGCCCTGCAGGTGAATAACTGGAATGAAATGAGGCAGATGAATTCAGAAGAGATAAGGATTCTAAATATCCTTAAGACGGACCTAGAACGTGCAGTCGCACAGGGGGCAGAATATCTCAGACTTGATTCAATAAGTGTAAATCCCCTGAAAACCTTCATGGTAGAAACGGATTGGGAGTCCAGACTGAACAGGGTGGGTAACGCAGACTCTTTGATTACTCTAAGCGTATTTAGCGTAGAAAATGAAGCTCCGGTAATTCAGGTGAGGGAAGACCTGGAAAACTCAGGATCCGGCAATATCATCTCAAGTCAGGCGATTAGAAATAAATTAGTTGAGCTGGATAACAAACTGGAACTGCTGAAATTTCAGATCGCTGATAAAATGACGGTCCAGCAAAACAGGGTCGATGAAGTGTTGTTCAAATATTTCAATTTACAGAAGATGGTGAAAGAAAGGGTTACCATTGAACCTCTTGAGGATGAATGGGAACCCGATCTGTATAAAGTGCTTGCCGACAGGGAAGCCGCGAATATCCTGTCTCTCAAACTAATGATTTCCGAGAACGTTTTTGAAAGCCGGCGCGAATTACAACAAACACTGAAAGAGTTGATCGTTTTGATTGAACGAGAAATTGACTGATTCTGGTATAATTTAAAGAAGGATAGAGGGTCGGTAGTAGATAAAAAATGGCAGATTCATCAACCGACACCCACTAAAAACTCAAAACTCTGCAAAGATATGCCTTCGGCAAAAACCAAGCACTCAAAACTCAAAACTCAACAATCAACACTACCATGATTACATCCTTCCGCCGTATCCGCCAGAAACTGATCGATTCCGGGTCAGTTTCTAAATACCTGCTTTTATGCTATTGGTGAAATCCTTTTGCTGGTCACAGGAATTCTGATTGCCCTGCAGGTGAATAATTGGAATGAGGAGACATTTTTAACACCAAGATCTCACACTTACATCATAAGTCTCACATCTCAAAATCCTATTGTTTTAACGATAACGATCTTAACTATTCGGATTTGTAGTTTCTTACAGCCAAAAAACCCGCAAGTGGACCCATTGCAATGACCCAGAAAATGAAAGGAGACTCTGAAACCAGCCACAGATAGCTAAACAGCTGTATGCTAATTATAGTCAGAGCAAAACCGATACTGTTTACAATGGTGAGGCCTGTAGCAACAAGTCCCGAATCTGATGAATGGGCAACAAGGGCCGAAAACTGTGGGCTGTCTGATACAACAAACAAACCCCAGGTAATTAGAAGGCCGAGAAAGAGAAAAAGAGGCATCCAAAATCCAAACGGAATCAAAAGACAGCAAAGTCCGGACCCAAATAACGATACCATAGAAACCCATTTACTGCCCTTGCGGGATGAAAGATGTCCGCCAACTGCACAACTCACGCCCCCGACAGCAATAATAACAAAGCTCCAGAGTGATACGGATAATTGGATACCCGAATTATCAGTCAAATATTGATTCAATATGACAGGTACAAATGCCCAAAACGTGTAGAGCTCCCACATGTGCCCGAAATAACCAAAAGCGGCAGATCTGAAGTTTTTGTTTCGGAATAGTTTTGTGAACGCATTAAACTTAATTTTCAATCCTGATGAAGGTCCTCGGTATGGGCCGTCAGGTACTGTTAAAAAAAGAAGAACTCCGCCAGTTGAAGCGAGTATAGATGTGCCTGTGATCACATATCGCCATGGTAAATCATTTCCCAAATATTTAAGCAGATGAGGAAAAGCAGTTCCAACTACTAATGCACCAACCAGGTACCCAAGTGCTTTTCCAAGCCCCTCCTTGTGCCAGTCGGAGGCTATTTTCATCCCTACAGGGTAAATTCCGGCAAGAAAAAAACCGGTTATAAAACGCGCACTCAAAACCATAAAGCCAGTCTCTGCCCAGATCACCCACATGTTCGCAGCCGACCCCGCCAAGGCACATACAAGAAATACCCGCACCGGTGAGTACCGATCCGCAATTGTCAGTATTGCAAAAATCAACGTCCCGCCGATAAACCCTGCCTGAACGGCCATCGTAATATAACCGACAAAAAAATCTGCAAGCTGCAGCTCCTGGGTCAGGTCACTTACAACTGCATTTCCTGCAAACCAAAGGGAGGTGCCTGCAAACTGGCCTAATACAATAACAGGTAAAATGTGCCCGGGAATCTTATGCTTCATGCCACCCAATAAACAGAAAGTTCATCGGTAAGACAACACAGAGATAGAAATGGTCCTTCTTTATTCTCGTCAATCTTTTTAGAACAATTTTTTTGAGGCTATAAATCTGAGTTCGATTCTAAAATATCAAATAAATACATTGGGTTGTCCAAAAAGGGCGTTTGTTAAGATATTTCATTCTCAATACCGTCATGCCGGACCCCGATCCGGCATCTCCTGCCTTTATAACGATGGGAGGTCCCGCATCTCCCGAGGGGATCCCGTTGGGGGGGAGCGCGGGATGACGCTCTTTTAAACGCCTCAATTTACATATTATGAATCGAACTCAGGCTATAAAGTAAAATCTGAAAATTTATAATATATGCTCTTGGTGAGAAATCCTTAGCTTTCATATTTACCAGACATTTTTATCAGCGAATTCGAGGTGTTTTTTAAATCGATAGAACCTACTTTAAGTCGGTGGAAATGTTGGTATAAAAGATTATTGTACTCGCTGTAAAATATATGATTTGATCATTCAGAATGAACTTCGGACACGTTTAAGTGCTAATGGCACGCGATTCTTTTTTTGCGTTATGTTTTCTACCTATATGCAGTTCCAACGGGATTTTCAGCAAATACCCAAATCCGGTTAGTCCGGAATTCCAATGCTCCGTTTCTTCCACATATACAAAAACGGTTCATGAAACAGAATAAGATTCAAACGGATGTCTTATACTGGTTAACTTAGCCGGCTTAAATGTGAACATTACAAAGCTGTGAATACGCTGAATCTTTAAAAGATTAATAACAGGCGGGATATATTTACGCCGTTAAACACGACAGATCATATACAAATGAACAATATTCAAATATACACAACCAGGATAGTTCTAATTGTATTGACTGGGATATGTGCCTCCAGTAATGCTCATGCCCAGTGGGATAACCGCTACCAGAAGCTGGACGACTTTGGTCATCATACCTATCTGGAACAGCATGAACTTCCTATCCTTTCACACGGATCTACAGATCCTGCCCCGGCTCCGGATGGGGAAACGCTTGCGTTTGCTTCAAAGGGATGGATATGGCTGTTAGATATTGAAACCGGTGTTGCAACCCGCCTTACATCCGGTGCGGATATGGACAGCCGTCCGCGATGGTCACCGGACGGGAAACACCTTACCTTTGTTCGTGATTCCGGTAAAAATACCGCCGTTGTGATCATGGAACTGGCATCCGGTAACGAGCAGATCATTGATACACCCGCTATTGAACTAGACCCGGAGTTTTCAGCCGACGGACAATTCCTGTTCTATACCACAGGTGAAAACGGTAGTCTTGAACTGCGCAAATACCATCTTGATGCCGGCACTGATGAGACACTCACTAACTTAAATCAGGTGGTCCGTAACGTACGCCAGCTATCGGATTCAACCGGAATTCTTTATCTGCATGGCAACGGAGCCCATCGCGTACTGCGTGAGCGTGATTTTATTGAGGGCTATGATGGAATTGTCCACTCTGAAACACTGACATATCATCTGACTGCAGATGCCCACCCGAATGAGCGGCTGATCGTTTACAGTGCTCCCATCGATAATGATTACCACCTCTGGACGATGGATCTGGATGACCCAAGAGTGAAACACCGGCTGACAGACGGAAATCCTTTCGCTTTGACGCCGGCATTCAGTGCGGACGGGGACGAGATTTACTACGTGGAACTGGATGATCAAAGACAGTTCAGAATAATGCGTCTGCCGACCTATGGCGGGATTCCGGAACCGGTTGAGATCACTGAGTGGAATTACGGCGTACCAACCGGGAATCTTTTTCTGTCTCTTACAGATGACAATGATGACCCTGTGACCGCACGCGTATCAATAACCCGTATTGATGGCCGCCCGATTGCTTATTCCGGCGACGCTACCTATTTCGATTCTCAAACCGGCCGCCACTATTTTTACGTTGAAGAATCTGACAGCTTCACGTTGCCGGAAGGACGCTATACCGTTCTTGCCACCAGAGGGCCAATGACACCCGTAGTGGAATCTGAAATACGTGTTCAGGGCGGAGGCAGTGCAAGCACAACTCTCTCTATATCAACGATCTGGGATGCCGGCGCAGCGGGATATCTGTCGGCTGATCATCATGTTCACCTTAATGGTGACGGGCACCATCGAGCTGATCATGAGGACGCATTGAGGCTAATGGCAGGGGAGTCGCTGGATCAGCTGGCTCCGATGTCGTGGAACCGATGGGAGCGCCGTATCGATCGCGATGTTTTAGGACAGATAACGACTGATGAAGGCCGTACGGTGCACCAGGGACAGGAGGTGCGTTCTCACTTTCACGGACATATTGGCCTGCTGAATGTTGATACGCCGTTCGCACCCTGGTTTTTTGGTCCATACAATCCAACCCTTGGCAATCCTGACCTGACTAATGGCGACGTTTTTGAATTTGCTGAAGAGCATGGCGCATTTCCAACTTATGTGCATCCGATAGCATCAGACCGGGACCCATTTACGCACCTTGAAGATGGACCGATTCCACTCGAGATGATCTCAGACGGCGTGCTTGCAGACAGAATGGGTATTGAGCTGGTTTGCGCCTGGGTAAGTCCTATTGGAAATGCTCATGTATGGTACCGATTACTCAATATCGGACGCCCGATTGCAGCCATGTCCGGTACCGATGGATGGGTCGACTTTCATCGTACGCCCGCAGTAGGTACAGGGCGGACCTATGTGAGAACCGGAGGCGAGAGTTCATCTGATGGTACAGTGATTGAGGCTGCAGCCGCAGGGAAAAGTTTTCTGACGACTGGTCCGGCACTGATATTTGAACTGGGTGACGGGGCCAGGCCGGGTGATGTGACCTCTGCCGGCAGTCAAACATGGGAAGTAACACTCGCGAGTACGACCGATATTGACGTGCTGGAGATACTTGTTAATGGAAAAGTTATAGAACAGCTGGAAGGTGTGAAGGCGGGTGAAACAAGATCTATCACCGGAGAAGTAGAGCTTCCGGATGGCGGATGGATTGCTGCACGTGCGTATGCCGGTGAGCAGAAAGAAGACTCGTGGCCAAGCATGCATGCACGACCTTATGCGCACTCCTCGCCGATATGGATTGGAGAGATAGGATCGGCAGAAGCCGGTGCTCAGGCAGCTGCCGCGGCAGATTTGATCCGTGCCATTGATGCGGCTGAAATGCAGGCACGTATGGCTTATGGAAATGTAGAAACCCCGCGCTTGCAGCAGGCTTCGACGAAGCACGGAGAATTTTAAGGGAAATGATTGAATGAGCAAGAGGCAGGTTGCAAGGTTCACGGCACAGCACAAAGGATGCAGGATGCTGGGCGCCTGGCTCAGATTACACTCATCAACACTCAACACTCAACACTCAACACTCAACACTCAACACTCAAAACTCAAAACTCAAAACTCATAACAATACTCTATTGCTAAAACGCCCTAAAACATCGCATTACTTCTGAACAAAAAAAGAGATGCCTCCCATGATCACACTCTTTCGACGCTTCCGGCAAAAAATTATCGCTTCCGGCTCACTTACAAAATACCTGCTCTACGCCATCGGTGAAATTTTACTTGTGGTGGTCGGGATCATGATTGCTCTGCAGGTAAATAATCTGAACGAAAACAGAAAAATCGCCAATGAAGAGCAGACAATTCTGGTGCAGTTACTGGAAGACCTGGAGTTTGCTAAGGTTCAGTCATAATCTTTGATTGATCGGGAGCAGAGAGACGTTGAAAGCCTCATACTCGTTTTGTCAAATAATTGGCTTAAAGCTGAAACGTTCGATCAACAAAATAAAGACCGGTTCTTCTATGACGTACTTTGGAATATCTCTAATACCATACCCGTCATAATCACCTATGAAGACTTGCAGAGTGCAGGTAACACCGGCAAGATTAACAGCACCCAACTGCGTAAAGCACTATCTGAAATGGAGCTCACGATTCAGCGGCTTGTCTCCCTCATAGACGACAGGCTGGCGGTTCATCAGAATCGTATCGATAATATCATTGAATATGAGGTTAACTATCTGCAAATGCTGGCTGCCGAGAGAAATCTGACCGATATTGAAATCGGTGTTACAAATGATTATTACCAGATCATGCAGAAACCAAATGTCAGAAATATATTGGGCGTAAAGCTCGACTTTACGTACGAAGTTGTGCAATTGCGTCAGGATCTTGATCAGAAATTGGCCCAGGTAATTCAAAGGGTGAAATCGGAAATTGAGGAGTCGTGAGTATTAAGTCCTCATTATCTTTTTCACTTTTCACTTTTCACTTTTTACATCTCACGTCTGAATACGCAATACCATCTTGCAAAAACGCCCCGAAGTCAGTTAATTGCGGTTGAATAAAACCAAAGCTTCACATGATCACACTTTTTCGGCGGGTAAGGGAGAAGCTTATCGCTTCCGGATCCATTACAAAATATTTGCTTTACGCATCAGGCGAAATTCTGCTGGTGGTTGTCGGAATATTAATTGCTCTGCAGGTAAATAACTGGAATGAGAATCGTACTTCCGTATACGAAACAAAAAGTTTTCTGTCAAAGAAGCTGATTAATCTTCAGGAAGATTATGATCAACTGATTGGCTTGCATGACTTCAGAGTTCAATTAAGTGAAGAATCGGCATATGCAATGGATACTGGTATTGAAAATATGGCTCAGTCCGATATGGTGGCATTAATCACCACGGTTACTATTGAAAAACGATTCAGAACGTTTATAACCCGCGATCAGATCGTAAATATTGCAAATTACTTTAAGAATATTGATGGAACGGGAATTGATGATATCGAACAGGATTATCTTAAAATGATAGACGTTGTTACTTTTTCAGAGGACAGGCTCAATATTTTCAGTGAAACCCTGGAAACCGACTTGTGGAGAATGGGATTTTTCAATGATAATCGTACCTATTTTAATGATGATGAGTTTCTTATTCCGGAAGGCCCTGGTTCTGAAGATTTGCCACCCTTGATACTTTCTGAGGGGAATGGGCTGAAATCACTCAGTGCCATCATTCGAAGAAATGAGATACAAAATCGAAGGCTGGCGGTTTCGTATATGGATCTGATCGAAATTAATGCAAATTTAAAAAACGCTATTCAGGAATACATATCAAATAACTAAGTACTTTAAAGCCGACAGGAACAATCAGTTTCTCGCATGAATTACAAAAATCGTAAAAGGAACCGTGATCCTGTTTATGGCAGGGAGTCAATAGTCAATAGTCGATAGGAGACAGACGATTAAAAACCTGACTGACCGAAACTCTGCATTAGACATGCCTTCTGCAAAAACTAAACACTAAGTACTCAACAACAACATGATTACACTCTTTCGGCGGGTACGGGAGAAGCTTATCGCCTCCGGATCCATCACAAAATACCTGTTTTATGCCATTGGTGAAATCCTGCTGGTTGTGATTGGAATCCTGATTGCTCTGCAGGTAAACAACTGGAATGAGGAGCGAAGAATATATTCTGAAGAGCAAGCGATTCTTTCAAATCTGAACAAAGAGTTCAGGGAAAATCAAACGGCTTTAAAATTTTCAATTGAGGAAGTAGCGCAAACTGCAAGTGGTTTGAGAGAGATACTGGATGTTACACTACAGCAGGAAATGACTATGAGCTTTGCACAGGCTGATAGCCTGATACAAAAATCGTTTACCATCCCTTCGTGGACACCGAGTTCGTTTGTTCTTATTGATTTAAAAAATTCAGGCCGGCTCTCTAAGCTCAACAATTTGATACTGGTAAATATGCTGTTTGAATGGGAAAGAAAATACGTTGCACTTGAAGAAACTTATGGGTCCTACAGAATGTATGCCCGACAGTATATAGACTATGTAACAAATAATGGCTCTATAAGAAATCTTGATGCTTTAGATCCAATGATGCAGGATTTGCAAAAATCCACGATTGCTCCGGAGAATATCTTTTTATTTAAAGATGCGGTATATGAAAACCATGTCGACAATTTTTACTTTCTGGCAATATCACTGCTTGAAAGCTACCGGGAAACAGAAGCCTTAATGGAGTCAATTATAGAAGAGACTAATTAATTTCCCAGTTTGTCCGTTACATACGAAAATTACTCACCGAACAGCGGCCTCACGCTACGAGGGGGTTATTTGTTGATTGGTTATTCGTTAACTGGTAATCAGCTTGGGAAAAAAATCACTTTCTATTTTTCACTTTCTATTTTTCACATCTCAATATCATATTGCAAATACGCCCCGAATACCGTTGAATAAAACCTAAGCCTCCCCATGACCACACGTTTCCATTGACTGCGCCAGAAACTCATCGACTCTGGTTCTCTCACACACTATCTGCTGTATGCTGTGGACGAAATACTGTTAATAGTGGCAGGCGCAAAGTTGATCTCTATCAAACATCCGGAAGCCAAGTGGCAGGCCTTAATAAACAGGGTTTGCTGCAGTAAGAGAGGTTCGGAATTGAGTGGGACAGTACCCTGGTAATTAGTGGACTGCAGCGGCTTAATATGCGCATGTTTCGAGGTAATTAGATTAAGTGACTTCTGCACCTGTCCGGGAAACTCTCTTAGGTTTTGAGCTTTGAAGTAGCTGCAAGCGCAGCTCCAATAATACCTGCATGATTACGGTTTTTAGCTGGAAGCACGTCAGTATCCAAATGAATATATGGTTTAAAGTCGCTGAATTTTTTACTGACTCCGCCACCAATTATGATCGCATCAGGCCAGAACAGAGCTTCAATTAACTGAAGATATTCATTAACCCGGCCGCCCCACTCTTCCCAGGTCAAGTCATGTTTTTTTCGAATAGAATTTGCCGCGTAATCCTCAGCAGCCATATTATGCAGGGGGATATGTCCCAGCTCCGTATTTGGCACTAAATGCTGGTTGTGAAATATAGCAGTTCCAATTCCAGTTCCGAAGGCAGCCATGAAGATCGTGCCGTACCGATTTTTTCCTGCTCCAAATGTCACCTCCGCACATCCGGCAGCATCTACATCATTAACAAGGTGGGTTGGACAACCGGTCTTATTTTCTATCTGCTCAGATGCATTAACCCCAATCCATGAGTTATCAATATTTGAGGCTGTCTTTACAATCTCATTTTTCACCGCTGCCGGGAAACCACAACCAACAGGTCCCTGCCAGTCAAAATGGTTGATTATGGCTTCGATAGTTTTGATCATGGCTGGCGGTGTGGCAGGTTTTGGTGTGTGAATCCGATGCCGTTTGGTCATCAGTTTACCTTTTTTAGTATTTACAATAGCCCCTTTAATACCCGATCCGCCTACATCAATTCCTAATATTTCCATAGTGATTAAAATAACAAAGAAGTGGGGGAATTAGAAGACTCAACGCAGGTCAAATCAAAAAGGATAACTTAGGGCATGGATATCTTTTCACGTCTCACGTTTCACGTCTCAAATCTCTATTGCTAAAAAGTACTGAAACTATTTAGTTGCCAATGAATAGAACCAACGCCTATTTATGCTCCCACATTCAATAATCAGTCTGGAACTTTAGGTGCTTTGTTGAATTACGGGCGAATAAATCTCGTTACTGACGAACCTCTACGAGCCATGTTGTTGAATTGGCCTGGTCTGGTAGAAGATATGGTAGAAGGTGAAGTTGATCAGAAAGATTTTCAGGTAGAGATTTATGCACCTTTTATTATAGAATACCTCTCACTCAATCGAGTATACAACAAGTTTGCAAGTAAATCCTTCAGAGGTGGGCCATTTGATGTTTACAGGCGTGAAACCAGACTTATACCGAATTAACCGGGTCTTTTCCGTGATCCTGAATTCGAAAATACTCTGGTCAGACGAGAGTTTTTTTAATGGGTGCGTCTACTGAATCAGAAAATCTTATTAATCAAGCTAAACACATCATTGAAAGTATAGACATTCATATCAGCCAGTAAAAGGGCTCACTTACTTTTTTATGTCAAAAAAGAAGAAAACCAGAACATGAATAGAATGATTTAATGAAGAAAGTGGCTTTAAACTATGCAAATACAAGATTGATATTTATTGACTTGTTGGTCATTTCGATCATTGCATTCTGGCCAACTTATTACGCTGTTTTATTGAATACTGATTTTTATGTTCATTTTCATGCATTTACAGCTTTGCTATGGTTTGGCATGCTGATCGCACAACCATTTCTAATAAAAAATTGAAGACTGAATTTACATCGTCAGATTGGAAAACGGTCGTATACAATAGCAGGACTTGTAATACTCACTATAATACGATTGGCTCATAATCGAATCAGCACTGCTCCTGAATCTCTTTACGCCATTCGGACATACATTCTCTATCTGCAGCTCTCACTGGCATTTGTATTTGGTATCACATATAGGCTGGCTATCTATTATCGTAAAACGAAATCCATATATGTGCGTCTGATGGCGGTAACGGCATTAGCTTTTGTTGGATCCCGTTTTCACCAGGTTTATAAGGTTGGTTATGCCCAATCTGGAAATAAATACTCAATGGCTTACATTTGCTTTGATCAATATTATTTTGGCAGGCCTTGTAAATGTTGATCGCAAGCCTCGAAAAGCAAAGTGGGTTTATCCGGGATTACTGCTTCTTTGCATTCTGATTGAAATTCCCATCTATTTTGATTCGACCACCCTGAGCTGGTGGCAGATATTTTCTCAATGGTTTACCTCATTATTGCTGAACATCATAAGAATGTAGTTTTTGGAACCAGATAAAGTGTGTATACTTTTTCGTTTAATGAAAAAAGGAAATCTGGATCGGATTGCTTCGTAATTTCTTAATGCCATGCCTACCAACAAAAAGGAATGATTTTATCGTTTTTTATTGTTTAGATATATGGTTCAAAGTAAAGTTTGTTTCATAAATTTCGAGAATAAAAGCTTTACATATTCATTACAAGAGATCTCTATATAATGATTGAGATTGAAAATAAAGACTACACATTTCCATTCTCAAAAGGTATACTGGCTCAAAGTATACAACCGACAGGTCTGCCGATAGATGACATTTACAAAATTGTGAGAGAAGTTGAAGATGCTCTAAAATCTGAAAAAACTCCTGTTCCGGCGCATGATGTTCATAAAAAAGTGGTTCAGGTACTAAGCAAAAAAGGGCTTGAAAAAGAGATAAGAAGATATAAGATAAGTCGTAAAATCGCTCTTATCGACAAGCCCCTGGTAATATTAATTGGCGGTACATCGGGAATTGGAAAATCCTCAATTGCTGCGGCCCTGACGCGGCGTCTTGGAATTGAACGAGTCATTGGAACAGATGAAATCCGTGAGGTGATGCGCTACACACTTCCGGAAGATTTACTGCCTGCACTTCATAAATCAAGTTTCGAAGCGGGCGAAACATTAGCCGGCCCTGATATCAAAGAAAATGTTTTAGTAGGGTTTACCAGGCAGGCCAGTATTGTTAACAGTGGCGTTCGGGCCTACATCAAAAGAACGGAAAAAGAAGGCTTGAAAGCTATCTTTGATGGTGTTCATCTTGTACCTGGCATGCTTGGTATTGACGAAGAAAACAGTTCCGTGATGATCTTTCATTATTTGTTGACACTCAGTGATAAAGAAGAACATATTCGGCGTTTTCATTATCGCAAGGAAGGAAATCTTCGAAATCCGGAGAGATATATTCAAAAAATTGATCGAATAAGATCGATTCAGAAGTATGCGATAACACAGGTTAAAGAAACTGATGCTAAGAAAATTGAAAATCTGAATAAAGGTCAAACAGTAACTGAAATAGTGGACGACCTGATAGAAAAACTTCCAATTCAAATTTCTGAAAACTATGACGAATAAAAAAGCACCTACAGACAAGCTGACTATTCCAATAAGGCGGTTTATCACCAAGCGACTCATATCGGTGGACCAGGAATCAACGATCAGAGAGGGTGCAACCAGAATGGTTGAGTTTGATATCAGTTCGTTGGGTATTCTTGATGACGAAAAAGTAGTGGGAATCGTAACTGATTCTGATTTGAAAAAAAGAGCACTCAGTGCCGGTAAGTCTCCCGATGATTCGATCAAAGATATCATGACATCTCCGCCAATTACAGTAGATGTAAATTCAACAATAGAGACTGTCCTCGACATTATGACCAGAGATCAAATCAAGCATGTTCTGGTTAGTGAAAGAGGTGAGGTTATAGGCATCACAACACTCAAAGATCTTAAAAATCTTGACCTTCAAGAGCTCGAAACACTTATTGCAAGAGACTAATCTGGATAAACCATGAAGATATTTCACTTTTCTGATATGCATGCCGGAAGTAAGAAACATTTCCGGGAAGAGAATATGCGCCATATTACAAAAGAGATTAATCAAGGTGATTATGACCTGGTCATATTTTCAGGTGATGCAACCAACGAAGGTCAGAGGCATGAGTATGAAAAGGCTTCTGAGATGCTTGACAAAATTGAGGTTCCTCTCATATGCATACCCGGCAATCATGATGCTCGTTCAGGTGGAATTAAATTATTTGAAGAGTACATCGGCCCTCAAAATGGAGTTCATGATTTAGGAGAAGCTGTTGTCATAGCGGTAAACAGCGCAGTGGGCGACAGTAACGATGGCAGGGTGGGCAGAGTAAAGTTTAACCTGCTGAAGGAGGCTCTTAATGAGCATAGTGAAAAACCTGTAAAAATACTGGCAATTCATCATCATATTCTTCCGATCCCGATGTCGGGCCGGGAGCGCAATGTATTGGCCAATGCAGGTGATCTACTGGATCTCATTCAAAAAGCGGACGTAGATTTAGTGGTTTCAGGACACCGGCACTACCCAAATGTCTACGATGTAGACGATACGGTGTTCATAAATGCTGGAACGGCATCCTCAAAAAAAACCCGCTATGGTGATGTTAACTCATACTGTGTGATTGATATTGACGAGACGAAGAAAAAAGTTACCACCAAACGCCTAAACGGTAAAAATACAGTTAGTAATTTTCCCAGAAAGACAAAAAAGGTATTTTCTGATTTTGGGTCTCGTGAGTTTCGTGCTATTCAGATGTCAAATACATTTTTTTCGGACAGTGACTCTTTCCTCGAACGTCACTGGAATCAGGCGGTTAAGACGATTGATTCTTTAGACCCAAATTTACTTGTTCACTGCGGAGGGATTGTGAAAGAGGGGTTGCCGGGTAATTACGACAATGCCATCAGACAGCTTAATAAAATTGATTATCCGATGGTATTTACACCGGCTGCACGTGATATAAATTATATGGGATACCATTTATTTAACCGGCATTTTGGGGAACTTGACCAAGAGTTTGAGCAGGATGAGTTCTTTTTCCAGGGGCTGTCAACACCACAGTACGATTCCTCAATTGGAGTAATGGGCGATACAGAACGCGAGGCTTTGATTCAAAAAATGGATGATATTTCATATGACTTCAGGTGCGTGTTTCTTCACCACAACATTGTGCCAATTCCGCATAGCCGTGAGAAGGGGTTGCTTGAAGATGCCGGTGACCTTCTTCGGGAGCTTGTAGATTCAGACATCGATCTGGCGTTGACCGGAACCAGCTATCACCCGTTTGCAACTCGTGTAGATGGCATGGTAGTTGTGAATGTAAATTCCATCAGCAGTGCCTACCAGCGAAGCCGTTTTGGAAACTCTTTCAACTTGATCGACATATACCAAAAATCCATTGTTGTGTCAGAAGTAAGTTCATTCTGGGGAAAACGCCGATTGCTGGGTATATGGGAGCGATGATAAACTCATTCTGCTTCAGCTTAAAACAATGCATTTCTTGTGACACCATAACAAAAAAAAATTATCTCCTCTATGCCAGGCAG
>Ga0209936_1000670_pt1 | contig 20245 bp, 24 predicted proteins | sample SalPonR1_A_D1_MG_FD_185694 | JGI IMG/M metagenome (GOLD analysis project Ga0209936, IMG submission 185694) | Salt pond soil microbial communities from South San Francisco under conditions of wetland restoration - Salt Pond MetaG R1_A_D1_MG... ... | reverse complement strand
TGCGCCCGCAGCCGCGCTCGCGGGCGATGCCGGCCAGGTGGAGCAGCAGCGCCTTGCCGATGCCCTTGCCCCGCATTTCTTCGCGCACGAAAAGGTCTTCCAGATACAGGCCCGGCTTGCCCAGCCAGGTCGAGAAGTTGTGGAAGAACAGCGCGAACCCGGCCGGCTCGCCTTGCCATTCGGCGATCACGGCCTCGGCCGTCGGCTGCTCGCCGAACAAGGCTCGATGAATCAGGTCCGGTGTGGCAACGGCCTCTTCCGGGGCTTTTTCGTAGACGGCCAACTGATGAATCAATGCAAGCAGTTCGTCGATGTCGTCCGGGCCCGCCGGCCGGATCGTGAGCGAATTCGGGTTCGAGTCGGTCATGGTGTCAGCTCCGATTGATTGAAGTATGGTGCCGGAAGAGGGCGGCGCAACGGGACTTTTCCCAGGTTCCCGCGAGTCGGTTACAATACTCGGCCACGCGCCCGTAGCTCAGCTGGATAGAGTGCTGCCCTCCGAAGGCAGAGGTCACAGGTTCGACTCCTGTCGGGCGCGCCAGATTTCGAAGGCTGCTGCATGGCGGCCTTTTTTTATTCCGGCTTATTCACCATCCCTCCTACTGCGACGCTGTCAGGCCCCGCATCTGGCGCGTTTCGCTCGGTCGCCCATCCTCACCGGACAGGCGAGTACGCTTCCGGTGCGCTCGGTCGCGAAACACCCCATCTACGGCACCTGACAGCGTCTCGCTACGGAGGGATGGTGAATAAGCCGGGTTTATGGACCCGATTTTAGCTCCGGCATGCAGGTCTGAAGCCCTCCAGTTCCGGATTTTCCGGCGACCGATCAACTTACCGCCTTCAAGGAACCTCTGAACAACTCTGTACGGGCGCGACGGCGCCTTTGCGGGAGGCTCCGGCTTGGTTTGGGCGAGCGCGGTTTGGTTGTTCCAAATGAGCCAGCTCAAACAAGTCGGAGGCCCCGCAAAGGCCCGTCCCAAAAGGGTTTCGCCGGAAAAGCCGCATCTCGCGCGCGGCGAGTCTCGGCCGTAGCTATGGCTACTGTCGCTCGGCTCGCCCCGCACGATCTGCGGCTTTTCCGACTGAAACGCGCTCCGCGCAGAGTTATTCAGAGGTTCCTTAACGAAAGCACGCGTTCGGTCGCCTCGCCAATGTCTCGTCCGAAGGCCACCAGCCCTTCGTCGTGCCCGCCCATCACGGCGGCACGGTATTCCGCCAGGTCGGTTTCGCGGTACAGGCGGCCGAATTCGCGCGCCATATCGGGCGTGCCATAAGGAACATCCCGCGACGTGGTCGGAATGCGATCGATCAGTCGGTGCCAGAGCTCGCCGCTGTGAACGTGAGCGATAGCCTGGATCTCCGGGTCGAGCTCGTAGATGGCCGCATGGGTCAGCGCTTCGGACGAAGCCTGCACCGGACCTTCGCAGATGACGCCGTTAGTGTCGATGTCGTAGCCGATGACCAGGGTCCAGTGGCGCGCATCGGTGCGCTCGAGGTGCCCGGTCTGGGTGCCGCTGATGATGAAGCCGCCGTCGGGGGCGCGGATACTCAGATTGCCGAAGCCCACCCCATGCTGTTCGTAATAGCCGACCAGGCCGGCGTCGAACAGCTGGTTTCGGCAGGCGTTGAGTTCGGCGATGGTCTCGTCGGGTAGCGGCGGGCCTCGCCGCCAGTCGCAGGCGTACTTGGTGTAGCCCTCGTCGATCATCGACGGGACCCGCCTGCTTGCTCCGGGAACAGAGACGCTAGACCCGCTTGGCTGGCGTCGCAGACGCCGCGCTCGGTGATCAGCGCGGTGACCAGCCGCGCCGGCGTCACGTCGAAGGCATGGTTGGCCGCCGGGGAGCTGTCGGCGATGGTCTGGACCGTGCGCACTTCATCGCCGTCCAGCCCGGTAACGTGGCTGACTTCCCTGGCGCTTCGCTCCTCGATGGGGATCTGGCGCAGGCCGTCGCTGATCGTCCAGTCGATCGTGGTCGACGGCAGCGCGACGTAGAACGGTACATCGTTGTCGCGTGCGGCCAGCGCCTTGAGATAGGTGCCGATCTTGTTGGCCACGTCGCCGGTGCGGGTGGTGCGGTCGGTACCGGTGATGCACAGGTCCACATGGCCGTGCTGCATCAGGTGGCCGCCGGCGTTGTCGACGATGACCGTGTGGTCGATGCCGCTGCGGACCAGTTCCCAGGCGGTCAGCTGCGAGCCCTGGTTGCGCGGACGTGTTTCGTCGACCCACACGTGAATGGGGATGCCGCGTTCGCGGGCAATGTACATCGGCGCGGTGGCCGTGCCCCAATTGATTGTCGCCAGCGCCCCGGCGTTGCAGTGGGTCAGAATGTTGACCGGTTCGCCGTTCTTGCGCTCGGCGATCGCCTCGATCAGCTCGACGCCGTGTTCGCCGATTCGACGGGAAATATCGACGTCTTCGTCGCAAATGGCTGCCGCTTCCCTGCGCAACTGTTCGGCAAGCGGCGCGCCGACCTCGGCGCCGTCGATGATCCGGCGCATCCGGGCGATGGCCCAATGCAGGTTGACGGCCGTCGGCCGGGTGGCTTCGAGCGTGTCCGCCGCGCGGCGCAAAAAAGCGTGCCGCGCAGAGTCATCGAACCCGTGGCGTTGGGCTTCGAGCGCCGCGAGGTAAAGACTCCAGGCGGCCGTTGCCCCGATCAGCGGTGCGCCGCGCACCCGCATGTCGCGGATGGCCTTGGCGCCGTCGGCGTGCGTGCGCAGATCGCAGACGACATAGCGGTGCGGCAGCTGCCGCTGGTCGATGATCTGGATGATCCCGGGGTCGTCCGGGTGTTGCCAGATCGTGCGGAAGTCGGGACCGGGCGTATTCATGAAGTCTTCTCGACGCTGGCAAAACGATGGACTCCGGTGGATCGGGAATCTGGCGATTCGACGCACAATCCCGGAGTCGGGCATTCGACCACGATTCTCCGGAAACCGGAAACCGGAAACCGGAAACCGGAAACCGGAAACCGTACCTCTAGCCCTTCGGCCCGAGAAAGATCCAGAACAGAAAGCCGACGAGCGGGAACAGGATCAGGACGACGATCCAGACGAAGCGGACGAATACGCCCACGCGGGCCTGGGCGGTCTTGATGATGGCCCAGACGAGAATGATCAGCCAGATCAGGCCAAGCAAACCGATTTCGGGACCCATGGCGTTCTCCTGCAGGTGAATTCGACTACAGATTATTCCAGATCGCAGGCGCCGTCATGCGGCTTTGGGTTCAATCAGCGACAGCGCAGCGGATTTCGCCGTCTTCTTCAACTACGTCGAAGGCGCGCAGCGCTGCGCCCTGGCAGGGACCCGAAATGCAAGCGCCGTCGGCAGGCTCGAACACGGCCCCATGCGCGGCGCAGACCAGTCGTCCCGACTCGTCGGTCAGGAACTTGTCCGGCCCCCAGTTCAGCGCCCGGCCGGCGTGCGGGCACACATTCAGCCACGCCCTTGGCGTACCCTGTTGGCGCGTGATTACCAGCCAGAGCGGGTTGTCGTCGCGCTCTAGACAAGCTTCGCGGAATGCGCCCTCGGCCAGTTTGGAGGACGAAAGCAGGAACTGTTTGCCCGATTCTGAGGTCATGAAAGGTATGAGAAATTTCCAGGGATCATTCTATCGCGTCCCCGAGAGCCCGCTGGCACGCTTCGGGCTGGCGTTGCTGGGCATCGCGATTCTCGCGGTCAGCTTCTTCGTCGGGCTGATCTTTCTGGCGGTGGCCGCAGGCCTGGCGATTCTCGCGGCGATTGGCCTGACGCTCCGCAACTGGCTGACAGGCCGGCGCAAACCGCGCGGGCCGGCCGATCTGAACCATGTCGAATACCGCGTGATACGCCGTGAGCAGAATCGCGATTGAGCGGCGCTGCATCGCGATCAACCCGGAGAAGCCTGATTGATCGTGCGGGTCAGCTGCGCCAGATGCCGGCAAACAGCATTACAGCCAGCAACACCATGGCCCAGAAGGCCATCGAGCCGGTCGGGCTGCCGCGTGCCAGTGAATTGGCGACATGACCGTTGCCGGGGTGGCGGTCAGCAATACGGATCACGTTGCCGATACGTTTCGACATCCTGCCCAGTAGGGCCGCGCCATGACGGGCCAGCGCTGGTATCAGCTTTCGGTAAAGCCACTCTGTATCCAACAGCGTGCGTCGGTTTGATGCGGGCAGTCCCAGGCCTAGCTTGTTAAGGACGACGTAGGCCAGCAACGCGAACAGCAATAACTGAAACTGATCCAGGATTTTTGCCAGCTTGATCGGCTGGTAATCGCTGGCCATCGGGCGCAGCGCGTCGGTGAGCCAGGGGAACAGGCCCGCGACCAGCAGCAGGGCGGTAATTATGCCCATTGCAAGGCGCATCGGGAACGACGCATCACCCCCGTCGAAGGACGTTCGGGGCGCGCGCAGAAAAGCTTCGTAAAGTACCCGCACGCCCGCGTACAAAACCCCGAGCGCCGACAGACTGGTCAGTAGCGCATACCAGATTGGGCCGACCCCTGCATGCTCGATGCCACCCAGCAGCAGCTTCTTGCTGAGGAAAGCGCCGGTGCCGGGCGTGGCCGAATTGGCCAGCACGCCGATGATGACGAATCCCATGGTCCAGGGCATCCTGCGACCCAGTCCGCCGAGCTGACTGGCGCGAACCGTCCCGGCCTGGACCAGCACCGCGCCCAGCGCCATGAACAGCAGCATCTTGAACAGCACATCCATGACCACGTGCATGCTCACGCCGTCGAGCGCGATTTCATTACCGGCCCCGATCCCGGCAACCATCAGGCCGATCTGGACCATCAGGCTGTAGGCGAGCACGCGCCTGAGATCGTCCTCGACCAGCACGTAGACGAGCGGCCAAAGCGCCATCACCGTGCCGACAATCATCAGCAACTCTTCGCCGGCGAAAGTCCGAGCCAGTGAATAAACACCGACCTTGGTCGTTATCGCGACCAGAATCACCGACCCGGCCGCCGAGGCTCGGGCATAGCCATCCGGAATCCAGTTGTGCAACAACGGAAAACCGCACTTGATGCCGAACGCGGCCAGCACCAGCCAGCCGCCGGGCGAATCCAGCGCAAGCGGGCCGAGCGCCAGGTCGTGGCCGCTGACGCCTAGATGGGCGATGCCGGCCAGCAGCGTGACGCCGGACAGCACGTTGAACACAAGATAGCGAATGCCTGCCGCGGTCGCCTCCGGCGTTTGGCGTGCCCACACCAACACCACCGAGGTCAACGCAAGCATTTCCCAGAAAAGCCAGAGCATGACAAGGTCGCCGGCCAGCACTGCACCGATGCCCGAACCGACGTAAGCCAGCATGGCCGGCGCCTGGATACGGTCGTTGAGTTCCAGCGCATAGATGGCCGCCAGGAACCCGGCCAGATGGAACAGGCCGACAAACACCAGCGTCATCTGGTCGACCCGCACCGCTGCCAGCGTGTAGTTCATGATTTGCCAGTCTGCCGCGACGCCCGGCGCCAGCAGCATGACCGAGACCAGCGCCGCGATCACGGGCGTGACCAGCGCGATCCAGCGGGCGCTGTCGTGGCGGATCGCGGCCAGCAGCGCGCCAAGCCAGAATATGCCGACCGGTAGCAATTCAATCGGCATCGTATTCATCCTTCGGGCGCTCGATCAAGCGCGTCAGCACCCGCACCACCAGCACCACCAGGGTGATGATCGCGACGCCGGTCAGCGGATAGAAGCCGGGCATGCGATCGACCCCCGAATCGGGCCGGATGAACAAGCCCAGGCCGCCCAGTACCACCGCCGCGACGACCAGGTAACGGATCAGCCTGTCTTTCATGGAACACCCCCGGCAACCAGCATTGCGGCGAGCCGGAACAGCGGGTCGGGCCAGAAGAACAACACGACGCAGCCGCTTGCGGGAATCATCATGGCGACCAGCATCGGCCAGGGCGCTTCGGAATAGTGTTCCGGTACGCCCGCCGCTGCCGGGGCGAAGAACGCGCGGATCGGAATGACCAGCAGATACAGGATGTTGAGAAGCGAACTGGCCATCAGCGCCGCGACCAGAACCCATTGGTGAATCTGCATGCTGCCGAGCACCAGGTACCACTTCGACCACATGCCGCCGAAGATCGGCAGGCCGATGATGCTCAGCGTGCCGATGGTGAAGGCGCCGAAGGTGATCGGCATCGCCCGGCCCAGGCCGTCGAGTTGAGCTATCTTCTTGCGGTCATGCGCTGCCTGGATCGCGCCGGCGCCGAAGAACAGCGTGATCTTGGCCACCGCATGCATCGCGATATGCATCGCCGCGCCGATGATTGCCAGCGGCGTGGCCACCATCGCGCCGAGCACGATGTAGTTGAGCTGGGCGATGGTGGAGTAGGCCAGCCTGGCCTTGAGATCTTCCAGCCTCAGCGCGACCAGCGACGCGGCGACGATGCTGAACGCCGCGACCCAGGAAATCCAGATCCCGGCGCCGGTTTCGACAAGCACGTCGGTGCCGAACACGAATACGGCGACTTTCATCACCGTGAATACCCCGGCCTTGACCACGGCCACGGCATGCAGCAGTCCGCTGACCGGCGCAGGTGCGACCATCGCCGCCGGCAGCCAGCGGTGCATGGGCATGATTGCGGCCTTGCCGATGCCGAACATGAACAGGCCGGCCAGCAGCGGAATCCAGCCCGGCTCGATGTGGCCGGCGATGATGCCGCCTTGCTGGAATTCCAGCGTGCCGGTGGCTTGCCAGACCCACAGGACGCCGACCAGCAGCAAGCCGATCGAGGTCGCCAGCAGATAGCCCAGGTAGATGCGCGCGCCGTTGCGGGCCGCGGCTGTGCCCGAGTGCGCGACCAGTGGGTAGGTCGACAGGCTGAGCACTTCGTAGAAGACGAACAGCGTCAGCAGGTTGGCCGAGAAAGCGATGCCGGCCGCAGCGCCCAGTGCGATTGCGTAACAGGCGAAGAAACGGCCGAGGTGACGGTATTCGAGCACCTTCATGTAGCACTGGGCGTAAAGCGTCGCGACCAGCCACAGGCTGGCGGCCACCAGCGCGAAGATGAGCCCGAGAGGCTCGACGCGGAATGCGATTTCCAGGCCGGGCAGCATCTCCCATATCCGCTGTTCCCGTCCGGCGCCCTCCAGAACCGGACCCACCTGGGCAATCACGCCGAAGAAGAATGCGATTGCGGTCACCCAGCCGATTGTGTCGCGCAGACGGTCGCGGTCACCGGCCAGCGCGATCAGGACCGCGCCCGCGAACGGCATCAGAACGACCGTGAACGGCTGGGTCAGGAAGGCGCTCATGGACTGCCCCCGAGCAAGGCACGCGCGGCCGCCTCGGCACCACCGACCGAAAGCCGGGTGTCGATGCCGAACCAGAAATTGGCCGCAACGACGACATACAGCGGAATCAGCAGCGACAGGGGGGCTTCGGAAACGGGTGTCCGCGTTTCGGGCGCCGCCGAGAACCAGGCGGCCTCGATCACGCGCCAGACGTAGTAGATCGCCATCAGCGAAGTGATCACGATGAGGATCACCAGCCACGCCTGGCCGGCCTCCATCGCGGCCACGATCAGGTACCACTTGCTGACAAAGCCGGCAGTCAGCGGCACGCCGATCAGGCTCAGCCCAGCCAGTGCGAATGCGGTCATGGTCCAGGGCATTTCCCGGCCGATGCCGGCCAGGTCATCGAGGCGCACGCTGCCGACCCGCCAGAACAGCGTGCCCAGTGCCATGAACAGGGCGCCCTTCATCAAGGCGTGGTTGAACAGGTGCAGCATTCCGGCGGTCAGGCCGGCCGATGTGGCAAGCGCGATACCCAGCACCATGTATCCCACCTGGGCGACCGAGGAATAGGCCAGCATGCGCTTGAGATTTTGCTGGAACATCGCCACCCACGACCCGGCGAACATGCCGGCGATCGCCAGCGTCAGCAGTAGCCCGGTCAGCGGCAAAGCAACGAAACTGTAGTCGTAGCCGAACACAGTGAACACGAACCGCAGCATGACGTAGAGCGCCACCTTGGTCGCGGTCGCGGCCAGGAAGGTGGTGATGAAGTTCGGCGCGAAGGTGTAGGCATTCGGCAGCCAGAGATGCAGTGGGAACAGCGCCAGTTTCAGCCCAAGTCCGACTAGGATGAAGGCCAGTGACGCGCGAACCGTGCTGGTATCGCGTACTTCGGGCAACCGCTCGGCCAGGTCGGCCATGTTCAGGGTGCCGGTCATCATGTAGAGAAAGCCGATGCCGATCAGTAGAAAGGTCGCGCCCACTGTGCCGATGATCAAATACCGGAAAGACGCCAGAAGCGCACGCCGATCCTGTCCGTGCGCGATCAGCGCGTAGGTCGAAAGCGCGGAGATTTCCAGAAACACGAAAACGTTGAACGCGTCCCCGGTCAGCGTGATTCCCATCAGGCCGGCAAAGGACAGCAGGAACAGCGCGTAGAAAATACCCTGGCGCTCGGGGACCTCGAAATTGTTGATGATGCGCGCCCACGGCAGGACGAAGCCGGCGACCGCGGCAACCAGCAGCGCGACCAGGCCGTTGGCCGCATCGACGCGGTACTCGATACCGATGGGCGGCGGCCAGTTGCCGAACGGGTAGGACACTTGGCCCTGCCACAGCAGCGGCAGCGCGATGGCCATGATCAGCAGCGATACCAAAGCGCTGAGCCAGGCCAGCAACCATGGCGCTGTACGCCCCGGAAGCAGAGCGCATACCGGTGCGGCGATCAGCGGAACCAGGACGCTGAACGGAAGCCATTCGACGACATTCATCGGGGCGTGTCGCCTTTCCCGGCGTGACCGTCGAGCCGCGTTTCACCGGGCCGCTGGTTGGCCGGGTCCACCAGTTCATCGTCCTCTATGGTCCCGTAGGCTTCGCGGATGCGCACCGCCAGTGCCAGGCCGGTGGCAGTGGTGGCCACGCCGACGACGATGGCGGTCAGGATCAGCACGTGGGGCAGCGGGTTGGAATAAACGGTCACGCCCTCGCGCAGAACCGGCGTCGAGCCCCCGATGATTTTGCCCGCCGAGATGAACATGATGAAAACCGAAGTCTGAAAAAGATTCAGGCCCATGATCTTCTTGACCATGTTGCCCCGGGCGATAACCGCATAAAAGCCGATCATCATCAGGATTACCACGATCCAGTAATTGAAATGCCCAAGCCACGCCATCAGTCGGCCCCCCCGGCTTCGACGGCGTCGATTTCACGCTTGCGCCGCGCGAAAAACGTGAAAAAGAGCATCGAACAGGCCGCCACGGTCACACCGACCCCGAATTCCACCGCGATGATCCCGGCCTGCTGGGCGGCCTGGGGCGATTCCAGCAGCGGGCGGAAATCGAGAAAACGCCCGCCCAGCATTACGCCCAGCAGCCCTACGAAGGCATACAGCAGCGCGCCGAGACAGGCCAGTACGAACTGGGCTCGCTGCGAAATTACCGCAAGTGCGGCGTCCAGGCCGTAGATCAGGGCAAACAGGATCCAGGCTGCCGCAAACACCACCCCGGCCTGGAAGCCGCCGCCTGGCGAGTACTCGCCGTGAAACTGGATGTAGAGCCCGAACAGCATGATCAGCGGAATCAGGAATCGCGCGATGACGCGCAGAATGCCGTTCGTCCTCATGTATTGTCCTCCGGTTCCCCGGGTTCGGGCTTGCGGCGTCGTCGCCGGGGCGGCACCGACAGCAAGGCGACCACAGCCAGTCCGGCGGTCAGGATCACAAAGACTTCGCCCATCGTGTCGATCGACCGATATCCGGCCAGCACCGCCGCCACCATGTTGGGTATTCCCATGTCAGAGTAGGTCTGCTCGGTGTAGTACGGGGCTACGTGGAGCTGGGCCGGGTTATCGGCCGCACCGAAATCCGGCAGATCGCCGGCGGCATATATCAGGCAGGCGCCTGTGACCGTGACCACCGCCAGCGCCAGACGGTTCGTGCCCGGTGCCGGGTGCTCCTCGCGACTGGTCAGGGCCAGCACGGCCAGGAAAAGGATGGTGGATATGCCGGCACCGACCGCAGCCTCGGTAAGCGCCACATCCCCTGCATCCAGGATGGCGAACAGACCGGCCGAGAGCAGCGAGTAGATGGCGAACAGCATGGCTGCCGAGAACAGATCACGTACCCGCACTATGGCTATTGCCACTGTCACCAGAAACATCAGCAGCGCGATGTCGATCAGGAATTCGATGACCAATCTCCCTTTGCGTCGAGCGGGGCGACGGCCATGGCCTCGCTTTCCACGGTCTCAGGATTGTCGCCGGCGGCGAGCCCGGCCCGAGCCAGCGCATGGCTCGCGGTGGGTGCGGTGAACACCATGAAGATCAGGATCAGCATCAGCTTGATGCTGACCAGTGCCAGGCCGGCCTGGATCACAAGGCCGACGATGATCAGGAAGGCACACAGCGTATCGGTGATGCCCGCGGCGTGAAGGCGGCTGTAGAAATCCGGGAAACGCAGCAGGCCGATGCCTCCCAAAACGCCGAACAATCCGCCGGCGAGCAGGAATATCCCGGAAACGACAGCAAGCACGGTCTCAACCATCGGTGATGTCGCCTTCGCCGGCGGCGGCCAGGTCGCGCATCCGCGACAATTTCAGCACAGCCACAATCGCGATAAAGTTGATCAGCGCATAGACCAGTGCAACGTCGATCAGATTGTCGTTGCCGCTTATTGCGGTGATCAGCGCCACTATGAGCACGGTCTTGGTGCCGATGACGTTGACCGCCACGATCCGGTCGAAGACCGACGGGCCCTTCAGCGCCCGCACCAGGGCCAGCGCCATCGTGACGAATATGGCCAGCGCCGTGAGCACGAGAACGGTCGTCACTTGTGATTCTCCAGCCAGGCGATCTTTCGCTCCATTTCACCCGATTCCAGGCTTGCCGCCGAGCTCTCGAGCAGGGCATGAACTTCGAGATAATCCTCCTCGAGCAGCAGCGTGACCGTTCCCGGCGTCAGCGTCACCGAATTGGCATAGGTGACCTTGCCGACCGCCGAACCAAGCTTCATGGGTACTTTCAGCACCCGGGGACGGACCAGTTTGCGCGGGAGCAGCGCTGCGCGGGAGACTTCGATGTTGGACTTGACGATTTCCCACAGCAGCCATAGCCAATAGACCGGAAGCCGCCAGGAATAGAGCACCGGGTTGTGTTCGACGCCTACCACATCCATGCGCTTGGAAATCCACACCACGAAGGCGACCGAGCCGGCGCCGAGAATGTACAGCAGCGGTTTATATACGCCTGACATGCCGAGCCAGAGCAGCGACAGCACGACGGCTAGAGAAAAAATATATCGCATGATGAGCGAATACTACCAAAAGGGGGTTCGTGCCGGGTGCAACGCAGAGACAGCGGGAGATTGTTGACGGAACTGCGACAGAGCTGAACTATGCTCCGCGCACCGCAACTCGCGAGATGTCATGGATTCCCCCACCGACCTGATCTGTCTTTCGTACTGCTCGACTGCATCGTTTCCCAGTGCGCCGCGCGGTTTCGGCGTGGATCCCGAAGTCACGCGCATCCTGATCCACTCCCGGCGCAACAACAAACGCCGCGCCGTTGGCGGAGTACTGCATTTCGGCGCCGGATATTTCTTTCAGTACCTCGAAGGCCCGGCCGACGTGGTCGACGGCCTTTACGCCTGTATTTGTCGCGATTCTCGGCATCATCACGTGCGGCGGCTGACGCGGCGCCCCATCAGGAGTCGCCGGTTCGAACACTGGTCGATGAAATTCGTCGCGATCGAACGCATCGTGGGCGAAGTGCTGCAACGCCACGGCATGGAAGAGTTCGATCCTTACCGATTCACGCCGGCGCTGATCGACGATCTCGTCATGTCGTGCATCCACGGCGACGACGACGCCCCCGACGCCGAGCCCCAATCCCGGCCGCGCGCCGGCGGCTCGGGGTTCTGGAACAAGCTGTTCGGACGCGGCTGAACCTTCAGCCGACGATTGGAACGCCGATCCAGGCGGTGTGCAGCCAGAAAACGAAAGCCAGGTAAATCCCCAGCCCGCCGACGACGGCGATGACGTCGTTGAACGCACTGCGCGGGGCACGAGGAATGTCGCGCTGAGGCCGGCGTTTCATCGAGATCCGATCGGCCACCGCCCAGGCCAGGAAGCCGCCGAACAGCAAGACATCGGCGAGCGTGCCGTTGACCAGCAGGTGGGCCAGCGCCCAGAACTTCACCGCCACCAGCATCGGGTGGCCCAGCGCCTGACTGATGCGGCCCGGAAGATAAGTTGCAAGCAGGGCCGGAAACGCCGGAAGCATGATCAGCATGGCGAGATGACGGGTCCATTCGGGTGTTGTGTACAGCACGGTCGGGTCGAGGCGCGCCTGGCCGTACCCGTACACAATCAGGACGAGTCCCGCAATGGCAACAAGCGAATACAGGCCCTTGTAGGGCCATTCACCCATGCGATCCACCATGGCGTTGCGTGTTGGAAGCGCCACGATGGAAATCGAATGAATGCCGAGGAAGAGCGCCAGCCCCAAAATCAGATGCAACATTTTCGATACCTCATAAATAGGGTGAAAACAGCCAGCACATTGAATCTCGCAGTCGAACCGGCAGGCTGCGACCGTCGACTTCCTCGAGTGTAACCCGTCGGCCGCGACCTGCCGCCTCGATGGCGCGCCTGGCGATGCTGTGGGCAAATTCCGGGCTGAAGATTTCCAGCTGCAGTTCGAAGTTCAGCCTCAGCGAGCGGGCATCCCAGTTCGAAGAGCCCACAAGCGCATAGCGGTCGTCGACAACGAAAAGCTTGGTATGCGCGAACGGGGCCGGCTGGTAGAAAACCTCGACGCCCTGATAGAGAAGTTCCCAAAGCATGTTTCGGGTCGCCCAGTGGACATAGGGCAGATTGTTCTTTTCCGGCAGTATCAGCGTGACCCGCACGCCACGCAGGCTGGCTGCCTGGAGTGCCCCGACGATCTCGCGCGGCGGCAGAAAATACGGCGTCACGATCACGATCGATTCCCCTGCGGTCGAGATCGTCGCGCTGAGCAGCTGCGTGATCTGATCCATGTGATCGTCGGGCCCGTCTGTCATGGTTCGGGTGTGAATTTCGCCGACCGGACATACCGAAACGGGTGCTGGTGGCTCCGGCGCACCGGTGACGAATTCCCAGGTACGCAGAAACTCGGTTTCCAGCTGCAGGGCGCCGGGTCCCTTGAGTCTGAAGTGAATATCGGCGACTGCATTTTTGGCGGGATGCTCCCCCAGAACATGGCGCTCGCCGATATTCAGGCCGCCGGTGAACGCCGTATGACCGTCGACCACCAGGATCTTGTGGTGATTCCTCAGGTTGATCGAAAGCCTCGGCGGCAGGAGACGCGGCGGCAGGAATACGGCGGTGCGGATTCCGGCTCTGCGAAGGCGGCGCGTGGCGCGTGGCCAACTGTAGGACTGACCGATGCCGTCGATGACCACGCGCACGTCCACGCCGCGATCGCGCGCGGCGGCCAGACGCTCGATGATGGCGGTGCCGATCTCGTCGACGTCGAAGATATACGTCGAGAGAAATACCGACCGCGCGGCCTCATCGATGGCCTCGAGCATCGCCGGGAAGGTCTCGTCGCCGTTGATCAACGGTTTGACTTCATTTCCGGCGGTGACTGGATGCTCGCTCAACCGCGCACCGATTCTCTCCAGCGGCTGCAGTTCGGTCGACATATCGGGCGTATCGGAATTTTCCGGGAGGCGGCCGCGGCCGCGCTCGAATCCGACGCGCAGACCCGGCAGCTCGAGGCGTCGGGCGCGTCGGCGGATTCGATTGATGCCCAGGATCGTGTAGAGCACCGGTCCGACGACCGGCAGCAGCAGGCAAAGGGCGATCCAACCCAGCGCGGCGCGGGAATCGCGCTTGAACATCATCGCATGCAGCGCGGCCAGCGGCGAGATGACCAGGTGAAACAGGACGGCGATCAGGCTGAAGTCCAGAAGCGTCTGTGGCTCGGGCATCCAATGGCGGTCCCGCCGGGGTCTGCGTCGATGATAGCGCGACCCGGCGTCGGAGGCCGCGAGTTTTCCGACTACTGAGCACCGACTACCGTTTTTCCGGAAACCGGAAACCGGAAACCGGAAACCGGAAACCGACCATCGACCTCAGTTCCGCCCAAACCGGGGATGCAATCTCCCAAGCTTTGCGTTACAATCATATCTTTCTATCCGCATCAAGAGATAAATAAACCAATGAGCGAATACCTGTTTACCTCGGAATCCGTTTCGGAAGGGCACCCGGACAAAATGGCCGATCAGATTTCGGACGCGATTCTCGACGAAATCCTCAGCCAGGATCCGAATGCGCGTGTCGCCTGCGAGACGTTTCTCAAGACCGGCGCGGTCATCGTCGGCGGCGAAATCTCGACCACGGCCTATGTCGAACTCGAAGACCTGATTCGCCAGGTCGTGACCGACATCGGTTACAACTCCTCGACCGTCGGATTCGATGGCCAGACCTGCTCGGTGATCAACATGATCGGCAAGCAGTCGCCGGATATTGCCCAGGGCGTGGATCGCCAGGCGCCGGAAGATCAAGGGGCGGGCGACCAGGGCTTGATGTTCGGCTACGCGTCCAACGAAACAGACGCGCTGATGCCTGCGCCCATCTTCTATGCTCATCGCCTTGTAGAACAGCACACGCGTCTGCGCAAGCACAAGGACAATCCGTTGCCGTGGCTGCGGCCTGATGCCAAGAGTCAGGTCACGCTGCGCTACAAGGATGGCAAGCCGGTCAGTATCGATGCGGTGGTCCTGTCCACCCAGCACGACGACGGCGTGGAACTCGACGAAATCCGCGAAGGTGTACGCAAGCACCTCATCAAGCCCGTCCTGCCTGAAGAATGGCTGCACAGCGACACGCTTTATCACATCAATCCCACCGGCAAGTTCGTGATCGGCGGCCCTGTGGGTGATGCCGGGCTTACCGGACGCAAGATCATCGTGGACACCTATGGCGGCATGGCCCGTCACGGCGGCGGTGCATTCTCGGGCAAGGATCCCTCCAAGGTCGATCGTTCGGCCACCTATGCCGGGCGTTACGTGGCCAAGAACGTGGTTGCCGCCGGATTGGCCGACAAGTGCGAAATCCAGGTCAGCTATGCGATCGGCGTGGCCCAACCGACTTCGATTTCGGTAACGACTTTCGGCACCAACAAGATTCCCGAAGAACAGATCGAAAAACTGGTGCGGGAACACTTCGATCTGCGGCCGTTCGGCATTCTCAAGATGCTCGATCTGCTGCACCCGATGTATCGCCAGACAGCCACCAACGGCCATTTCGGGCGTATCCCGGAACAGGCCTCGGCCAAGGTGGTTCGGGACGGCAAGCAGGTTGAAGAGCATTTCACAACGTTCAGCTGGGAGAAGACCGACCGCGCCGAGGCGCTGAGGCAGGCAGCTGGGCTTTAACAACAATAACGACGGCCGTTGAGACGGGTCGCTTCGCCGTACGGCGTTGCGGCCCCGATCCTCGCTCGGAAATCACTTTAAAAAATTTCGAATCCCAAATACGAATACTGAGGTTTTACCAATGAGTGCCAAGCCAGAAGACGTAACCAAGGGCGTGCTGTTCGATTCAAGCATTGCTTCTACCGAAAACGACTACCTGATCGCGGATCTTTCGCAGGCCGCATACGGCCGCAAGGAAATCACGATCGCCGAGACCGAAATGCCGGGCCTGATGCAGACGCAGGAAGAATACTCGGCCGACAAGCCTCTCAAGGGCGCGCGGATCGCCGGCTCACTGCATATGACTATCCAGACTGCGGTGCTGATGGAAACCCTGATAGAGCTGGGCGCCGAAGTGCGCTGGGCGTCCTGCAACATCTATTCGACCCAGGACCACGCGGCCGCTGCCATGGTCGAAAAGGGCATTCCGGTTTTTGCATACAAGGGCGAGAGCCTGACCGAGTACTGGGAATTCACCCACCGTATCTTCCAGTGGCCCGACGGCGGTACCGCCAACATGATTCTCGACGACGGCGGCGACGCGTCGATGTTGCTGGACCTTGGTGCCCGGGCCGAACAAGACGCTTCCGTTCTTGACAACCCGGGAAGCGAAGAAGAAGAGGCTCTGTTCAAGGCGATCAAGAAGCGCCTCGAATCGAATCCTGGCTGGTACTCGGCCGCGCTGAAGAACATCCGTGGCGTAACCGAAGAAACCACCACCGGCGTCAATCGCCTCTATCGCATGCAGAAGGAAGGCACGCTGAAATTCCCGGCGATCAACGTCAACGATTCGGTGACCAAGAGCAAATTCGACAACCTCTACGGCTGTCGTGAATCGCTGGTCGATGCGATCAAGCGCGCGACCGACGTTATGGTGGCGGGCAAGATCGCCATCGTATGCGGCTACGGCGACGTCGGCAAGGGCTCTGCCCAGTCGCTCAGGGCGCTGTCAGCCAATGTCTGGGTCACCGAGATCGATCCGATCTGTGCACTGCAGGCAGCGATGGAAGGCTACCGCGTGGTCAACATCGAAGACGAGGGTGTCATCGAGCAGGCCGACATCCTGGTAACGGCCACCGGAAACTACAACGTCCTTCGCCACGACCACATGGAGCGTATGAAGGACCAGGCGATCGTCTGCAACATCGGTCACTTCGACAACGAAATCGATGTGTCCAGCCTGCGCCAGTACGAGTGGGACAACATCAAGCCGCAGGTCGACCAGATCACGTTTCCGGACGGCAAGCGAATCACGCTGCTCGCCGAAGGCCGCCTGGTCAACCTGGGTTGCGCAACCGGTCATCCGAGCTTCGTGATGTCCAATTCGTTCACCAACCAGACGCTGGCTCAGATCGAACTGTTCAAGTATCCCGAGCGATACAAGAATGAGGTCTTCGTGTTGCCCAAGCACCTGGACGAGAAGGTTGCCCGCCTGCATCTCGAACGCGTAGGTGCGCGCCTGACCGAAATGACCGAAACACAGGCCGACTACATCGGCGTGACTGTCGAAGGTCCTTACAAGCCCGAGCATTACCGCTACTAAGCGGGTCTGGAATCTTCGGGGCCGGCCACCGGCCCCGGGTTTCCTCGTGAGACGTGAAAAATGCCGCTGACCGTGTGCGGCAGGCGATGTGCCGGAACAGTCGCAGCCTCGCGAATCAGGCGCATCCACAACAACAACGAGGCAATCCCCTTTCTTGATCCCAGCTTCGAATTCGACGCAAAGGAAGCCATGACAACTCCCCAGTTAAGTTTTGAATTTTTTCCGCCGAAGAACGACGAGCAGGTCGAGTTGTTCAAGCGAACGCGCGACCGACTGGCTGCGCTCAAGCCCGAGTACATGTCGGTAACCTTCGGCGCCGGCGGTTCGACCCGTTCCAGAACCCGTGAAACAGTATTCAATATCCAGCGCGAGACCGGAATTCCGGCAGCGCCGCACATTTCCTGCATGTCGGAAGACATCGGCAGCATCGACGAGTTGCTCGATTCCTATCGCGAGAATGGAATCGAGCGCCTGGTGGTACTGCGCGGAGACCGCCCCTCCGGCGGAGGCAGCGGTATTTTCGACTACGCCACGGACCTTGTCCGACACATTCGAAAAGACTACGGCGACCAGTTTCAGATCGAGGTTGGCTGCTACCCGGAGTATCATCCGGAAGCCAGGTCGCCGGAAGAGGACCTGAAACACTTCAAGGAGAAGGTGGATGCCGGCGCCGACAGGGCCATCACGCAATACTTCTTCAATGCCGATGCCTATGAAAGATTTCTGGAAGACTGCGCGCGACTGAATGTACAAGTGCCGATAGTGCCCGGCATCATGCCGATCACGAATTACTCTCGGCTGGCGCGCTTCTCGAAGATGTGCGGCGCCGACATGCCGAAGTGGATCTTCAAGCGGGTCGAGGCCTGGGAACAGCAGGAAGATTTCAAGTCAATCCGCCAGTTCGGCGAGGACGTGATTACCGACCTGTGCCGCAAGTTGATCGACCTGGGTGCGCCCGGCATTCACTTTTATACGCTCAATCGCGCCCAGGCATCGCTCAAGCTCTGCCGAAATCTGGGTCTGGGCGAGGGCAACCAGGCAGGCGATACGCGAGCTGCATGACGCGTCAGTCATGAACCGTCAGCTTTCCTCTCGCCTGACCTGGAAATCGGGCTGACCGGGTCCCGGCAGCCTGATCTCGATCGGACTGCAGCAAACCTGGCAATCCTGCACCAGCCATTGCCCTGCATCGCCGGGCTCGGCCTCGACCTGGTTGGATTCGCCGCACCAGGGACAGTCGAACTCCAGAAAATCGGTCAGCACCGGCGACTACTCGTCGCCGTAGATCTTGACCTCGAGCTTCCCGTCGCGATCGATGCTCGCCCGGTACATTCCCGGTGTATTGAAAGGGGTTGCGATGTTGCCCTCGGCATCCAGCGCAATTACGCCGCCGTCTCCGTCTTCATCTGCAAGTTCGCCGTTGATGACCTTATCGGCACTTTCAGCAAGCGTCGCGCCGGAGTGCAGCATGCGCGCGCATATGTTGTATGCGACCACGTGGCGAATGAAGTACTCTCCGTGGCCGGTGGCTGAAACCGCACAGCTTCGATTGTCCGCATAAGTACCCGCGCCGATGATCGGTGAATCGCCAACGCGACCGAAGCGCTTGTTTGCCGTGCCGCCGGTCGATGTGCCCGCGGCGAGATTTCCGGCGCGATCCAGCGCCACCGTGCCGACGGTGGAAAACCATTCTTCCTCGTCTGTTGCATCGAAAGACGACTGTTCGTTTTCCCCGGCTTGTATCCGGCGCAGTTGCTCGACGCGGAATTTCGTCCGAAACCACGGTTCCGGCATGAATTCGAGCTGCCTGCCACGCGCGAATTTCTCGGCCCCTTCCCCTACCAGCATGACATGCGGCGAGTGCTCGAGAACCGCGCGAGCGGCCAGTATGGGGTGCCGGATACCGCGCACGCTGGCGACGGCGCCAGCGGCAAGGTCTTGTCCGGTCATGATGGAGGCATCCATCTCCACCCGTGACTCGCTGGTCAGCACGGCGCCCCGGCCTGCATTGAATTCCGGTGCGTCCTCAAGAATCGTAATTGCCGCGGTTACAGCATCAATGGCCGCTCCGTCGCGCTGCAGCACGGCGTAGCCGGCGCGAATAGCCTGTTCCAGCGCGTCGCGGATAGCATGCTCTCGTTCCTCGGTCATGCTTTCGCGTGAAATCGTGCCTGCACCTCCATGAATCGCGATGGCGGTCGGAGAAAGGCCGGATGCGGTTTCGTCCTGGGCGATCGCGGCATTCGAAGCCAGAAAGAGTCCAACAGCGATGGCTTGAATCAAACGGTGCATGGATAACTCCATAAAAATGACTTAACCAACAGTGTATCGGATGAAAGGATCGATCTGTAAATTCGCATGTTCTGAATCAGTCAGAAAGCTTCACGGATGTCCGCGTAAATTTCACACAGGTCAGTGTCCGAGTTCACGCGACAGGGGTAACTTTCACGGTCCGCGCAACGGCATGGGGTCGTTGCAATGAAAAAAATCAGAGGGTAACGACATGGAAACTTTGCCAACGCTGAGCTTCGGTCAATACAATCTGGTGTTCAACGTCTTTTCGTTGACGCTTGCCGCCTTCGCGGCATCGACCATATTCTTCTTCATGCAAAGAAGCAGAGTGGCACCGGAGTACCGTACGGCGATCACGATCACTGGCCTTGTAACGTTCATCGCGCTCTACCATTACGTTCAGATCCTGTTTGACTGGAAGTCTGCATATCAACTGGTTGACGGCGCCTATGTGGCTTCCGGCCAGCCGTTCAACGACGCATATCGCTATGTGGATTGGCTTTTGACCGTCCCGCTGCTGCTTGTTGAACTTTTGCTCGTCATGCGTTTGTCACGACAGGAAACCGTAAGCAAGGGTTGGCTGCTCGGCGGGCTGGCAGCGCTGATGATCATCCTTGGATATCCGGGTGAAGTCAGCGCCGATATGGGTACCCGGTGGTTGTGGTGGAGCCTTTCGATGATCCCGTTCCTGATCATTCTCTACCAGCTGTTCATCGGGCTCGGCGACGCGATTGCTCGCCAGCCGGCCTCGGCACGCGGACTGGTGAGCGCGGCACGCTACCTGACCGTTATCGCCTGGCTGTTTTATCCCGTGGTATTCCTGTTCCCGATGCTGGGTCTTACGGGTGCGGGTGCCGAAACCGCCGTGCAGGTGGGCTACTCGATCGCCGATATCGTGGCCAAGGCGGTCTTCGGGCTGTTGATCTACACGATCGCGGTCATCAAGACCGATTCCGAAGCCGCCTGAGACAACGGATGTCGCTTGGCA
>Ga0209936_1000665_pt1 | contig 20305 bp, 13 predicted proteins | sample SalPonR1_A_D1_MG_FD_185694 | JGI IMG/M metagenome (GOLD analysis project Ga0209936, IMG submission 185694) | Salt pond soil microbial communities from South San Francisco under conditions of wetland restoration - Salt Pond MetaG R1_A_D1_MG... ... | reverse complement strand
TAAAGTGTTATTCGTTTTTTTATAATCCAAGCATTTCTTTTCCCTGTTTAAAAACAATGTCTCTAGGTATACCGGCTTCATTAATCTTATCTAAATCTTTTTGTAAATCTTCTTTGATTTTACCATCGGCTTCTACCCAGGCTTTTGCTTGTTCAAAGTCGCCATCACCCTGAATGATAAGAATTTTTTCGGTAAGCTCGTTCATAGCAGCTTTCATTTTGTCAAAATCTACTTTGTAGGTTCCTGTTTCAGAGTCTTTAATAAATGCTCCTTCTTTCTGGAAATAATAGAAACGCATCATGTTGGCTTTACCGTGTGAGCTGGCTGCACCAAATCGGGCCGAACGGAAAATACCGGCCATAAAGGTAACGTAGTTATCCATTACTTCGCCGCTGTTTAGTTCTCCCATTTCGTATAACTTATCAACAATAAACAAGCCTAAAATATCGGCTTTTCCCTCTTCGATAGAAGTGTAATATTTTTTTAAAGCTTCACGTACTGTTTGTTTTCCGTCAATGGTGTTACCAAGCCCTAAACCATGACCTACTTCGTGAAACATGGTATTTTCGAAAAAGGCATCAAACTTAACGTGTTTTCTTTGCTCAGGATGGATAACGATATTTGCTATAGGCACAAGAATTTGATCAAATTTAGCTTTCATCGAGTTTTTAAGCTGCAACTTTCTGCTTCCTTTGTCTAATCGTACTTGTTCATCGTTAGGTAAATTAATGGCAATGGTTTTACTACCGGCATTACAATCGCCTGCATAATAAACCGCATCGTAAGCGCCAAGGTCGGAATCGCTCCCGGGTGTTTCGTTTTTGTATTCTTGTGGTACAGGTAAATCTTTTTGAAACTGAGGTAACAATGCAGCAAATTTATCCAGTTTTTTACTCCATTCCTGGTCTTTAATAAGGATAAATGATTCGTGAGCTGCTTTGTAGCCATACATTGCATCTTCGTAATTTTCAATGGGCCCTACAATAAAGTCAATATCATTATTTTTCATTTCCATCCAGGCTACATCACTTTTGTAATAATCATCCGTTTCTAGGGCTTCTGCTCTAAAGGTAAGGTGTTTTTTAAAACCTTCGTCTTCGGCTAATTCTGCAGCTTTTCTTATCAACTCAACGGCTTTTGTTGTTTCTTTTTTAAAGGCTTCGTGATAAGGGATAGTATACAATTCACCATTATTATTTCTTCTTATAAGCGTGTAAAGACTTGTTTTGTTTTTTGCATCAAGCGCGTCAAACTCTTCTTTAGTCATATCTGTCGGATAGAAATTTGCGCCGGCAGGTTTTTCTCCAAAACCTTCAATAAAAGGTTTATTATCATTTAATCTTTCCCATGGGCCGTAATTAATTTTTGCAAATTTTTGAGCTGCAGGATCAGAAATACTGTTAAGTAATTCTTCTTTATCTCCATAAGCTTCCTGCCAGAAAATGTCATCCATTAATTGCGCTGCTTCAAATAAATAGCCGAGCATTTCCTTTTGGTTGTCGGTTAGGTGGCTAATGTCCGATGTTAGCTCAACCTCTGCATATTCGTCTAATTTTTTTTGCATATCGGATTTTACTTCTTTTTCCGGAGCTCCACAGCTTGTAATAATTATTGCTGCAATCATCACCGAAAATAAATTTACAATTTTGTTTTTCATACTATTTAGATTTTAATTTTTATGATTAGAATTTAGATGTGCAAGATATAATAATGCGCGCAGATTTCATAATCTGTAAAGCTGAAAATTGAATCATCAATCAACTATTTTTAGGGCAAAATCTTTAATGTTATTCTCATTTATTTTAGAAACATTTTGGTCTGTTTTGGCAATTTTTTTTATAATAGCTTTCTCGAAAAAGTTCATTTTGTCAAAGTTAAATTCGCCTCCAAAATAGCCATGAGCTATAGCCTTATTTCGAAGACTTTCGGGAAAAGCATTTTTAAATTGCTCCTGCGCTTTTTCTTCTTCTTCTTCCATACAGCAAATAAACAAGCCTATTTTTTTGGATTGAAGCATGTCCATATTCTTATCAATAAATTTTTTTATTTTCCGGTTCATTGAACCGGCATGTATTGAACCACCAATAATTACCGTATTAAATTCATCTAAATTTACATTTGTTGACACATCAAGATTGATTAGTGCTGCATTATTGTTTAGTTCGTTTGCCAGTGTATGCGCACATTTATCAGTACATCCATGTTTTGTGGCGTAAATAATAGCTGTTTTCATTTTTTTATCTTTTTTATTTTACAGGATAAAAATACAACAAATAAACGTGGATAAGAATCTCTATTTTATTTTAAAAAGAAGAAATGGAATTAATTTAGTTCATTTTTTGGTTTAACAATTCGGACCAAATGGCTATTCTTGCTTTGTTTTGGGCTTCGTCCGAATCATCGTCAAGAGGTAAACCAACAAACTTTTCATCAAAAAGAGCTAATGATTTTTCAAAATTATAACCCTGTGTAGAAAATTCGCCAACAAAAGTAACTCCTTTGCCTTCCAGAGCTTCAAAAATCACACCCAATGCATCAGCAAATGAGTCGGGATAAACGGATGAATCGCCAATCCCAAAAATAGCCGCTTTTTTCCCCTGAAGGTTAGCTTTTTTTATTACTTCCAGAAATTGTTTGAAATCTTCTTGCAACTCTCCCTGTCCCCAGGTGGATGAACCGAAAATAATATTAGTGTATTTTTCTAAATCAGCCTGGGTAGCTTCGCGTACATTATAAATATCTATGGTTTCTGACTTTAGGTGTTCTTTAATTTTTTTTGCAATTTTTTCCGTATTTCCGGTGGTTGAACCGTAAAATATTCCTATGGGTGCCATTAATATTTTATGAATTTTAAAATGATTATTAGTAGTTTATAATATATGAGTAACAATAAAACGGGCATCTTGTTTAGATTATTTATGATTTTTATTGATGATGCAATAATAAAATAAAAAAACAAGAGCACAATGCATTAGATGGCATCATGCTCTTTAATTATTAACCGGAGATATATGTAAAAAATGGAAATACTGATTATTAGTAAATCTGATTAAGTGCTTTACTCCATGAATTTCTTTTTCCTATTTTAAATTTTAATTGTTTACCCTCTTTCGTAATAATATTTAAACCATTTGGAAAAATTTTCATCGTATTAAAAGATATAATTTCCTGAATTTGGTTGGGCAAAATTTCCAGATTGTAATTTGAGCATTCGTTGTCTTTAGGTTTAAAATATACCCGCTGATTGGTTAATATTAATTTACCGTCAACATTTGTTTCTTCTGCAAGAAAATTTGAATCTCCTGCTTTTAATACCAGTTCGTTTGCTTTTAAATCTACTACCATGACTAAAGAATATTATAAGATTAGAACTATTATTTAGTTATCATTTTTTGTGCCAAATCTACTAAGTTTCTGTTTTTAAATGTCTTATATCTTTGTGTCCGTTTTTTTAATAGGAATGAGTGTACGATATTGAAACATCACATGTCCGATTTGAAACATTTGGCTTTGTAATAAAGACGATTCATTTTTAGAAATGATGCAAAAAAAATCCGGTAATATTTTACCGGATCGTTAAATAATAATTTAAGATTCTGAAAATAAATATTTTATGAAATATCGTCGGAATTAAATTTAAATCCTAAACGTTTGCCGGTTTTCATTTTGGAGTATTCCATTTTTTCATTCAGTTGGGCAACGGAAGCAATTTTAACATGATCGTAGGGAGGAACCAATAAATCAAACTCAATGGCATACATTATTGATTTTAGAATAATCTCTTTTAATATTTCTTTGCTAAGTAGAGATTGTCCGAAATTATTGTATAAATATTTTTCCTGCCGTTTACCTTCAACAAAAAAATGTTTTTCGATATTAATAAAAATCCGGGTAATTAAATAGCCTAAATCTTCCAATCGATTATACTTAAATGAATCGGCTAAAAAGTTATATACATTAATAATTCCACAATAGCTATACAACTGATTATCTTTTAAGTAATTTGTTTTCCAGACATTATGCTCGCGGTTAAACTCAAAAATATTAGAGTGCATACTAAAAATAAGCATGTCGCCGGCTACTTTTAGCTCAGCTTCAAACTGCCCGCGATCTTTGTATTCCAGAAACACACGGGTATCGTTTATCTTTAACTCATTGTTTAATTCGAATGCAATTTCTGAGAGAATATTTTTTAACTCTTTAAATATTTCTAGTGTTTGATCGTAAACCCTTTGTTTAATGATTGATTTTACTTCCAGCGCTGAAATAATTTGCTCTTTAGGATCATTTTTTGTCATATAAATAGTTTTAGCTAATTACTAATAAGCTTTGGCAAATAAAGCCCTTCGTTTTGATGGTTTCCCTGAATAGATGCATTTTCCTTCTTCTTCTGTTGTATCAAAAGGGATACAACGAATAGTTGCTTTGGTTTCTTCTTTAATTTTTTGTTCGGTTTCGGATGTTTCGTCCCAGTGTGCCAATACAAACCCTCCATTATTATTCATAATATTTTTAAACTCTTCGTAGGTATCCGCTTTAAACGTATTTTCGTTTCTGAATTTTAATGCTTTTATATATATATCTTGCTGAATTTCTTTCAATAAGTTGTCAACATAGTCTTCAATGGCATCCTGGGAGATAGTTTCTTTTTTTAAAGTATCTCTTCGGGCTATTTCGAGCGTGTTCTTTTCAATATCTCTGGGCCCGAGGGCAATACGAACAGGAACCCCTTTTAGTTCATATTCGGCAAATTTCCATCCGGGTTTATAGGTGTCTCTGTCATCAAATTTTACAGAAATTCCTTTATCCTGTAATTTTTTCTTAATGGTTTCTGCTTTTTCCACAATGGCTCCTAACTGCTCGGTTCCTTTGTAGATAGGAATAATTACTACCTGAATGGGTGCTAATTTAGGAGGAAGTACTAAGCCATTGTCATCAGAATGGGCCATAATTAATGCACCAATCAAACGAGTAGATACTCCCCATGAGGTAGCCCAAACATAGTCAAGCTTTCCATTTTTATCTGTAAATTTAACATCAAATGCTTTGGCAAAATTTTGGCCAAGGAAATGTGACGTTCCCGATTGTAATGCTTTACCATCCTGCATTAATGCCTCTATGGAATAAGTTTCTAAGGCACCGGCAAATCGCTCATTTTCTGTTTTATATCCTTTTATTACCGGCATTGCCATCCAATTTTCAGCAAAATTAGCGTAAACATTAATCATTTGTTCGGTTTCATCCATCGCTTCCTGCTCAGTGGCATGGGCTGTATGTCCTTCCTGCCATAAGAATTCTGAGGTGCGTAAAAATAAGCGGGTTCGCATTTCCCAGCGAACAACATTGGCCCACTGATTGACTAAAATAGGTAAATCCCGATACGATTGTATCCAGTTTTTGTAAGTGTTCCAGATAATAGTTTCGGATGTGGGGCGTACAATTAATTCTTCTTCCAGTTTGGCATCAGGGTCTACAATAATTCCTTTTCCATTTTCGTCATTTTTTAACCGATAATGGGTAACTACAGCGCATTCTTTGGCAAATCCATCAACATGGCTTGCTTCTTTCGAAAAAAACGATTTAGGGATAAAAAGAGGGAAATAAGCATTGGAGTGCCCGGTATCTTTAAACATTTTATCTAATGCAGCCTGCATTTTTTCCCATATCGAATATCCATAAGGTTTGATAACCATTGACCCTCGCACAGCAGCGTTCTCAGCTAAGTCTGCTTTAATGACCAAGTCGTTGTACCATTGTGAATAATTTTCTGTTCGTTTTGTAAGTATTTTAGCCATGTTTGGTATAATATTTGCAATATATTTAATGAAAATTTGAATTCATTTAAAGTTGCAAAAATAAAGAAATTAATTATAAAACATAACTATCAGGAGGTACATTATGAAAACTAAAATTTATTTAATATTAATTCTATCAGTCATTCTCGCCTCATGTTCATCATTACAGCAAACAGCTGTAAACGACGATCTGTATTATTCGCCCGAAGATGATTATGTAGCAAGTTCTGATGTGTATGCCAATCCAACCTACGACAATAATAATTCTAAGACGATGTCGTCTTTTGATAAACAAATAGAAGATATTTTAGCTGATGATTCTGTAGAGGATACCACAATCTATGAAAATAAAGAGTCAGAGAATGCTTATGATCGTTTAATTGTGGATGATTATGGAGAAGCTTATGATAGAAGATTGGAAGCAAAAAAAAGCCCTTATTATGGAATGACCAATTATAACATTTATTTTAATGATGATTATAGATATGCCAGCTTGTTCTGGAATGATCCTTATTATAATGTTGTAATTGTTGGTGATCAGGTATGGGTTGAGCCATATTATATCTCTTCAAGTTTCCGTTATTGGGGAAGGTCTTACTATAATAGTTATTGGTATGGTTCACCATGGTATTCATCGTGGTACTATTCAAGACCCTATTATTCCTATTATAGTCCTTATTATAGTAACCCAAATTATTACAACCCTTACTATAATCCATACTATTTGTATCCTTATTCATCTAATTATAATGATAATTATGCCAGTTCGGCTAATTATTCGTACCGGCGCAGAGGGTTAACTACCATGAGTAGTTTTGGTGATAATGAGGATAACCGAAGAGTAGCCCGTAATCCGGAAATATATATGGGTAGGGATATTCAACCCGCAAGCACTGTAAAATCAGGTATTGATAATAATACCACCGATGGAAGAGCGGTACGACGTTCAGAGGCTACTGCTCGCAGAAGTGAAACCGGTAGTATTGATGCCCGTGAAACAATTCGGGTTGTTGATAACAATAACTCGCGAGGAAATATAACCAATACTAACAGACAAGATCCGCCAAAACGAAATACTTCTGTTTCTAACACAGAAAGAACAAGAACTTATACAAGAAGCCAGGAACGCTCTACTTACAATACAAACAGGAGAACTACACGTTATAGCCGACCTGAAAGTACAAGTAATACCAGAGAAGTAAAACGTTCTACTTCAGGAACTTCAACTTATACACCAACCCGAAGTACACGTAGCAATAGTTCAGGTTCTTCCAGAAGTTATACCCCAAGAAGATCTTCAGGGTCATCTGGAAGCACATCTACACGAAGCAGCGGTTCGTCTGTGAGTCGTTCATCAGGAAGTTCATCAGGAAGTTCTTCAGGAAGTTCATCTACCCGAAGTTCAGGTTCAAGCTCCGGAAGAAGAAGATAATAAAATGAATTTGCCTGAAAGGCTTTTAGGAGGCCTTTCAGGCCTTTTTTATATATTGTTAAAAAAATAAACATAACTATGAAAAAAATATTAATATCCCTTATAGCTATTTTACTTATTAATACATCTCTTATTGCACAAAGCCCCTATGTGGATTATGCGTTGAAGTTTTCAACAAATGATTATTCCGGAACGGCACGTTTTACCGGAATGAGTGGAGCTTTTGGTGCTTTAGGAGGTGATTTTTCCGCCATTGCAATTAATCCTGGAGGATTAGGAGTGTTCAGAAATACTGAATTAATGTTTTCACCTGCGTTAACCTATAATAAATCTTCGGCAGCATATCTTAATACCGTTACCGAAGATAATAAATACCGAATGGGAATTAATAATATTGGTCTTGTTTCTGCTTATGATTTAGAAGATTCCGATACCCGCTGGGTGAATGTTAATTTTGCGGTAGGGTATAATAAAATTAATAATTATAATCAAAATATTCTGTTTTCTGGCAACAATGATCAATCTATTATGGAGTATTTTGTAACAAACGCTAACGATGCAGGTTCTGTGAATAATCTTCATGAAATGTATGAATTATTGCTTTATAATACTTATCTCATCGATTATGATAGCATAAATAATGAATTTTGGAGCCAGGTTACAGATGAAAAAATTTTATATCCGGATGAATTCAATATTAATAAACAAAAATCGATACAAACCGAAGGGTCTGTAGGAGAGATAAATTTTGCATTTGGAGCTAATTATGCACACAAACTTTATGTGGGTTTTAGTTTGGATATTAAAACTATTCATTTTTCTGAGGTTTCTTCGCATTATGAATACGAAAACAATGAATTGGATATTTTTGATTTCTCTGCCATGAAATTTCAAGAAGAAATCCAAACCAATGGAGCCGGCTTTTCTTTGAAATTAGGTGCCATTTATAAACCGTTTGATTTTTTAAGAATTGGAGGTGCGTTCCATCTGCCCACTTTTTATAAATTAGAAGAGAACTTTACTACACGTGTTGATGCTTATTATGATAATGGGGATTATCTATGGGAAGAGGTTAGTGCTGAATCCTATGAATACGCATTAACAACACCCATAAGAGCCATTGGAAGTGTTGGTTTTCAAATTGGGAAGGTAGGTTTGGTAGATGTTGATTATGAGTATGTTGATTATTCAACGATGAAGTTAGATGATGATTATAATAGTCAGGACGTTATTGTTGACAATGAATCAATTGAATCTATATTTACAAGAACACATAATATTAGAGCAGGAGCAGAATTCAGAACAGGAGTTCTTTATTACAGAGCTGGTTTAGCATATTCAACAAGTCCTTTTAAAAAAGGACATGAAAATGAAAATTATGACCGATTGTCGTTTTCTGTTGGTTTAGGCTATCGTGAACAGAATTTCTTTATTGATTTTGCTTACAAAAATTCTATGAATGAATATTCTATGATTGATTATCCAGGAGGAAATAAAGCCCAAATAGATAATAGTTTCAATAATTTTATTTTAACCGCCGGTGTTAAATTTTAGGCGATAAAAAGTTTAGGTTAGGATTTTATCTTTACTGCCGGTAATTATCTACCGGCAGTTTTCATTCTTTCAATTCCCGAATAAATTGTATATTTACCGGATAAAACGATTTTATCCGATTTTTCTTTGAGTATTAGTCGGTAAATATTTATTTTCGTAACCTGTAAAATTAAAAGATTTTTTCTTTTACCTATAAATTTAAAAGAAGGCTTATATTATGGATGCTAAAGACCAAAAAAACTCTGACTATGTTCAAAATGAACAGCAAATAAACAATGATTCAGAATTAAATCAGAAGGTTAATCAAGAGCAATCAGAAAATTCTGCAGAAAATCAGGTTGAAAAGGAGGATAATAAATCTCAAATAAGGGATGAAGAATCTTCTGAAAAGCCTGAAAAGAATGAGGTTGAGAAACAAAAAGCAGAGACTGATTCTGAAACAAAAGCAGATGATGATATGCAGGATGAGCAATTATCTGAAAAAACAGATAAAGAAGAAGTAACGGAAGAGGATGAAAAACAGAAAGCAGATAAAGAAAAGCACGATAATGCATCTGAAACAGAGGCCGAAGAAAAGAAAGAAAAGAGAAAAGAGGAGATTGACTACAATAAATTAAGCCGCGAAAAACTGGTTGAGGAGTTAAAGAATATTATCGATACAAAACCCATTAATAATATACGGAAAGAAGTTGAAGCTATAAAAGCCAGTTTTTATAAAAAACAAAAAGCAATAAACGAAAAATTACGTAAAGCATTTATAAAGGATGGAGGGGATATTGAAGAATTTACTTTGCCAGAAGATCCTATAGAAACAGAATTAAAAGATTTATTTAAACGTTATCGTAAGTTAAAAGCAGAATATAACCGGGATTTAGAAAAAGAAAAAGAAACAAATCTTGAAACGAAATATCAGATTATTGAAGAACTTAAAGAGTTAATTAATAAAAAGGAATCGATAGGCGAGACCTTTAAAGATTTTAGAGAGCTGCAAAATCGATGGAAAGAAATTGGGCCTGTTCCACAGCAAAAATTAAAAGATTTATGGAATACTTACCATCATCATGTAAGTAATTTTTACGATTATATAAAAATTAACAAGGAGCTTCGCGATTTGGACCTGAAGAAAAATTTAGAAGCAAAGACCGAATTGTGCGAAAAAGCGGAAAAATTAATCGACGAGCCCTCGGTTGTTAGTGCTTTTAAAGCTCTTCAAAAGTTACATAATCAATGGAGAGAAATTGGGCCGGTGCCAAATGAGCATAAAGAGCCTATTTGGGAGCGTTTTAAAGAAGCAACACGTATTATTAATAAAAATCATCAGGATTATTTTAAAAATCTTAAAGAGGAACAAAAAGAGAATCTTGCGAAAAAAGAAAAATTATGTGAGCAAGCAGAAGAAATTATTAATAAAGAATTAAAAATCCATAAAGAGTGGGCCGATCAAACGAAGGCTATTATTGACCTACAAAAAGTTTGGCGTACCATTGGTTTTGCTCCTAAAAAAGAGAATAATAAAATATACGCTCGATTTAGGAATGCTTGTGACACATTTTTTGGTAAAAAACGTGAGTTTTATGCCCTGAATAAAGAATTACAAGAAGCCAATCTGGAAAAGAAAAATGTGTTGTGCGAAAAAGCCGAGGCATTGCAAGATAGTACTGATTGGAAAAAAACCACCTCCGCATTAATTAATTTGCAAAAAGAATGGAAAGAGGCCGGGCCTGTACCTAGAAAACTATCGGATAAGGTATGGAAAAGATTTAGAGCTGCATGCGATCATTTTTTTAATCGAAAATCGGAATACTACGCCAATATTGAGCAGGAGTATGAAAAAAATTTAAAATTAAAGCAAGCTCTTATTGAAAAGGTTATTAATTATGAATTTTCTGATAACGTTGATGATAATTATGAAGCATTAAGAAACTTTCAGGAAGAATGGGCCGATATTGGTTTTGTTCCATTTAAAATGAAAGATAAGGTACAGAATGATTTCCGTGAAGCTATCAATAAACAATTTGATAAACTTAAGATTGATGATTCGGAAAAGAAACTGTTAAAGTTTAAAACAAAGCTCAATAATATTCAGCATAAACCTAAAGCTTCGAATAAAATGAGGCATGAGCGAGATAAATTCTTCAATAAAGTGAAGAAACTTGAAAATAATATAACGCTTTGGGAAAACAATATTGGATTTTTTAATGCTGATTCTCCTGAGGCCAAAGAAATGATAAGTGATTATAAAGAAAAAATTACTAGTGCTAAAGAAGAGATAGAAATTCTTGGAGAAAAAATCCGAATGATTGATAATGCCGAATCATAGATTATAGTATAATTATTTAAATTTTTACGTTTTGTCAACAACAAAATACATATTTGTTACAGGAGGAGTTACTTCTTCTTTGGGTAAAGGAATTATTTCTGCTTCGCTGGCTAAATTACTGCAAGCCAGAGGTTATTCTGTAACGATTCAAAAATTAGATCCCTACATTAATGTTGATCCTGGAACCTTAAATCCTTATGAGCATGGCGAATGTTATGTTACAGAAGATGGTGCTGAAACTGACTTAGATTTGGGACACTACGAGCGGTTTATTAACCTCCATACTACACAAGCAAATAATGTAACAACCGGACGGATTTACCAAACCGTGATTAACAAAGAGAGAAAAGGTGATTATTTGGGAAAAACGGTTCAGGTAATTCCTCATATTACCGATGAAATTAAATATAATATAAAGCTGCTTGGAAAAAAATACAACTATGATGTTGTAATTACTGAAATTGGAGGAACGGTTGGTGATATTGAATCATTACCTTATATTGAAGCGGTTCGTCAGTTAAAATGGGATTTAGGGCCACAAAACAGTGTGTTTATTCATTTAACCCTGGTTCCTTATTTATCTGCTGCCGGAGAATTAAAAACAAAACCAACGCAGCATTCGGTAAAGGTAATGTTGGAAAATGGTATTCAACCTGATGTTTTGGTGTTAAGAACCGAACATCCGCTAACTACTGATATTAAAAAGAAAGTAGCGCTATTTTGTAATGTGGATATTGAATCCGTAATTCAATCTCTCGATGTGTCTACTATCTATGAGGTTCCTTTATTGATGAAGGAAGAGAAGCTGGATATCTCAGTACTTAAAAAATTGAACCTATCTCCTAACGAAGAACCTAAACTGGAAAAATGGACTCAGTTTGTAAATAAATTAAAGAAGCCAAAAAAAGAGATTGATGTCGGACTGGTTGGTAAATATATTGAATTGCAAGATTCTTATAAATCAATTATGGAATCTTTTATACATGCAGGTGCTGTTAACGAATGTAAAGTGAACATTAAATGCATTCATTCTGAGAAGTTAAACGATGAGAATGTTAAAGAGAAACTGCAAGGATTAGATGGAGTAGTAGTAGCTCCAGGATTTGGACAACGTGGTATTGAAGGTAAAATAAGCGCAGTACATTACGTTCGAACAAATAATATCCCTTTTTTGGGAATATGTCTTGGCATGCAATGTGGCGTAATTGAATTTGCGCGTAATGTACTTGGATATGCTGATGCCGATTCTACAGAAATGAGCCGTACAACAACTCATCCGGTAATTGATTTAATGGAAGAACAAAAAGGAATTACCGAAAAAGGAGGAACCATGAGGTTAGGCGCTTATCCTTGTGAGATCAAGAAAAAATCAAAAGTATATACTATTTACGGTAAAGAAAATATTCTCGAACGGCACAGACATCGTTATGAGTTTAATAATAATTACCTGGAAGATTTTGAAAAGCAAGGAATGAAAGCAGTGGGACATAATCCGGATACCGGCTTGGTTGAAATTGTTGAGATTCCAAATCATAGATGGTTTGTTGGTGTGCAGTTTCATCCCGAGTATAAAAGTACGGTAATAAATCCCCACCCCTTATTTGTGGATTTTGTGAGAGAAATTAGTTCAGAGAAATAAATTTATTTAATTAAAAAAGAAACAGAAAAAGAGAAAATGGACAAAAATTCGATTATAGGTATTGTTTTAATTGCAGCTATATTAATTGTTTATAGTGTAATTAATCAACCTTCGAAAGATGAGATTGAGCGAGCTAAGCACAGGAGAGATTCCTTAGAGTTGGTACGACAACAAAATGTTGCTGAACAACAAAAAGCAGAAAAAGCAGAAAAAGCTATAAACCAGACTGCTAAAATTGAAGAGCAGGTAGAAGATACACCCAAGAAAGAACAATTGGTTAAAAAATATGGAAGCTTTGCCAGCGCAGCTGAAGGAGAAAAAGAGTTTGCGGTTGTAGAAAACGATTTAATGAAAATAAAATTCAGCAACGAAGGGGGCCGTATTTATTCTGTTGAGCTTAAAGATTATAAAACCTATACACAGGAACCTTTGATTTTATTCGATGGCGATTCAACCGTTTTTGGTTTAAATTTCTTTTCGCAAAACAAAAGTATCATTACCGATGAATTGTTTTTTAATCTTGAAAATGAAAAAAATCATTATGTAGTTGAAAATGATCAACAGTCTATGACCTATCGGTTGTATGCCAGTGAAGATCAGTATATCGAATATGTTTACACGGTTTATCCGGGTACTTATAAGATGGATTTCGATATCAATTTTGTGGGAATTAATGAAGTTATTGCCAGCAATTTAAGTGTTATCGATTTAAAATGGTCAATGTACTCACCGCAACAAGAGAAAGGTGCCGACAATGAAAATATGTATACTACCATTGGTTATAAATATTACCAGGATGATGTTAATACATTAACTTCACGTGGTAAAGATGAAAATAGTGAGGAGTTGAATACAAGAGTAAAATGGATTTCGTTCCAGCAGCAATTCTTTTCATCTATTTTAGTTGCTGAAGATTTCTTTACCAACGCGGTAGTTGAATTTAATGATTTACCCAACTCATCTAAATACTTAAAGCATTTTCGATCTACGATAGGAATACCTTTCGATTATGAAAGAGAATCAACCGTACCTTTTCAATTTTATTTTGGGCCGAATCATTATACTACCCTAAAAAAGCAAGATTTAGGATTTGAGCATATTATTCCACTGGGATGGGGTATATTTGGATGGATTAATCGTTTTGTTGTAATTCCGGTTTTTAACTTTTTGGATAATTTTATTGCTAGTTATGGGTTAATTATTTTAATTCTTACCATTCTTATCAAAGTTGTCCTGTTCCCGTTGACCTATAAATCTTATTTGTCAACAGCAAAGATGCGTGTGTTAAAGCCTGATATTGATCAGGTTAATAAAAAATTTCCGAAAAAAGAGGATGCCATGAAAAAGCAACAGGCTACCATGGCACTTTATAAAAAAGCAGGCGTTAACCCCATGGGTGGATGTATTCCGATGCTTATTCAATTTCCAATTTTGATTGCACTGTTTAGGTTCTTCCCGTCATCTATTGAATTAAGACAAGAGGCGTTTTTATGGGCTGATGATTTATCCTCCTATGATGCAATTATCTCATGGAGTGCAGATATTCCAATTATAAGTCAATTTTATGGGAATCATGTTAGTTTATTTACTTTATTAATGGCATTAGCTCTGTTCTTTTCTACTAAAATAAACAGTGGACAAATGGGCGATTCTAATCAGCAAATGCCCGGAATGAAGTTTATGATGAATTATATGATGCCTGTGATGTTACTTTTCTTTTTTAATGGTTATTCTGCCGGATTAAGTTACTATTATTTCTTGTCCAATGTAATTACTATGGGACAAACATTAATTATCCGGCGATTTGTGGATGATGAAACCTTATTGAGGAAGTTGCATGAAAATAAGAAGAAACCGGTTAAAAAATCCAAATGGCAGCAACGGTTGGAGGAAGCTGCAAAGCAAAAAGGATATAAACCACCCAAAAAATAAGAGATTATAATAGATAAAATAAAGGCCGGAGTTGTTTCCGGCCTTTATTTTATGAGTGAAAAGTTGATTGTTTTTAGAATGCTCTTTTCTTACTGGGTGTCATTTTATGTTCGCGTCGCATTTCAAAAATATCCGTACTGATAGAATAATCACCAATTAAATGTTTGCAGAAATAATCGGCTTTTAGCCAAAAGAAATACTCTGAATATTCACCAAAGCCATGACGTTGACCAGGCATAATAAAAAGATCAAAGCGTTTTTTTGCTTTTATTAAAGCATTGGCCATGCGAATGGTATTCCCCGGGTGTACGTTATTATCAATATCGCCATGTACCAGTAATAGTTTCCCTTTTAAATTTTTGGCCAATTGTGGATTGGTTTCTATTTCGTATAAAAATTTTGAATTTCCTTCTTCATCAATCTTCTCTTCAACGCCATGATGGGTTTCGCTCCACCAGCGGTTATAAATATTATTATCGTGATTCCCTGCCGATGAAACCGCTACTTTATAAAAATCGGGATATTGACATAGTGCAGCAGTTGACATGAATCCTCCACCGGAGTGCCCACAAATGCCTACTTTTTCAATATCTATAAATTTATAGCGCTGGGCTAACTGCTCAGCCACATATTTTTTGTCGGCTAAGCCATAGTCTCTTAAATCTCCATATCCATAATTATGATACCATTTTGAACGGTTAGGATGACCACCCCGGTTTCCTAAGGTTACGACGATAAACCCTAATTGGGCAAAACGATCGGTGCGATCCATACGTGCAGAAAATGAACTATTTACTGCTTCGGTTTGTGGCCCGGGATAAACATATTGGATCAATGGATATTTTTTTGTTGAATCAAAGTTGAAAGGTTTGTATATAACTCCATAAATATCTGTAATCCCATCGGCAGCTTTGGCTTTAAATATTTCGGGAAATTTGTATCCGGCAGCAAAAAGGTTGCTCAAATCTGCGGTCTCAAGTTCTAGTACAACGTTTCCGTTGTTATCACGGATTTCTGATTTTGGGATGGTGTTTACTCGTGAGAAATTATTTATAAAGAATTTATATGAATCACTCATCTGAGCATAATGGTTGTAATTTACTGCATTTAATAATTTAAATCCAGTACCATCCAGGTTAACACGGTATAAATGGGTATAATATGGATTTTCATTATTCTCATGTCCGTTTGCTGTAAAGTAAACGACCCGGTTTTTTGCATCTACCTTTTCAATGTTTGAAACATGCCATGGGCCGGAAGTTAATTGTTTTTTTACATTGCCATTCCCATCATAAAGGTACAAATGTGCCCAACCATCTCGCTCCGACCAGTGGATAAATTCTTTACCATTACCAATCATATGGAGTGCTTTTTGTTCCATATACGTATTCATTCGTTCTTCAATAATCACATTTACCTCTCCGGTAGCCAGGTCTAATTCACACACATCCATCATATAGAGATCACGGCTCCGGCGAGTAAAATACAGTTTGTTTGATGTTTCAGACAACCAGGTAGTGGGTACATAATCTTCGATTTTTTCTTTATTGGTTTTTATCTCCTGGTGTATTCTAAGTGACTGATCGTTAAACGCTTTAACATCATACTGTTTTCTGGAAGTATCGCTCATTGTAAATACCCATAATTCTTCCTGTGAGTTATTTTCTTCGCCGGGCATGGTGTATTTGTAAGATTCTAGCTCGGGACGAGGATTGGCTAAAACATCAATTACCCAAAGCGTTTTAACATCTTTTTGGTCGTAGCGAATGAGTGCAAATTTTTTGGAATCCTGAGACCAGTAAATTCGTGTCCGTCTTCTTTTTTCGCTTTCTGTCTTAATTTTTTCCTCATCATCATTTTCTCCGGCTGTATATCCTCCGCCATAGGCATAGTGTTGTTCCCCGTCGAAAGTTAGTTGATGTTCCACAATAGTAGAATCTTTTTCTCCTTCTTCTTCATTTTTCGCTTTTTCATAATTTTCTTTATCCATCCAGTAAAGGTTATAATTTCTGGAAAAAATTACATATTCACTATTGGGCGATATATTGGCCCATTTAGGATCCTCTTTTTCTTCTTTCCAGTCTTCGATCTCGTAAAGTTTGCCAGTATTTAAATTATATTCTAAATGGAATACTTTCTTTTCGGGTTTCTTTTTCTTGTCTTTTTTATCAGCAATAGACGTTGTAGTGTCCGCTTGTGTGGTATCTTTTTTTGTTATTTTTTCTTCTTGAGTACTGGTTACATCAAATTGAAAAACCGTATCGTCTTTTTTAAATTTTGGTTTTATTTCGGGTAAATGTTTACCATCATATGGATCTTTTGTTATTAATGTTAACATGGCTGCCATACGATCATTATCAAACATTTTCTTTTTAGACTTGTTGTTTAAATCAACAATATAATAATTAGTTCCATTAGATGTTTTGTATGAATACCAAAATTTATCACCTGTTTTCATCCAGTTTGGCCGAACGGATGTGCTAAAAACCATTCTTTTAATTTTTGTAGGCGAAAATTGTTCGGCTAATCTGTAATTTGCTTCAGTAATGGGTTCATTTTGCCCCAACAAACTGGTAAATAAGAATGTTAAAGCAAGAGTAAAAAAAAGTTTAGATTTCATAGTTTTATAGTTTTCTTATAATTTATAAATAAAGGGTTTATTTTTTTAATTAGACTAGGGGTTTTATTTTATTCTTTTCTTCTTTTTTCTTTATTCTTTTCCTTTTTTTCTGTAATATAATATCCTTCCCGTGATAACAGGTGATCAAGGTTAGCTACTCCATAAACAACAATAGCTGTTACGATAGAAGTATGCTTCTGATATTCGGGAATACTCTTGTTGTAGAGATCACGTTCGGTATGCCAGATTTCGCCATAACTGAAATTATATCCTTTAATATCTTCGGTTCCAAAACCAATAGTAGGAACACCTTCAACAGCAAATGGTCCGCTATCGGTACCCCAGGGCTCTTCTGGTCTTTGTCTGGGTTCTCTTTTTTTCAACGTAAACGGGAAATCGGGGTTAATATCATTTAACGGAGCACATATTTTTTCAAAATCGTTCCACATCGCTTCAGTAACGCTAATGCTTGTTGGAACAGTTGGCCCTCCATCCCGATTAAACATATTTGATATATTGTCCAGTTTATCTTTATTATTTTTTACCCAATGTTTCGATCCCACCAGGCCAAATTCTTCGGCAGCCCATAAACAAACCAGGATTGTTCGTTTAGGTTTTCCTCCAGCTTCCATAATTAGTCTGGCAGCTTCCATGGCAGGAGATACTCCCGATCCATTATCAACACCACCTGTAGCCACATCATAAGCATCGAGGTGTCCGCCCATAATTACATATTCTTCGGGATATTGTGTTCCGGGAATAACACCGATTACCGTGTGATACTTTATCGGACCCATTTTAAAATGATTACGAATATCAAATTCTAACTGAAAATATCGGCGTTCTTTAGCCATTTGTTCAATAATCTTATATTGATGTTCGTCCAGCTTGATGTCAGGGACCGTAGGCAGTTTTTCAAAGGTAAGGCTGTCAATGTTTTTACGGTCATATAAAACTCGAATAGGAACTGGAGATGATTGGATGATTCCGAGAATCCCTGCTTCAATCATCTCTTTATAAAATAAGGCTGGTTCATTATTATAGGGAAGTAATTCTTTTTGTTCACCCGATTTTCTATTTTCCCAGTTATATCTTCTTATATCCCGATTTTTCTTTTCAATTTCTTCATTTTCTTTGATAATCTCTTTTCGCTTTGCATCAGCACTTTTAGAGATATCTACAGGCCATCCTTCATTTTTTCCGGTAATTAAGACCCAGGCACCTTTTAAGCGATGTTTCATCTGGTCGAATTGAGCTTGAGTTTTAGGTTCCAGAACCACATGCCCGCGTTGTACCCCTTTTGTTCCAGAGGTATACGACGGTGTAGCAAAATGCAGGTTTATTCCATTTTCTCCAATTAAGCGTCCAAACCAGGGACCTCGGTTAAAACCAACCGGAACTTCTCCGGCTTCGACCATAATCACTTCCATGCCCCACTCTTCAAATTTATGTGCAGCCCATTGGGCAGCATTTTCATAAGCATCCGAACCGACTAACCGTCCTCCAAATCGGTTGCTTAGTATATCTAGATGTTGCATGGTTTGATTATCGGTTTTCCCTATGTTAATAATTTTTTGAATAACAGGATCTTCTTGTGCATATAAAAAATTAAAGAATGATCCAAAGGTTAGAAATAAAGCTATAAATAATGTTTTTTTCATAATGAATGATTTTGAGTAGATACTTCTTAGAATTGATTTTGCCCCATTGGTTTAAAAGATGTGTGAAAAAATGAAACCATAGGTTTTACTCATTTCTATATTATAAAGTAAACTTATATCGATAGAAGCAATCCACGATTAATAAACGAAAGGGAGATAGGATTATATAAATGGATAAATATTATTTTATTTTGATAGATTAATTATAGTTAAACTATTCTCACAAGCTTTAGATCGGCCTTCGGAATTGAAAATTAAGTGGGTTGTTTTTTATTTTATAGCATCTAAGGCTTGTTTAAAATATTTCCTGTTTAACGAAGTTAAAAATTCATCGAAAGCTTTATTTTTTGCTTCTTCAATGCTATAACCAACACCTTTAATACTTTCTGTTTGTTTTGTCCAGGTTATTTTTCCTGATTTATCTTCGATGATTAATTCGCCCGAAATATAAACCGCAATTAATCCTCCGGCACGCTCTCCTTGTCTGTAGCCAAAACTAAATTTTAAAAGATAATCAGCATTATTTTTTGATTCGCCTATAAATCCAAACTGGCGTATATTTTCATTAAACGTGCTGGTAATTTTGGTGCACTTTTTTTCTGTACAACTGTTTTTATCCATATTAATTGCAATGGATGGAGCTTTTATAATGATATCCACTATAGCAGGTTTGATATAATGTTTTTGGATGAGTCCGCGTATAAAAAGATCATCAACCGATTGTTGAGCCAGTTCTTTTAAATCAATAGATGCTGTAATTTGTTCTTTTTCGTTTTTTGAATAAACAGGCTCAGGTTCTAACTGAACAATTCCATTAGCATCTGAGTTTTGATGGTCTTTTTTTAAATAACCACCTGTGTATAAAAATGTAACGGGAATTCCTTGAACAGGATTTCCATGAAAGGTTATTAAAAAATCAAGATTATGCTTAAAACTTTCTCTTCGCTTTACAGTTACAGAATTCTTTTTGGACTTAATTTTTAGGTTATTTAGTATTCCATTAATGGAAGAAAAAAGTTCATTCCCAATATCAATATTCACATTATTGTAGGTAGCAGGATTTTCTTCGTTTAAGTATTGTTTTATGGCTTGTAATCCTTGCAGGTAGAAGGAGATGGCTTCTTTGGGTTTGTTTTTTTGCTCTTCCTCCATTCCCGATTGGTATTTTGCCAGTGCGGTAGCAATGGCTTCTTTTTTCTTTTTTTCTTTCATTTCATGATACGTAAGCTTATCAATTTTATAATATACCCAGTATGCGTCTTCGTTTTCATAAAAATCTACCGCTTCAAACCCTTCCAGGTAATCATCCGTACTGATTTGTATTTTTTGATTGTAAGTCTCTGAAAAACCAT